>Ga0268257_1000051_pt1 | contig 332030 bp, 275 predicted proteins | sample AgamicAtPrz_FD_200249 | JGI IMG/M metagenome (GOLD analysis project Ga0268257, IMG submission 200249) | Agave microbial communities from Guanajuato, Mexico - At.P.rz (v2) (version 3) | ecosystem: Host-associated > Plants > Phyllosphere > Phylloplane/Leaf | place: Guanajuato, Mexico | collected... | reverse complement strand
CTCAGAAGTGAAACGATGCATCGCCGATGGTAGTGTGGGGTTTCCCCATGTGAGAGTAGGTCATCGTCAAGATTAAATTCCGAAACCCCTATCTGCTGATGCAGGTAGGGGTTTTGTTTTTTTGCTTGAAGAATGGCCTCTGCAGGCCATCCTCTACATTGTTTTGACTGTTACGCCTCAGGCACCGGACAGCTCAAGTCTCCTTCCTTGCATTTCAGATAGGTCTTGAAGGCCTCGACCCGGGCTTTGGTCTGGGCGGTGATGCAGTCGGAATGGATAAGCGGATAAACGCTGCCGCCCTCAACGCCGGAGGCGGAAAATTCGCATTCGGCGTCCCGGAAATCAATCCACGCCCGTTGTGCCTTGACCAGCAATTGCTTGGCTTTGGGATCATCCTTCAGGCGTGCGGTGATCTGTTTGTAGAGGTCGTTCAGCTCCTTATCAGCGGCTTTGTACTGTTGGGCTGCGCACTGGTTCATCTCGCCTTGAGTGACGGCATTGGCGCAGTCATCAGCCTGGGCAACGATGGTAAAAAGCAGTGGCATCAGGGCCAGAAGCAAGCGCGAGGACATGTGTGGTCTCTCCTTGAGGGTTGAAAATGCTGGGGGAGTTTACATCGCGCCATACGCCGCGAGCGGTAAACGACGGCCTGATACAACTTTCCGGTTGGCCTCGTGGTCTTACAAGCCTACTGTTTGAACACAGGAGGTGACTCATGCATTCATCCGACCGCATCGAAAGAAAGATCCTGCTGAAGGCGCCACGCTCTCAAGTCTGGCGAGCATTAGCCAACGCTGAAGCCTTTGGCCAATGGTTCGGTGTTGCCCTGGAAGGTAAGCGGTTTGTCGCCGGTGAACGAACCCAGGGACAGATCACCTATCCCGGTTACGAGCACCTGATCTGGGACGTAGCGGTGGAGCGAGTGGAGCCCGAACGGGTTTTCTCATTTCGTTGGCACCCCTACGCTGTAGAGCCGGAGGTGGATTACTCCCAGGAGTCCGAGACACGGGTGCAATTCGAGCTCGAAGACATGGACGGTGGGACTCTGCTCAAGGTGGTGGAGTCTGGTTTCAACAATATTCCCGAGGCGCGCCGGCTCAAGGCCTTTCGCATGGACAGCCGGGGCTGGGACGAGCAGATGGCCAATATTGAGGCCTTCCTGGCCGGTCCTGACAGGTGAGATGGCCAGCCAAACTGATACGGCTAGGTTTTTTCGGAAGCGCGCTATAGCCAATGTCTTACACGCAATAGCAGTGATGTCGTCTATTGCGTTTTGGATCCGATGCGTAATCTGGCCACATCCACTGAAGCACAGGAAGTGCTCAGGATCAGGGACGATCGACCTTGCAAGGATGGCTATCGACAGGGAGTCGTAATGGTCTTGGAAAAACCCGCTTAGGCGGGTTTTTTTTCGTCCGTCGAAAAGTGCCGAAGTCACGCTATAGCGAAACGCTTACACGCCATTGCAGCGTTTTCGTCTTTTACCGGTGAGGCACTGCGCTTAATCTGTGTCCATCCACTGAGTACAGGGAGTGCTTGGGGTCATGGATGATGGGACCAGGCATGGAATGCCGGACAGGAAGTCAACTCGGTCCTCAAAACCCGCTTCGGCGGGTTTTTTTTCGCCTTTGAAAAAGTGCCCGACTCCAACGTCGTAGCTGTTCACGAAGCTCAGGCGCCGCTGGCCTGCAACGCCAGGGCTCGCAGGCGAGCGATGTCTTTACTTGGGGATGCACCGAACAAACGGCTGTATTCCCGACTGAACTGCGAAGGGCTTTCATAACCCATCTTGTAGCCGATGGATGAGACGTCGCTGTTCTCCGCCAGCAACAGCCGTCTGGCTTCTTGCAGGCGCAGCTGTTTCTGATATTGCAGCGGACTCATGGCCGTCACGGCTTTGAAGCGGTGGTGCAGCGCCGAAGGGCTGAGGTTGATCATCTGCGCCAGGCTGTCGATGCTCAGCGGCTCGGCGTAGTGAGTGTTGAGCCACTCGATGGCCCGACTGATGCGGTGGGTCTGGGTATCGGGAATGGCAATTTCGTGCAAGCGCTGGCCTTGGGTGCCACGCAGCAGGCGGTAGAAAATTTCCTGCTGGGCCAAAGGCGCGAGGGTGGCGATGTCGTCCGGGCTGTCCAGCAATCGCAGCAGGCGCAGCACCGTATCGAGCAACGGCGTGTCGATGCGGTCCAGGAACAAGCCCCTTGCGGTCCGTGCGGCGGGTACGCCGATGGGGCTGGTATTGGCGATCAGATTGCAGATCTGTGCAGGGTCGATGTCGAGGCGAATGCACAGGTAAGGTCGCTCAGGACTGGCTTCGATGACCTGGCCCGCCAAGGGCAGCGTTACCGAGACCACCAGGTAGTTGAGCGGGTCGTACACATAGCGTTCGTCCGCCAGCCGCACTTCCTTGCGCCCCTCGACAATCACACACAGCCCTGGTTTATGCACGACGGGCAGGGCATCGGTCGGTTGGTCACTGCGGATAAGGTTCAAGGCGTCGATGGCCGTGGGGTAGACGCCGTTTTCCGGGGCGTAGCGCTTTATCAGGTCCGCCAGTTCGGCGCGCCGCTGGCTGAGGCCCGCATCTGGCGCAACCTGTATGGACGTGGAAACCGACATGCAGAATACCTCCCTGGCCGTTTGAGTGAACCGCGCTAGTAAAGCCGATTGTGCGGCCGACGACCAGAGGCGGTTTTGCGTTACAGGATCGTGCAAGTGGGCAGGAGAATCCGGCTAACCCTGGCTTCGCTCCACTCCCTAATCTGGACCTGTCGAATCGCTCCTACCCGGAGCCAACCTATCCAGACGAGGAAACCCTCATGTCCGACATCCAAAATAAAGTAGTGGTGATTACCGGTGCCAGCAGCGGGATTGGTGAAGCGGCAGCGCGCCTGCTGGCCGCCCGCGGCGCTCGCGTAGTACTGGGGGCCCGACGCATCGATCGTTTGCAAGCGTTGGTGCAGGAGCTTGAAGCAATTGACCAGCAAGCCGTGTGCAAGGCCGTAGACGTGACCCGTCGCGACGATGTCCAGAGCCTGATCGATTTCGCTGTCGAGCGCTTCGGCAGGGTCGATGTGATCATCAACAACGCCGGGGTCATGCCGCTTTCCAAGCTCGAGGCGCTGAAAGTCGAAGAGTGGGACCGCATGATCGACGTCAACATCCGCGGCGTGCTCCACGGCATCGCAGCGGGCCTGCCGTTGATGCAGCGCCAACGCAGCGGCCAGTTCATCAACATCGCCTCAATCGGCGCTTACGCGGTCAGTCCGACCGCCGCTGTTTACTGCGCGACCAAATATGCCGTGCGGGCGATTTCCGAGGGCCTGCGCCAAGAGGTCGGCGGCGATGTGCGGGTGACGGTGATTTCTCCCGGCGTGACTGAGTCGGAGCTGGCCGAAAGCATTTCCGATGAAGGGGGACGCGCCGAAATGCGCGAGTTCCGCAGGATTTCAATTCCGGCCGAAGCCATCGCCCGGGCAATCGCCTATGCCATCGAACAGCCGGCGGATGTGGACGTCAGCGAACTGGTAGTGCGGCCAACCGCGAGTCCGTTCTGAGCCAACATGGCATCTAAACGGTGGAGAGGGAGAAATCCCTCTCCACCGTTTTTTCGTCAAGCCAGTTCCAACCGCTGCGCAGCCCGCTGCGTAATCTGCGAACGCACCCGAAACGACTCCGCCGTCCGCCGCCGGGCTTCTTCCAGTACCTGCGCAGGAGCGGTTTGCGGGCTGCCAGCGTTGAACGGCGGGGCCGGGGCGTATTCAAGTTGCAGTTGGACCAACTGGGCAGTGTCCTGGTCGAACAACTCCGCCGCCAGGGTCAGGGCGAAATCGATCCCCGCCGTGATCCCGCCGCCGGTGATCAGGTTGCCGTCACGTACCACACGCTCCTTGACTGGCGTCGCGCCCAGGGTTGCCAGCAAGCTGTGATAAGCCCAGTGGGTGGTGGCCTGTTTACCTTTCAGCAGCCCGGCTGCACCGAGCACCAACGCGCCGGTGCAGACCGAGGTGATGTATTGCGCGTGGCTCGCCTGTCGTTTGATGAAAGCCAGGGTCTGCTCGTCTTCCATCAACGGCCCGACGCCAGTGCCGCCTGGGACGCAGATCACATCCAGTTTCGGGCACTCTTCGAACGTGGTGGTCGGCAGCAACACCAGCCCGGTGCTGGCCGTGACCGGAGCCAGGTCCTTCCAGACCAGGTGCACCTTCACATCCGGCAGCGAGGCCAGTACGTCATAGGGGCCGGTCAGGTCCAGTTGCTGGACTTGGGGGAATAACAGCAAGCCGATGTGCAATGTCATGTCGCTTTCTCCTTGTAAGTGCTGCGCGGGGGTGGACGGCTTTACTTTAGGTCCGTAGGCTCTGGCGTACTCGCCAATAAGCCCACGAATTACGCCAATATGCCGAACCCAGCGAAAACCGTTCATGTGCTGGCTTTCCCCAACGTGCAAGTGCTCGATGTCACCGGACCGCTGCAGGTGTTTGCTTCGGCCAACGACTTGGCCCGCCAGCAAGGCTTACCGTTGCCTTACGCCCCGACCGTAATCGCTGCTTCAGGTGGCCCGGTGGTGTCCTCGGCGGGCTTGGCGTTGTTGGCCGAACCGTTGCCGAGCGAAGACAGTGACACCCTGTTGATCGCCGGCGGTTGGGGGGTGTACGAAGCGGCGAAGGATCCGGCGCTGGTGGCCTGGGTCAAGGCGCATGGCTTGCGCTCGCGGCGGGTTGCGTCGGTGTGCACCGGAGCGTTCCTGCTGGCCGCCAGTGGCTGGCTGGACGGGCGACGGGTGGTCACTCACTGGACCCGTTGCGAGCAACTGGCCGAGCAGCATCCGCAATTGCGGGTCGAACCCAATCCGATCTTTATCAATGATGGCCCGGTCTGGACTTCGGCCGGGGTCACGGCCGGTATTGATCTGGCCTTGGCCCTGGTAGAGGAGGACCTGGGCCGCGCGGTGGCCTTGGAAGTTGCCCGGCAGTTGGTGGTGTTCCTCAAGCGTCCTGGCGGGCAATCGCAATTCAGCGTGACCTTGTCGTTGCAAAAACAGGGCGGGCGGTTTGATGAGCTACACGCCTGGATCGCCGAGAACTTGACCCTGGATCTTGGCCTGCCGAGCCTGGCTGCCCAGGTCGGCATGAGCGAGCGCAGCTTCGTGCGCCATTACCGCGCTGACACCGGCCAGACCCCGGCGCGGGCGGTGGAGTTGATCCGTGTGGAAACCGCTCGCCGGTTGCTGGCCGACACAGCGCTGCCGATCAAGCGGGTGGCGGTGAAATGTGGCTTCGGCAGCGAAGAAACCCTGCGCCGCAGCTTTCTGCGCGCCATGGGGGTGACGCCCCAGGCGTATCGCGAGCGGTTCGCCCTCAGCCCTCAAGCAGATCCAGCAATGCCTTGAATGTCGCTTCAGGAGCTTCCTGGGGAATGTTATGGCCAACGCCGGCCAGCACGCGGCGCTCATAGAAACCAGAGAAGTGCTGGGCGTCCTCGTCCTGTTCCGGCGCGGGCCCTACGCCGTCGTCGGCACCGCACAGGGAAATGCTCGGTACGCTGATGACCGGTTGCTCCGCGAGTCGTTCCTCCATCCACTCCAGGGTCGGGTCGCCCGGCGCGTACATGAAGCGGTGACGGTAGGAATGAATCACCACCTCGACAAAATCCGGATTGTCGAAGGACGGCGCGCTCAGCGGATAGAGCGCCGCGCCGCGCTTCCAGGTCGGCGACCACAAGCGCCAGAGCAATTCGCACAGCTCGCGTCGGTTTTGCGTCAGCCCTTCGACGCCGCGTGCGGTGTGGAAATAGTACTGGTACCACAACCGGTGTTCGGTTTCCGGATCCAACGGTTGCGTCGAACGTGGAATGTCCTGCAGGTTGTAGCCGTCGCCGGTCACCAGGCAGCGAACGCGCTCGGGCCACAAGGCCGCCACGATACAGGCCGCCCGGCCGCCCCAGTCATAGCCGCACAGCGCTGCCTGGGAAATTTCCAAGGCGTGCATAAGGTCAAGCAGGTCCTGGGCCAGCGCCGCTTGCTGGCCGGAACGCAGGATCGCCGGATTGTTGAAGCGGGTCGGGCCGTAGCCGCGCAGGTACGGCACGATCACTCGATAGCCACGCTGGCCCAGGAGCGGCGCGACTTCATCGAACGCCCTGGGATCATAAGGAAACCCGTGCAGCAGGATGACCGGCTCGCCGCCGACGGGGCCGTGTTCCTCATAGGCGATGCGCAGCAGGGGCGTTACCGTAAAGTTGATCTTGGGCGCTGGGTTCATGTCGGCCTCCGGCGATGCGATGGCGCTCAGGCGGGTTCCTGATTCACGTATTTGGCCCGGTCCGGGGTGAAGGTCACGATCATGTTCGTGCCGGAGCAGGTGAGGGTGCGCTCCTGGGTCAGGTCGATGTCCAGGTCTTCACCGCGCAGGCCCTGCCATTGAGCGAGATATTTGAGACAGCCGAATTTCGCGTTTTTCTTCAGACTGCGGCTGACCCCACCTTTCCAGCCCAGCACGGGCAATTCGCCGGCCAGGCAACGTTGCGCCAGTTCCGGAAAGCGCCCGGCCCGTTCACGGCCGATTTCCCAGCATTTGATCAAGCCTTTGTCCGGGCCGTCCCAAAGGTCTTCCCGGGACAGGCCTGATCGGGGCGCGGTGGTGATGGAGCGTTTGATGTGAGTCATGTCGAATCCTTGAGTCGGGTGTGACCGGGCAGCTCCGCTGCACCCGTGAGTGCATCGATCTTAGGAGGGGTTTGCGGGGCTGGCAAATTGAAACGGGGCGGAGATGATCAATGGGGACGGCCTCTCACATTGATCTTTGTGAAGCGCAAATGCCCGTGGCGAGGGAGCTTGCTCCCGCTGGGTTGCGCAGCGACCCCGGGATTTTTGCGCCTGCTGCGCAGTCGAGCGGGAGCAAGCTCCCTCGCCACGGGGTTGAGTTCCTACAAAAAATTAAGCGAAGCGGAATTTTCCGACGAGTCCTGTCGGTTGTCGGTTAGGAAGGGGCGGGGATAGGCTTTGCTCGTCGTTGCAAAATCAGCGACCGGGTTTGGTCACCCGTCCAATGTCAGGCGCACACGCGCCAACCCCAGCATCTTGGTGCTTTTGCCGGTATGCTTTGCGGTGGGCTGTGCGCGGGGCACTTTCGAGTGCGCCGGGTGCCTGACTTCCCGGTTGACCAACCTGCGTACCGCCCACCATCCTCGTTTGGTCACGAGGAGGGTGAGCGCCACTTCAAGTCAGGAGTTTCACAATGGTCAAAATCACCCCCAACCCTCCAAACGCCGAAAACCTCTCGTCCTACACCGCCCTCGATTCAGAAAAGCTCCGCGAAGCCGCCGAGCGGGCGCTGAACATTCACTTGTCACCCAACGCTCCAACCAAACCCGACACCCAGGATGGCCAGGTATTTTCAGTGGCCCCGGGCCTCAGCAGCGAATCGGTGCTGACCAGCCTCAGCGAAACCCTGGCTTCGGCCAATGCAATGCTCAATGATTTTGCGTTCGACCAGGAAGGATCGCGGCGGCATGTGGCGTTGGGGATTCAGCAGTTGATCGAACTGAGCACGCTGCTGGCTAACCGGGCACTGGATAACCTCGAACCTACGTCCTGACAGCTCTTGTGGCGAGGGAGCTTGCTCCCGCTGGGACGGTCCGACGCCTCGGGCGCAGCGACCCCAAGATTTTTGCGCCTGCTGCGCAGTCGAGCGGGAGCAAGCTCCCTCGCCACAGGGGGCAGTACTCACAGTCAGCTTTGTCACCACAGGGAATAGTGGTCACAGTAAGCTCTCTCACCACAGGGGAGTTGTGTTCCTCGGCAGATGAGGCAGCGGCTCTCAAGGCTGCCAATGATTCTTCTCCCCACTCAACTTGCGATCCAGAAAACTCGCCGCGCTGATCAATGCCAAGTGCGTCAACGCCTGCGGGGTATTGCCCAGATGATAGCCATGGCTGTCGAACTCCTCGGCGTATAACCCCAACGGGTTGGCGTAGCGCAAAAGCTGTTCGAATTCCAGCTGGGCCTTTTCCACGCGGCCGGCGCGGGCCAGGCATTCGACGTACCAGAACGAGCAGGCGGCGAAGGAGCCTTCGGTGCCGCTGAGGCCGTCGATGGGGCTGTCGTCGTTGCGGTAGCGGTAGACCATGCCGTCGCGTACCAGGCTTTTTTCGATGGCATCCAGGGTGGAAAGCCAGCGTGGGTCGCGGGCGCTGACGAAGCGCACCAGGGGCATCAACAGCATCGCGCCATCAAGGGCGGTGCTGCCCAGGCGCTGGACGAAATGCTGATGTTCCTCGTTCCAGAAGTTCGTCCAGATGTCTTCGTGGATCGCCTGGCGAGTCTCGTCCCAGCGGGCGAACGGGGCCGGTAGCGAGCGTTTTTCGGCCAGGCGGATGGCGCGGTCAACCGCGACCCAGCACATCAATCGCGAATGCAGGAACTGCTGTTTTTCGCCGCGCATTTCCCAGATGCCCACGTCCGCGTCCTGCCAGATATTGCACACCTGATCCACCACATCGACCACGTGTTTCCAACCTTGATGAGAGATGGCTTCACCGTACTTGTTGACCAGGTACACCGCGTCCATCAGCTCACCAAAGATATCCAATTGCACTTGCTGGTAGGCAAGATTGCCGATGCGCACCGGTTGCGCGTTGCCGAAGCCTGCGAGGTGTGGCAGTTCGGTTTCCGGCAATTCGAGCCTGCCGTCCAGGCCGTACAGGATGTTTAGTCGGGTCGGTTGTTCGCAGCAGTCGCTGACCCGAGCGCGCAGCCAGCGCATGTAGGCGTTGGCTTCTTCGACAAAGCCCAGGCGCATGAACGCGTAGACCGTGAACGAGGCGTCGCGGATCCAGGTGTAGCGGTAATCCCAGTTGCGTTCGCCGCCACGGGTTTCCGGCAGGCCGAAGGTGGCCGCGGCGATGATCGCGCCATGTTTGCGCGAGGTCAGCAGCTTGAGCGCGAGGGCGGAGCGGTTGACCATTTCCCGCCAGCGGCCCCGATAGATGGACTGGCCGATCCAGCCGCGCCAGAACGCCAGGGTCCGCTCCAGGCACAGCGCGCTGGCGTCTCCCTGGAGCCTTGGATCGTCGATGCCTCCCAGCAGGAACTCGGCACTCTGGCCCTGTTCCAGGATGAACTCGGCCACCGCCGTGTCGCCGTCCAGGGTCATGGACTGGTCGGAACACAAGCGCAGGCTTGGCTGCCCTGGCGCCTCGAAGCAGATGTGGGTGTCGTCCTGGCGCGCCGTGGTGGCGGCCCGGGCATAGTCGTGGCGCACCGCGCAGCGCATGCGGAATGTCGCGCGGCCCACGGCCATACGGACCTTGCGCATCAGCACGGGCAGGTCATCCTCGCTGTCGCCGATGGGCAGCAGGTCGGTGATTTCCACCACCACGCCGTCGCTCAGCCAACGGGTCTGGAGCACGTTGGTGTCAGGCAGATAGATTTGTTGGCGACGGGCCTCCGGCAGGTCCGGGGCCAGTTGGAAAATGCCTGCCTGCGGCGTGTCCAGCAGCGAGCAAAATATCGACGGGCTGTCGAATTCCGGCCAGCAGAAAAAATCCACGCTGCCGCGGTCGTTGACCAGCGCGGCGGTGCGCATGTCGCCGATGATGCCGTGATTCTCGATCGGGCTCTGCGGTTCGTCGTGATCAGCCATTGCCGCGAAACCCCGGATAGAGACTCATCCCGCCATCGATGAACAACGTCGTGCCCACCACATAATCCGACAGGTCCGACGCCAGCCACACCACCGCGTTGGCGACATCTTGCACGTCACCCACGCGCCCGTACGGAATCAACTCCAAGAGTTTTTCACCCTCTTCACCCTCGACCACATCGCGATTGATGGCTGTGCTGATGGCCCCCGGCGCGATGCTGTTGATGCGGATGCGTTGGTGGCTGGTTTCCTGGGCCAGGGTCTGCATCAGCAGATCGACACCGCCCTTGGACGCGGCGTAATTGACGTGGCCGGCCCAGGGAATGCGCTGGTGCACCGAGCTCATGTGGATGATCTTGCCGGCGGCCCGGGACACACCCTGACGAATGCCCTGGCGCTGGAAAATCCGCAGGGCGGCGCGGGCGCAGAGGAACTGCCCGGTGAGGTTGGTGCCGATCACGGTGTTCCAGTCCTCCAGGCTCATGTCGACGGCGGCAGCGTCTTTTTGCAGGCCGGAATTGGCTACCAGGATGTCCAGCGTGCCGAAGGCATCGAGGGCCTTGGCGAACAACTGTTCGACGTCCGCCTCCTTCGACACATCGGCGCCGACGGCGATGGCGCGGCCGCCGTTGGCGTTGATTTCGCGGGCCAGCGCTTCGGCCGGCGCGGCGCTGGAATGGTAATTGAGTACTACGGAGGCACCGGCGTCGGCCAGTGCCTGGGCGGCGCCGGCGCCGATGCCGGAGCTGGCACCGGTCACAAGCGCGACTTGTCGAGCAAGGGAAATCTGCATGAACGAGCACCTTCAGTGGACGGCCTTATTGGCTGACTGGCGCGAGGCGCAGAGAGTTCACTTGCGCCCGACACTCTTCACATTTGCACCACATCTTGGCGCTTCCCCCGCGGCCGCCCTTTGTGGCAAGTTGCAGGCCCCTGTCGAGGCCTGACCCATGGCAAACCCTTATCGCGAACTGTTCAACGCTCCCGGCAGCCTGGGTTTTGTGCTGGCGGGGATGGTTGCGCGGATGCCGGTTTCGATGACGGGCATCGGCCTGATCACCATGCTTGCGCAACTGCAAGGTGGTTATGGATTGGCCGGCGCGGTGGCGGCGACATTTGCCCTGGCAACCGCATTCTGCGCGCCGCAGGTGTCGCGACTGGTGGACCGTTTCGGCCAGGGGCGGGTGCTGCCGGTGGCGGCGTTGATCGGCGGCGGGGCGTTACTGGCGCTACTGCTCTGCACCCGGTTGCAAGCGCCGCAATGGACCTTGTTCATTTTGGCCGCCCTGTCCGGCTGCATGCCCAGCATGTCGGCCATGGTCCGGGCGCGCTGGACCGAGTTGTATCGCGGTCAACCGCAACTGCGCACCGCCTATGCCCTGGAGTCGGTGCTCGATGAGGTGTGTTTCATCGTCGGGCCACCGCTGTCACTGGGGTTGTGCGTGGTGGCGTTTCCCGAGGCTGGCCCGCTGGCCTCGGTGCTGACGCTGGCAATCGGCGTGACGGCGTTTGTCTTGCAGCGCGCTACCGAGCCCCCGGTGCATCCGCACCAGTCGCAGCACCAGGGTTCGCTCATCGGCTCCGGCGACATGCTGTTGCTTTTGTTGTTGATGCTCGCGATGGGCACCATCGTCGGCGTGGTGGACGTGGTCAGCGTGGCCTTCGCCCAGCAGCAGGGGCAACCGGCGGCGGCGAGTATCGTGCTCTCGGTCTATGCCTTGGGCTCGTGCCTGGCCGGGCTGGCGTTCGGCGCGCTGCGCTCGAAGCTGCCGTTGCCGCAGCTGTTTTTGTACGGTGGGGTGGCAACGGGTGTGACGACGCTGCCGTTGTTGCTGGCGTCGAATATCTTCGGCTTGTCGGTGGCGATGTTTGTCTCGGGACTTTCCTTTGCGCCGACGCTGATCGTCGCCATGGCGCTGGTGGAGCGCCTTGTGCCGCCGGCCCGGCTGACCGAAGGCCTGACCTGGCTGGTGACCGGCCTGGGCATCGGCGTGGCCATCGGCGCCGCCGGCTCTGGTTGGCTGGTGGACACCTATGGGGCGCGTGCGGGTTTCGGGTTGGCGATCCTCGCTGGGGCCGTGGTGCTGGGGGCGGCGGTGCAGAGTTATCGGCATTTGAAGTAGCTCGCCATGATTTTGCCGAACACACAAAACCCTGTGGCGAGGGAGCTTGCTCCCGCTGGGGCGCGCAGCGGCCCTGAAACCTGGCGGCGCGGTGGGTCAGGTTGTTTGAGTGATCTTTGAAGGGGGCCGCTTCGCAGCCCAGCGGGAGCAAGCTCCATCGCCACAGGGGTGGTGTTGCTCGCTCTGGCAATCACCAACCCCGCCCCGAATTCACCCAGAAATTCACCGACAGCGAGGTGGACACCGACTCCACCTGGTGAAACCAGCCCTCCGGCAGGAACAGCAGATCCCCAGCCTCCAGCGTCACGCGCATGAATGTCACGTCCCGGGCCTGGGGGAAGCGTTGGTAGTCCGGCGCGTCCGGGTTGAAATCACAGCCGTCCAGCCCACCCTGGGGCACGGTCGACCAGGTGCCAAGGGCTTCGCGGTGATGGGGCGCGGCGAGGATGAAGCTTTTCTGGCCCCAGACCTGGGCGAACAGGTTGTCGGTGTCGTCGCGGTGCAGCGGCGTCAAGGTGCCCTTGGGGCCGATCCAGATCCGTGGCGGAATGAACAACGACCGGTCGAAGTAAGGCGGGTAGTTGATCTGTTCCAGCAACTGCGCCGGCAGGATGTTGTTGCCCATGTAGGCCGGCGGTTCGCCGTCGGCACCCTTGGCTGCCGGGTTGTCCAGGGAGGCGATGAATGCTGCCATGGACGTGGAGCGAAAGTCCCGCTCGGTGGAAAAGGTTTTCTTCACGTAGTCGCCGTGGCGAGTGATGCCTTGCAGCTCGGCGAAGTGCACCAGGGATTCTTCACGGCTGAGCTTGAACAGCGGCCAGTCCTGCAAGGCATCGCTGATGACCACCGGAATGCCGTGGGGCAGGTAGCGCGCACGAAACTCCTGCACCGACAACTCGCTGCGCGGCCGTCGCTCCACGTGGCGTTGGACGGGCAGGCTGGCGGTGAGCTTTTCGCTGAATCGCGGCGGGGTGGGGTAGCGCTGGTTCATGTCGACTTTCGCCGCTGCGCCGCTGCCGTGGCGGGCGTGGTCGATGATCTGCGGCAGCAGCGTCGCCAGGCCCATGTTGCCGCCGATTTTCAGGCGGCCACTGGCAAACAGTTCCTCGACATTGGCCATGCCGGCCATGATCCCGAGAAACTCCTGCTCCGCCACTTCAATGGTCACGTCGGGACTCGGGTGCCGACCGGCCTGGGTGCGACTGCTGTCCGTGACCTGCGTCCAGTACGCCTGGTGCGGGCCGAATACGAATTGGAAAACGCCTTCGATGCCAACGGCGCCGGCATTGGCGAACAGCTTGCCCAGGATGGTTTGCAGGTCCACGATGGTCGCTCTTGTGGGGAGTGGTTCTGGCAGGTAACGAGAACCTGGAGCAAAAATTTAGCCCCCACCGCAAACCCACGCCCTAGCGCGTCGCCACCATGAACACCCGGGGAAATGGCAGCAGCACGGTCCCATCGTCCAGCGCCGGATATGCCTGTTCGACCGCTCGCAGATAGCGCTCCAGGTATTGCTGGCGCTGTGGCTCATCCAGCGGGGTGAGGAACGGCCGCAAGCCGCTGCCCTTGAACCACTCCACCACACCGGCAGCGCCATTAGCCAGTGGGTGATGATAAGTGGTGCGCCACACATCGACCCGGGCGCAGTGGGGCTTGAGAATCGAGTAATAGGTGCTGGCATCTTCCACTTCGGTGCGGGTATCCGCTGCGCCGGCCAGTTGGCTGGCCCACGGCCCATCGGCGGCGATTTGCCGCATCAAGCGGTGGGAGGGCTGGTGCAGGGTGTCCGGCATCTGGATGGCCAGGCTGCCGCCCGGCGCGAGTTTGCTCACCAGCGATGGCAACAGGCTGGCGTGGTCGGGCAGCCATTGCAGCACGGCGTTGGCGAAGATCACATCGAACGGCCCGGGCTCGTTCCATTGACCGATGTCCACGGTGTCGAACGCCACGGCGGGCAAGCGTTGGCGAGCGGCTTCGACCATGTCGCTGGAACTGTCCAGGCCGCGCACCGTGGCGTCGGGAAAATGCTCCACCAGAAGCTCAGTGGAGTTGCCGGGGCCGCAGCCCAGGTCGATGACCGAACGCGCCTGGGTGGAGGGGATAGCAGCCAGCAGGTCCCGAGCCGGACGGGTGCGTTCCTGTTCGAATGCGACGTATTGTTTGGCGGACCAGCTCATGGCGTTCTCCTTGGGGGCAGGGAATCGGATGCCGCCAGTATAGGATTGTGTGGCGACGACATCATTGCGACTAATTCGCTATGGTGCAGCTTCGTTATCTTTCATACACGACCGATCGGAGAAAACCGCAGTGACCCAATTGACCCTGCTGTGCCTGCCCTATTCAGGCGCCAGCGCGATGGTATACAGCCGCTGGCGGCGGAAGTTGCCGTCATGGTTGCAAGTGCAACCGGTGGAGCTGCCGGGGCGCGGGGCGCGTTTCGACGAGCCGTTGCAGACCGACATGGGACCGTTGGCGCTGCAACTGGCTCGGGAGCTGCGGCCGACGCTCCAGGCACCATACGCCTTGTTCGGTCACAGCCTGGGCGCGCTGCTGGCCTGTGAGCTGGCCCATTCCCTGCGTGAACTGGGATGCCCGCAGCCGCTGGCGCTGTTTGCCTCGGGCACCGCGGCGCCGACCATGCGGGCTGACTATGACCGGGGTTTCGCCGTGCCGAAAACCGACGCTGAGCTGATCGACCAGCTGCGCACCCTCAACGGCACCAGCGAAGAGATATTAGCCAACGAGGAACTGATGGCCCTGACCCTGCCGGTGCTGCGGGCCGACTTTCTGCTGTGCGGCCGTTTCCAGCCGCGCCTGCGTGCGCCCCTCGATTGTCCGGTGCACGTGCTCGGTGGCACCACCGACAAGGCCACCACCGAGCAGTTGATGGGCTGGCGCCGGGAAACCTCGGGCAGCTTTTCCCTGGATATGTTGGCCGGTGGGCATTTTTTCATTCATGAACACGAGGCCCGGGTGCTGCGGCTGATCAAGGATCAGTTGAGCGGGCACCATCGGCGCCATGGCCTGGCGGCCAGCGCTTGACTCCCTGATTCACCCAGCCCTGCTTTTTGTGCTGAGGGAGCAAGCTCCCTCAGCACAGTTGTTCCTCCCTTCCTGATACCCATTCCCAAACGCTAATTTTTCCTGTCTGCATTCGTTTTATAGGGACGACTTGCCTCTGTGCCTTGTGCCCACTGATTGCGGATACCCCAGAAATGAATGCTGAAGACGCCTTGAAACTTGCTCGCCGGTTTATCGGGTTGCCCCTGGAAAAGCGCCGTACGTTCCTGGCGGCACTGGACAAGGAGGGCGTGGACTTCAGCGGTTTTCCCATCCCTCAGGGCGTCGAGGCCGAGGATCGTCAGGCCCTGTCCTATGCCCAGCAGCGCATGTGGTTTCTCTGGCAACTGGAGCCTGAGAGCGGCGCCTACAACCTGCCGGGGGCGGTGCGGCTCAAGGGCGTTCTGAACCTACCGGCGCTTGAGCAGGCGTTCGCCAGCCTGGTGGCGCGCCATGAAACCCTGCGCACGGTGTTCCAGCGCCAGACCGATAACAGCCTGCTGCAAGTGCCGTCCGACACCGTGCTGCGCATTGCCCAGCAAGACTTCAGTACCTTGCCGGCGGACGCGCGTGAGCAGGCGGTTCGCCACGCCGCCAGCGAGCAGTCGATGCGCCCCTTCGACTTGTCCAGCGGTCCGTTGCTGCGGGTCGAACTGCTCAAGCTCGACGACGAAGAACATGTGCTGTTGCTGACCCTGCACCACATCGTCTCTGACGGCTGGTCGATGAACGTGCTGATCGACGAATTCATCCGCTGTTATGACGCCTTCGAGGCGGGCCTTGCCCCGCAACTGCCAGAATTGCCGATCCAGTACAGCGACTACGCCCTGTGGCAGCGGCGCTGGCTGGAGGCCGGCGAGCAGGCGCGGCAACTGGCGTACTGGCAAGCGCAGCTGGGTGATGAACATCCGGTGCTGGAGCTGCCGATCGATCATCCGCGCCCGGCGATGCCGAGCTATCGCGGTACGCGCTACGAGTTCGCCGTGGCGCCGGCATTGGCCGAGCAACTGCGCAGCACGGCCCAGCGCCACAACATCACCTTGTTCATGCTGCTGCTCGGCGCGTTCAACGTGCTGCTGCATCGCTACACCGGCCACACCGACATTCGCGTCGGCGTGCCCATCGCCAACCGCAACCGGGCGGAAACCGAAGGGCTGATCGGCTTCTTCGTCAACACCCAGGTGCTGCGCAACGAGCTTCACGGCCAGACCCGTGTCGACGAACTGCTGCGTTCGATCAAGGAAGCGGCCCTCGGCGCCCAGGCCCACCAGGACTTGCCGTTCGAGCGACTGGTAGAAGCCCTCAAGCTGGAGCGCAGCCTCAGCCACACGCCGCTGTTCCAGGTGATGTACAACCATCAGCCGCAGGTCGCCGACATCGCCAGCATCCGCACCGCCTCGGGGCTGGAATTGTCGATGCTCGAATGGCAGAGCCGCACCACGCAGTTCGACCTGACCCTCGACACCTGGGAAAAGGCCGGCACCTTGCACGCGGCGTTGACCTACGCCGACGATCTGTTCGACGCAAGCACTGTGGAGCGCATGGCCCGGCACTGGACGCGCCTGCTGCAAGGCATGGTTGCCGACCCCCAGGCATTGGTCGGCGAACTGCCGCTGCTGGCCGAGGACGAATACCAGCGCCTGATCCACGACTGGAACCCGCTGCACTCGCCGTTCGAACAAAGCCAGTGCATCCACCAGCTGATCGCCCGCCAGGCCGCAGCCACGCCGGATGCCCTGGCGGTGACCTTCGCTCACACCCAACTGAGCTACAGCGAACTCGACGGCCGCGCCAATCGCCTGGCTCACAAACTGATCGAACTGGGCGTGGGCCCGGAAGTGCGGGTGGGCGTGGCGATGCCGCGCTCCGAACAGCTGCTGATCGCCTTGCTGGCGGTGCTCAAGGCCGGTGGTGCCTACGTGCCGCTGGACCCGGATTACCCGGCCGAGCGCGTGGCCTACATGCTCGACGACAGCCGCGCCCGGGTGTTGCTGACCGAGCAGGCGGTCGCGCAGACCTTGACCGTGCCTGACACGACAGCGGCGGTGCTGCTGGATCAGGTCGACTTGGCGCGCTATCCGCTGGCTGCGCCAGACACCACGGTCACGCCGGACAACCTCGCCTACGTGATCTACACCTCCGGTTCCACCGGCCAACCCAAGGGCGTGGCGATTGCCCATCGCAACGTGCTGGCGCTGATCGACTGGTCCCGTTCGGTCTACAGCCGCGACGACATCCAGGGCGTGCTCGCTTCCACCTCGGTGTGCTTCGACCTGTCGGTCTGGGAGCTGTTCGTCACCCTGGCCAACGGCGGCTCGCTGATCATCGCCCGCAATGCCCTGGAACTGCCGCAACTGCCGGCCCGCGATCAAGTGCGGCTGATCAACACCGTGCCCTCGGCCATCGCCGCGTTGCAGCGCAGCGGTGAGATTCCGGCCAGTGTGCGGATCATCAACCTGGCCGGGGAACCGCTGAAGCAGAGTCTGGTGGACAGTCTGTACCCACCATCCACCTGTGGGAGCGAGCCTGCTCGCGATAGCGGTGGATCAGACAATTCAGTATCCACTGACAGGACGCCATCGCGAGCAGGCTCGCTCCCACAGTTAACTGCAGTGCCTGTGAAAAAGGGTGTCGAACACGTCTACGACCTCTACGGCCCCTCGGAAGACACCACCTATTCCACCTGGACCCGACGCACCGTTGGCGGCAAGGCGAACATCGGCCGGCCGCTCACGCACAGCGCCGCCTACCTGCTCGACGCCGACCTGCAACCGGTGCCGCAAGGCGTCTCGGCCGAGCTGTACCTGAGTGGCGCGGGCATCACCCGTGGCTACCTCGGACGCGCGGCGATGACCGCCGAGAAATACCTGCCCAATCCGTTCTCCACCACGGGCGAGCGGCTGTACCGCACCGGCGACCTGTGCCGTTATCGCCCCGGTGGTGTGCTCGAATACCAGGGCCGTCTCGATCATCAGGTGAAGATCCGCGGCTTCCGCATCGAGCTGGGGGAAATCGAAGCGCGGCTGCTGCAACAACCCCAGGTGCGCGAACTGGCCGTACTGGCCCAGGACACCGAGCACGGCCCGCAACTGGTGGCGTTTGTCGTGCCGAACGACGCCAGCGTGCTGACCCAGGCCGAGGCCCAGGTGCAGCTGCGTGAAACCCTCAAGGCAGCCTTGCGCGAGCATTTGCCGGATTACATGGTGCCGGCGCATCTGCTGTTCCTGGACAGCCTGCCGTTGACCCCCAACGGCAAACTCGACCGCAAGGCCTTGCCGGCGGTTGACGGCAGCTCGCAGCAGCGTGAGTTCATCGCGCCCCAGAGTTCGATGGAAAAAGCCCTGGCGGTGATCTGGCAAGAGGTGCTGAACCTCGACAGCATCGGCCTGGAAGACAACTTCTTCGAGCTGGGCGGCGATTCCATCGTCTCCATGCAAGTGGTCAGCCGCGCGCGGCAAGCCGGTATCGCGCTCAATCCAAAATCGCTGTTCCAGCACCAGACTCTGCGCAGCCTTGCGCTGGTGGCGCGCCAGGGCGACAGTCAGCCGGTCGAGCAGGGGCCGGCAAGCGGCAGCGCGCCGCTGACGCCCGTGCAGCACTGGTTCTTCGAGCGTGATATCCCCGAGCGTCAGCACTGGAACCAGTCACTGTTGCTAGTGCCGCAGGCGCCGCTCGATGTCGCGGCGCTGGACACGGCCCTGATGCGCCTGGTCGAACATCACGACGCCCTGCGCCTGCGCTTCACTCAAGTGAACGGTCAATGGCAACAGGCCTATGCCGAACCCTCGGCGGACAGTCTGTTGTGGCAACGCCGGGCGACTTCGCCGGAACAACTCAACGCCCTGTGCGACGACGCCCAGCGCAGCCTCGACCTGGAAAACGGGCCGCTGCTGCGGGCGCTGCTGGTGGACATGGCTGACGGTACTCAGCGCTTGCTCCTGGCGATCCATCACTTGGGGGTGGACGGCGTTTCCTGGCGCGTATTGCTGGAAGACCTGCAAGGTTTCTACGTCGCGTTGCAGGGCGGCCGGCCGATCCAGCCGCCGGCCAGGACCAGCGCCTATGGACAATGGGCCGCGCAGCTGCACGGGCATCTCGATGGCTTCATGGACAGCCTCGACTACTGGCGCACCCAGGCGAAAACCCCTGCCGATAATCTGCCGTGCGATTACCCGCAAGTCACACTGCTGGCGTGCGACGAACGCAAGGTCCAACTGCGGCTGGACGCCGAGCGCACGCGGCAGTTGTTGCAGCAGGCGCCCAAGGCCTACCGCACTCAGGTCAACGACCTTTTGCTGACAGCCCTGGCGCGTACGATCTGTCGCTGGACCGGCCAGGACAGCACGTTGATCCAACTCGAAGGCCATGGCCGTGAAGACCTGTTCGACGGGCTGGACCTGACCCGCACCGTCGGCTGGTTCACCAGCCTGTTCCCGGTCAGTCTGCGCCCGGCTGCGGAGCTGGGCGCGTCGCTCAAGCGCATCAAGGAACAACTGCGCGCTGTGCCGGACAAGGGCCTGGGCTACGGCGTGCTGCGGTACCTGGGGGAACCGTCGGTGCGCAGCGAACTGGCAGCCATGCCGGCGCCGCGCATCACCTTCAACTATCTAGGCCAATTCGACCGGCAGTTCGACGACGCGGCGCTGTTCGTGCCGTCCAGCGAAGGCAGCGGCGCGGCGCAGCATGCCCGGGCGCCCCTGGCGAATTGGCTGACGGTGGAGGGCCAGGTTTATGGCGGCGAACTGTCGTTGAACTGGGGCTTCAGCGAGCGGATGTTCAAGCGCCAGACCATCGAAACCCTGGCCGCTGACTACCTCGCCGAACTCAGCGCCCTGATCGAGCATTGCTGCGCCCTTGAAGCGCCGCAGGCGACCCCGTCGGATTTCCCGCTGGCGCGCATCACCCAGGCGCAACTCGACAGCCTGCCGGTGGCGGTGGGGCAAGTCGACGACCTCTATCCGCTGTCGCCGATGCAGCAGGGCTTGCTGTTCCACACCCTGTATGAGCAGGCGGCGGGGGAGTACATCAACCAGTTGCGGGTGGACGTCCAGGGCATCGATCCGCAGCGTTTTGCCGCGGCCTGGCAAGCTACCCTCGACGCCCAGGACATCCTGCGCAGCGGCTTTGTCTGGGAGGGGCTCGAACAACCCTTGCAGATCGTGCTGCGCCAGGTCGAGTTGCCTTTCACGGTGGTGGACTGGCGCGGGCGCGGGGATCTCGCCGAGGCCTTGGACGAGCGTGCCGACGCCGAGCGCCGTCAAGGTTTCGACCTGGCCCAGGCGCCGCTGCTGCGCCTGGTGCTGGTGCAGACCGGCGACGAGCGCTGGCACCTGATCTACACCCATCACCACATCCTCATGGACGGCTGGAGCAATGCCCAACTGCTGGGCGAAGTGCTGCAGCGCTACAACGGCCAGCTGCCGGCGACTAACGCTGGACGCTATCGCGATTACATCGGCTGGTTGCAGCGCCAGGACGGGCAACGCAGCGAGGCGTTCTGGAGCGGCCAGTTGGCCATGTTGCAGGAGCCGACCCGGTTGGCGCGGGTCATGTCCACGGACGCTGCCCAGGGCGGCAGGGGCGATTATTTCCAGACCCTGGAGCTGCCTCGCACCCAAGCCCTGGCCCAGTTTGCCCGTCAGCAAAAAGTCACCCTCAACACCTTGGTGCAAGCGGCGTGGCTGTTGTTGCTGCAACGCTACACCGGCCATGACAGCGTCGCCTTTGGCGCCACCGTCGCCGGGCGCCCGGCGGATCTGCCGGGCATCGAGCAACAGATCGGCCTGTTCATCAACACCCTGCCGGTGATCGCCGCGCCGCGTCCGGACCAATCGGTGGGCGCCTGGCTGCACGCGGTGCAGGCGCAGAACCTGAGCCTGCGCGAGTTCGAGCACACGCCGTTGGCCGACATCCAGCGCTGGGCCGGGCAAGGCGGCGAGGCGTTGTTCGACAACATCCTGGTGTTCGAGAACTACCCGATTGCCCAGGCCCTGCATGACGGTGCCGGGGAAGGGGCGCGGTTTGGCGAGGTCTCTCATCAAGAGCAAACCCACTACCCGCTGAGCGTGGCCGTGACCCTCGGCCAGACGCTGGCGCTGCACTACAACTTCGACCGGGCGCACTTCAGCCCGCAAGCGATCGAAGGCATCAGCCAGCATCTGGCGCAGTTGCTGGAGCGTTTCGCTGAATCGGCCACGCGCAGCCTGGGTGAGATTGCCTTGGTCAGCGTCGCGGAACAGGCCCGTCAGCAGGCCGCCAACCATCCGCAGCCGTATCCGACCGATATCGCCGTGCACCAGCGCATCGCCCATCTGGCCGCGTTGAAACCCCAGGCCACGGCGGTGATTTTCGACGGGCAACGGTTCAGCTATGGCGAGATCGACCGCTGGGCGAACCAGCTGGCCCACGTCTTGATCGGCCAGGGCGTCGGTCCGGAAACCCGGGTCGGCGTGGCGTTGCCGCGCAGTGAACAGGTGATCGTCGCGCTGCTGGCAGTGCTCAAGGCCGGCGCGGCCTATGTACCGCTGGACACCAGCTACCCCCGTGAACGCCTGGCGTACCTGATCGAGGATTCGGGGCTGGCGTTGTTGCTGACTGATTCCAAAGTGTCGGCGCAACTGCCCCTGGAGCGTGCTGCCCGAGTGCTGGAACTCGACAGCCTGGATCTGAGCGGCCAACCGCAAGAGGCACCACAGGTCAAGCTCGATCCGCAAAACCTGGCCTACGTGATCTACACCTCGGGCTCCACCGGCAACCCCAAGGGCGTGAGCGTGGCCCACGGTCCGTTGGCGATGCATTGCCAAGCCATCGGCGAACGCTACGAAATGCGCGACAGCGATTGCGAATTCCACTTCATGTCCTTTGCCTTCGACGGCGCCCATGAGCGCTGGCTCACCAGCCTGACCCATGGCGCCTCGTTGCTGATCCGCGATGACAGCCTGTGGACCCCGGCGCAGACCTATGAAGCCATGCACACTTATGGCGTGAGTGTGGTGGCGTTCCCGCCGGTGTACCTGCAACAACTGGCCGAACACGCCGAGCGTGAAGGTCAGCCGCCGAAGGTGCGCATCTACTGCTTCGGCGGCGATGCTGTGCCCAACGCCAGTTTCGAGCGGGTCAAGCGCGCCCTGGCCCCGGACTACATCATCAACGGCTACGGCCCGACCGAAACCGTGGTCACCCCGCTGATCTGGAAGGCCGGCCGTGACGTGACCTGCGGCGCCGCCTACGCACCCATCGGTAGCCGCATCGGCGACCGCAGCGCCTACGTGCTGGACGCTGACCTGAACCTGCTGCCCCAAGGCATGGCCGGCGAGCTGTACCTGGGCGGCACCGGTCTGGCCCGCGGTTACCTGAACCGTCCAGGTCTGACCGCCGAGCGTTTTGTCGCCGACCCGTTCAGCCGTAATGGTGGCTTGCTGTACCGCACCGGCGACCTGGTGTGTCAGCGCGCCGACGGCACTTTCGATTACCTGGATCGTATCGACAATCAGGTGAAGATCCGCGGCTTCCGCATCGAGCTGGGCGAAATCGAAGCCTGCCTGCAAGCCCTGGATGGCGTGCGCGAAGCGGTGGTCGTCGCCCAGGAAGGCGCTGCCGGCAGCGGCAAGCGTCTGGTGGCCTATGTGGTGGCCGACGCGCCGGCCACTGCGCCTGATGCGCTCGCCGAGCAACTGCGTGGACAGCTCAAGGCAACACTGCCGGCGCACATGGTCCCGGCGTACCTGCTGGTGCTCGAACGCCTGCCGCTGACCCCCAACGGCAAGCTCGACCGCAAGAACCTGCCCATGCCCGACGCCAGCCAGTTGCAGCAAACCTACGTGGCCCCGCGCAACGCCGTGGAACAACAACTGGCGGACATCTGGCAGGACGTGCTCAAGCTCGGCCAGGTCGGCCTGCGGGATAACTTCTTCGAACTGGGCGGCGACTCCATCGTCTCGATCCAGGTGGTCAGCCGCGCCCGACAGGCCGGCATCCATTTCACCCCCAAGGATCTGTTCCAACACCAGACCATCGAGGCGCTGGCCAGCGTGGTACAGACCGGCGGATCACAGCCAGCGGTCGATCAGCAACCGCTGACCGGCGAAACCGCGCTGCTGCCGATCCACCAATGGTTCTTCGCCCAGGCGATTCCCGACCGCCATCATTGGAACCAGTCGGTGATGCTCCAGCCGACCCAGGTGTTGGATGCGTCGTTGCTGGAGCAGGCGTTGCACGCCTTGGTCGCCCACCACGATGGCCTGCGCTTGGACTTCAGCGAGCAGGGCGAAGGCTGGACCGCGCACTATCGCGACGTGCAAGAGCAGGGCGCCGAGACCTTGCTCTGGCAGGCCGATGTGCCTGATATGGACGCGCTGCAAGCCTTGGGCAACCGCGCCCAGCGCAGCCTGCAACTGCACGGCGGCAGCTTGCTGCGGGCGGTGCTGGCGAACCTCGCCGATGGCACGCAACGCCTGTTGCTGGTGGTCCATCACCTTGTGGTAGACGGCGTGTCCTGGCGGATTCTGTTCGAAGACCTGCAAAGCGCCTATCGCCAACTGCTTGCCGGGACAACCGTGCAACTGCCGGCAAAGACCCATGCCCTCAAGCACTGGGCCGAAGCGTTGCAAGCCCACGCCGCCAGCGCCGCGTTGCAGGCCGAGCTGGGCTTCTGGCAGCTGCAATTGCAGGGCGCTAACGCCGCATTGCCTTGGGACAACCCCCAGGGCGGGCAACAGCATTGCCAGGCCCGGGTGATCCGTACGCGGCTGGACAAAGTGCTGACACGACAGCTGTTGCAGCAGGCGCCGGCGGCTTATCGCACCCAGGTCAACGACCTGCTGCTCACCGCCCTGGCGCGGGTGATGGTGCGCTGGACCGGCGACGACAGCGTGCTGGTGCAGCTCGAAGGTCACGGCCGTGAAGAGCTGTTCGCCGAGGTCGACCTGACCCGCACCGTCGGCTGGTTCACCAGCCTGTACCCGGCCCGGTTGACCCCGGTCGCCGACCTCGGTGCCTCGCTGAAGCAGATCAAGGAACAACTGCGGGCCATTCCCGACAAAGGCCTCGGCTTCGGCGCCCTGGCGCACCTGGGGGATGAGCAGGCGCGGCAAACGCTGCGGGCCTTGCCGACCCCGCCACTGACGTTCAACTACCTCGGTCAGTTCGATGCCAGTTTCAATGGCAGCGCCGACGCCTTGTTCGTGCCCACCGGCGAAAGCGGCGGCGAAGAACTGAACCTGCAAGGCCCGCTGGGCAGTCCGCTGGCCTTGGACGGCAAGGTTTTCGATGGCGAGCTGGACCTGAGTTGGACCTTCAGCGGCGCGCTGTTCGACAGCGCGACCATCCAACGTCTGGCCGATGACTACACCCGGGAACTCAGCGCGCTGATCAGCCATTGCTGTGATGATCGGCACTGTGGCGTCACGCCGTCGGATTTCCCCTTGGCGCGGTTAACCCAGGCGCAGCTGGATACGCTGCTGCCGCAACCCCTGGCCGTGGAGGATGTGTATCCGCTGTCGCCGATGCAGCAGGGCATGTTGTTCCACAGCGTCTACGGTGACGCCAGCGGCGACTACATCAACCAGCTGCGGCTGGACGTCGAGGGACTGGACCCGGAGCGCTTCCGCCAGGCCTGGCAGGCGACGGTGGACGCCCACGACATCCTGCGCACGCGCTTCGTCTGGCAGGGCGATCTGCCCCAGCCGCTGCAAGTGGTCAGCAAGCACCTGGAATTGCCTTACCGCTTGCATGACTTGCGAGCCGATGCGCAACGCGACGAAACCTTGCAGGCCCTGGCCGAGGCTGAGCGCCGACAACTGAGCCTGGACGCGCCGGCACTGTTGCGGCTGCTGATCGTGCGCCTCGATGAACAGCGCTACCACCTGATCTACAGCCACCATCACATCCTGATGGACGGCTGGAGCAATTCGCAACTGCTCGGCGAAGTGCTGCAACGCTACAGCGGCCAGCGCATCGCCGTGCAGGGCAAGCGGTATCGGGATTACATCGACTGGTTGCAACGCCAGGACGTCGCTGCCGGTGAAGCGTTCTGGAAATCGGCACTGCAACGTCTGGAGGCACCGACTCGGCTGGCCGATGCCATTGCCCGCTCGGCAGCGGTCGAGCTCGGTCATGGCGACCATTTCCAGGTGTTGGACGAGCCGCTGACCCGGCGCCTGGAAGCCTTCGCCCGCACCTCGAAGGTCACGGTGAACACGCTGGTGCAGGCGGCGTGGCTGTTGCTGTTGCAGCGTTACACCGGCAGGGACACGGTGGCGTTCGGCGCAACGGTGGCTGGGCGCCCGGCGGACCTGCCTGGCATCGAGCAGCAGATCGGCCTGTTCATCAACACCCTGCCAGTGATCGCCAGCCCACGGGCCGAGCAATCCCTTGGCAGTTGGTTGCAGGCGGTCCAGGGGCAAAACCTCGCGTTGCGCGAGTTCGAGCACACGGCGCTGCTGGACATCCAGCGGTGGGCCGGGCAGGGCGGTGACGCGTTGTTCGACAGCCTGTTGGTGTTCGAGAACTACCCGATTGCCCAAGCCCTGGAGCAAGGCGCGCCGGACGGCCTGCGTTTCGGTCCGCCGACGACCCGGGAGCAGACTAACTATCCATTGACCCTGCTGGTGGGCCTGGATCGACAGCTATCGGTACACATGAGTTATCAGCTGGCGAGTTTCGAGCCCGCCACCGTGGCACGACTGGCGGCGCATCTGGCGCATCTGTTGGGCCAGATGACCGCACAAGGCGAGCGCTGCCTGGGTGAGCTGTCGATGCTTGAGTTCGATGAGCATCAGCGCCTGACCCACGATTGGAATCCGCTGCACCCGCCGTTCGAACAAAGCCAATGCATCCACCAGCTGATCGCCCGCCAGGCCGCAGCCACGCCGGATGCCCTGGCGGTGACCTTCGCTCACACCCAACTGAGCTACAGCGAACTCGACGGCCGCGCCAATCGCCTGGCTCACAAACTGATCGAACTGGGCGTGGGCCCGGAAGTGCGGGTGGGCGTGGCGATGCCGCGCTCCGAACAGCTGCTGATCGCCTTGCTGGCGGTGCTCAAGGCCGGTGGTGCCTACGTGCCGCTGGACCCGGATTACCCGGCCGAGCGCGTGGCCTACATGCTCGACGACAGCCGCGCCCGGGTGTTGCTGACCGAGCAGGCGGTCGCGCAGACCTTGACCGTGCCTGACACGACAGCGGTGGTGCTGCTGGATCAGATCGACTTGACGCGCTATTCACTGAACGCGCCGCACACCGCAGTCACGCCGGACAACCTCGCCTACGTGATCTACACCTCCGGTTCCACCGGCCAACCCAAGGGCGTGGCGATTGCTCATCGCAACGTGCTGGCGCTGATCGACTGGTCCCGTTCGGTCTACAGCCGCGACGATATCCAGGGCGTGCTCGCCTCCACCTCGGTGTGTTTCGATCTGTCGGTCTGGGAGCTGTTCGTCACCCTGGCCAACGGCGGCTCGCTGATCATCGTCCGCAATGCCCTGGAACTGCCGCAACTGCCGGCCCGCGATCAAGTGCGGCTGATCAACACCGTACCCTCGGCCATCGCCGCGTTGCAGCGCAGCGGCGAGATTCCGGCCAGTGTGCGGATCATCAACCTGGCGGGCGAGCCGCTGAAGCAGAGTCTGGTGGACAGTCTGTACCCACAACCCACCTGTGGGAGCGAGCTTGCTCGCGATAGCGGCGGATCAGGCAATGAAGGGCCGACTGACAGGACGCCATCGCGAGCAGGCTCGCTCCCACAGTTAACTGCAGTGCCTGTGAAAAAGGGTGTCGAGCACGTCTACGACCTCTACGGCCCCTCGGAAGACACCACCTATTCCACCTGGACCCGACGCACCGTTGGCGGCACGGCGAACATCGGCCGGCCGCTCACGCACAGCGCCGCCTACCTGCTCGACGCCGACCTGCAACCGGTGCCGCAAGGCGTCTCGGCAGAGCTGTACCTGAGCGGCGCGGGCATCACCCGTGGCTACCTCGGGCGGGCGGCGATGACTGCGGAAAAATATGTGCCCAATCCGTTCTCCACCACTGGCGAGCGGCTGTACCGCACCGGCGACCTGTGCCGTTATCGCCCTGATGGCTTGCTCGAATACCAGGGCCGTCTCGACCATCAGGTGAAGATCCGCGGCTTCCGTATCGAGCTGGGGGAAATCGAAGCACGGCTGCTGCAACAACCCCAGGTGCATGAGGCAGCCGTTGTGGCCCACGAGGCTGCGGGCGGTCAGCAACTGGTGGCCTACGTGGCGGCGTCTGTGAATCTGGACGACACCCAGGGGCAACGCTCGCTGCGTGATCAACTCAAGGCCAGGCTCAAGGAGCATTTGCCCGATTACATGATCCCGGCCCATCTGCTGTTTCTCGAGCAATTGCCGTTGACCCCCAACGGCAAGCTCGACCGCAAGGCCCTGCCGACACCGGAGTCGGGCTTGTTGCAGGCCGCTCATGTCGCACCGGTCAGCGCACTTGAACAGCAGGTCGCGGCGATCTGGGCCCAGGTGCTCACGGTGGAACGTGTCGGTCTGAACGATCACTTCTTCGAGCTGGGCGGCCATTCGCTGCTGGCGGTCAATGCGGTTTCGCGCATGGCCCTCGAACTGGGGTTGACCCTGACCCCGCAACTGATTTTCCAGCACCCCGTCCTGAAAGATTTCGTCGCGCAACTCGACCCCGGGGACGGGCCTGTCAATGAACAGAAACTGAACAAGCTGCAAACCCTGCTTGATGAAATGGAGGAAGTCTGATGGACAAGAGTGTTGCTTTGACGATTGCCAAGCGCTTTATCACTCTGCCGCTGGACAAACGCAGGCTGTACCTGGCAAAGATGCTCGGAGAGGGCGTGTCGCCGGCCCATTTGCCGATCCCCGAGGTGCGCTCCGGGTTCGAGCATATCCCACTGTCCTACGCCCAGGAACGCCAGTGGTTCCTCTGGCAGATGGACCCCCACAGCTCGGCCTATCACATTCCCAATGCCTTGCGTCTCAAAGGGCAACTGGACATCCCGGCCCTGGAGCGCAGCTTCAATGCACTGGTCGAGCGCCACGAGAGCTTGCGCACCACCTTTGCCGAGCATGGCGAGCAGGCGGTGCAGGTCATTCACCCGCAGATGCCTTTGCAGATAGTTGTCGAAGGATTACCCGGCCGCTCGACGGCCAGCCAGGATGACTGCATCAAGGCGTTCGTCGAGCGCGAGACGGCGCGTCCGTTCGACTTGCGCCACGGTCCGCTGCTGCGGGTTTCGCTGTTGCAGCTCGCCGAGGATGATCACGTGCTGGCGCTGGTCCAGCACCACATCATTGCCGATGGCTGGTCACTCAAGGTGTTGGTGAATGAACTGGTGCAGCAGTACGCGGCCCACACCGCCGGGCAATCCCTGGCGCTGCCGGCACTGAGTGTGCAATACGCCGACTATGCGATCTGGCAGCGCCACTGGCTGGAAGCCGGGGAACGCGAACGGCAACTGGATTATTGGCTCCAGACGCTGGGCGGCGAACAGCCGGTGCTGCAACTGCCCCTCGATCACCCGCGTCCGCCAGTGCAGAGTTTTCGCGGTGCGCGGCTGGACCTGAGCCTGGCACCGGAACTGGGTGCAGCACTCAAGCAACTGGCCCAGCGCGAAGGGGCCAGTCTGTTCATGGTCTTGCTGGCCTCGTTCCAGGCCTTGCTGCATCGCTACAGCGGCCAGTCGCAGATCCGCGTGGGCGTGCCGGTGGCCAACCGCAACCGGGTCGAGACCGAGGGCCTGATCGGCTTCTTCGTCAACACCCAGGTGCTCAGTGCCGAAGTCGATGGGCAGTTGCCGTTCGTTCAGTTGCTCGATCAGGTCAAGCAGTCGGCGCTGGCGGCCCAGGCTCACCAGGATTTGCCATTCGAGCAGTTGATCGAGGCCTTGCAACCGGAGCGCAGCCTCAGCCACAGCCCGATTTTCCAGGTGATGTTCAACCACCAGAGCGCCAGCGATGACCAGGGCCGGCAGATGCAATTGCCGCAACTGAGCATCGAGGACCTGGTGTGGGAAGGGCGCACCGCCCAGTTCGACCTGACCCTGGGCACCTATGAAACCCCGCAGGGCGTTGCCGCCGAGTTGACCTACGCCACCGACTTGTTCGAAGCGCAGACCATCGAGCGCCTGGCCCGGCATTGGCAGAGCCTGCTGCAAGGGATTGTCGATGCGCCGCAGCAACGTATCGGCGAGCTGGCGTTGCTCGATGACGCCCAGCAGCGCCAGATGCAGCAAGACTGGCGCCGCACGGTAGATCACGGCGCTGAATTGAAATGCGTGCATCAGCGCATCGCCGCGCAGGCGCGCAGGAGCCCGGATGCCGTGGCAGTGATCATCGATGGTCAGACCCTGACCTACGGACAACTGGATGAGCGCGCCAACCAGCTCGCCCATCGCTTGATCGCCCTGGGCGTGAGGCCTGACCAGCCGGTGGGTATCGCCGTGGAGCGCAGCGCCGAAATGATCGTCGGCCTGCTCGCCATCCTCAAGGCCGGTGGTGCCTACGTGCCCCTGGACCCGGCGTACCCCGAGGATCGCCTGGCCTACATGATCGAGGACAGCGGCATGGCGTTGCTGCTGACCCAGGCCCGTCTGCTGGCTGTGTTGCCGATTCCCGAGACGTTGCAAACCTTGTTGCTCGACCAGCCCGACGCCGCACTGCAAGCCGCACCACACAGCTGTCCGGCGGTGCCGCTGAGCGCTGAGCATCTGGCCTACGTGATCTACACCTCAGGCTCCACCGGCAAACCCAAGGGCGTGATGGTGCGCCATGGTGCGCTGAGCAATTTCGTCAGCAGCATGATCGCCCGACCGGGCCTGGCGGCCAGTGATCGCATGTTGTCGTTGACCACGTTTTCCTTCGACATTTTCGGCCTGGAAATCTACGGGCCTCTGGTGGCCGGGGCCAGCGTGGTGCTGACCGGCCAGGATGTGCACCAGGATCCGCAAGCGGTGCTGGCGTTGATCGAACGTCACGCGGTCAGCGTGCTGCAAGCCACGCCGTCGAGCTGGCGCATGCTGCTCGATCATGAACACGCCTCGCGGCTGGCCGGGTGCACGCTGCTGTGTGGCGGCGAAGCGTTGCCCCTGGAGCTGGCGCAACGGCTGCTGGCGCTTTCGCCGAAGGTCTGGAACCTCTACGGCCCGACCGAAACCACCATTTGGTCGGCGCAGCATCCGTTGAGCCTGGAAAACCCTCGGCCATTGCTCGGCGGCCCTCTGGACAACACCGCGTTGTACATCCTGGGCAGCGACCTGACGCTCAATCCGCCCGGCGCGCCGGGTGAATTGCTGATCGGCGGCGATGGCCTGGCCCGGGGTTATTTCCAACGGCCAGCGTTGACCGCTGAGCGTTTCGTGCCGGACCCGTTCTCCACCACTGGCGAGCGGCTGTACCGCACCGGCGACCTGACCCGTTATCGGGCCGAAGGCGTGGTCGAGTACCTTGGGCGCATCGACCATCAGGTTAAAATCCGCGGCCTGCGTATCGAGCTGGGAGAGATCGAAGCGGCTTTGCTGGCCCAGGCCAGTGTGCGCGAAAGCGTGGTGGTGGCCCACGAGGGCCCGACCGGTGCGCAACTGGTGGGCTACGTGGTGCCTGCCACTGACGCAGTCTCGGATGAGTCTGCACTGCGGGCTGCCCTCAAGGCCGCGCTCAAGGCGCAACTGCCCGAGTACATGGTCCCGGCCCATCTGGTGCTGCTGGCGCAATTGCCGCTGACGCCCAACGGCAAAGTGGATCGCAAGGCGCTGCCGGCGCCTGACGCCAGCCAGTCGCAAAGCGCCTACGAGGCTCCGCGCACCGCGACTCAACAGGTGGTGGCCGGGATCTGGCGAGACGTGCTCAAACTTGAGCGGGTCGGCCTGGGCGATCACTTCTTCGAGCTGGGCGGCCATTCCCTGCTGGTGACTCAGGTGATCAGCCGAGTGCGTCAGGCGTTGAACGTCCAGGTGCCGTTGCGCAGCCTGTTCGAACACAGCGTGCTGGGTGATTTCGTCGCTGCCCTGGGAGTGGAACAGGGAGACCAGGAGCCGCCGCTGCTGGCCTTGCCGCGTCAACCATTGATGCCGTTGTCCTATGCCCAGGAGCGCCAGTGGTTCCTCTGGCAACTGGAACCGACCAGCAGTGCCTATCACATCCCGGCGGCGTTGCGCCTGCGGGGGGCATTGGACCTGCCAGCGTTGCAGCGCAGTTTCGACGCGCTGGTGGCGCGCCACGAATCGCTGCGCACGCGCATCGTCCAGCAGGAGGGGCAGGCCTGGCAGGTGATCGATCCGGCAGCCTCTCTGGAGATCACCGTGCAAGCGCTGCCGGCGGACCTCGACGAGGCTGCGCTCAAGGCCCAGGTGGCCGAGGAAACGCGCCGGCTGTTCGATCTGCAACACGGCCCGCTGATGCGCGTGCGGTTGCTGCATCTGGGCGCCGATGATCATGTGTTGGTGCTGACCCAACACCACATCGTCTCCGATGGCTGGTCGATGCAGGTGATGGTCGACGAGTTGATGGCATTGTATGCCGGCTTCAGCGCCGGGCAGCCGCCTGTTCTCGCGGACCTGCCGGTGCAATACGCCGATTATGCGGCCTGGCAACGCCAGTGGATGGACGCGGGCGAGCGTGAGCGGCAGCTGACCTACTGGACCGCGCAACTGGACGGCCACCCGCCGTTGTTGGAGTTGCCCACCGACCGTGGGCGTCCGGCCGAACAGAGCTATCGCGGTGCCCGTCATGAAATTCCCCTGGATGCGTCGCTGGCCGCAGGCCTCAAGCAACTGGCCCAGCGGGAAAACGTTACCCTGTTCGTGGTGCTGCTGGCCTCGTTCCAGGCGCTGCTGCACCGTTACAGCGGCCAGTCCGACATTCGTGTCGGCGTGCCGGTGGCCAACCGCAATCGGGTCGAGACCGAGGGGCTGATCGGTTTCTTCGTCAATACCCAGGTGCTCAAGGCTGATATCGACAGCCAGCAGAGCCTGCGAGCCTTGCTGCAACAGGTTCGCACCCGTGTGCTCGGTGCCCAGGCCCACCAGGATCTGCCGTTCGAACAGCTGGTGGACGCCTTGCAACCGGAGCGCAACCTCAGCCATGGCCCGTTGTTCCAGGTGATGCATAACCACCAGACGCGGCATCCGCGTGAGGGCCAGGGGGTAGGGCAGTTGGCGCAGTTGGATGTTCAGGCCCTGACCTGGGCCACCGACACCGCCAAGTTCGACCTGACCCTGGACACGTTTGAATCGGCGGATCAGGTCTGGGCCGAGTTGACCTACGCGACCGACCTGTTCGACGCCACGACCATCGAACGCATGGGCCGGCACTGGACGAACCTGCTCCAGGCCCTGGTCGCCGATTGCGGACAACGCATCAGCCAGGTGCCGTTGCTCGACAGCGCCGAACAGCACGCCTGCCTGTTGCACTGGAACCGCCAGGTGGTGGATTTCCCAAGTTCGCTGTGCCTGCACCAGCGCATCGAAGCCCAAGCCCTGCGTGCCCCGCAAGCGCTGGCGCTCAGCTACCTGGACCAGCACCTGAGCTACGGCCAGCTCAACGCACGGGCCAACCGACTGGCCCATCAGTTGATCGAAGCCGGCGTCGGGCCGGACGTGCGCGTGGGCCTGGCCATGGAGCGCGGCCTGGATATGCTGGTGGGGCTGCTGGCGATCCTCAAGGCCGGCGGCGCCTATGTGCCGCTGGATCCGAGCTATCCCGAGGAGCGCCTGGCCTACATGATCGATGACAGCGGCATCGAGTTACTGCTGACCCAGCAGCCGCTGCGCGGTCGTCTGCCGGTACCGCAGAACGTGCGCGTGCTGTGGGTGGACGCCAGCCTGGACGGCTACAGCGCGGCCAACCCGACGGTCGCCATCAGCCCGGACAACCTCGCCTACGTGATCTACACCTCCGGTTCCACCGGGCAGCCGAAGGGCACCTTGCTCGCCCATCGCAACGTGTTGCGCCTGTTCGAGGCCACTGAAGGCTGGTTCGACTTCGGACCGCACGATGTCTGGAGCCTGTTCCATTCCTTTGCGTTCGATTTCTCGGTCTGGGAAATCTTCGGCGCGCTGTTGTATGGCGGTCGATTGGTGGTGGTGCCGTATGACACCAGCCGTTCGCCGGAGGATTTCTACGCCTTGCTGTGCCGGGAAAAAATCACCGTCCTGAACCAGACGCCTTCGGCCTTCAAGCCGCTGATGCAAGTGGCCTGTGGGACGGGCCCGGACGCGCCGTCGTTGGCGTTGCGCTACGTGGTGTTCGGCGGCGAGGCGCTGGAGGTCAAGAGCCTGCGGCCGTGGTTCCAGCGCTTCGGTGACCGCACGCCGCAATTGATCAATATGTATGGCATCACCGAGACCACGGTCCACGTGACCTACCGCCCGCTGACCGAAGCTGATCTGCAACGAGAGGTCGGCAGCCCCATCGGCGAGCCGATTGCCGACTTGTCATGGTACATGCTCGACGGTGACCTGAACCCGGTGGCCGCCGGTTGCATCGGTGAACTGTACATCGGCCGCGCCGGCCTGGCGCGAGGCTATCTGAACCGTGCCGACCTGACGTGCCTGCGCTTTATTCCCGACCCATTCGGCGGTGCAGGCGGGCGGCTGTATCGCACCGGTGACCTGGCGCGTTACCGGGCCGATGGCGCCATCGAGTACATCGGGCGCATCGATCATCAGGTGAAAATCCGCGGGTTCCGCATCGAACTGGGTGAAATCGAGGCGCGGTTGCTGGAACAGCCGTCGATCCGCGAAGTCGCGGTGCTGGCGGTGCCGGGCCTGAGCGGGCCGCAACTGGTGGCTTATCTGGTGCCGGTCGACGCCGGGCTGCTCGACGATCCGTTCGGACAAAGCCAATGGCGTGACACGGTACGCAGCCAGCTCAAGGCCACGTTGCCCGAACACATGGTGCCGGCGCACCTGGTGTTGCTGGCGCAGTTGCCGTTGACTGCCAACGGCAAGCTCAACCGCAACGCTTTGCCGTCGCCTGATGTGGGGGCTTCACAGCCCGCTTATCAAGCGCCCCGGAGCGAGTTGGAACAGCGTCTGGCGGCCATCTGGCAAGAGGTGCTGAAGCGCCCGCAAGTCGGGCTGGACGACAACTTCTTCGAACTCGGGGGCGACTCCATCATCTCGATCCAGGTGGTCAGCCGCGCCCGTCAGGCCGGTATTCGCCTGACGCCCAAGGACCTTTTCCAGCACCAGACCGTCCAGCGTCTGGCCCGGGTGGCGACGTTCGAGGATGAGCAGGCCGAGGCCGACCAGCAACCGGTGCAGGGCCACGCCCTGTTGCTGCCGATCCAGCGCCAGTTCTTCGAAGACGACATACCGGCGCGTCACCACTGGAACCAGTCGGTGCTGCTCAAGCCGCGCTTGGCCCTGGAGGCGGATAAGCTCGAACAAGTGCTGCGAGCCCTGGTGACCCACCACGACGCACTGCGCCTGGGCTTCACCGAGGAACCGGCCGGTTGGCTGGCGCAATACCGGTCCATTGAGCAATTGTCCGAGCAGTGGTTGTGGCAGGCCGATCTGGACGATGTCGCTGAACTTGAAGCCCTGGGCAACCGGGCGCAGCGCAGCCTGGATCTACACAACGGTCCGTTGCTGCGGGCGGTGTTGGCGAACCTGGCCGACGGCAGTCAACGCCTGTTGTTGGTGATCCATCATTTGGTGGTGGACGGGGTGTCCTGGCGCATTCTGCTGGAAGACTTGCAGAGCGCTTATCAGCAATTGCTCGACGGCCAGGCGCTGAAGTTGCCGGCCAAGACCTGCGCGTTCAAGGCGTGGGGCGAACACCTGCAACGCTATGCCCAGAGCTCCCCCTTGCAGGCAGAGCTGGCGTATTGGCAAGACTGCCTGAAGGACGTCAGCGCGGACCTGCCTTGCGAGCGCCGCGATGCCGGCCAGCAAAACCAGCTGCAAACCACGGTCATGACCCGGCTCGACGCGACCCTGACCCGGCAGTTGCTGCAAGAAGCGCCGAGTGCCTATCGGACTCAGGTCAACGACCTGTTGCTCACCGCCCTGGCGCGGGTGATCGGGCGTTGGACCGAGCAACCTTCGGTGCTGATCCAGCTGGAAGGCCATGGCCGTGAAGCGCTGTTCGACAACCTCGATCTGACCCGCACGGTGGGTTGGTTCACCAGCCTGTTCCCGGTGCGGCTGAGCCCGCTGGCCGACGCCGGCGAGTCGATCAAGCAGATCAAGGAACAACTGCGCTCGATTCCGAACAAGGGCATTGGCTTTGGCGTCCTGCGGCACTTCGGCGAGGCGCCGGTGCGACAAATCCTCGCCAGCCTGCCCACCCCGCGTATCACCTTCAACTACCTGGGGCAGTTCGATGGCAGTTTCGACGGCGACGACTCGGCGCTGTTCACCCCGGCCCAGGAAAACGCCGGCCTCGACCAGAGCCCCGACGCACCGATGGGTAACTGGCTGACCCTGAACGGCCAGGTCTATGGCGGCGAACTGAGTGTCGCCTGGAGTTTCAGCTGTGAGCGCTTCAGTCCTGGAACCATCGAGCGCCTGGCCCGGGAATACGCCGAGGAACTGGCGGCGCTGATCGACCATTGCGTCCAGCCGCAAAGTGCCGGCCTGACGCCGTCGGACTTCCCTCTGGCCCGTCTGACCCAGGCGCAACTCGACGGATTGCCCATGCCGGCCCGACAGGTGGTGGATGTTTATCCGCTGTCGGCCATGCAGCAAGGGATGCTCTTTCACAGCCTGTACGAGCAGGTGGCCGGCGATTACATCAATCAGGTCCGCCTCGATGTCGAAGGCCTCGACCCGCAACGCTTCCAGCAAGCCTGGCAGGCCGCTGTGGATCGCCATGACATCCTGCGCACCTGCTTCGTCTGGCAAGGGCTGGAACGGGCGGTGCAAGTGGTGCACAAACAGCTCGACATGCCGTTCGACGTGCTCGACTGGCGTGAGCGCAGCGACACCCGCGCCGCCCTCGACGCACTGGCCCAGGCCGAGCAAGCCCGGGGTTTCGACCTGTCCCGCGACCCGCTGCTGCGTATGACGGTGGTGCAGCTCGATGACCTGCGTTGCCACTTGATCTACACCAACCACCACATCCTGATGGACGGCTGGAGCAATTCGCAGTTGTTGGGTGAGGTGTTGCAGCGCTACGCCGGGCAAACGGTGCCGAACACCGCCGGGCGTTATCGCGATTACATCGACTGGTTGCAGCGTCAGGATCCGGCGCTCAGTCAGGCGTGGTGGATGAGCCAATTGGCCGACCTGGAAGAACCGACACGCCTGGCCCAGGCGATCCAGCGACCGGCCGACGATCCGGCGCGCCAGGGCCATGGCGAGTGTCATCAACTGATCGAAGCCGGACCGACCCGCAGGCTGGGCGAGTTTGCCCGGCAACAGAAGGTCACCCTCAACACCGTGATCCAGGCGGCGTGGCTGCTGTTGCTGCAACGCCTGACGGGACACCAGACGGTGGCGTTCGGCGCCACGGTGGCCGGTCGTCCCACTGAGCTGGTTGGCGTGGAGCAGCAGATCGGTCTGTTCATCAACACCCTGCCGGTGATCGCCAGCCCGAAACCGGAACAGACCGTCGGCCAGTGGCTCCAGGGTGTCCAGGCGCTGAACCTGGCGCTACGCGAGCACGAGCACACGCCGTTGTTCGATATCCAGCGCTGGGCCGGCCAGAATGGCGAGGCGCTGTTCGACAACATCCTGGTGTTCGAGAACTACCCGGTGTCCCAGGCCCTGGAGCAGGGCAGCCCAGGACAGTTGCGGTTCAGCGCGATCCACAACCACGAGCAGACCAACTACCCGCTGACGGTGGTAGTCAACGCCGGTGACACCTTGTCGTTGCAGTACAGCTATCGGCGCGAGGCATTTGCCGAGGGGGTGGTCGAGCAATTGAGCGCATTGTTGGGCAACCTGTTGGAGCACATGATCCGGTCGGCCGATACGACCCTGGGCGAAGTGGCGTTGCTCGATGCCTCGCAAATGCAGGTGATCGAGCAGTGGAACGCTACTGCGCTGCCATTCGCGCTGGAGCAGGGCGTGCATCGGCTGATCGAGGCCCAGGCCCGTCGTACGCCCCACGCTACGGCCCTGGTGTTCGGCGAGCAAGCGTTGAGCTATGACCAGCTCAACGCCCGGGCCAACCAACTGGCCCACGCCCTGATCGAACGCCAGGTCGGCCCCGATACGCTGGTGGGCATCGCGGTGGAACGCAGCCTGGAAATGGTCGTCGGCTTGCTGGCAATCCTCAAGGCCGGTGGCGCCTACGTGCCGCTGGACCCTGAGTACCCGCGCGAGCGCCTGAGCTACATGATTGCCGACAGCGGCATCGGCCTGCTGCTGACTCAGGCTCGTTTGCTGGATGATCTGCCGTTGCCCGATGACCTGCCGCGCTTGTGTCTGGAGCCGTCCGGTGAGATGTTCGCCGGCTACCCGGGCGAAGACCCACAGGTCGCCTGCAACCCGGAAAACCTCGCCTACGTCATCTACACCTCCGGTTCCACCGGGCTGCCCAAGGGCGCCGGCAACGCCCATCGGGCCCTGACCAACCGACTGTTGTGGATGCAGCAGTCCTATGGACTGACGCCAGCGGACACGGTGTTGCAGAAGACCCCATTCAGTTTCGACGTGTCGGTATGGGAGTTCTTCTGGCCGTTGATGGTGGGCGCGCGGCTGGTGGTGGCAGCGCCGGGGGATCATCGCGATCCGGCGCGGCTGGTCGAGTTGATCAACCGCGAGCAGGTCAGCACGCTGCACTTCGTGCCGTCGATGCTCCAGGCGTTTTTGCAGAATGCCGATGTGCACCGTTGCACCAGCCTGACCCGCATCGTATGCAGCGGCGAGGCGCTGCCGGTGGAGGCGCAGTTGCAAGTGTTCGCCAAGCTGCCGGGCGCCGGGTTGTACAACCTGTATGGCCCGACAGAGGCGGCCATCGACGTCACCCACTGGACCTGCCGCGACGAGGGCCGCGACAGCGTGCCGATCGGTGAACCGATCGCCAACCTGGCGACTTATATTCTCGACAGTGCCCTGAATCCGTTGCCGGTCGGCGTCGCCGGTGAGTTGTACCTTGGCGGCGTCGGGCTGGCCCGCGGTTATCACCGGCGCCCTGGCCTGAACGCCGAGCGTTTCGTTGCCAGCCCGTTCGGCAGCGGGCAGCGGCTGTACCGCACCGGCGATCTGGCGCGCTATCGCGCCGATGGTGTGATCGAGTACGTGGGGCGCATCGACCATCAGGTCAAGCTGCGCGGCTTGCGCATCGAGCTGGGGGAGATCGAAGCGCGGTTGATGGCCCACGAGGCGGTGCGCGAAGCCGTCGTCGTGGCTCGCGATGTGGCGGGCAGCCAGCAACTGGTAGCTTACCTGGTGCCGGTGGAGCCTGGCGCGAACGAGGTGTCGGACGAACAACTGACCAGCTGGCTCGCTGAAAGCCTGCCGGACTACATGGTCCCGACCCATCGCCTGTGGATCGAGCAGATGCCGCTGAGCCCCAACGGCAAGCTCGACCGCAAGCGTCTGCCGGCCCTGGAGCTGACGGCCGGGCAGCATGTCGCGCCGGCCAATGCCACCGAGCGCACGCTGGCGGACATCTGGCAGGCGGTGCTGGGTATCGAGCGGATCGGCACTGGCGACAACTTCTTTGCCCTGGGGGCCGATTCGATCATCTCGATCCAGGTGGTCAGCCGCGCCCGCGAGCAAGGCATCGAGCTGAGCCCGAAGGATATTTTCCAGCGGCCCACCATCCAGCAACTGGCCGAACGGGTGCTGGCGGCGGAAGGCTCGGCGCCACCCGTCACGGAGCTGGTGGACATGCCGTTGCATGGGCTGACGGAGCGACAACTGCGCGACCTGCCGCTGCCACACGATCAGCTAAGCGGGCTGTATCGATTGTCGCCGATGCAACAGGGGATGTTGTTCCTCGGCTTGAATGCGCCGGAAACCGACCTGTACATCAACCAGTTGAGTATCCCGGTCCAGGGCCTCGACCCGCAGCGATTCAAAGCCGCGTGGCAAGCCGTGAGCCGGCGCCATGACATCTTGCGCACCGGCTTCCTCTGGCAGGACATGGCCGAGCCTTTGCAGTTCGTACTGACCGATGCGGTGCTGCCCATCAGCGTGCTGGATTGGCGCGACCAGGATGTTTCTGCCCCGGCCCTGCAACGACTGGCCGACGCAGAGCGGGCCAAGGGCTTCGACCTGGCGGCACCGCCGTTGCAACGCCTGGTGCTGGTGCGGGTCGGTGAGGACAGCTACCAGTTGATCTGGACGTATCACCATATCCTGATCGACGGCTGGAGCAGTTCCCAACTGATCGGCGAAGTGCTCAGCCACTACTCCGGTCGCACGGTGCCGGAGGCGGTGCCGTACCGTCGCTACATCAACTGGCTGGCCCAGCAGGATGCCGCCGCCGGGGAACGGTTCTGGCGGCGTCACCTGGCCGAACTCGACGAGCCGACCTACCTGGCCGATGCGGTGCCGGTCAAGGCCGGGCAGGGCCGCGGTCATGAGGCGCTGTACAGTCGCCTGGGCGAAGCCCGGACCGAGCGGCTCAAGGCGTTCGCCCGGTCCCAGCAAGTGACGCTCAATACCTTGGTGCAAGGTGCGTGGCTGGTGCTGCTGAGCCGCTACAGCGGCCAGCGCTGCGTGGCGTTTGGCGCCACGGTGGCGGGGCGGCCGGCCAGTTTGCCGGCCTCGGAATCGATCCTGGGGTTGTTCATCAACACCTTGCCGGTGATCCATCAGGTGCGCGCCGAGCAACCGGTGGGACAGTGGCTGCGAGACCTGCAGGATTACAACCTGGACATGCGTGAGCGCGAATACACGCCGCTGACCGACGTGCAACGCTGGGCCGGTCGCGCCGGGCAGTCGCTGTTCGACAGTATCATCGTGTTCGAGAACCATCCCATCGACCAGGCGCTGCGCGAATGGCGCGATGACTCCCTGAGCTTTGGTGAAAGCAGCAGTGCCGGCCTGACCAACTTCCCGATGGACCTGATGGTCACTCTCGAAGACGGGCTGGTGATCGAGTACATGTTCTTGCGCGAGCATTTCGACCGCGCGACCGTGGAAGGTATTCGCGCCAACATGGAAGGCCTGCTGGCGGCGCTGTGCGAGGACGCGGCGCGGCCTCTGGGCGGCATTGGCCTGGTCACCGGGCAGGCGTTGGCGCCGGTCCCGGCCGAGCAGCAACTGCCGGGGTGGCTGCCGGTGCATCAGCGCGTCGCGCAATGGGCCGCGCAATGCGGTGAGCAGACCGCGGTGATCTTCGACGGTCGAGCGTTCAGCTACGCACAGATCGATCGCCGCGCCAATCGTCTGGCCCATGCCTTGATCGCCGAAGGGGTGGGCCCGGAAGTTCGGGTCGGGGTCGCGTTGCCGCGCAGCGAGCAGATGATTGTCGCCTTGCTCGCGGTGCTCAAGGCGGGTGGCGCCTATGTGCCGCTGGATGCGAGCTATCCACGCGAGCGCTTGAGCTATCTGATGGGCGATTCAGGCATCGGCTTGCTGCTCAGCGATTCGTGCCTCGACGCGGTGCTGCCGACCGAGGGCAACCTCCACGTACTGGCGTTGGATCGTCTGGACCTCGGCGCCCAGCCGGACACCGCGCCCCGGGTGTCGGTGCAGCCGGACAACCTTGCCTACGTGATCTACACCTCCGGTTCCACCGGCCTGCCCAAGGGCGTGGGTGTGGCCCATGGCGCCCTGGCGATGCACTGCCAGGCCATCGGCAAGCGTTATGAAATGAGCGAAGCCGATTGCGAATTGCATTTCATGTCCTTCGCCTTCGACGGCGCCCACGAGCGTTGGCTGACCCCGTTGACCCATGGCGCCCGTTTGCTGATCCGCGATGACAGCCTCTGGACGGCCGAGCAGACCTTCAATGCGCTGCATGAACATGGCGTGAGCGTGGCGGCGTTCCCGCCAGTGTATCTCCAGCAATTGGCCGAACACGCCGAGCAGCAAGGCAACCCGCCGGCTGTGCGGGTCTATTGCTTCGGCGGTGACGCGGTGCCGGCGGCGAGTTTCGAACTGGCCAAGCGTGCGCTCAAGCCGCGCTGCATCATCAACGGCTACGGCCCGACGGAAACCGTGGTCACGCCACTGATCTGGAAGGCCGGCGTCGAGGATGAGTGCGGTGCGGCCTATGCCCCCATCGGCAGCCTAGTGGGCCAGCGCAACGGCTATGTGTTGGACAGCGACCTCAATCGCCTGCCGGCCGGTGTTGCCGGCGAGCTGTACCTGGGCGGCGCGTTGGCGCGCGGATACCTGGGACGGGCCGGCGCGACGGCCGAGCGGTTTGTCGTCGATCCGTTCAGTGTCGACGGTGCCCGTCTGTACCGCACCGGCGATCTGGTGCGCCAGCGTGAGGACGGCACCCTCGATTACCTGGGACGTATCGACCAGCAAGTGAAGATCCGCGGTTTCCGCATCGAGCCGGGGGAAATCGAGGCCCGCCTCAAGCAACAACCGGGCGTGCGCGATGCGGCAGTGGTGGCCCGTGACGGGGCCAGTGGCAAGCAACTGGTCGGCTATGTACTGCCTGACGGTGTGACGTCCACCGAGGACTTGTGCGAGCAGCTGCGCATGCAACTCAAGGCGAGCCTGCCGGACTACATGGTGCCGGCGCACCTGATGCTGCTCGAACGTCTGCCGCTGACCCCTAACGGCAAGCTCGACCGCAAGGCGCTGCCTGATCCGCAGGCCGAGCCGCAACGCCAGGGCTACACCGCGCCGCGCAGCGAACTGGAACGGGCCCTGGTCAAGATCTGGCAGGACGTACTGAAAGTCGAGCGCATCGGCGTGACCGACCACTTCTTCGAACTGGGCGGTGATTCCATCCTCAGCCTGCAAGTGGTTGCCCGCAGTCGGTCGCTCAAGGCCCAGGGCCTGAACCTGAAGCTGCGCGACCTGATGCAGAAACCGACCATCGCGCAACTGGTGGCCGGCTTGGAGGCTGAGACCTCGGCGCCGTCGACGTTGCTGGCGATGAATGCCAACGTTCCGGGCTGCGCGCCGCTGTTCTGCATTCATGCCGGTTTCGGCACCGTGTTTGACTACGAGCCCCTGGCTCGACGCTTGAGCGGTGTGCGTCAGGTCCTGGCGGTTCAGTCATCCATGCTGCTGGACCCGGCGTGGCGCGATGAATCGCTGCCGGCGATGGCCAACGCCTACGTGGCCCGGATCCGCGCGCATCAGCCGCAGGGGCCGTACCACCTGCTGGGTTGGTCGTTGGGCGGGACCTTGGCCTTGCTGATGGCCGCGCAGTTGGAACGCGAAGGCCAGCGGGTCGAGTTTGTCGGCCTGGTGGACACCTTTGTGCCTTCGGCGGCGGTGAACCGCGAGGCCGTGGACGATTGGCGCGCCGACCTCCTGGACTTCGTGCGAGTGACCTTGCCCGGCGCTCGTTTGTTGCTGCCGATCGAGGGCGACGAGAGCCCTGAAAATCTGCGGTCTCTCTTGTCGGCAGCAATGGCGGGTGAAGGCGCGGCATCGGCTTACCTCGCCCTGGGCGTCGATGAGCTGGCCCACGTCTTCAGCGTCGCCCGGCGCCTCAAGCAGCTGTCGTTGCGGCTGGATCGGTGTCCGCCTGTTGCGGTGGAGCCGACCAGCTGGTGGACGCCGGGGCGCGAAACCGAAGCTGTCGAGTTGGCCGCGCAGTTGCAGCAAACGGTGCGGGGCGAGCGGATCGATTGCGGTCACTTCCAGATTCCGCGAGATGAACGGTTCCTGGCCGGGGCTGAAGAAATTCTTGCCGAGATCGTTGAATCAGAAGTCTTGTCCTGAAATGTATAGCCGGTCGGGCCGCGTGCCCGACCGGCATGGAGAGTGTGTCAGATGTCGTTGAACCCTGATATTGCGGCGTTCCTGGAGCTGGTTGGAAACGGCCGCGCCAGTGGCAGGCGAGTGCCCATGCACCAGATGAGTCCGGCCGAGGCTCGTGAACAATTCGACCAGTCATCGCTGTTGATGGATGCCGGTGGAGAGACGCTGGAAGTCGTCGAGACGCTGCGCATTGCGACACGCGATGGCGCCTGCCTCACGGCTCGCTTGTACAGCAGTGGAGCACTTACGCAAGCTGCGGCGCGGCCGGCATTGTTGTATTTGCATGGCGGCGGTTACGTGGTCGGCAGCCTCGATTCCCATGACTCGCTGTGCCGTAACCTGGCGGCGATGGCTGACTGCGTGGTGGTGTCGGTGGCTTATCGGCTGGCGCCGGAGTTTCGTTTTCCCACCGCCGCAGACGACGCGCTGGACGCCTGGACGTGGCTGGTGGCCGAAGCGCCCAGGTTGGGCATCGACGCCCGGCGTCTGGCGGTGGCTGGCGACAGCGTCGGTGGCAGCCTGGCCACGGTGCTGGCGGCGCAACCGCTGGACCCGGCGCCACGGTTGCAGGTGCTGATTTATCCGGTCACCGACGCCAGTCGCAGCACGGCCTCCATCGAGCGCTACGGGGAAGGGTATCTGTTGGAAAAGGATTCGTTGAACTGGTTTTACGAGCATTACCAGCGCGCCGATGCTGACCGCCTCGATCCACGCTTTTCGCCGTTGCTGGCTGAGATCCCGCCGAACATGCCGCCGGCGCTGCTGGTGCTGGCCGAGTGTGATCCGCTGCACGACGAAGGCGTCGCGTATGCGCGACACCTGCAACAGGCCGGGGTGGCGGTGGAGCTCAAGGTGTATGCCGGCATGACCCATGACTTCATGCGCATGGGCGCCATTGTCGATGAGGCTGAAGAGGCCCAGCAGCAGATTGCGCGGCGGTTGAGGGAGGCGCTGGTGGGGTGAGCTGATGGCCTTGTCATAAAAAACGCCGACACAGATGTCGGCGTTTTTTATATGTTCGCCATGCCGCCGCAGAACCCTGTGGGAGCGGGCTCGCTCGCGAAGACGGTATCGAGTTCAACATCACAGCAACTGGCACGACCGCTTTCGCGAGCAAGCCCGCTCCCACATTCTTTGCGATTGTTCCAACACTGTGGTCGCCACGAATCCTTGTGGCGCCTGGGTTTACCAGTTATAGGTCAGGTCAGTGGTCAGGGTGCGGCCCTGGCCGTAGTAGCAGTCCCAGTTGCTGCGGCAGCTGGCGACGTACTTCTTGTCTTCGAGGTTTTCCATATTCATCCGCACGCTCACGCCCTTGATGTGCAGTGGGGATTTCTCGAAGTCGTAGGACATCATCGCGTCGTACACCGTGTAGGACGGGATCTGGAACGCTCCCGCATAGTCGGTGCCGTAGCTCTCGCGCACATAGCGTGCGCCGATGCCCGCGCCAAGACCGGCCAACGGGGTGGCACCGGTGAAGGTGTAGTCGATCCAGGCCGCGGCGGTCAGCGGCGGGGCGCTGGCCGGGTGGCGGCCCTGGCGACCATCGTTGTCCTTGGTGTACTCGATGTCGTTGCGCGACACCGAACCGATCACCCGCACGTTCTCGTTGAGGTTGACCTTGCCTTCGAGCTCGATGCCCTGGGAGTGCATTTCACCGGACTGACTGCTGAAACCAGGGTTGCTCAGGTCGGAAGTGACGACGTTTTGCTGCACGATGTCGTAGACCGACAACTGGATGAAGCCGTCGATGCCTTTGGGTTCGTACTTGATGCCCGCTTCGTATTGCTTGCCTGTGGTCGGTTCGAATGCCTTGCCCGAAATATCCGTTCCGCTGGTCGGCAGGAACGATTCGGAGTAACTCACGTAGGGCGTCAGGCCGTTGTCGAACAGGTAGCCGAAGCCAGCCCGACCGCTGAATTTTTCATCCCTGGAACTGGTGCGGGTGCCTTGCAGCGGTTGCCGGTTATCGGTTTCGGCGACGTCGTAACGCCCCCCCAGCGTCAGGAACCATTTATCCCATCTGAGCTGGTCCTGAACGTACAGGCCGGTCTGGCGGATGGTGTTGTCCCAGCGATAAGGCGAGGTGAAGTTGATCTGGCCGCCATACACCGGGTTGTACAGGTCGATAGGCGCGGCAGAGCGGTCGTAGAGCCCGAGGAATTTCGACTCGGAGTGGTAGTGGTCCACGCCCAGCAGCACGGTGTGGTCCAGCTCGCCGGTCTTGAATTTGGCCTGGGCGGTGGTATCGATGTTGTAGACCTTGTTGGTCTGCGACCAGTCCACGCCATAGCGGTTCATGTAGCGCTGGTCCGCCGCGCCGGTGACCGGGTTGTTGATGAAACCATAGCCGTGCAGCGTATCCACATACTGGTCATCGACCTGGGCATAGCGTGCGGTCTGCTTGAGGGTCCAGACGTCGTTCAATTCGTGGGACGCTTCATAACCGACGACGAATTGCTCGCGGTTGTACTTGTTCACGTCCGGCTCGCCAAAAAAGGTCGAGCGGCTGTATTTGCCGTTCGGGTTCGGCAGCACGGTGCCCGAGGCCGGCAACCCTTGGGCGGACGGGGTGTCGTGGTCCTTCTGGTATTGGGCGAAGAGCGTGATGCTGGTTTCCTCGCTGGGGTTCCAGGTCAGGCTCGGCGCCAGCAGCATGCGGTTGTTTTCGACGTAGTCGATTTCCGAGCCGGAATCCGTCACCAGGCCGGTCAGGCGATAGAGGAACTCACCCTGGTCATCCAGCGGGCCACCCAGGTCGAAACCCAGTTTCTTGCGATCGTTATCACCGGCACCCAGGGTCACTTCATGCAAGGGCGTGGCGGTGGGGCGCTTGCTGACCATGTTGACGATGCCGCCCGGCTGGTTCTGGCCGTAGAGCACCGAGGCCGGGCCCTTGAGCACTTCGATGCGCTCCAGGGTGTACGGGTCGATTTGCAGCGCGCCGCCGGTACTGCCGCCGCCGTACGGCAGGTGCAGGCCATCGAGGTACAGCGGTGTCGGAATGAAGCCCCGGGAGGTCGGCTCATCGAAAATAGTCACCCGGTCGGAGAAGCCGCCCCCGGTCATGCCGGCGGTGTAACGCAGGGCTTCGGTGACGCTCTGCGCGCCGCGCAGCTTGACCTCGTCCTGGGTGATGACGTTGACGGTCTGCGGCACTTCATTGAGCGGCGTATCGGTCTTGGTGCCGGTGCCGGATTTTTTCGCGACAATCCCATCGACCGGCCCCCATGCCGATTCCTGGGTGGCGGAAATCGTGGTGGGCGCCAGGTCCATGCCGCCGCCATTGCCGCGATTGTGCAGGGTCACGCTGTTGCCCTGGACGCTGTAGGCGATGGGCGTGCCTTGAAGCAACCGCGCCATGGCCGCCGCGGGCTCCAGGTCACCGCTGACGGCGCTGCTGCGCAGGCCGCTGACATCGGCCGGGTTGTAGAGCACTTGCAGGTTGGTCTGGCGACCGAACGCCTGCAGCGCGCTGCCCAGCGGCTGGGCCTGGATGTCGATCGGCAGGCTCTGGGCCTGGGCCATCAGGGGCAGGCCCAACGCCAGGGTGCAAAGAGCCGCAAGCTTCGGTCGAAATGAATGACGGATCAGTAAAGCCTGGGTGAGTGGATTCAGTCCGTGTGGTGCGGGCATTATTTTTTTACTCTTCAAGAAGTTGACTGAGAACGATTTCTATTAACTGCTATTAAGACGTTGGGCCTTTCACAAACCGGAAAGGCCCAACGCTTTTTTTTACGAAATTTTCACAGTCAGGCAGGTTGAAGCTCGGTGATCACCTGTCCAGCCTCCATCCGCACCAGCTGGTCGGCCACATCGAAGTAACGGTCGTCGTGGGAAATCACGATGATGGTCTTGCCCAGGCGCTTGAGGTCCGGCAGTAGCTCGGTGTAGAAAATCCGCCGGAACGTCGGGTCCTGGTCGGCGGCCCATTCGTCGAACACCAGCACCGGACGTTCCTCCAGCCACGCATTGACCAGCGCCAGGCGCTTGCGCTGGCCGGTGGAGAGGTCGGTGGTGGTGAAGGTGCCGTCGCGCACGCTGACCTTGTGGGCGATTTCCAGGCGTTGCAGGTATTGGTTGGCGTCATCCGGGATGTGGGTGTCGCCCTGCACGATGTCGTCGAACAGGTAATAGTCGGCAAAAATCGTCGTGAACAACTGGCGGTAGTCATCGCGGGTCAGGGCGGTCACCACCTGGTCGTTGAGGCGGATTTCCCCTTGTTGCGGGGCGTACAGGCCCAGCAGCAGCTTGATCAGCGTGGTCTTGCCGCAGCCGTTTTCTCCGACAATGAACACGATGTCGCCCTGGTCGATCTTCAGGTTGACCGGCCCGAGACGAAACGGGCGGGCGCCCTCGACCACTGGAAAAGCGTACGAGACGTCACGCAGTTCCAAACGTTGCACCTGCACGTTGTTCTGCCCCTTGTCACTGAGCAACAGGTGCGGTTCCGGCGAAGAAAACTGTTTCGACAGCTCGGCGATACGGCGGAAGGCGATCTGCGCGCGGCTGACAATCGGCAGGGTGCCGATCAGGTGTTCCAGCGGGCCTTTCATGTACAGCAGCACCAGCACGAAGCCGCTCATTACCGCCTGGTCCGTGCTCGGCCACAGCGATTGCAAGGCCAGCGCGAGACCGATCACCACGAAAAACAGCATCGAACCCAGGGTCTTGGCGATCACGAAGGTGTTCACCGAACGGATCTGCGTATCGCAGATATGGTCGGCGGTGCGCTCGATGCCCGAGACGAACATGCGCTGGCGGCGCGGGCGGTGGATGCGCAGTTCCTTGGCGCCTTCGGCGACGGCGTGGTAGTGCTTTTGCAGTTCGTCTTCCGCATCGCGGGCCGCCATGAAACCCTTGATCCCGCGCCCGCGGGCGATGTACTGGACCACGGTGCCGATGACGATCGCCACCAGCATCAGCAGGAACATCGGCCATGACAACAGCGCCAGGTAACCCATGCAACCGAGGGTCACGGTCAGGGAAATCGCCAGCGGGGCGAAGGCGAAGGCGAAGTCGCTGATGGTGTCGACGTCATGGGTCAGCACCGGGATCAGCCGATGGCTGCGGTAGCGTTCGATCTGCTCGATGGGCGCCGAGAGGACTTTTTCCCCCAGCTCCTTGCGCAACCGGGCGATGATGTTCTGGCCGACATAATTGGTGCCGATGTCCGAGCAGATGGAACTGACCAGCGCCAGCAGGCACAACCCGGCGAAGACACCCACCACGGTGTGGGTCAGGCCGCCTTCGGCGTGCAGCGCCTGGTTGATCGTCGCCAGCAGCACGGTGACGCTCAGGCCACCGACCATGCCCAGCACGATGGCGCCGATGACAATCAGCCGGAAGGGTTTGAGCAGGGTGAACAGTTCATTGATCACACCGCGTTTTGGTTGGCTCATGGAGGGTTCCCTGCTGGATGGAAAAAGGCGGAGGCGCTGGGGGCATTGCCGGGAGGGCGCAGGTGCGCCGGTTGGATCGCGCCCGTCTGTTAGACGATTGGCGGGGGAGGGGATTTAAGTAGGCTTAAATTGGTAGGCCAGGCGAGCAAAGCACCTGTGGCGAGGGAGCTTGCTCCCGCTGGGCTGCGAAGCGGCCCCAAGATTTTGCGGCCGCTGCGCGCCCGAGCGGGAGCAAGCTCCCTCGCCACGGAAAGCTCTACCACTCGGTAGCTCGGGTTACATATCCCGCGCCACCCGGAACCCGATCCAGTCGCCACGCACGCTGGGCACCAGCGCATTGCGATTGCCCGAACGGGAGAACACCGGCGCTTCGCCCCAGTCGTTGCCCCGGATGCGCCGGAACTCGCATTTGCCGGTCAGCCAGGCGCTGCCGTCGCTGGGGGCGCCGAGGTAGTTTTCGTTGTAGCAATCGGCGGTCCACTCGTAGATGTTGCCGTGCATGTCGTACACGCCGAAGGCATTGGGCGGGAAGCTGCCGGCCGGGGCGGTGAAGTTGTAGCCGTCGGCGGCGCCGTAGGTGTTGGCGTGCCGGGCGATGCTGTAGTCCTTGCCTTCATCGAACGGGAAGGGGAACGGGCCGCTGCTACCGCCGCGTGCCGCGTACTCGCGCAAGGACTCGCTGACCAACCGGTAAGGCTTGCCGGCTTTTTTCGACAGCCACGCCACGTAGGCGTTGGCCTCGGCGAAATCCATGCACACCGCCGGGTGCCGGTCGGTGTATTGTTTGCGCGGGTCGCTGCCCTGATAGTCCGGGATGCCGGCCTTGCACGCGCGCCCCGGTCGCTCATCGCCATCGGGCATGACGTAACCGGTGTCCCGCAGGTAGGCGAACCACTCGCTCTTGAGAATCTGGAAACGGCTGATCGCCACTGGGCGGGCAAACGTCACCGGGTGTATCGGGCCTTCGTCGGGCTCGCGGCCCACTTCGTCTTCCGGGGTGCCCATCTGGAAGGTGCCGGTGGGCAGCACGACCATTTCCGGGCAGTCCTTGCAATCGCGCAGCACTTGGCCCGGTTGCGAGGCGTGGGCGCCGGAGGGCAGCAGGGCGGACATGGCCAGCGCCGGAAGCAGCGTCAACGAAAAACGGTTCATCGGTCTCTCTCGTAAAGTCAGGTTCAGAGTGTCTGGCTCAGCAGGCCCATGAAGCGATCGATCTCGGCCTCGGTATTGAGCAGCCCCGGCGCGGTGCGCACCACCGGCCCGGCGTCGCGATGTACGGCGTCGGCGATCACCCGGTTTTTCATCAGGTAACTGGCAACCTCGTCACTGTCGCGGCCCTTGACCCGGAAGAAGGTGAAGCCGGCTGACAGGTCCGGGCTCAACGGCGTGACCAACTCGATCTGCGGTTTCGCCAGCAGCTGTTTTTTCAGGTAGCTGTTGAGGGCATGGATGCGCGCCTGGACCTCGGCCTTGCCCAGTTGCAGGTGCAGCTTGAAGGCCTCGTCCGCCGCCCAGCGATGCTCGAAGGCGTGGAAGCCGCCCGGGGTCATGACCGTGGAAAATGCCGTGGCTTCGGAGAATGTCGGGATAATTGGCGTGACGTACTTGAGCTGTTCGCTGCGGCTGCACACCAGGCCGGTGCCCCGTGGGCCGAACATCCATTTGTGGGTGCCGGCGATGAAGAAGTCGCAGTTCATCTCGGGGAAGCCCAGGTCCTCGACGCCGAAACCGTGTACGCCGTCCACCACGTAAATGATCCGCCGGTCGTCGCTGCGGCCCTGGTTGTGCTTGTCCACCAGCGCGCCGATCTGGCCGATGGGCAGTTTCACGCCGCTGCCCGAATGCACCCAGGTCATGCCCAGCACGCGGGTCTCGGGACGGATGCTGCGGTCGATGGTGCTGAGGATTTCGTCGTGGCTGGCGGCGTGGGCTCGCTCGAACAGTTTGATCTTGCGCACCCGGGTGCCGTCCCGTTGGGCGCGCAGATCGAGAATGGTGTGGGTGGCGTAGTGTTCGTGGGCGGTGGTGAGGATCTCCTGGTCGGCGCGCACCTGCACGCCGCCGTAGATCATCGCCAGGCCTTCGGTGGTGCTGCCGGTCAGTGCGATTTGCTTGGGACTGGCTTGCAGATAGCGCCCGGCCCAGGTCCGTACATTTTCTTCACGCTCCTCGGTCACGCCCAGGTCCCAGTCCATCAACAGCCCCGGGTTCTGGTCGAGGGCGGCGCGGTGTCTTTCGATGGCCTCGCGCACCGGGCGCGGGTGGGTCGTGACGAGGAAGTTGGAGAAGTGCAGATAGTCCGGATCCTGGTCGAACAACGAGCGCAGTTGCGCCCACTTGTCTCGGGACAGCGGTGGCAGAGGCTTGGCGATTGCCTGCGGGGAGAGACTGGCGGCCAGGGGCAGGCCGGCCGCGAGAATGCCGGCCTGTTTCAGGAAAGTGCGGCGTTCGTTCATGGCTGGCTGACCTGCTGGGCCGAGGCCACTGCGGGCTTGGCGGCTTTTTGCACCTGGTCCCAGACCCTCAGGAAATTACCGCCCCAGAGCTTGGCGATGTCAGCTTCGGAGTAGCCGCGGGTGAGCAATTCGGCGGTGACGTTGCGGATCTCGCCGACATTCTCCCAGCCTTTCACGCCGCCGCCTTCGTTGAAGTCCGAACTGATGCCGACGTGGTCGATACCGATCTTGCGCACGGTGTAGTCGATGGCGTCCCCCAGGTCCTTGAGGCTGGCCTTGGGTTCTTCCTCGAGGATGGCGTAGAGCTGCGCGGCATACTCGCCGAACTTCTGCTCCGGCCACGCGGCAATGATCGGGTCGCCCGGCATCAGTGCCATGGCCAGGTTAGGCAGCGGCGGCAGATCGAAGCGCTGGCGCAGGGCATTGAGTTTGTCCTGGGTCTTTTGCGTCAGCGGACGCAGGTATTGGGAGAAGCCGACGATCTGCACCACGCCGCCACTGCGCTTGATCAGTTGCAGTTCCTTGTCGCTGAGGTTGCGCGGAATATCCACCATCGCCCGGGGCGCCGAATGGGAGGCCACCAGCGGCGTGCGGCTCAGTTGCGCGACTTGTTCCAGGGCCTGGCTCGACATCTGCGACACGTCGATGATCACCCCCAGGTCGTTCAATCGCGTCACGGCTTGCTTGCCGATGTCGGACAGGCCGCCGAGGGCGTCGGGTGAGTCGTTGAAGAACGGCAGCGGGCGGGAGGAGTCGGCCCAGTCGTTGTTGCCGATGTAGCTGAAGCCGAACATGCGCATGCCGCGCGCGGTCCACAGGTCCAGCAGGTTCAAGTCGTGGCCCAGGGGGTAGGCGTTGAGCATGCTGATGAAAATCGCGAACTTGCCTTCGCCGTGCAGCCGGCGGAAGTCGTCCGGGGTGTAGGCGATGGCGACCTGGTTGGGGAAGTCGCGGACCAGGCCGCTGATGATCTTGTAACGCACTTCCTGCTGGTTGCGCGCTTCCTCGACGAAACCGGCGGTGGGTTTGTGCGGGGCGTTGGGGCCGTTCCACAGCTCGGGCCAACCGAAGATCGTCAGGGCAGCGCCGGACAGCTGGCCGCGATTGGCTTTCACCAGGTCGAACTGGCCGCTGCCATCCTTGTCGGCTTCTTGGCCGGCGGTGCCGAAATCCAGGGGTACGGTGATGTGGCTGTCGAAGGAGAGCAGGTGTTCGTGCAGGGCCTTGGCCTCTTTCATGACTTTGACTGGGTAGCCGGGGTTGTCTCGCCACCAGTGGTCCCAGGCTGCCAGGCTGCCGCCGACCACCAGCGCCAGGAGCAGGGGCACGCCGGTGAAGAGCGCTTTTTTTGAACGTGGTGTTGTCATTGCCGATCTCAGTCAGGGTTGCCGGGCGTGGGGGGGCTTTGCTATGTGGGGAGGACGAGTCGGTGGCGGGGAAATTTAGGCGTGTGGGTTTGTTGATTGGGTACATATCCGTTGCTGTGGTAACGGCGGCTTAGGGTTCCGCCCTGACGGCGGGTCACTTTCGAGAAGCGCGAAAGTAACCAAAGCGCTCTTGCCCCACCACTGGGCACCTCGCCAAGGCGAGGTGTTCCCTCACTCCGGCATTGCTCCGTGGGCCCGCCGCGATGGGCCCTCCATGGCCCTGCGCGGCTAACCCGGCATCCATGCCGGGTTGCCCACTACGCAATGCCTGCGTTCGGCCCTTGTGGTTGATGGGGCGCTCAAGATCAAAAGCAAAGCAAAAGCAAAGCAAAGCAAAAGCGAAGACGGCCTGACAGCCGACCTATATCTCCAGTCTTACCCAGATCCAACTGTGGGAGCGGGCTTGCCCGCGAAGGCGTCCTGCCAGCCGACCTATCCCTCCGGTCTTACCCAGATCCAACTGTGGGAGCGGGCTTGCCCGCGAAGGCGTCCTGCCAGCCGACCTATCCCTCCCGGCCATACCCAATCCACCTGCGGGAGCGAGCCTGCTCCGGGCGGCGATCCGCCGATGGCGTTCCCACAGGCAGCCCCCCTAAATTTGCCAACCCACCCCTCGTCCTAGCTTGGATAACGCTCACCCTCAAAGGCTGACACAGGTAAGGCAATGACGATTTCTCGACGATGGTTCATGGCAGGCCTGGCGCTGACCGGTGCGGCTGTGCCTGCGGTGTATTTTGGGCATCGTGAGTTGACCCGGCCGGATCCGACCATCACCCCTGGCGAGGCCTCGTTCGACGTGGCGGATGTCGCGGGGCAGCGCCGGGCCGATACGTTGCGGGGGATCTGGTCCATCCGCTTCAGCGCAGGCGCAGCGGGACTCGACGGTTTGCCGGGTGACGGTCTGCAACTGTTCCTCGACATCGCCCATAAGGGCCGTGGCCTGGTGGGGTATCTCGACACCGCCGAACGTCTGCGCGGTGAGGATGAGCCGCGTTATCGGGTGTTGGGAGACCTGGCCGGGACCGACCCCAAGCAGGTGAGCTGGCGGCTGATCGGCACCGGGACTGCGGATGGCGCGCCGGATTACGAATTCATCATGACCCTGGACGAAGTCTGGGCCGGTTTCGGCAATGCCGGCAGCGCGACCCTCAGCGGCCGGGTGTTGCGCCTGGATCGTCCGTTGGCCCTGCCTGAGCTGGACCTCCAGGTGATTGCAGTCAAAAAGCGCTTCCCCGAGGCCCGGGAGCGTACGCCGCTGGGCCCGGCGCTGCTGGCCTGGCTGGTGTCGCCTGAGCATCGATTGTTTCACCAGCTCTGGCATGCCACCCGGGACAAGTGGCACACCCTGGACGAAGACAAGCGCAACGCCCTGCGCGGCATCGGCTGGCAGCCCGGCCCGCGGGATCAGGAGCGGGATGCCCGTGGCCCGCGCAAGGATCGCAACGGCTCGGGCATCGATTTCTTTTTCATGCACCGGCACATGCTCGGTACGGCCCGTTCGTTCCAGCCGTTGCCCTCGTGGCCGCGCTTTCCGTTGCCGCAGCCGGAGCTGGAGCGTGATCGCCTCGGGTTCGCCCGCTATTTCGATAACCACGATGGTATGGCGTTGCCGCCCACCTGGCTGGCCGATGGCGATGAGCAATACGCCCAGTGGGTGAGCGACATCAAGACGGCTGAGACTTACCACAGCAATTTCCAGGTCTGGGAATCGCGCTACCGTGATCCGCGCTATCTGGCGAAACTGACCCTGGGCCAGTTCGGATCGGAAGTGGAGCTGGGCCTGCACGACTGGCTGCACATGCGCTGGGCCTCGGTCCCGCGCGACCCGTCCAACGGCCACCCGGTGCCGTTCGCCCGCGACCCGGCCGACTTTGCCCAGCGCTGGTTTGCGGCGGAAAACGACTTCCTTGGGGACCCGTTCTCCTCCCACGTCAACCCGGTGTTCTGGGCTTTCCACGGCTGGATCGACGACCGCCTCGAAGACTGGTTTCGCGCCCACGAACGCTTCCACCCTGGCGAAGTGAGCCGGCTCACGGTCAATGGCGTGCCCTGGTTCGCCCCCGGTCGCTGGGTGGAAATCGCCGACCCGTGGCTGGGACCGGACACCCATGGCTGCAGCACCACGCCGGGGCTACAGGCCGGGCGCTCGGTGGAAATGGACCCGGAAACCATGAAACTGGCGCTGCGCATCACCTTCGGCAGCGACGACAGGAAACTCTCCGAACTGTTTCGCCGCGTGCCGCAACGACCGTGGTATGCGCGTAATCTCAAGGCCAAGCCGGTTTGACGGGCAGCGTGCACCTGTTAGTTCTTACAGCAGACGCCGCGGCACTGATTGATCTCGCCATGGCTGCGATCAAGGTGCCTGCGGCGGCGGGGTAGGCCCAAGCCATTCGGGGGTTCGCGCACACCGCCATCGCGAGCAGGCTCGCTCCCACATTGGGCTGTGTTGGAACCCATTTCGGCTTGATGCGGATCCCCTGTGGCGAGGGAGCTTGCTCCCGCTGGGGTGCGCAGCGCCCCCAGGATCTTGCGGTCGCTGCGCAACCGAGCGGGAGCAAGCTCCCTCGCCACGGGGTGTCACTTGGCTTGAGATGAGTATTTAGCGCGGCGCGGCGAGGTCCAGGGCGCGATTTGCCAGCAGTTCTGCCAATTCGATCATTTGCTGGATGCCCAGCGCAAAGTGGCGTCGCGCGCCTTCCAGCTCAAAGGCCTGCTCGCTGGCCATGGCATTGACTGAGGCGAGGGTTTCGCTGAGGTTGGCCAGCAGGCATTCCAAGTCGACATCGGCGGCGACGGTGAACAATTGGCCGGGTGGTGCGGTGGTATTTTTGGTCTTGGGATCGAGGTAAAAGGCGAGAGCGCGGTCGGCGGCTTCGTCGAGTTTCTTTTGATCGTCTTCGGGGGGATTGGGGGTGATCTTAACCATGATGTAACTCCTAGTATTCATTCAAGGAGCCGACACCATCGCTACCAAACGATTGGGTGGCGGCCGTACGCGGGTTGGTAGACCGGAGCACTAGGAACCCGGCGCGTCCGAAGACGCCCTGCGCACGGCCACCATGAACAGAAGCCGAGACAGCCTCTGCATAAGGTGGCACTTGCGCCTAGTTAACTCGCGGGCTACCAAACCCGATCACTGAAATCAGCGACCCGGAAACAGTAAAAGCCACGAGCCAGGCGCACAAGCCGGCGGATTCTGGCGCAGTTGTAGGTAATGGCGCAAGGCGATGTAGCCTCGCTCGGACGTCCTACGGTGCAGCTTCAACAAGATTGGAGTCGTACACCCTTGTGGTCCTTTTCACATTGGATAGGTGTCGCGCTCGGGCTTGGTGAGCGACCGAGAACTCTGTGGGAGCGAGCCTGCTCGCGAAGCGGTGGGTCAGCTTGCATCAATGTCGAAAGGGCCGACGTCTTCGCGAGCAAGCCCGCTCCCACAGGGTATATGTGTTGGAGCCTATTCCGGGGTGAAGCAGATCCACTGTGGCGAGGGAGCTTGCTCCCGCTCGGGTGCGCAGCAGCCGCAAAAAGCTGGGGCCGCTGCGCAGCCCAGCGGGAGCAAGCTCCCTCGCCACGGGTTTGCCTAAGCTGCGCATCAGGAAAGGGCGGTTTAGTTGACTTGCCAACCCCCACCCAACGCCTTGTACAACGCTACGCTCGCCTGGACCCGTGCCAGGCGCAGTTGCACGTTCATATCCTGGGCCGCATACAGCGTGCGTTGGGTCTCGAGCACGGTGAGCAGGTCTTCGGCGCCGGCCTGGTAGCGGCTTTGGGCGATGTCGAAGGCGTTCTGGGCCTGGTGCAGTTCTTCGGTCTGCCACTGCCGTTGCTGGTCGATTCCGCGGATGCTGCTGAGGGCTTTTTCGACGTCGGCGAAGCCGTTGACGATGGCGGCGCGGTACAGCTCCAGCAGTTCTTCCTGGCGGGCGCGGGCCTTGTCCCGTTCGGCTTTCAGGCGGCCGTTGTTGAAGATCGGCGCGCTCAGGCCGGCGGTGAGGTTGTAGACGTTGTTGCGCAGCAACTGGTCGGCGATGTCGGCGCCGGTGCCCAGGCTCAGGCCGAGGGTGACGGAGGGCAGCAGGGCGGCGCGGGCCACGCGAATGTCGGCCTCGGCTGCCGTCAGGCGTGCTTCGGCGGCGGCGATGTCCGGGCGGCGACGCAGCAGCTCACTGGGCACGCCGGCATCGATGGCGGGCCAGTGCACGCGGTCGAACTGTTCATCGGCGAGGCTGAGCGATTGCACTGGTTGCCCTAGCAGTGTCGCCAGGGTGATCGCTGCTTCCCGGGCCTGTTGCTGGACCTGGGGCAACCGACGTTGCTGGGCCGCCACCAGGCTTTTCTGCTGGGACAGTTCCAGCGCCGTGGCGCTGCCGGCGTCGTAGCGGGTCTGGACCAGATCGAGCACGCTTTGGGCGTTGGCGAGGTTCAGTTCGGCGATCCGTTGCTGCTCGCCCAGGGACAACGCCTGGGTGTAGCTGTTGGCAACCCCGCTGAGCAAGGTCAGTTCCACCGTCGCCCGGTCGAACTGGCTGGCCGACAGGTTGCTCAACGCACTGTCCCGCGCCGCCCGTTTACCGCCCCAGAAGTCCAGTTCATAACTGGCGCTGAGGTTCGCATCGTAATAATCGATGGTGCGGTTGTCCCGACTTACGTCCAGTTGGCTATAGCCCTTGCCCCGCAGTAACTCTTGTCGATTGCCGTTGAGCCCGGCCTTGATTTCCGGCAACAGCGACGCGCCGGCGATCACTACACTGGCCTGGGCCTGGCGAACCCGGGCCATGGCAGCAGCCAGATCATGGCTGTCCAGGCGCGTTCGTTCGATCAGCCGGTTCAGTTGCGGGCTGCCAAAGTGCGTCCACCATTGCTGGTTGTCAGCCCGAGCGCCTGGCGTTTCGATATTTTGCCAGGCCGGCTGCGGATCGATGCCGCTGTCCGGTTTCGGCAACGGCGAGCCACAGGCCGCCAATACGAGGCTCGCGGCCAGAAGGGTCAGGTGCGCTTTCATAAGGTGCGATTCATTCACTGGTGAGGGCCGCGACCGGGTCGAGGCGAGCCGCCTTGCGGGCCGGCATGAAACCGAAGACCACGCCGGTGACCAGCGCGCAGCCGAAGGCACCGAACACCGCCAGCCATTCGAACGCCACGGCGATCTTGCCCAGCAGCAACGCACCACCCACCAGCAGCGCCAGACCGATGCCGGCCAGCCCGCCGACCACCGAGAGCATCACCGCTTCGGTGAGGAACTGGCGCAGGATGTCGCGCTGACGGGCGCCAGTGGCCATGCGGATGCCGATTTCCCGGGTCCGTTCGCGCACGGTCATGAGCATGATGTTCATCACGCCGATGCCGCCCACCAGCAGCGAGATCGCCGCGATGGCGCCGAGCATCAGCGACAGCGTGCCCTGGGTCCGCGCTTCGGCCTGGATCATCGCGGCGTTGTTGGTCAGTTCGAAATCCTGCTTGCCGTTGTGCAGGCGCAACAATGTGCGGGACACGGCTTGCTCGGCTTGCCGGACCTTGCTCGCGTCCCGGGCGGCGATCACCACGTACTCGGGATGACGACTGCCGAACAAGCGTACGCTGGCGGCGGAGTAGGGCACGGCGATGCGGTTGTCAGCGTCCGAATCGCCGGAGCTCGCGCCTTTCTCCGCCAGCACGCCGACCACCTGGAAGGGCACGTTTTCGATCAGCACGTAACGGCCGATGGGATCGGCGACGTCCTTGAGCAGTTTCTGCCGTACCTTGTGGCCGATCACCGCCACCGCCGCGGCGCTGCGCTCATCGGCGTCGCTGAAGTAGCTGCCCTGGGCCACTGGCCAATTGAAGATGGCCGGGAAGTTGGTGTCGTTGCCGCCCACGTAGCTGGTGTGGTCGAGGTTGCCGAAGCGCACGCTGGCTTCGGCGCCGTTGACTGGCATGATCCGCTGCACCTCGGGCAGGGCAGCGAGGGCCGCCAGGTCCTGTTCGCTGATGATGCCTTTGGCGGCACGCGGGTTGGGCGCGATGCCGTTGAGGTAAATGATGTTGGAGCCGAAGGCGCCCATCTGGGCCATGACCTGGCGCTTGCTGCCTTCGCCCACCGCCAGCATCACCACCACCGAAGCCACGCCGATGACGATGCCCAGCAGGGTCAGGGCGGTGCGGAAGCGGTTGATCCACATCACTCGCCACGCCGCTTGCACCGCGTCGAGCAGCTCGCCTTTCCAGGCACCGTTGTGTTCGCTGCCGGCACTCAGGCGCCGGCGCAGGTCCACCGCTTGCAGGGCTGTCGGACTGACCGGCCAGGGTTGCGCGTCGGCCAAGGCGCTGTCGCTGATGATCAGCCCGTCGCGGATCTCAATGATGCGCTTGGCCCGGGCCGCCACTTCGCGGTCGTGGGTGATCAGGATCACCACGTGGCCCTGACTCGCCAGTTCATCGAGCAGCGCCATGACCTCGATGCCGCTCTGGCTGTCGAGGGCGCCGGTGGGTTCGTCGGCGAGGATGATATGGCCGCCGTTCATCAAGGCTCGGGCAATCGACACCCGTTGCTGCTGCCCGCCGGACAACTGGTGCGGACGGTTGCCGGTGCGGCTCGCCAGGCCCAGGCGTTCGAGCAGGGCGCGGGCCCGGGCGTGGCGCTCGACAGCCGAAGTGCCGGCGTAGATGGCCGGCATCTCGACGTTTTCCTGGGCGGTGCCGGAGGGGATCAGGTGATAACCCTGAAACACGAAGCCGAAGGCTTCGCGGCGCAACCAGGCCAGCTCGTCGCTGCCCAGGCGGGCGACGTCTTCGCCGGCAAAACGGTACTCACCGCTGGTCGGGCGGTCGAGGCAACCGAGGATGTTCATCAACGTGGATTTGCCGGAGCCGGATGCCCCGACGATCGCCAGGAACTCGCCGGCGTGGATCGACAGATCAATGCCGCGCAGCACCTCCACCCGAGGGCTGTCGCCGCCCCCATAGGCCTTGCGGATGTCCCGCAGTTCGATCAGCGGTGTGTTCATTCAGCCTCCGTTGCCGGCAGCCGGGCCGATCAGCACTCGCTCGCCTTCGCTCAGGCCGTCGAGCACCTGGGTGCGCAAACGGTCGCTGACGCCGGTGCGAACGGTCCGTGGCTGAACCTCGCCGTTGTCGGCCAGCACCCGTACCTGACCGGCGGCATCCTGCAACGCGGCGCTGGGCACGCTCAGCACATCCTTGGCCTGGGCGGCGACGAAAAACACCTGGGCGGTCATGTCCGTCATCAGGGCGCGGTCGGCGTTGTCGACGTCCAGCAACACGGTGTAGAGCACCACCCGTTCGCTGCCGTTGCGGCTGCCGTTGGGATTGCCACCCTGGCTGGCCTCCAGTGGGCGCGGCGGCACCGGAAGAATCTGGCGCACGGTGCTGCTCCAGCGCCGGGCGCCGCCGGCCAGGGTGGTGAAATAAGCGTTCATCCCCGGTTTGACGTGGCCGATGTCCGCCTCCGAGACTTCGGCCCAGACAGTCATCGGGCTCAGCCTGGCGATGCGCAGGATCAACGGCGTCTGTTGCTGGGCGTTGAGGGTCTGGCCTTCCCGGGCGCCGACCGCGACCACCGTGCCGCTCATGGGCGCGTAGATCCGCGTGTAGCCCAGCTCGGCCTCGTCACTGCGCAGGTTGGCCTGGGCCTGGCGGATCTGCGCCTGGAACATGTCGATGCGCGCCTGGGTCGCCCGGACCTCGGCGCGGGCGGTCTGCACGTCCTCTTCGCGAGTGGCGCCGCCGGCCTTGAGCTGTTGCTGGCGCTGGAATTTCTGCTGCGCCAGGTCGTGCTGGGCCCGTTGCTCCTGGAGCTGGGCCTTGAGGTTTTCGATGGAGAAGCGTCCGGCGTCGAGCTTGGCCTTTTGTGTGGAAGGATCGATTTCCACCAACAACTGACCCTCGCGCACCTCGTCGCCGGCTTCCACGTGGATCTTCTGGATCTGCCCGGACGCCTGGGCCCCGACGTCCACATAACGCCGCGGTTGCAGGGTGCCCAGGGCGGTCACGCTGTTTTCGATATCGCCACGGGTGACCAGCGCGGTGTCCGGCGTTTCACGGTCAGGGGCCACGGCTTGCCAGGCCGCGAAGGCGACGGCGGGAAGCAGGGCGAAGGTCAAGAGCCAGGCGCGTCGGGTGGGGCGGGGACGTTTCATGCAGGGTTCCGGCCGGTGGTATCGAGCCCGTCGCAGGAGTGTCAGGGACGGGAGGCTGTTCTGGTAAACGAGCGCTTTGGGCGGGAATTTACTGGTTGGAAACACTTGGTAGCAGGATCATCCACCTGTCAAAGCGAACACCGACCCCCGTGGCGAGGGAGCTTGCTCCCGCTCGGCTGCGCAGCAGCCGCAAAAAAACTGGGGCCGCTTCGCAGCCCAGCGGGAGCAAGCTCCCTCGCCACAGGGGCCTTATGTCGCGCCATCCATTGCAGGACGAACGCTGAGACAAAGCAAAGCTTTAAATCTATATGAGAATTACTATAAATTACGCGATTGAAGCTGCCACCATCGTGCTATTGCCTGATCCAGGCACGCCGAGGGGCACAGGGATAGCGGTCGCAGGCATTGCGCACGGGAGTCAGGTTGGAAAACTACTATCGCGAACTGGTGTGTTTCCTCAACGCCAGGCTCGGCAACCGTCAGGCGGCCGAGGATGTGGTGCATGACGCCTATGTGCGGGTGCTGGAGCGCGCCAGCGACACGCCTATCGAGCAGCCACGGGCATTTTTGTACCGCACGGCATTGAACCTGGTGATCGACGGGCATCGGCGCAATACCCTGCGCCAGGCCGAGTCCCTGGATGTGCTGGATAACGAAGAGCGCTTCTTCACGCCGTCGCCCCACACCAGCCTCGATCATGGTCAGCGCCTGGACATGCTGCAGCGGGCCCTGGCCGAGCTGCCACCGCTGTGTCGCGAGAGCTTTCTGTTGCGCAAGCTCGAAGGCCTGTCCCATCCGCAGATCGCCGAACGCCTGGGCATTTCCCGGGCGCTGGTGGAAAAACACATCGTCAACGCCATGAAGCACTGCCGCGTTCGCGTGCGACAGTGGGACGCGCCCTGATTCGTCCCCCGTTGATCCACAGGCGGTAAATTTTTTTTCATTGTCCTCGTTCCTCTCAACAGACGATTGACCGCCCCGGGCTCTCACCGCCACGGCGTCGGCCGGTCACCCAGGCTTTTCGCGCCCTGTTGAGGGGCTTTTCCAGAGGACACTGGACATGACACAGGCAATTGCAGCGCCCATCGTTCACGACTTGATCGGCATCGGCTTCGGCCCCTCGAACCTGGCGCTGGCCATCGCGCTGCAAGAACGAGGGCCCGTGCAGGGCGAGCTGGATGTGCTGTTCCTCGACAAGCAGGCCGACTACCGCTGGCATGGCAACACTCTGGTGACCCAGAGCGAGCTGCAGATTTCGTTCCTCAAGGACCTGGTGACCCTGCGCAATCCCACCAGCCCATATTCGTTCGTCAATTACCTCAAGCACCATGGGCGCCTGGTGGATTTCATCAACCTGGGCACCTTTTACCCGTGCCGCATGGAGTTCAACGACTATCTGCGCTGGGTCGCCGCGCAGTTCGCCGGGCAGAGCCGCTATGGCGAAGAAGTGCTGCGCATCGAGCCGGTCCTGCATAACCAGCAGGTCGAAACCCTGCGGGTGATCTCCCGCGACAGCCAGGGCCAAGAATTCGTGCGTACTGCCCGTTCGGTGGTGGTCAGCGCCGGTGGCACGCCACGCATTCCCGACGCGTTCAAGGCATTGAAGGATGACGCTCGGGTGTTCCACCATTCCCAGTACCTGGAGCGCATGGCGACCCAGCCGTGTGTGAGCGGGCAGCCGATGAACATCGCGATCATTGGCGGCGGGCAGAGCGCGGCAGAGGCGTTCATCGACCTCAATGACAGCTTCCCTTCGGTCAAGGTCGACATGATCCTGCGCGGTTCGGCCCTCAAGCCGGCGGACGACAGCCCGTTCGTCAACGAAGTGTTCTCGCCGGAGTTCACCGACCTGGTGTTCCAGCAACCTCACAGCGAGCGCGAGCGTTTGATCAACGAGTACCACAACACCAATTATTCGGTGGTGGACATCGATCTGATCGAACGCATCTACGGGATCTTCTATCGCCAGAAAGTCTCCGGCATCGCCCGCCATGCGTTCCGCACCCTGACCACGGTGGAGAAGGCCACGGCCAGCGAAGCCGGTGTCGAACTGGCCGTGCGCAACAACGCCACCGGCGAGCTGACGGTTCGCCGCTACGATGCGGTGGTGCTGGCCACCGGTTACGAACGGCACATGCACCGAACGTTGCTGGAACCGCTTGCCCAGTACCTGGGGGATTTCGAGGTGGACCGCAACTACAAGCTGATCACCGACGAGCGCTGCAAGGCCGCGATCTACATGCAGGGCTTCTGCCAGGCCAGCCACGGCCTGAGCGATACATTGCTGTCGATCCTGCCGGTACGCGCCGACGAAATCGCCGGCTCGCTGTATGAGCATGGCAGGCTTCGGGGACAGGGCCGTGCTGTGCGTGATCAGTTGCTGGCTGCGGTGTAGGGCCCGAATGTCCTGAATAACCCGAACCCCTGTGGGAGCGGGCTTGCTCGCGAAGACTGAGTCACATTCAACCTATGTGCTGACTGGCCTACCGCTTTCGCGAGCAAGCCCGCTCCCACAGGTTTGATTCTGTAGTTTTTCAGGTAACTTCTCAGAAATTTCCTACACTCATCCCAAACCTGCCACGGTTCGGCAGGCTTTGACGGTTCGCTGTTCCCTCGCATTGGCAGTCTGAACCCCTCCGCCGGTCGCCCTGGCTGAATGCAGTCGGTGGTGTTCCGGGTCGATTACGCCAAGCGAAACACTGAACCCGATGAAGCTGTTTCTACGCGCAGGCCTGGTGGCGCTGTTGCTGGGCTCATTGAGTATGGCGCCGCCGGTGGGCGCCGCCCCCGAGACGTTGCAGGTGCTCGGACGTTCCCACGTGAACGACTATTCGGTGTCCCTGGGCGGTGCGGACGGAGCCTGGCTGCGTCAAAAGGGCGCGTTGCTGCTGGGCGCCTCGGCACCGGACTACGCGCCGTTCAGCATCACCGGCAATGGCCGCGACTATGAAGGCCTGACCGCCGACTACGCGCAACTGCTCGGGCAGCTGCTGCATGTCACCGTGCAGGTGCAGCGTTATCCCTCCCGTGCCGAGTCGCTCCAGGCCCTGCGCAGCGGTGAGATCGACCTGCTCGGCACCGCCAACGGCTTCGAGGCCGCAGAGCCAGACCTGGCCATGTCCCAGGCCTACGCCGACGACCTGCCTACGCTGGTGGCCCGGATCGACGACAGCCAGGATTTGCCCCCGGACCTGACGGGCAAACGAGTGGCGATGCTTTATCACTATCTGCCTTCTGACAGGGTGAGGGCGTTCTATCCCGACGCTTCCTTGCAGTTGTACCCCTCGACGCTCAGCGCCATCGGTGCGGTAGCGTTCGGGCAGGCTGACGTCTACCTGGGAGACTCGATCAGCGCCAATTACTTGATCAGCAAGAACTACCTGAACAACGTCCAGTTGGCGGACTTCTCCCGCATGGAGGTCCAGCCGTTCGCCTTTGCCGTGCGTCGCGACAATCTGCGCTTGCTGCGTATCGTCAACGCCGCGCTGCAAGCCATTCCCACCGGCGAGCGCATGAACATCCTGCGCCGATGGAGCGCAGGCGGGGCGAGCATGCCGGGCCAGCAAGCGTTGCATTTCAGTGTCAGCGAACAACGCTGGCTGGCTGCGCATCCGCGAATCAGGGTGGCGATCGACGAGAATTTCCTGCCTCTGACGTTCATCGATGAACAGGGCCAGTTCCGCGGCATCAGCGCCGATGTGCTGGCCAGGATCGGCCTGCGCACCGGCCTGAAGTTCGATATCCAACGGGGCCGGTCGGTGTATGACTTGATCGAGCGGGTCAAGAGCGATCAGGCCGATGTGCTGGCGGCCATTACCGTCAGCACCGAATCGGACGATGAAGATGCGTTGCGCTTTACCCGCCCGTACCTGACCAACCCGTTCGTGCTGGTAGCGCCCCAGAACGCCAAGGCTGCGCTGACGTTGAGCCAGATGGATGGCAAACGTCTGGCGCTGGTGCGAGGCAACGTATTGCGAGAGTACCTTTCGGAACAGTTCCCAGGGATAAACCTGATACCCGCTGAAAACGTGCCCGATGCCATGGCCATGGTCGCCGCCGGCACGGTGGACGGCGTGATCAACTCGCTGATCAGCGCCCGCTACATGATCTCTCGCCAGTACCGCGACCGGCTGCAAATAACCAGCACCGTCGGCACCTCGCCGGCGCGCATCGCCCTGGCGACGCCCCGCGGTTCGCTGGAGCTTTATTCGATCCTGGACAAGGCGCTGTTGAGCATTTCCCCCGAAGAAATGGATGAGCTGACCAACCGTTGGCGCAGTGAAGTGGTGATCGATGACAGCTACTGGCTGCGCAACCGCACGACCATCGTCCAGGGGTTCGCCATCGCCGCGCTGCTGTTGCTGGTGACGCTGGGCTGGGGCCTGTACCTTCGGCGTTTGCTGGAGCAACTGCGGGCGGCAAAAGACAGCGCCGAGCAGGCCAACCGGGCCAAGACCACCTTCGTGGCGACCATGAGCCATGAAATCCGCACGCCCATGAATGCGGTGATCGGCATGCTGGAGCTGGCGCTGAAAAAAGCCGACCAGGGCGTGGTCGACCGGTTCGCCATTGAGGTCGCTTCGGGGGCCGCCCGGGGCATGCTGGACCTGATCGGCGACATCCTCGACGTCGCCCGCATCGAATCCGGAAAACTGTCGCTGACCCCGGAACGGGCCAACCTGCGTGAGTTGGTCGAGTCGGTGGCGCGCATCTTCGAAGGCCTGGCCTGGCAGAAGCATTTGCACCTGCAAGTGGACCTGGACGCGACGATCCAGCACGACGTATTGATCGACCCGTTGCGCTTCAAACAGGTGGTGTCGAACCTTTTGGGCAACGCCATCAAGTTCACCGACCAGGGCCTGGTGCGCCTGAGCGTGCGCGGCGAGCCGGGCTTGGCGCAGGGAATGCTGGGCGTCTGCCTGCGGATCGAGGACACCGGCAACGGCATTTCAGTGGAAGACCAGCGGCGCCTGTTCAGCCCTTTTACCCAGGCCAGCCACAGCGCCCAGTCAGCCCGCAGCGGCTCCGGCTTGGGGCTGGTGATCAGCCGCGCCCTGTGCGAAATGATGGGCGGCAGCCTGACGTTGAGCAGTGTGCCGGGGCAGGGCACCCAGGTTGAAGTTCGCTTGAGCCTGCCGACGCTCGACATGCCGGCAGACACGCCACCGGCCGAGGATGAGGCGCCCGCGTCGCTGCGGCCGTTGAGCATTCTGGTGGTGGATGACTACCCGGCCAACCGCCTGCTGCTGGCGCAGCAACTCAATTACCTGGGGCATCGGGTCCAGGATGCGCAGGACGGTGTCGAAGCTTTGCACGCCTGGCGCGGCGAGCACTTCGATGTGGTCATCACCGATTGCAACATGCCGTTGATGAGTGGCTATGAACTGGCTCGTGCCATTCGCGACGAAGAGCGCGCCCAAGGCCTGTCGCCGGGGCTGATCCTGGGATTTACCGCCAATGCCCAGCCCGAGGAAAAACAGCGTTGCGCCGAGGCCGGCATGGACGATTGCCTGTTCAAACCCATCAGCCTCAAGCAACTGAAGGCGCGGCTGGCTTCGGTGGTGCCGGATGCCGTTGAAGCTACAGGCAGCCCCGATATCGACCTGAGCAGCCTGGAACAACTGACCGGCGGCGACACCCATGCCATCCAGCAATTGTTGCAAGAGCTGGTGCGTAGCAATGCCCAGGATGGCGCCCGGCTGCGGCACCTGTTCAGCCAGCACAACGTGCCCGGCCTGGCGGACCTGGCGCATCGGATCAAGGGCGGCGCCCGGCTCATCCAGGCGCGGCGCCTGGTCAATGCCTGCGAGGCACTGGAAAACGCCTGTCGCGGGGCCGATGGGGTGTCGCTCGGCCAGGCGGTGGAGGAGGTGCGGCAGGCGATGGGGCAGTTGGCGGAGCGTTTGAAAGGCTATGGGTGATGGGCTCAAGACACCTCAATCCTGTGGCGAGGGAGCTTGCTCCCGCTGGACTGCGCAGCAGGCCCGATTCCTATAAAACGCCTCACACTGAAGCGCCTGCCCATCGATCGAGCGGGAGCAAGCTCCCTCGCCACAGGGTCAGGTGATTCCCGTCCTGAAGGTGTAGTCCTACACGATCTCCCTCGTTTGATCGGGATTACTCTTTTCCTTCTTCTTTTTCGGACTAGTCCTACAGCGCCTCTCAAAACCTTCCTCTAGCCTGACGCCCCAGTTTCATACCCGTTGCGTTGCTACTGGAATGTCTCCATGCAGAATAAAGCACTACGTATCCTGATCGCCGACCCCCAACACCCCCATCGAGTGGTGCTGGAGCGCCTGTTCAATCGACTGGGCTATTTCCGGATTGTCCCCGTGAGTCACCTGCAGGAATTGTTGACGCTGGTGGAGTACGGCAGCGAGCCGTTCGACCTGCTGATCATCAACGCCGGGATGGCGGGCGGAGCGTTGGACTTGCACGATTTCGTTATCTATAACCCACAGGTTCGCCACGGTTGGGTCTACAACGCGCAACCGACCCCTTTGCGTTCAGTGCCTGTCGGCCGCCGGTCGAGCATGCACTGGAGCCAGGCCCCGCTGCCTGACCTCGCGTCGCTGCGCCAGCTGATGGCGCGGGTCGATGTGCAGGTCGATGCGCCGCAACAACCGCTGGCGCGTCTGCTCCGGCAGGCTCATGGAGGTTGAGCCGCACCGTTGGTCCGCACTGTCAGACCTGACAGGTGTCAGGGCCGCACGCTTGTGCAAGAGTCCGCTGCCGTCGTGGCATCGGCGCCATGGATACCGACCGGGGGAGCAGCCTTGAAAGACGTATTGATCGTGGACGACCACCCTGTCATACGAGGCGCATTGCGGCTCATTTGCCAGAACGAGGGCTTCAGCCACGTACGCGATGCCAGCGGCGTGGCCGATGCCAGGACCCTCATCAAGGAGGGCGCGCCGGACCTGGTGATCCTGGACCTGGTGATGAACGGTTTCGATGGCTTGGACCTGCTGGTCTGGATCATGGACCAGTTCCCGGACTGCGGTGTGCTGGTGTTCACCTCCCAGGATGCGCAGCACTTCTGCAACCGATGCATCTTGGCCGGCGCCAGGGGCTTCGTGACCAAGAAAAGCGACCTGAAGGAGCTGATCAAGGCGATCCATGCGCTGAAGTCCGGCTATGCCTATTTCCCCCAGATGTCGGTCAGGCTGGATTTCCAGCAACGCACCGAACAACAGGCCCTGGAAAGCCTGTCCACCCGCGAGCTGTCGATCCTGCGCATGCTGTCGATGGGTATGCGCGGCAAAGACATCGCCGAAAGCCTGTTCCTGAGCCCCAAGACCGTCAGCACCTACAAGACCCGTTTGCTGGAGAAGCTTGGCTTGAAGTCACTGGTGGGACTGTCGGAGTTTGCCAGGCGTAATCATCTGTAAATCCGTGGGGTGCCCACATATTTCTCATTCTCCACAATTCCCTGTGGGAGCGGGCTTGCTCGCGAATGCGGTGGATCAGTTTGTACAGATGTTGAATGTGCCGCCGCTTTCGCGAGCAAGCCCGCTCCCACAGTTAGACGGTGGCGTTCTGAAAATAGAACGCTAAGACCGGTTTTTGCCGTCTAGTGCATCAAAGACGCTGGTTTTAAGCTGTGTCCCTAGCATCGCTACCCTGATCCGGAGACACAGCATGAAAAACATCATCGGCCTCTACACCAGCCCGCGGCCTCACTGGGTCGGCGACGGTTTTCCGGTCCGCACGCTGTTTTCCTACGACAACCTGGGCAAGCACATCAGCCCGTTCCTGCTGCTGGACCACGCCGCCCCGACCGAATTCACACCGACCACCGAGCGCCGCGGCGTCGGCCAGCATCCCCATCGCGGCTTCGAAACCGTGACCATCGTCTACCAGGGCGAACTGGAGCACCGTGATTCCACCGGCAGCGGCGGCACGATCGGCCCTGGCGACGTGCAGTGGATGACCGCTGCGTCGGGCATCATCCATGAAGAATTCCATTCCGAAGCCTTTGCCCGCCAGGGTGGGTTCATGGAAATGGTCCAGTTGTGGGTCAACCTGCCCGCCAAGGACAAGATGGCTCCGGCCGGCTACCAGACGCTGCTTAAGGGCGACATTCCGAACATCGCCTTGAAGGACGATGCCGGCAGCCTGCGATTGATCGCCGGTGATTTCGAAGGCCAGCACGGCCCGGCGAAAACCTTCACCCCGATCGACGTCTGGGACATCCGCCTGAACGCCGGGAAAAACCTCACCCTCGACTTGCACGAGGGCCACAACACCGCCTTGGTGGTGTTGCGAGGTTCGGTCCAGGTCAATGGCCGCGAGCGGGTCGAAGCCGGGCAACTGGCCCTGTTCGAGCGCGCCGGTGACCAGTTGAGCCTGCAAGCCAACAACGACGCTGTGGTGCTGCTGCTCAGCGGCGAGCCGATTGACGAACCCATCGTCGGCCATGGCCCGTTCGTGATGAACAGCGAGCAGGAGATTCACCAGGCGTTCAGCGATTTTCATTCGGGCCGTTTTGGGCGGATGGGGGATTGAAGCCCACTGTCTGGTGTTGCTGAATAACCAACTATCGACACCGATCCAATGTGGGAGCGGGCTTGCTCGCGAAGAGGGGGGCACATTCAACAAAGATGTCGACTGTGACTACGCCTTCGCGAGCAAGCCCGCTCCCACAATGGGGTTCTGCGGTGAACTCTACAGCGACTCCAACTTGTGCCACTCTTGCCGTCGACGATCTTCCTGGAGCTGTCCCGATGCTGTCCCTGATCTCCGACCACCCGTTGCTCTGCGCCTTGGTGCTGCTTGTGCTCGACCTGCTGCTGTGGCGGCTGGTCAGTGTCAATCGGACCTATTGGAAAATCGGTGGGCGGTTGGTGATTTTCTCGCTGTTCAGCATGTTGCTGTTCAACGAGGGGCTGAACCCGATGGTGCCGGCCCAGTGGGTCGACGACGTGCCCCGGCACCTGGCCGCCACCGGGCTGCAGATCGCCTGGTGGCTGTTCGCCGCGCGCACCCTGACGGTGATGATCGGCGCGGTGATGATGCAACGGGTTGGTCACACTGGACGCTTGTTGCAGGACCTGCTCGGCGCGGTGATCTTCCTCATCGCCGTCATTGCCGCACTGGCTTATGTGCTGGACCTGCCGGTCAAGGGCGTGCTGGCGACCTCCGGCGCGATGGCGATCATCGTCGGCCTGGCGTTGCAGAGCACCCTGAGTGACGTGTTCTCGGGGATCGTGCTCAATACCACCAAGCCCTATCAGCTCGATGACTGGATTTCCATCGATGGCACCGAAGGCCGGGTCACCGACATCGACTGGCGGGCCACGCGCTTGCAGACTTCCCAGGGCAGCATGGCGGTCATCCCCAACTCCCTGGCGGCCAAGGCCAAGATCGTCAACTTCAGCCGACCCAGTGATGTGCACGGTTTGTCCATCAGCGTTCAGGTCAGCACGCATGCCCGGCCGCAGAAAGTGATCGAAGCGCTGGAGCGGGCAATGATCGGCTGCCGGAGCCTGCTGGCCATTCCGGCGCCCTGCGTGACACTCAAGACGTCCAGCAGTGATGGGGCGGAATACGAAATCAGCGGGTTCGTGGCGTCGATGAGTCAGAAGCGTGACGTACGCAACCAACTGTTCGATCTGGCGTTCCGGCATCTGCGGGCGTCAGGCATCAGTCTGTTGTCCACCACTGAAAGCACATCGGCCAGCGCGTTTTCGCGGCCTCGGGCGCTGCTGGAAAGCTCGAGCATTTTTTCCACCCTGCGCCAGGAAGAGAAGGAAACCTTCAGCCAGAACATGACCCTGCAGACCTTCCGCGCCGGAGAAATGATCCTGCCGGCCGGGGAGGTCAGCGATCATCTGTTCATCATTGAATCGGGGGTGGTCAGCGTGACGTTGGTGCGCAATGGCCAGGTACTGGAAGGTGGGCGCATGGGACCGGGGGAGGTGATTGGCGAAGCCGGCATCGTCGCCGACCAGGCCACCCTGGCGGACTTTTCCGCCAAGACCTTCTGCACCCTTTACCGCATCGAGAACAGCTACCTCAAGCCTTGCCTGGATGCCCGTCGCGACATCAACGACGCGATGAAAAACCTGCTGGACTTCCGCATGCACCTGGCCCAGAACCTGACCCGCGAATTGCCCAAGCCGGTCGCCAAGAAGCGCTTTCTGCAATGGTTGCGTAGCCGGGCTTGAACAACGTCTGGCGTCACCCGGCCCCCCTGTGGCGAGGGGATTTATCCCCGTTGGGTTGCGAAGCAACCCCCTGACATGCGCCGCGATCCAACAGATAAACCTTGCCAGACGGTTCACGACTGCTGCGCAGTCGAGCGGGGATAAATCCCCTCGCCACAAGGTAACCGTGCCAGTACCTTTTGGTCTCTCGACTGGCCCATTGGCCCCCCGAACTTCCCAACAATTGGCTATTTGTAGCGCGCCAACGCAGCGCTAACGTAGCGCCACACCTCATTGTTCTGGAGTTCACCATGCAACCGCGTATCGATTTCTACACCGCTTCCCCCGACGCCTTCAAAGCCATGCTGGCCCTGGAAACCGCCGTCTCGAAACTGGGCCTGGAAAAGTCCCTGCTGGAACTGGTCAAACTGCGTTCCTCGCAGATCAACGGCTGTGCCTTCTGCATCGACATGCACACCGCCGACGCCCGCAAGGACGGCGAGACCGAACGCCGCCTGTACGCCGTGACCGCCTGGCGCGAAGCGCCGTTCTTCACCGGTCGCGAGCGCGCCGCCCTGGCCTGGACCGAAGCCCTGACCCGCCTGAGCGACACCCACGCCCCGGACGCCGACTATGAGCTGCTGAATCAGCATTTCACCGCCAAGGAAATGGTCGATCTGACTGTCGCGATCAATGCCATCAACGGCTGGAACCGTCTGGCGGTGGGCTTTCGGAAAATGCCGGAGGCTTGATTGTTCGCGTGTTGAAAAAAGGGGCAAGGGGCGCCCTCCACCATAGCTGCCCCTGCCCAAAAAAACTGTGGGAGCAAGCTCGCTCCCACAGGTTCTTGCTCTAATCGAAGGCGCTGTGACCGGCATCACCGCCGCAATCGGTTTGCTTCTCCTTAATGGGAAAGATTACTATTCCCGCCCCGTCCCAGCAGCACACCGCAATGACCCCCAAGTTGCCCCGCAGGCCCGGCTTTTTCGAGCATTACGAAGAGTTGATCGGCACCTGGACCCGTCGCCTGCGCAATCGCGAACAGGCCGAGGACCTGGCCCATGACACCTTCGTGCGAGTGCTCGAGTCCGATTCGGCGTCGGTCCAGCAGCCCAGGGCGTATCTGCATCAAACGGCGCGCAATATTGCAGTGGACGGCTTTCGGCGCGAAGATCGACGGGAGGCCATGGAGGAGGCGATCCTTGACCATCGTCAGTCGCTTTCGGGCGACCCGGAGCACTTCATGCACGCCATCCAATTGGCGGACTCCATCGAGCGGGCGCTTGCCGAGCTGCCGGCCAATTGCCGCACGGTGTTTGTCTGGCAGAAGATCGAAGGCCTGACCCAGGCCGAAATCGCCGAGCGCCTGGGGCTGTCAAAAAACATGGTGGAAAAGTATATGATCCGCACCCTGCGGCATCTGCGCGATCGGCTGGATGGACCCGACTCATGATCCGCGCCTACTTTTCACTCGAACCACAGGACCTTCCATGATGGACAGCCGTGAATGCCCGTGCGGGCAGGACAGGGTTCGCGACGCCGCTGCGCAATGGTTCGTGCGCCTGCAAGCGCCCGCCATGGAGGTCGCTGAGCGCCAGCGGTTCGAAGCCTGGCTGGACGAGCACCCTAACCACCGCGACGAAATCCTGGTGCTGCAGGGCATCTGGAGCGCCACGGACCTGTTGCCCAAGGAACGCTTGCGGGCACTTTGTGACCCCCCCGCCAAACGCCCCAAGCGCCGACCACTGCTGCGCTACGCCGTGGCTGCCGGCGTGTTGGCGGTGGCGGTCGGCCTGGGGTTGTTCAGTGGCTTGAGTTCGCCCGCTGACTACAGCGGCGAATTCGCCACGGCGCTTGGCGAGCGCCGGCACATTGCCTTGCCGGACGGCTCGGTCATCGACCTCAACAGCCGCAGCCGGGTGCGCGTGCAGTTCGCCCATCATCAACGGCGGGTGGAACTGGCTGAAGGCGAAGCATTGTTCCGGGTCGAGCATGACGCCGGCCGGCCGTTCATCGTGGATGCCGGCAACGGTCAGGTCACGGTGACCGGGACGCGCTTCGACGTGCGCCGGGATGCCGATAAAACCCGGGTGGCGGTGGAGCAGGGCAGCGTCAAGGTCCAGGGCCGCGATGTGCCGGTCAAACTTACGGCCGGGTTTGGTACCCAGATCGATGCCCAAGGCAAAGTCGCCGTCCCCTATGCGATCAACGCCGAGGAGCTCACGGCCTGGCGCAACGGCAAACTGGTGTTCAACGATGCGCCGTTGAGTGAGGTGGCTGAAGAGGTTTCCCGTTATCGCGACAAACCCCTGCGCGTCGGCAGCCCGGCCGTAGGCAGCCTGCGCCTGACCAGTGTGTTCGGCGTTGCCAACACCGAGGCACTGCTCAAGGCCCTGCCGAACATCCTCCCGGTGGCCGTTCGCACCCTGGATGACGGCAGCCAGGAAATAATTGCGCGATAGATTCAGGTTTTTTCCGAGTTCTTCGTCTTCTTGTCCAACTGCAACTGGTTTGCATTAACAGACGCGTATTCTTGCGATCAACAGGACAAGGTTCGACGTGAAAACCCTCGCTAAAAACAACAACCGTACCGCCGCACGCTGGTTGCCCCTGGCCCTGACCCTGGCAGTCAGCACGGCGATGACTCAGGTTCATGCCGATCAGGCCGCCACCTCCATTCATATCCAGGCGCAGCCGCTGGGCCAAGCCCTGAGCCAATTGGGGCAGCAAACTTCGTTGCAGGTGTTTTTCAGTCCTGAACTGGTGGCCGGTAAGCAAGCACCGGCGGTGGACGGCAACCTGTCTGCCGAAGCGGCGCTGCGCCAATTGCTCCAGGGCAGCGGGCTGCAATACCAGATCGATGAGGGTTCGGTGACCGTGTTGCCGGCGCCAACGGCATCTTCCAGCGGCCCGATGGAACTGGGCGCGACCGAAATCCAGGTGGTCGGCGACTGGCTCGGCGACGCCAATGCCGAGGTGGTGCAGAACCATCCCGGCGCGCGGACGGTGATCCGTCGCGAAGCGATGCAAGAGCAAGGCGCAATGAACGTCGGCGATGTGCTGCGGCGCGTACCGGGTGTGCAGGTGCAGGACGCCAACGGCACCGGCGGCAGCGACATTTCCCTGAACGTCGGCGTGCGAGGCCTTACCTCGCGCCTCTCGCCGCGTTCCACGGTGTTGATCGATGGCGTACCGGCGGCGTTCGCCCCCTATGGTCAGCCGCAACTGTCCATGGCGCCGATTTCCTCGGGCAACCTGGACAGCATCGACGTGGTGCGCGGTGCCGGTTCGGTGCGCTACGGGCCGCAGAACGTCGGCGGGGTGATCAACTTCGTCACCCGGGCGATTCCGGAAAAAGCCACCGGTGAAATCGGCTCGACCCTGGAAACCTCCCAGTACGGTGGCTGGAAGCACATCGACACGGCGTTCCTCGGCGGCACTGCCGATAACGGCCTGGGCGTGGCGCTGCTGTATTCGGGTGTCAACGGCAACGGTTACCGCAAGAGCAACAACGGCAACGACATCGACGACGTCATTCTCAAGACCCACTGGGCGCCCACCGAGGTGGATGATTTCTCGCTGAACTTCCATTACTACGACGCCAAGGCCGACATGCCCGGCGGTCTGACCCAGCAGCAATACGACGCCGATCCGTACCAGTCCGACCGCGACTGGGACAACTTCAGCGGTCGGCGCAAGGACGTGTCGTTCAAGTGGCTGCGCCAGATCGACGACCGCACCCAGGCCGAAGTGCTGACCTACTACTCCGACAGCTACCGGGGCAGCACCATTGCTTCGCGGGACCAGCGCAATCTGGTGTCCTACCCGCGCACTTATTACACCTTCGGCATCGAACCCCGGGTGTCCCATGTGTTCGACCTGGGCCCGACCACCCAAGAGGCCAGCGTCGGCTATCGCTATCTCAAGGAAGGCATGCACGAAGAGGCCAGTCGCCTGGCGTTGCGCGATAACCAGCCGGTGGTGCGTCCGGGTTCCGACGGCCACGTCTATCAGGACCGTACCGGCGGCACTGAGGCCCACGCGGTCTACATCGACGACAAGATCGACGTGGGCAAATGGACCATCACCCCAGGCCTGCGCTTTGAAAGTATCAGCACCGAATGGCACGACCGCCCGGTGCTCGATACGGCTGGGCGTCCGGTCCAGGAAAAACGTCGCAGCATCGACAGCAACGAACCGCTGCCGGCCCTGAGCGTGATGTATCACCTGTCCGATGCCTGGAAATTGTTCGCCAACTACGAGACTTCGTTCGGCAGCCTGCAATACTTCCAGCTCGGCCAGGGCGGCGACGGCAACAACACCGCCAACGGTCTGAGCCCGGAAAAGGCCAAGACCTACGAGATCGGTACGCGCTACAACGATGACGTGTGGGGCGGTGAAGTGACGCTGTTCTACATCGACTTTGACGATGAGTTGCAGTACATCAGCAACGACGTGGGCTGGACCAACATGGGTGCCACCAAGCATCAGGGCGTGGAAGCCTCGGTGCACTACGACATGGCTGCGCTGGACCCACGCCTCGAAGGCTTGACTGCCAGCGCCGGGTTCACCTACACCCGTGCCACCTATGAAGGCCAGATCCCTAGCTTCAAGGGGCGGGACCTGCCGTTCTATTCGCGTCAGGTGGCAAACCTGGGCCTGCGCTACGAGGTCAACCGCTGGACTTACAACCTAGACGCCTTCGCCCAGTCCAAGCAGCGTTCACCCGGCAACAGCGTGAACGCCGATGGCACCTTCAGCGGCGACTACATCACCGACGGCAGTGCCGACGGGCAGTACGGCGACATGCCGGGCTACGTGTTGTGGAACGTGCGCGGCGGCTATGACTTTGGCGAGCAACTGTCGAACCTGAAAATCGGCGCCGGGGTGAAGAACCTGTTCGACCACCAGTACTACACCCGTTCGAGCGACAACAACTCGGGTATCTATGTGGGGGCGCCGCGTACGTTCTTTGTGCAGGCGAGTGTGGGGTTCTGACGGAAGTTGAACCGCAACCCTGGAGGAAACTCTGGGGTTGAACCCATATCTCTGAAAATGAGATGCCAGCAGCCTTGGAGATGAGCCCATAACTCTGAGGATGAAATGCCAACAGTCTTGGAGATGAGCCCATAACTCTTGGGATGAAATACAAATCCTGTGGCGAGGGAGCTTGCTCCCGCTGGACTGCGAAGCAGGCCCAAAACCAGCCGGCGCGGTTTCCCAGACACACCGCGCCAGCCGGGTCTACGACTGCTTCGCAGCCGAGCGGGAGCAAGCTCCCTCGCCACAGGGGGATTGGGCAGGCTCAGACCTTGAGCACTTTCCCACTGGCTGCCACTGCTACCAGCGACAGCGCCAACAGCCCGAAGGCCACGCTCAAACTGCTGCCATGGGCCACGAACCCAATCAATGCCGGGCCGGCCAGGATGCCGGCATACCCGATGGTGGTAATGGCCGGCACGGCGATGGCCTCCGGCATCAAGGTCTGCTTGCCGACCGCGGTGTACAGCACCGGTACGATGTTCGAACAACCGGCCCCCACCAGCGCATACCCCAGCAATGACGCTTGCCACATCTGCGCCAGGGTTGCCAACAGGAACCCCGTCGCCGCAAGCGCACCGCCGTAGATGATGATGCGTTTGGGTCCCAGGCGACGCACCACTGCATCCCCCGTCAGCCGGCCCACCGTCATGGTCAGCGCGAACGCGGCATACCCCAGCCCGGCATAGGCGGTCTCCACGCCACGTTCGCTGGCTAGGAACACCGCACTCCAATCCAGCACCGCGCCTTCGGCCAGGAACACGATGAAACACAGGATGCCGATAAACAGCACCACGCCGTGGGGAATCGCAAACGCCGGGCCTGAGCTTTCACTGCCATAGGGCAGCAGATGCGGCGCGGCCTTGAGCAATGCCAGCAGCAACAGCGCATTGACCACCAGCGTCGCGCCCAGCGGCGAGAGCCCCAGGCCAAGCAGGGCGCTGACACCGGCTGCACCGATGATTCCGCCGAGGCTGAACATGCCGTGGAAACCCGACATCATGGTCTTGCCACTGGCCCGTTCGACGATCACCGCTTGCAGATTCACTGTCGAATCCACCGTGCCGAGCCCGGCGCCAAACACGAACAGCGCGGCCACCAGCCAGGGAAGCGTCGTCATCGTTGCCAGCAGCGGCAGCGCCAGGCAGATCAGGATCGTGCCGCCGCTGAGCACCCGCCGGCAGCCGAACCGTGCCGCCAGCGCACCGGCAATCGGCATCGCCAGAATCGACCCGACCCCCAGGCACAACAACAGCAACCCAAGGGTGCCTTCATCCAGGTTCGCCCGCACCTTGGCATACGGCACCAGCGGCGCCCAGGCGGCGATGCCGACTCCGGCGATGAGATAGGCGATACGGGTGGACATCTGTTCCAGGCGTCCGGGGATAAAAGTTGGCGGGGGCGTAATGGCGGTCATGCAGCGTCCTTGGTTTGCAGTGCGGTCGTGCGGGCAGAGCCCTATGCTTGCATATCCACTGACCGCACTGCGACCCCGAGGGGCCAACCAGATGTGCCCGCCGTGTACTTGTGGGAGCGAGCCTGCTCGCGAAAGCGGTGTGTCAGCCGCCATCAATGCTCACTGACACACCGCCATCGCGAGCAGGCTCGCTCCCACATTGGAACAAGCTTTTGCTCCTGGAAGCCGGGTCAGCATACAGTGCCGGCTTTCGCTGGCGGATTCCGGGGTCTGGTTCATGACGCAGTTTTATGATGCACGGGGCAATATCTATGGCGTCGTTTCCCCACGACAGGTCCGTGACCAGGGTATCGACTTTGCGTCATCAGCCGCCTTGGCTGCACAGATGCGCGGATCCTGGGCCGAGGCCGCGGTGCATGCCTTTTGCAGCTGGGAACCGGGCGAAGCGCCGGCGGGGGCCAAGGCCCATCGCAGTGACGGTCTGCTGGTTGGCCCGTTCCAGGACAAGCCACCTTTCGACCTGTTGATCGTCAACACCGACGGCACCCTGGCCGAGCGCAGTGGCAACGGCCTGACGATTTTCTCCCAGGCGTTGCAAGAGCAAGGCTTGATGCCGGACGACGGGGAGTGCCTGTTGCAGGTTCATCATGACAAACGCCAAGGCCTCTCGCCGCTGCAAACCTCGGTAAGTGCCGCTGAGTTCGAGGGTACGCAAGGCTTCTGGCTGAACCTGGGACAGCCGCTGTTCGGGCCGCAGGGTGTGGGTGCCCAAGGTGTGGAGGTTGTGACCTTCAATCAACGGGACCTCAGTCGAGTGCCGGCGCTCCATGGGTTGAACCCGGCCTGGGGTCGAAGCCAGTTCGTCAACCTCGGCAATCCGCATTGCGTAACGCTGGTGGAGCACGCCGAGGCGTTACCGGCCAATGTGCAAATGGGCGCTGCGCCACTCTTGCAGGACCTGACCCGCATCGCTTTCGCCGGGCCCGGTGGCGACGGGGTTCCCTGTCCGCTGGGGGTGAATCTGCAATGGGCCTGGCGCGAAGCCGAAGGGCGATTGGCGGCCCGGGTGTTCGAGCGTGGCGAAGGTCCCACGGCCTCCTCGGGCACCAGCGCCAGCGCCGTGGCCTGTGCTGCGTGGCGGGTGGGCTGGGTGAAGGCCGGGCCGGTCAGCGTAGTGATGCCGGGCGGCACGGCGCCGATTTTGTTGCAGGAAGAGGGTGGAGAGTTGGTGCGGGTGAGTTTGTTTGGGGCGGCCAGGGCCATGCCTGAATAGTGAGGTGAGGCTGATGGCCTCTTCGCGAGCAAGCCCGCTCCCACAAGGGTTCAGCGTTGTACGTCAGATTCATGACCACTGAAGATCCACTGTGGGAGCGAGCCTGCTCGCGATAGCGCCGGATCAGTCGCCCCAGTATCAATTGACAGACCGCTATCGCGAGCAGGCTCGCTCCCACAGGACGGCGTCAGAATTCAGTCCAACTGCGCCCCGAATTCCACCACCGGCATCTGCCGCTTCATCAGCACTTCGCCATGGCGAATCGAGTACAGCGGCAGCCCCTGGCTGCGGATCATTTCGTAGTCGCTGTCCGCCGACAGAATCAGCAGGTTCGCCGGGCGTCCGGGTTCCAGGCCGTAGCGTTCGCCCAGGGCCAGGGCCTTGGCGCTGTTGTCGGTCACCAGGTCGAGGGCGCTTTGCAGGTTGCGGTAGCCGAGCATGTGGCAGATGTGCAGCCCGGCTTCCAGCACTCGCAGGATGTTGCCATTGCCCAGGGGATACCACGGGTCGACGATGGAATCCTGGCCGAAGCAGACGTTCATCCCGGCTTCGAGCAATTCATTGACCCGAGTGACGCCGCGGCGTTTGGGGAAATTGTCGAAGCGTCCTTGCAGATGGATGCTTTCGGTCGGGCAGGAGACGAAGCTGATGCCCGAGTGTCCGAGCAGGCGAAAAAGTTTGGCGCAGTAGGCGTTGTCGTAGGAACCCATCGCGGTGGTGTGGCTGGCGGTGACGCGGGCGCCCATGTCCCGGCTGCGGGCCTCTTCGGCGAGCACTTCAAGAAAGCGCGAGTGCGGATCGTCGGTTTCGTCGCAATGCACGTCCACCAGGCAGCCGGTGCGTTCGGCCAGGTCCATGAGAAACTTCACCGAACTGACGCCCTGGTCGCGGGTGTACTCGAAATGCGGGATACCGCCCACCACATCGGCGCCCATGCGGATCGCTTCTTCCATCAGCTCGCGGCCATTGCGATAGGACTCGATGCCCTCCTGGGGAAACGCCACGATCTGCATGTCGACCAGATGGCGACTTTGCTCGCGCACTTCGAGCATGGCCTTGAGTGCGGTGAGCTCGGGGTCGGTCACGTCGACGTGGGTGCGCACATGCTGGATGCCATGGGCGGCCAGGGCCTGGAGGGTCTTGCGGGCGCGGGTCTGGGTGTCTTCCAGGGTGATGGTGGCCTTGCGTTCGCCCCAGCATTCGATGCCTTCGAACAGCGTGCCGCTCATGTTCCAGCGTGGCTCGCCGGCAGTGAGGGTGGCGTCCAGGTGGATGTGCGGCTCGACGAAGGGCGGCACCACCAGGTTACCGCCGGCATCGAGATCCTCCGGGCCGAGGCTCGGGGCCTCGGTCTGGCGGGCGATGCTGGCGATCAGGCCGTTTTCCAGGTGCAGCTCATGCAAGCCTTCGCGGTTGCGCAGGCGGGCGTTGATGATGTGCATCAGGCGAGTCCCTTTCAGAGGTCTTGAAGTGGCGCGTCAGCGGAGCGAGCCCCCATGACGCCGATCAATAGCACATACATCAGTGAGTGGCGAGGGCCCTTTGTGGCAATACATCGCGTGCTTGCGAGGGTCAGCCCCGCGTCCCGGATACCGAGGGATCCGCATTGACACTCACATACCGCAACACCGCCGCCACGATTGCCTCCGGCGCGTCCTCCTGGACCAGATGCCCGGCATTGGGAATGGGCAGCAATCGTGCGCCTGGAATCAACCGTTGCAGGGCCCGACCGCGTTCGATGGGGATCCACTGGTCGTTCTCGCCCCAGAGGATCTGCGTCGGGCAACGTACGCTGGGGTACAGGCCCTCGACCTCACGTGTGTAGCGCTCGTCCATCTGCGCGATCTGCCGATAGAACGCCGCCTGGCCTGTTTCACCAAGCCAGGGTTGGACGTAGGGCGCCAGTTCCTGGTCCGGAATGTCCCGTTCGATCGCGCCGCGGATATAGGTCGGCACGATGGCCCGCTGGATGTAATCGGGCAGGCCGCTGAAGGCTGTTTCATGTTGACGGACGTGCTGCACGAAAGATGAACCCCAGGGTGACAACGCGACCGGGTCGATCAAGGTCAGGCTGCGGTAGTTTTTGCCATTGAGCAGATGCGTGCGTAGCACAGTGGCGCCACCGAAGTCATGGGCCACCACGTCCGGGTGGTCCAGGCCCCAGTGCTCCAGCAGTTGCGCGAGCAGTTGGTTTTGCACGCCGAGGGAAACATCGGTATCGGGTTGTGCGGATTGGCCGTAGCCCAACAGATCGAAGTAATGCACACGGTGGGTGGCGAAGAAGAGCGGGGCGATCCGGTGCCATACATAGGACGAGAACGGCGTTCCGTGGACAAATACCAGCGGCGGCCCGTCGCCTCGGATGGCGTAGCGAATGGAGTGTCCGTTGAAGTCGTATACCTGATCCAGCAGCCAGTCGGTCATGGTCGATGCTCCACCGAGAAAGGTTCAGGGGGGAAAGCATAGGCCAATGCAGGGTAGCGGGAGAACACCGTTGTGGCGAGGGAGCTTGCTCCCGCTGGGCTGCGCAGCAGCCCCGAAAGCGGCGACAGCGATCGAACTGACAGCGTGGTCTCAGGTTTCAGGGCCGCTTCGCGGCCCAGCGGGAGCAAGCTCCCTCGCCACAGGGGACAGCGCGGGTTTTATTCGCCGTGATAGATGCAACCGCTGGTGCAGGTTTCATGGATGCGAATGGCGCTGAGTTCCGGCAGCAGCGGCTTCAACTCGTTCCAGATCCACTTGGCGAGGACTTCGCTGGTGGGGTTTTCCAGGCCGGGGATGTCGTTGAGGTAGTTGTGGTCCAGGCGCTCGTAGAGCGGCTTGAAGATCGCCTTGATCTCCGAGAAATCGCGGATCCAGCCGGTGTGCGGGTCGATGTCGCCGCTCAGGTGGATCGCCACCTTGAACGAGTGACCGTGCAGGCGCCCGCACTTGTGGCCGTCCGGCACGTGGGGCAGGCGGTGGGCGGATTCGAAGGTAAATTCTTTGAAGATTTCCACAGGTTCGGGCTCTTTAAGGTAGCGGTCGCGAGGCAAGCGGCGCAGTTTATCAGTTTGATCCCCGCGTTGCGCGAGCGTGCTGACTAAAGGGTCAGCAAACGCTCGCCCAGGCCACCGTTGACCGCCAGTTCCAAGAACTCGTCACCGAGCCGCTGGCTCTCGTCCATCGCCGTGCGCCAGTATTTGCGGCGACTCGGGTCGTCCCCCATGAAACGCTTGAAATCGTTACGGTCCGGCAGTTTGCCATAGGGCAGGCGTGCCAGGTACTCCCGTGAGGGCGCCAGCAACAGCACGTCCTGCAAGCGTCCGACATTGCCCTTGCGCCATGGCAGGCCTTTGTCGAACCAGCCGGGAATGACCCGGTCAGTGAAGTGGGGATACAGCACGATGTCCTCGCCGCTGTAGGGCAGGTCGAGGTGATAGTCCAGCAGGCCGCCGTCGCGGTAAGTGCCGGCGCCGGCACCTGGCAGGTCACGCACACCTTCCATGATCATCGGGATCGAGCCGGACGCCAGCAGGGCCTGGCGCAGGTTGCTGGCCTGCAGCGGCACGAAGCGCGACGGAAAGTCGTTCAATGGATGCAACGGCGGAGCCAGCCGCGGGTCATGGATGATCAGCCGCTCGAAATGCCGCGACAGCCGCGCACGGCCCCGCAGGTTGTCGGCAATCACCGACGACAGCCCCAGGGCCAACCGCCCGCGATGATCGTGGGCCAGCGGGCCGTGGCTCTTGACCACCATGATATTGAGCCGGTAATGCGGGGTGTCGAGGATCGAGCTGTCGCGGCCTTCGAGCAAGTCATCGAGCATGCGTTGCGAGCTTTGGGTAACCCCGGCCATGGTCACGCCTTTGGTAAAGCTCTGCTCGTTGTACAAGGTGCCCAGGCGCCGGATGCCCGCGGCCGCGTCCGGCAGGCAGGCGCTGGCGAAGCGCCAGGAACCCACCGAGGCACCGATCAGCGAACGCTCCCGGGGCGCGGCGGGCAGCCATTCACCGAACAGCGCCAGGTCCAGGCCCTGGATGCCCAACGCCTTGGGACCGCCGGCGGCACCCGGCAGGATGCCGACATCGGCGGCGCTCAGGCCGGACTGGCGAATCCGCGCGAACGCACGGGGGCCGGCCTTGAGGGTGAGGGCAGGGAACTTGATGTGGATGGCAGTCATACCGGTCTCGAATGCAGGCAAGCGAATGATTATAGCGACACACTCTATCTGTGGGAGCGGGCTCGCGAATGGGGTGAGCCAGCTTGCATCGATGTTGGATGTACTGACGCCTTCGCGAGCAAGCCCGCTCCCACAAGGATCGCGACCTTGATCTGGGTTCAATGATGGCAATTCAGTTTCAGTTAAGTTCGCACCGATACAGTGCATCGCTGAAGATTATAAAAAGGAGACACCCCATGAATCGCCTGACGGCCGTTTCCCTCGCCACCCTCATGACCGTGGGTGCCGGACTGGTCCACGCACGCGACCTCAATGCCGACGAAGCCCGTAGACTGCAAGACGCTGGTACCATTCTGTCCGACGAAAAGCTCAATGCCACTGCCCTGGCCGAACATCCCGGCGGCACGTTGACCGATACCGAACTGGAAGAAGAGTACGGCCAATACATTTATCAGGTGGACCTGCGCGACACCGACGGCATTGAATGGGATATGGAGCTGGACGCCGTCACCGGCAAGGTGCTCAAGAATCATCAGGATACGTAATGAAGCTTAATCGATGCGTCCACAGCGCATGGGCGTTGGCGCTGCTGGCGTTCTGTTCAATCGTGATTGCCAGGGACCTGGACCAGGACGAGGCCCTGCAGCTGCGCCAGCAGGGAGTGATCCTGCCGTTGGAGCAATTGCTGCAACAGGCGCTGGACCTGCACCCCGGCGCCAAGCTGCTGGAGGCTGAGCTGGAAGAAAAGCACGGCGTCTATATTTACGAGGTCGAGTTGCTGGACACCGACGGCGTCGTGCGCGAGCTGGACCTGGAGGCCGCAACCGGCCGCCTCCTCAAAGATAAGGAAGATTGATGCGCCTGCTTCTGGTGGAAGACCACGTTCCCCTGGCCGACGAACTGATGGCCGGGCTGACCCGACAGGGATACGCCGTCGACTGGCTCGCTGATGGACGCGATGCGGTGTACCAAGGCAGCAGCGAGCCCTACGACTTGATCATTCTCGACCTGGGCCTGCCGGGCATACCGGGGCTCGACGTGCTGGCGCAATGGCGGGCCGGCGGTCTGGCGACGCCGGTGCTGATTCTCACCGCACGCGGGTCCTGGGCCGAGCGCATCGAGGGCCTCAAGGCCGGGGCCGACGATTACCTGACCAAGCCGTTTCACCCCGAAGAGCTGCAGTTGCGGATTCAGGCGCTGTTGCGCCGCTCCCACGGCCAGGTCAACCAGCCGACGTTGCAGGCGGCCGGATTGCATCTGGATGAAAGCCGCCAGTGCGTGGTCCGCGATGGTACGGACATCCAGCTGACCGCCGCCGAGTTTCGCCTGTTGCGCTATTTCATGCTTCACCCCGAGCAGATTCTTTCCAAGAGCCACCTCGCCGAGCATTTGTATGACGGTGAGACCGAACGTGATTCCAATGTGCTGGAAGTTCATGTCAATCACCTGCGGCGCAAGCTGGGGCGCAGCGTGATCGAAACCCGTCGCGGCCAGGGCTATCTGTTCGGCGGGCAGGCGCAGTGAGAACCATACAATGAGAGTCATGCAGTGAGGTCCATCCAGCGACGCCTGAGCCTGGGCCTGATCGGCGTGATGGTGGTGGTCGGCCTGATCCTGGCGCAGACCAGCCTGTGGCTGTTCGAATTGGGTTTGCAGCGTTATCTGGAAGCCGGGTTGCGCAACGACAGCGAGAACCTGCTGGTGGCCTTGGTGCGCGGCCCACAGGGTTTGCAGCTGGATGAGCGACGCCTCTCGCCGGCTTATCAACGACCGTTTTCCGGGCATTACTTTCGCATCGATTTTGCCGATGCGCACTGGCGTTCCCGATCCTTGTGGGATCAGGAACTGCCCCGGCTCGACCACCCGGGCCTGCACAGCAACCTGCAACTGGGGCCCGAGGGGCAGAAGCTGCTGGTGCTGCGTACCGACTATCGGCGCCTGGGCCAGGCGATTTCCATCAGCGTTGCCCAGGACTACACGCCGGTGCGTGACAGTTTCCGGCGGATGCAGCAGGTCGGTCTTGGCCTGGGGCTGGCGGGGTTGTTACTGATCCTGTTGCTGCAAAGGATCACCGTGCGCCGCGCCTTGCGTCCGCTGGACCGGGCCCGGGAGCAAATTGCGCAGTTGCAACGCGGGCAGCGTTCGCAGCTTGACGAGCAGGTGCCGCGGGAGCTGGAACCGCTGGTGGCGCAGATCAACCATCTGCTGGCCCACACCGAAGACAGCCTCAAGCGCTCGCGCAACGCCCTGGGCAACCTGGGGCACGCGCTGAAAACCCCATTGGCGGTGCTGCAAAGCCTGGCGTCGAACGAAAAACTCGACCCGTATCCCGAGTTGCGCAAGTTATTGCTCGATCAATTGGAGCAAGTCCGGCAACGACTGAACCGTGAGCTCAACCGTGCGCGGTTGTCCGGCGATGCCTTGCCCGGTGCGCACCTGGACTGCGATGCCGAGCTGCCGGGGTTGCTGGCTACGCTGACCATGATTCATGGTGAACACCTGCACTTGAGCTACGTCGCCCCACCGGGCCTGCACTTGCCCTGGGATCGCGAGGATTTGCTGGAGTTGCTGGGCAACCTGCTGGACAACGCCTGCAAATGGGCAGACGCCGAAGTGCGTCTGACCCTGACCGAGACGGCCGGGGGATTCAGCCTGGCCGTGGAAGACGACGGCCCGGGCATCCCCGAGGACCGCCGCGACCAGGTGTTCAGCCGCGGCACGCGCCTGGATGAACAGACCGACGGACACGGGTTGGGCCTGGGCATCGTGCGGGACATCGTCGACACCTGGGGCGGGACGCTGATCCTGCAAGACAGCGAGTGGGGTGGGCTCAAGGTGCTGATCGAACTGCCTAAGCGCTGACCTTCCCGATGAGCTGCGGTTGGCCCAGAGGAGCGAATGACTACTCGGGCTAGCGCACTGACCGCGTGGCGAGGGAGCTTGCTCCCGCTGGACTGCGAAGCAGGCCCAAAACCAGCCGGCGCGTTTTCCCAGGCACACCGCGCCAGCCGGGTCTACGACTGCTTCGCAGCCGAGCGGGAGCAAGCTCCCTCGCCACAAAGGATTTGTTACCGCCTCAGTATCCGGGACACACCGCAAAACTGTGGGAGCGGTGCTGACAACAAAACCGTGCAAAACCCGCCGCATGGCGCTTGCAGCTTGTGGCCGCTTGCTGCAAAGTCGCGCCCTTTTTGTCCGGTGGCTTTCCATCGCTGTGCTTGAGGTAACGATGATAAATGCAGTAATTGCCGCGGTTGGCGTCATGCTGGTGCTCAGCCTGTCCCGCGTGCATGTGGTAATCGCGCTGATCATTGGCGCGTTGGTTGGCGGTTTGCTGGGTGGCCTGGGGATCGAGGCGACGCTCAAGGCGTTCAACGCCGGCCTGGGAGGCGGTGCGACGGTGGCGTTGTCCTACGCTTTGCTCGGTGCTTTCGCTGTGGCGATTGCCAAGTCCGGCATGGCCCACGCGCTGGCCGACAAAGCCCTGGCCATGGTCGACCGCCAGGACGCCGCCGGTGGTTCGGGCGTCAAATGGGTGCTGATCGGCCTGCTGGGCACGGTCGCGGTCGCTTCCCAGAACGTGCTGCCGATCCACATCGCTTTCATCCCGTTGCTGGTGCCGCCGCTGCTTTATGTGCTGACCAAGCTGCAACTGGACCGCCGCTTGATCGCCTGCGTCATGACCTTCGGCCTGATCACTCCCTACATGTTCCTGCCGGTGGGCTTTGGCAATATCTTCCTCAACGAAATCCTGCTGGCCAACATCGCCCGCAGCGGCGTGGACGTCAGCGGCATCAACGTCACTCACGCCATGGGCATCCCGGCACTGGGCATGGTGTTCGGCCTGCTGCTGTCGTTGGTCAGCTACCGCAAGAAACGTGTCTACGATCTGAAGAAAATCGCCCGAGTCGAACAAGTGACGGTGCGCTACAACCCGTTGAGCCTGATGGTGGCCGGGCTTGCGGTGGTCGCGGCGTTCGCGGTGCAACTGTTGGTGGACTCCATGATCATCGGCGCCCTGGTCGGCTTCCTGATCTTCTCGCTGTCGGGCGTGGTGCGCTGGCGTGAAACCGACGATCTGTTCACCGAAGGCATGAAGATGATGGCGATGATCGGCTTCATCATGATCGCCGCCTCGGGGTTCGCCGAAGTGATGAAGGCCACCGGTGACGTCCAGAGCCTGGTGCAAACCTCGGCGGCCTGGATCGGCCACAACAAGGGCATCGGTGCGTTGATGATGCTGCTGGTGGGGCTGCTGGTGACCATGGGCATCGGCTCGTCGTTTTCGACGGTGCCGATCCTGGCGACGATTTTTGTGCCGCTGTGCCTGCAACTGGGCTTCAGTCCGCTGGCAATCGTCTGCATCGTCGGCACCGCTGGCGCCCTGGGTGACGCCGGCTCGCCCGCCTCGGATTCGACCCTGGGCCCGACTTCCGGCCTGAACATCGACGGCCAGCATCACCACATCTGGGACACCGTGGTCCCGACCTTCATCCATTACAACCTGCCGTTGCTGGCGTTTGGTTGGGTGGCGGCGATGGTGTTGTAACCCCATTCAAAAAGACTCCAGGACCGAGTCGAACCCTTCGCGAGCAAGCCCGCTCCCACAAAAGATCTGCTGTGAACACAGAATATGTGACTGCCAGCAATCCAGTGTGGGAGCGGGCTTGCTCGCGAAGAGGCCAGTGAGTCCAATGACAAAGCTCTGGACCATCCCCGCCAAGCCTTCTCACCTTGTCCTACAGTTTTACCGCGCCCTGCCGTTAATACAGCTAACCACGCCAATAACACCAACAAGAGTGAACAGCATGCGCCTGAGCCTGAAGGCTAAAGTCTTGTCCCTGGCAGTACTGCCCGTATTGCTGTCCGCCGTGGTCATCAGCCTGACCACGGCTTTCATCTTGAAGGAACAGGCCCGCAACGAGGTCCAGCAGACCCGCGAGCGGCTGCTTGCCGAGGCCAAGGCCACGCTGCAGAACTACGTGGCGGTCGGACTCACGGCGATCAAGCCGCTGTACGATGCCGCCGCTCCCGGTGATAACGCGGCGCGGGCCCAAGCGATCAAGTTGTTGTCGAACGTCAGCTACGGCAAGGACGGCTACTTCTTCGGCTACGACTCCGAAACCGTGCGCCTGTTCAAGGCCAACAGCCCGGATGGCGTGGGCAAGAGTTTCAAGGACAACCGCGACCCGAACGGTGTCTACGTCAACCGTGACCTGGTGAAAGTCGCCAAGGACGGGACCCACTATCTGGAATACAGTTCGCCATTGCCCAACAGCCAGGAGTTGGTGCCCAAGCTTGGCTACACCGAATACCTGGCCAAGTGGGACATGGCGGTGGGCAGTTCGGTCAACCTGGACGGCATCGAAGCCCAGGTCGCCCTGGTGGAAGCCAAGGTCCATGAGCGCGTACAAGGCGTGATACTGAGCATCGTCGGGATCGCCGCCGTGGTGTTGCTGGTGATTGCGGTGGTGGGCCTGGTGCTGGCCAACACCATTCTGCGACCGCTGCATCTGATGAAAGACAACCTGGATGACATCGCGGCGGGCGAGGGCGACTTGACGCGTCGCCTGGCGATCACCAGCCAGGATGAACTCGGTCAGCTGGCCGGCTCGTTCAACCGCTTCGTCGACAAGATTCACGGCCTGGTGCGCCAGATCACCGACATGACCTCGCAACTGACCGGGTTGGTGACGCAAGTCTCCGAACAGGCCCAGCGCTCCGAGCAGGCCATGGAGCGCCAGCGCCATGAAACCGATCAGGTCGCCACGGCGATCAACCAGATGTCCTCGGCCGCCCAGGAAGTGGCTCGCAGTGCCCAAGGCGCTGCGGTTGCGGCCCAGCAGACCGATGAAGAAGGCCAGTCCGCCAAGCGCGTGGTGGCCGGCAGCATCCAGCAGATTCATGCGCTGGTGGACGACATCCGCAGCAGCGGCGTGTCTCTGGACAGCCTGCAACAGGACGTGGCCTCGATCGTCAGCGTACTCGGGGTGATCCGTTCGATTGCCGAGCAGACCAACCTGTTGGCCCTCAACGCCGCCATCGAGGCCGCGCGGGCCGGGGAAGCGGGTCGCGGGTTCGCGGTGGTGGCCGATGAGGTGCGGGCCCTGGCCAGCCGGACCCAGCAGAGCACCCAGGAAATCCAAGGCATGATCGACCGCCTGCAATCGGGTACCCATGCGGCCGTGGAGGCGATGCGCCGTTCCAGCGAGGCTGGCGATGGCACCTCGGTGCGGGCCAACGAGGCGGGTGCGTCCCTGGACACCATGGCGCAGCTGATCGGCACCATCAATTCGATGAACGCCCAGATCGCCAGCGCTGCCGAGGAACAGACCGCCGTGGCCGAGGAAATCAACCGCAGCGTGCACCAGATTGCCGTGGCGGTGGACAGCGTCGCCGATGAAACCCAGCTCGGCGCCCAGACTTCCCGCAGCCTGAACGAACTGGGCCAGCGCCTGGGCAAGCTGGTGGGGCAGTTCCGGATCTGACGGGGCGGTGGCAGGAGCTGCCGAAGGCTGCGATCTTTCGCTCTTCGATCCAGATGTATCGCCTGGGCAACCGGGCCCTATCGGGAGCGGAGGATCGCAGCCTTCGGCAGTTTTTGCCGTGATCCGAAGGCCAATGCATGCCCCTGTGGGAGCGGGCTTGCTCGCGAATGCGGTGTGTCAGGCAACATATTCACTTCTGACACACCGCATTCGCGAGCAAGCCCGCTCCCACAAGGAATGGTGGTGGCAGTACTACACCTGGCGCACATCCCGCATCAACAACCCAAACCACAGATCCACCGCATCCGGAATCGGCACATACACCACATGCCCATCCCCCGGCGCCACGTCGATGCCTTGGCCTTTGGCGTCCTGCAATTGGTGCAGGTCGAAGTGGAAGTTGCCCTTGGGCGTCATCAGCTCCAGATGATCGCCGACTTCGAAGCGGTTCTTGACCCGCACCTCGGCCAGACGCTCGCGACGTTCGCCGGTCAGTTCGCCGACGAACTGCTGGCGCTCCGACACCGAGCTGCCGTTCTGGTAGTTCTGATACTCATCATGTACATGACGCCGTAGGAAACCTTCGGTGTAGCCGCGTTGTGCCAGGGATTCCAGGTCGGTCATCAGGCTGCGGTCGAACGTCCGGCCAGCCATCGCGTCATCAATGGCCCGGCGGTACACCTGGGTGGTGCGGGCGCAATAGAAGTGCGACTTGGTCCGGCCCTCGATCTTCAGCGAATGCACGCCCATCCGGGTCAGCCGCTCGACGTGCTGCACGGCTCGCAGATCCTTGGCGTTCATGATGTAGGTGCCGTGCTCGTCTTCGAAGGCCGGCATGGCGTCTTCGGGACGGTTGGCCTCGTGCAGCAGGAACACTTGCTCGGTCGGCGCGCCAAGGCCCAGGGTCGGTTCGGGCTGGAAGGTCCGCACAATGTCGCCCACGGCGTTTTCCACCGCCGGTTGCGCCGAGTACTTCCAGCGACAGGCGTTGGTGCAACTGCCCTGGTTGGCGTCCCGCCGGTTCAGATAGCCCGACAGCAGGCAGCGCCCGGAATAGGCCATGCACAGCGCGCCGTGGACGAAGACTTCCAGCTCCATGGCCGGCACCTGCTGGCGGATCTCGGCGATTTCCTCCAGGGACAGCTCCCGGGACAGGATGATCCGGCTCAGGCCCTGTTGCTGCCAGAACTCGACGCTCGCCCAGTTCACGGTATTGGCCTGCACCGACAGGTGGATCGGCATCTGCGGGTAGTGCCGACGAACCAGCATGATCAGTCCCGGGTCGGACATGATCAGGGCGTCCGGCGCCATGGCGATCACCGGCGCCAGGTCCTTGAGGAAGGTGCGCAACTTGGCGTTGTGTGGGGCAATGTTGACCACCACATAGAAGCGCTTGCCCATGGCCTGGGCCTCGCGGATGCCAAGGGCCAGGTTGGCGTGGTCGAATTCATTGTTGCGTACCCGCAGGCTGTAGCGCGGTTGGCCGGCGTAGACCGCATCGGCGCCGTAGGCGAAGGCATAGCGCATGTTTTTCAGGGTGCCGGCGGGGGCGAGCAGTTCGGGGGCTACGAGAGGCATGGTGGCGTCGGATCGCAAAAAGCGCGCAGGGTAGGCCATGGGCGGCCAGACGGTATTGACCAGGATCAATGCTGGTGGGCAAACGCGACGGCACTCCAGCGTGCCTGGGCTGACTAATGTGTATCCCGCCTTTAAGACATGGAAAGCTGATGAATCGAAAGATGTTGCAAAACAAAGCCCAGATGCTGCTGCTGATCCTGGTGACGGTTGCCTTCATCTGGATTCTGTTGCCGTTCTACGGTGCGGTGTTCTGGGCAGTGATCCTGGGAATTGTCTTTGCGCCGATGCAGCGCCGCTTGCAGCTGAAATTCGGTTGGCAGCGCAACATCACCTCGCTGTTGACCCTGAGCACCTGCGTAGTTATCGCGATTCTGCCGGTGATCGTCATCAGCACGCTGCTGGTGCAAGAAGGGGCGGCGCTGTACAAAAGCCTGGAAAGCGGAGAACTGGACATCGCCGATTACCTGGCGCGGTTCAAGGACGCACTGCCGCCGTACTTCCAGCACCTGCTGGACCGTTTCGGCCTGGGCAACCTGAGCGGGCTGCGTGACAAGATCGTCAAGAGTGCAATGCAGGGCAGCGAGTTCTTCGCGACCCAGGCTTTCAGCTTTGGCCAGGGAACATTCCAGTTCCTGGTCAGCTTCTTCGTGATGCTGTACCTGTTGTTTTTCTTTTTGCGTGACGGCCCTGAACTGGTGCGCAAGGTGCGCGCGGCCGTGCCCCTGGCCGAGCACCAGAAGCGTCGTTTGCAATTGAAATTCAACCGGGTGGTGCGTGCGACGGTGAAGGGCAACCTGCTGGTCGCCATCACCCAAGGTGCGCTGGGTGGGCTGATCTTCTGGATGCTGGGGATCCCGACGGTGTTGCCGTGGGCGGTGCTGATGGCGTTCCTCTCACTGTTGCCGGCCGTCGGTGCAGGCATCGTCTGGGCGCCGGTGGCGGTGTACTTCCTGCTCTCGGGGGCGATCTGGCAGGGCGTGGTGCTGGCGCTGTTCGGGGTGTTCGTGATCGGCCTGGTGGATAACTTCCTGCGTCCGATCCTGGTGGGCAAGGACACCAAGATGCCCGACTACATGGTGCTGGTCTCGACCCTCGGCGGGCTGGCGGTGTTCGGCCTGAACGGTTTTGTGATCGGGCCGCTGATCGCTGCGCTGTTCCTGTCCTGTTGGGCGCTGTTCGTCGAAAACCGGCCTCGGGTGAAACTACCCTAAGCGCTCAACGCGTAAGGACCGATGCGTTGCGACATGGCCTGGGCGGCGGGCAGTGAAGTCAGCGGGCCACTGATGGTCACGCCATCCTGCACCAGATACCAGCAGGCCAACAGCCCTCGCTCCCTGAGTGAGGCGGGAACGGCACTGCCAATGACGGACATGATCTGAACCTTCGGCATGGGAAACCTCCATAAAACGATGGGGTTACCTTACGACTCAGCCCGGGGTGAGGAAAAATCAACCGGCTCAATAGTGGGAATCGATGCCGCTCAATCGACGACCAGATCGAGCATGTGCACCACTTCGTGCTCGTTGAGCAGGCCCTTGCGCACCAGGTTTTCCGCCAGCAGCGAGAGAAACTTGGCGCTGCGGTGGCCTTCCAGGTGCTTGAGTTCGGTCAGCGCGTTGTACACCTTGCTGGAGGTGCACAGGCCAACGATGCGGTGGGGATTTTGCGTGGGCATACCTTCGTCCTTGTTGTTATGAGGCTGTTGTTGACGGACTGCGCCAGTGTGCGGCGCGGTCATGACGCCCGCGTGACAGCTTGGTTGAGGAAAAAGAAAGCAGGATTCAGACCATAATGCCTTTCTGGCGCCAGTTTATTGTTCCGTTAGCGACCTCGGGCAGGCTTATATGGCCATGTAGCCGAATTGCGCCCACAAAAAAGCCCCTGGATCTTTCGATTCAGGGGCTTTTTGTCTTGCTGTCTGGCTCCACGACCTGGACTCGAACCAGGGACCCAGTGATTAACAGTCACTTGCTCTACCAACTGAGCTATCGCGGAATGACGCGTATGTTACTGATTGGAAAAGAGAAGTCAAGCTTTGGGTGATAATTGGAGCGTTGAAAGGGCGGTGGGCGATCTTTCAATCACTTGTTACCGCTTCACCCAGGCCCAAGATGCGGGAAACACACAAAGCAAATGTGGGAGCGGGCTTGCTCGCGAATGCGGTGTGTCAGCTACGAATATTTCACCTGACACACTGCATTCGCGAGCAAGTCGGATCGCCGCACCGCCGCTCCCACAGGGTTTCATGGCGTCCCGTTCGGCGGGGCTCAGATCACCTGAACAATCGCCTTGGTCACCACATCGATGTTGTTCTGGTTCAACGCGGCCACGCAGATGCGACCGGTATCCAGGGCATAGATGCCGAACTCGTTGCGCAGGCGCGTTACTTGTTCAACGGTCAGGCCGGAGTAGGAGAACATCCCGCGCTGGCGTGCGACGAAGCTGAAGTCGCGGTGCGGTGCGGCCTTGGCCAGCATGTCCACCATCTGGTTGCGCATGCCACGAATGCGCAGGCGCATTTCGGCCAGTTCCGCTTCCCACTGCGCACGCAGCTCAGGGCTGTTGAGCACCGCGGCGACGATGCTGGCGCCATGGGTCGGTGGGTTGGAGTAGTTGGTGCGGATCACGCGCTTGACCTGGGACAGCACGCGGGCGCTTTCTTCCTTCGATTCGCTGACGATCGACAGGGCGCCGACGCGCTCGCCGTACAGCGAGAACGACTTGGAGAACGAGCTGGACGCGAAGAAGGTCAGGCCCGACTCGGCGAACAGGCGCACGGCCGCCGCGTCTTCGTCGATACCGTCGCCAAAGCCCTGGTAGGCCATGTCCAGGAACGGAACGTGGTTCTTGGCCTTGACCACGGCCAGCACGTTTTTCCAGTCTTCCGGGCTCAGGTCCACGCCGGTCGGGTTGTGGCAGCAGGCGTGCAGCACGACGATCGAGCGGTCGGGCAGGGCGTTCAGGTCTTCCAGCAGGCCGGTGCGGTTCACGTCGTGGGTGGCGGCGTCGTAATAGCGGTAGTTCTGCACCGGGAAGCCGGCGGTTTCGAACAGCGCACGGTGGTTTTCCCAGCTTGGATCGCTGATGGCCACCACGGCGTCAGGCAGCAGTTGCTTGAGGAAGTCGGCGCCAATCTTCAGTGCGCCGGTGCCGCCAACAGCTTGAGTGGTGATGATGCGACCGGCGGCGATCAGCGGCGAATCCTTGCCGAACAGCAGGGTCTGGACCGCCTGGTCGTAGGCAGCGATGCCGTCGATCGGCAGGTAGCCCCGGGAAACATGCTGGGCCACGCGAATCGTCTCGGCTTCGACCACGGCGCGCAGCAGTGGGATGCGCCCCTCTTCGTTGCAGTACACACCAACGCCCAGGTTGACCTTATTGGTACGGGTGTCGGCGTTGAATGCTTCGTTGAGGCCCAGGATGGGGTCGCGGGGTGCCAATTCGACAGCGGAAAACAGGCTCATTATTGCGCGGCTCTGAATGGAGTGAGGGGGACGTGTGGCGCTCCAGCCGGATGCACTAGAGCGGTGCACAAACGGGGAGCTAGTATAGAGGCCATCACCGGGCGCGGCGACAGGCGATTCGGCTTTTACCGTAAGAATTTTGCATTTTTTTCGACCGTTAGTCCCTTCGCCGCGTCAAAGTCTTCAAGGCTTGTAGGACGTTCGTCTTGAAAGCGAAGGGATTCACCTCCACATTGTGTGCATCCCAGCTTTTTCCTCGGACGACAGCAGTCGTTTCGGTCTTTCTCGTTCCTGTCGGCTGGCCGACCGGGGTGAACCCAGAGGTTATGTCATGTCTGAATTCCAGCTAGTCACACGATTCAAGCCCGCCGGCGACCAGCCGGAAGCCATCCGCCTGATGGTCGAGGGCATCGAGGCGGGTCTGGCGCACCAGACGCTGCTCGGTGTGACTGGCTCGGGCAAGACCTTCAGCATCGCCAACGTGATTGCCCAGGTGCAGCGCCCGACCCTGGTGCTGGCACCCAACAAGACCCTGGCCGCGCAGCTGTACGGTGAGTTCAAGGCGTTCTTTCCGAACAACGCGGTGGAGTATTTCGTCTCTTACTACGACTACTACCAGCCCGAGGCCTACGTGCCATCGTCGGACACCTTCATCGAGAAGGACGCCTCGATCAACGACCACATCGAGCAGATGCGGCTCTCGGCCACCAAGGCGCTGCTCGAGCGCAAGGACGCGATCATCGTTACCACCGTGTCGTGCATCTATGGCTTGGGCAGCCCTGAGACGTACCTGAAGATGGTGTTGCACGTGGACCGAGGCGACAAGCTCGACCAGCGGGCCTTGCTGCGGCGCCTGGCGGACCTGCAGTACACCCGCAACGACATGGATTTCGCCCGGGCAACTTTCCGGGTGCGCGGCGACGTGATCGACATCTACCCGGCCGAATCCGACCTGGAAGCGATTCGCATCGAGCTGTTCGATGATGAGGTGGAGAGCATTTCGGCCTTCGATCCGCTGACAGGCGAGGTGCTCCGCAAGCTGCCACGCTTCACCTTCTACCCCAAGAGCCACTACGTGACGCCTCGGGAAACCCTGCTGGATGCCATCGAGGGGATCAAGGCCGAGTTGCAGGAGCGCCTGGAGTACCTGCGCTCGAACAACAAGCTGGTGGAGGCCCAGCGCTTGGAGCAACGGACTCGCTTCGATCTGGAGATGATCCTGGAGCTGGGCTACTGCAACGGCATCGAAAACTACTCGCGCTATCTGTCCGGTCGCCCGGCGGGAGCTCCGCCACCGACCCTGTACGATTATTTGCCGGCTGATGCGCTGCTGGTGATCGACGAATCCCACGTCAGCGTGCCCCAGGTCGGGGCGATGTACAAAGGCGACCGGTCCCGCAAGGAAACCCTGGTGGAGTACGGCTTCCGCCTGCCTTCGGCGCTGGACAACCGGCCGATGCGCTTCGACGAGTGGGAAAGCGTCAGTCCGCAGACGATTTTCGTCTCGGCCACCCCAGGCAACTACGAGGCCGAGCATGCCGGGCGCGTCGTTGAGCAAGTCGTGCGTCCGACCGGGCTGGTGGACCCTCAGGTCGAAGTACGGCCGGCGCTGACCCAGGTGGACGACCTGCTGTCGGAAATCAACAAGCGCGTGGCGATGGAGGAGCGGGTACTGGTCACCACGCTGACCAAGCGCATGGCCGAGGACCTCACCGACTACCTGGCCGACCACGGGGTGCGGGTGCGTTACCTGCACTCGGACATCGACACGGTGGAGCGGGTCGAGATCATTCGCGACCTGCGCCTGGGGACCTTCGACGTGCTGGTGGGCATCAACCTGCTGCGCGAAGGCCTGGACATGCCGGAAGTGTCGCTGGTGGCGATTCTCGATGCCGACAAGGAAGGCTTCCTGCGCTCCGAGCGCTCGTTGATCCAGACCATCGGTCGGGCTGCGCGTAACCTCAATGGCCGGGCGATTCTCTACGCCGACCGCATCACCGGCTCCATGGAGCGGGCCATCGGCGAGACCGAGCGGCGTCGAGACAAACAGATTGCGTTCAACCTCGCCAACGGCATCACGCCCAAAGGGGTGTTCAAGGACGTCGCCGACATCATGGAAGGGGCCACCGTGCCCGGTTCGCGCAGCAAGAAGCGCAAGGGCATGGCCAAGGCCGCCGAGGAAAGCGCCCGCTACGAAGCCGAACTGCGCTCGCCGAGCGAGATCACCAAGCGGATCCGGCAGCTGGAAGAGAAAATGTACCAACTGGCCCGCGACCTGGAGTTCGAAGCGGCGGCGCAGTTGCGTGATGAGATTGGCAAGTTGCGGGAGCGGTTGCTTACTGTCTGAGCTTCGTGGCGGTCATGGCGGCCTCTTCGCGAGCAAGCCCGCTCCCACAAGGCTGACCGAGTCGTCCAAGCGGTACGCGGTCCCCTGTGGGAGCGGGCTTGCTCGCGAATGGGGCGACTCGGTCTAGAAGGTTGCCTACACAAATCCCCCTCTCACTGGAGCCCGCCCACTCTCGCCTGTTACCATTCGCCCCCTGTTTGATCTTCGCTTTTATCTTCTTTCCGAGACATGCCATGACCACCGTCCGTACCCGCATCGCGCCGTCGCCCACTGGCGATCCCCATGTCGGCACCGCTTACATCGCTCTGTTCAACTATTGCTTTGCCAAGCAGCATGGCGGTGAGTTCATCCTGCGGATCGAGGACACCGACCAGTTGCGTTCGACCCGTGAGTCCGAGCAGCAGATTTTCGACGCCCTGCGGTGGCTGGGGATCGAATGGAGCGAAGGCCCGGACGTCGGTGGCCCCCATGGCCCTTACCGGCAGAGCGAGCGCGGCGATATCTACAAGCAGTATTGCCAGCAACTGGTGGACATGGGCCATGCGTTCCCGTGCTTCTGCACCGCCGAAGAGCTGGACCAGATGCGCGCCGAGCAGATCGCCCGTGGCGAAACCCCGCGCTACGACGGTCGTGCGCTGCTGCTGTCCAAGGAAGAAGTCGCCCGTCGCCTCGCGGCCGGCGAGCCCCATGTCATCCGCATGAAAGTGCCGTCCGAAGGCGTCTGCGTGGTGCCGGACCTGCTGCGCGGCGATGTCGAGATCCCGTGGGATCGCATGGACATGCAAGTGCTGATGAAGACCGACGGCCTGCCGACCTATTTCCTCGCCAACGTGGTCGACGACCACCTGATGGGCATCACCCACGTCTTGCGTGGTGAAGAATGGCTGCCATCGGCGCCGAAACTGATCCTGCTTTACGATTACTTTGGCTGGGAACAACCGCAGTTGTGCTACATGCCGCTGCTGCGTAACCCGGACAAGAGCAAGCTGTCCAAGCGCAAGAACCCGACCTCGGTGACCTTCTACGAGCGCATGGGCTTCATGCCCGAAGCGATGCTCAACTACCTGGGCCGCATGGGCTGGTCGATGCCCGACGAGCGCGAGAAGTTCTCGTTGCAGGAAATGGTCGAGCACTTCGACCTGTCGCGCGTTTCCCTGGGGGGGCCGATTTTCGACATCGAGAAACTCTCGTGGCTCAACGGCCAGTGGCTGCGCGACCTGCCGGTGGAAGAGTTCGCCGCACGCGTGCAGAAATGGGCGTTCAACCCTGAATACATGATGAAGATCGCTCCGCATGTGCAGGGCAGGGTAGAGACCTTCAGCCAGATCGCCCCGCTGGCCGGCTTCTTCTTCGCCGGTGGCGTGACGCCCGATGCGAAGCTGTTCGAGTCCAAGAAGCTCTCGGGCGATCAGGTACGCCAGCTGATGCAACTGATCCTGTGGAAGCTCGAAAGCCTGCGCCAGTGGGAAAAGGACAGCATTACCGCGACCATCCAGGCCGTGGTCGAGTCCCTGGAATTGAAATTGCGTGACGCGATGCCGCTGATGTTCGCCGCCATTACCGGCCAGGCCAGCTCGGTGTCGGTGCTCGACGCGATGGAAATCCTCGGGCCGGACCTGACGCGTTTCCGTCTGCGCCAGGCCATCGATCTGCTCGGTGGCGTGTCGAAGAAGGAAAACAAGGAGTGGGAAAAACTGCTGGGCGCGATTGCTTAAGCGGTCGATGAGGCAGGACATACCCCGGTTTTCCGGGGTTTGTCGGTAAGTGGTTGTTATCCCGGCAAAAAATTTTCAAATTTGTTGAAAATAAATTTGACAGCCTTCCGATACGCCCTTAAGATTCGCCCCGTCCTCAGCGATGAGGGGCTATAGCTCAGCTGGGAGAGCGCTTGCATGGCATGCAAGAGGTCGACGGTTCGATCCCGTCTAGCTCCACCAATTTACACTTCAAGGTCTGGCCACACCGGCCTTGAAGCGATCAACACTCAGCGTTGATCAGTTGTATAGAAGGGTTTGCGTCCCCTTCGTCTAGTGGCCTAGGACACCGCCCTTTCACGGCGGTAACAGGGGTTCGAGTCCCCTAGGGGACGCCAGTTTTACAGAAGCGATGTTGCAAGATGTCGCTCCGCCGCGAGGCGAAAAATCCGGGGCTATAGCTCAGCTGGGAGAGCGCTTGCATGGCATGCAAGAGGTCGACGGTTCGATCCCGTCTAGCTCCACCAATCGACAGGTTCAAGGTCTGGCCACACCGGCCTTGAATCGATCAGTTCTCAGCGCTGATCAAGCAAGAAGGTTTGTGTCCCCTTCGTCTAGTGGCCTAGGACACCGCCCTTTCACGGCGGTAACAGGGGTTCGAGTCCCCTAGGGGACGCCACGATTACCCGCTCTGCGGGATTTTATAAGGGTCATTCAATTCTTGAATGGCCCTTTTGTTTGTCTGGCATTCAGCCAAATTCTCCCTTTTTAGAAAATGATCCTGACGGGTGGTCTGAATTTTCCGCTTGCAGAAAATTATTATGCGAATAATATTCTAGTCGTAATATTCGGAGGCAGCGATGAGCGATAAAAAGGCACAAACCCGTGAACGCATTATCAAGGCCGCCAGCGACGCGCTGATCCAGCGCGGCCCGGCCGAACCGAGCGTGGGCGAGGTAATGGGCGCAGCCGGACTGACGGTGGGCGGGTTCTACGCCCATTTCGAAAGCAAGGACGCGTTGATGCTCGAGGCGTTCAAGCAGTTGCTCAGCCGGCGTCGCGGCTTGATCGCCGACATGGATGCCGAGCTGACCGGTGAAGAGCGACGGGCCCTGGTGGCCGCGTTCTACCTGTCGCGCAAGCACCGGGATTCTACCGAGAACGCCTGCCCGATCCCTGCGTCGATCGGCGAACTGGGACGGTTGCCGGATCCGTTCCGGGAAGTGCTCAACGAGCACATTGAATTGATGACCGCGCAGTTGGCGGCCAGTCCCGAAGATGCCGACAAGGCCCTGGCCGACATTGCCTTGATGGTGGGTGGCCTGGCGTTGGCGCGGGCCCTGGGGCCGGGAGAGCTGTCGGATCGTTTGCTGCGTGCCGCCAAGTCGGCGGTGCGCTGAGCGCAGTTGCAAATCCTGGAGATGAGCGATGAACAGGTTGAGCTGGATTCGTGGCGTCAATGGCACGCTGGGCCGCGTGGCTCCGCAGTTGGTGGCGAAGAAGATGCGATCGCTGTTCATGCGTCCTCGGGATCTGCCGCCGCGGGACTGGGAGTTGCCACTGCTGGCGAGCGCCGAGCGTGTCACCTTGCGCTTCGGTCTCTCAGCCTTGCGTTGGGGTAATGGCCCCGCTGTCTTGCTGATGCACGGTTGGGAGGGGCGGCCAACCCAGTTCGCCGCCTTGATCACTGCGCTGGTGGACGCCGGTTACACCGTGGTGGCGCTGGACGGTCCGGCCCATGGGCGCTCTCCGGGGCGTGAGGCGAATGTCCTGCTGTTCGCCAGGGCCATGCTCGAAGCCGCAGCTGAACTGCCACCGTTGCAAGCCGTGATCGGACACTCCATGGGCGGCGCCAGCGCCATGCTGGCGGTCCAGTTGGGGTTGCGCACCGAGACCCTGGTCAGCATCGCGGCGCCGGCGCGCATCCTGGGTGTATTGCGCGGTTTTGCTCGCCATATGGGCCTGCCGCCCAGGGCACGCTCGGCGTTCATTCGCCAGGTGGAACGGGATGTGGGCATGCCTGCGTCGAAGATGGATGTCGCGCATTACCAGTTGGACGTGCCGGGGCTGATCGTCCATGCCGAGGACGACACTTCCGTGTCGGTCAAGGAGTCGCAACTGATTCATGAGGCCTGGTTCGACAGCCGCTTGCTGCGCTTGCCCCAAGGCGGGCATCAGCGGGTGCTGGCCGATCCCCGTGTGATTGATGGCGTGTTATCACTGTTGGCCGGGCGTAGCCTGCAAGCGCGGCAATCGGCCTGAGCATCCGGTACACTGCGCCGATCCATATTCGACCGGGAGAGGGGCATGGGCTGGGATCGCGCAACGCCGTTCATCATTGATCTTCAGGTAAACGCCGAAGACATCGACGGGCTGGGTCACGCCAACAACGCGGTGTACGTCGCCTGGCTGGAGCGTTGTGCCTGGCGGCACTCCCAGCGCCTTGGGCTGGACCTGGTGGAATACCGGCGCCTGGATCGGGCCATGGCGGTGGTGCGTCATGAAATCGATTACCTGGCGGCAGCCTACGAAGGCGATGAACTGCAACTGGCGACCTGGATCGTCGACTGGGACCAGCGATTGAAGATGACCCGGCATTTCCAGCTGATCCGCCCCAGCGACAACGCCACCTTATTGCGGGCCCAGACCACCTTCGTCTGCATCGAACTGTCCAGCGGCCGACCCAAGCGCATGCCGCCGGAGTTCATCGAAGGCTATGGCGCGGCCATGCCCACAGCAGTGCTGTCATGAGCTGAATCCCTGTGGGAGCGGGCTTGCTCGCGAATGCGGCGGTACATCCAACATCAATGTAGCCTGACCCACCGCTTCGCGAGCAAGCCCGCTCCCACACTGGATTTGCAATGGACTTGATACTTGAGAACACCCCGACCCCCACAGGGTTTGGTGTCGAATGCCAATACCCCAGGCAAAATCCGGTAAACTGCCGCACGTTTTTCCGTTGAGTGTGTTTTTCCATGCAAATTGCCCTGGCGCCCATGGAGGGGTTGGTTGACAACATCCTGCGGGATGTCCTGACCCGCGTTGGCGGTATCGACTGGTGTGTCACCGAGTTCATCCGCATCAACGACCGTCTGCTCACGCCGGCCTATTTCCACAAGCTCGCTCCTGAATTGCTGACCGATGCCCGCACCGCCGCAGGTGTGCCATTGCGGGTGCAGTTGCTGGGGTCCGACCCGGTGTGCCTGGCGGAAAACGCGGCGCTGGCCTGCGAGTTGGGTTCGGAGGTCATTGACTTGAATTTCGGCTGCCCGGCCAAGACAGTGAACAAGTCCCGGGGCGGCGCGGTGTTGCTCAAGGAGCCGGAGCTGCTCAACCGGATCGTCGAGCACGTGCGTCGTGCTGTGCCTGCGCATATCCCTGTCACGGCCAAGATGCGCCTGGGTTTCGATAGCCCGGACGGCGCGCTGGTCTGTGCCACGGCCCTGGCCGAAGGCGGCGCCGAGCACATCGTGGTGCACGCGCGGACCAAGGTCGACGGCTACAAGCCACCGGCGCACTGGGAGTGGATTCCCCGGGTTCAGGACGTGGTCAAGGTGCCGGTATTCGCCAATGGCGATATCTGGAGCGTGGAAGACTGGCGCCGCTGCCGCGAAATCAGCGGCGTGGAAGACATCATGCTCGGCCGCGGTCTGGTTTCTCGCCCCGACCTGGCCCGGCAGATCGCCGCAGCCAAGGCGGGCGAGGAAGTGGTCGAGATGTCGTGGGCCGAGCTGCAACCGATGCTTCAGGACTTCTGGCGGCAGGTGGTCGAGCAACTGACACCGCGCCAGGCGCCGGGTCGATTGAAGCAATGGCTGGCCATGCTCACCCGCAATTACCCCGAGGCGGTGCAGTTGTTTACGGCGTTGCGCCGGGAAACCGAGCTGGACGCGGTGGGCCATTTACTGGGTGTCCCACGCACCGAAGCGGCCTGAAAAAAATTTCAAAAAAAGCTCTTGAAAAGTTTTTGGCGGACTCTAGATAAGGGTTACGCGATGCCGAATCCGGGTCGCGGAGACAAAAAACCTTGCTGATTTTTCAGGAGATTTGAATCATGAGTACTGCATTTTCGCTGGCCCCGCTGTTCCGTTCCTCGGTGGGTTTTGACCGCTTCAACGATCTGTTCGAAACCGCTTTGCGTAACGAGCCGGGCAGCAGCTATCCACCCTACAACGTGGAAAAATACGGTGATGATGAATACCGTATCGTCGTGGCTGCTGCGGGTTTCCGGGAGGAAGACCTGGACCTGCAAGTGGAAAAAGGTGTGCTGACCATCAGCGGCGGTAAGCGCGAGGCCAGCAATGACAGCGTCACCTACCTGCACCAGGGCATTGCCCAACGTGCATTCAAGCTGTCCTTCCGGTTGGCGGATCACATCGAGATCAAGTCCGCCGGCCTGAGCAACGGTCTGTTGAGCATCGACCTGCTGCGGGTGATCCCGGAAGAGGCGAAAGCCAAGCGCATCCCGATCAATGGGGCGCAGCAACAACCCGCGCTGCAAAACTGATGCACCGCAACTGAAAAAGGGCGCCGAAATGGCGCCCTTTTTCATGTTGATGCCGCCGCGCACCTGTTTGGTCCGGGGGCATGGTAAACACCCTGTGGCGAGGGAGCTTGCTCCCGCTGGGGTGCGAAGCAGCCCTAAATCTGCTGGCGCGGTGTGTCAGGCTGTTCTGTATGGCGCTTTTGGGGCCGCTGCGCAGCCCAGCGGGAGCAAGCTCCCTCGCCACGGGTGTCTCCAGCCTTCTTCATGGCAACAACAACTCAAACGCCTCCAGCGGCAACGGCCGGCTGTGCAGATAGCCTTGGTACAAATGGCAATCAAGCCCCTGCAGAAAGTGCAACTGCTCCAGGGTCTCCACGCCCTCGGCGATCATTTCCAGGTTGAGGCTGCGGGCCATGGCGACGATGGCGCGGATGATTTCCGCGTCGTTGGGGTCGCTGGTGGCATCGCGCACGAATGACTGGTCGATTTTCAGCGTATCCACCGGCAGGCGCTTGAGGTAGGTCAGCGATGAATAGCCGGTACCGAAGTCGTCCATGGCGAAGCTGACCCCGAGCTTCTTGAGTCGGCGCATCTTGCCGATGGTGTCGTCCAGGTTCTGGATCACGATGCCCTCGGTAATTTCCAGCTTGAGCATGGAGCAGGGCAGGCCGTGGGTGGCGAGGCTGCTTTCGATGCGCTCGACGAAGTCGCTCTGGCGGAACTGGCGCGGACTGATGTTCACGCACAGGCTGAACTGTCGCGGATCGACTTTGCCCTTGGCGACCAGTCGTTTGAAGCCATCGCAGGCTTCGTCGAGGATCCAGGTGCCAACTTCGAGGATCAGGCCGCTGTCTTCCAGCACTTTGATGAATTCGTTGGGCGACTGGGCGCCCAGCTCCGGGTGGTGCCAGCGAACCAGGGCTTCGGCGCCAATGATGCGGTTGTTCCGCGCATCGACCTGGGGCTGGAAGTGTAGGCTGAACTCGCCACGGGCCAGGGCCTGGCGCAGGTCTGTTTCCATGCGCAGCCGTTCGCTGGCCGCTTTCTGCATGGTGGCGTGGAACATCTGTGAGGTGTTGCGCCCCGAATCCTTGGCCCGGTACAGCGCGATATCGGCGCGCTTGAGCAAGTCGGCCGGGGTCGAGCCGTGATCGGGAATCAGCGCCATGCCGATGCTCGGCGTGACCTGCAGGCGCTGCCCATCGAGGGACATCGGCTCTGAAAGCAGCTCGCGCAAGGTGTCGGCCAGGTTCTGCACTTGTTCGCTGACCACGGCGCGGCTGCCTTCCAGGCCGCTGAGCAAGACCACGAATTCATCGCCGCCCAGCCGCGCCACGGTGTCTTCCAGGCGGACGCTGGCTTCGAGGCGCGCGGTGATGATTTTCAGCACCGTGTCGCCCACCGGATGACCCAGGGAATCGTTGATGTGCTTGAAGTGGTCCAGGTCGAGGAACAGCAGGGCTCCACGCAAGTTGTGGCGTTTGAGCAGAGCAATCTGCTGGCTCAGCCGGTCCATCAGCAACGCCCGGTTGGGCAGGTTGGTCAGTGGGTCGTGATAGGCCAGGTGACGGATCTGGGCTTCGGCATTGCGCAGCAGGCTCACGTCCCGGGCGGTCAGCAGCAGGCAGGCGGTTTCGTTGAGCGTGATGGGCTCGACCGACACCTCTACGGTAAGGACCTCTCCGCGTTTGTTGCGTCCGAGCATCTCCTGATGATGCACGCGCCCCTTGAGTTGCAGTTCGGCCAGCAGGGTGTTGCGTTGTCGTTCTTCAGCCCAGATGCCGATCTCGTAGACCGTATGGCCGATCACCTCATCGGCACGGTAGCCCGTCAGGCGACAGAAGCCGTCGTTGACTTCCAGGTAGCGACCGCTTTCCCGTTCGGTGATGGTGATGGCGTCCGGGCTTGAGTGGAACGCCTTGGCGAACTTCTCTTCGCTGGCCTTGAGCGCTGCTTCGGAGCGCTGCTGTTGGGTGATATCCCGCAAGGTGGTGACGATACAAGGCTGGTTGCTGACATTGATCTGCCGGCTGGAGATCACACAGGTCAGCGGTTGACCATTCTTGTGATGGACAACGATGGCGACATTACTCAAGGATTGCTCGCGAATCACCCGTTCGATGCGTTGCAGGCTGCTGCTCGACGCGTCCCAGAGCCCGATTTCGTTGGCGGTACGGCCGATCACATCACTGGCGACCCAGCCGAAGGTCTGGCTGAAACTGGAGTTGATCTCAAGGAACCGACCGGTGTCCTGATGAGTGACGCAGATCGGGTCGGGGCTGACATGGAACAGCGTGGCGAATTTTTCTTCCGACGCTGCCAGGCTCTGTTCGCGCTCTACCTGATCGGTGATGTCCAGCAGGGTCCCGGCCATGCGCAAGGGGCTGCCGTCGTCGTTGCGGTAGAGGCGGGCGCGGCTTTCCAGGTAGCGCGAGCTGCCGTCCGGCAGTTGCACGCGGTACGTCAGCTGGTAATTGCCGGCCGGGCCCTCGCGCAGGCTGCGATAGGCATTGCGCATGTTGTTGCGTTCTTCCGTGGGCACGCCGTCGAAAAACGCATCGAATGACTCATGGAACGGTATGGGTTCCAGGCCGTGGAGCTGCGCGGCCCGGGCCGAGCCGTAGAGCATGCCGCTGGGAATGTGCCAGTCCCAGGTGCCCAGTTGCGCCGAGTCGAGGGCCAGGTCCAGGCGTTCCTGGCTGTCCTTGAGGGCCTGTTCCGCGAGTTTGCGCTCGGTGGTGTCCAGGAACGTGCTCAGCAGATACGGCTGGCCTTCGATTTCGACCTTCTGCGCGCTGAGAAGGCCGGTGTGGACCAGTTCGTTACTGGCTCGCAGTTCCACCTCCATGCTTGCCACTTCGCCTTTGGCCTGGATGGCTTCGAGCAGTTGTACCCGCTGCGAGGGATTCACCCATAGGCCCAGTTCCAGTGTCGTACGGCCGATAATGTCGTGCAGCGGCCAGCCGAACAGGCTCTCGAAATATTTGTTGGCCTCGATGATCAACCCGTCTTCCTGGCGGGTCAGCAAGACCATGTTCGGGCACAGATGAAACAGCGTGGCGAAGCGTTTTTCCGAGCTGCGCAGGGCCTGTTCCCGCTCGCGCTGGTGAGTGATCTCGCGGATCACCCCGATCATGCGCGGGCGACCGTGCTTGTCCGGCAATACACTGCCGTTGATTTCCAGCCAGTGCAGGCTGCCGTCGGGCCAGACAATACGGTGGTGCATTGCCTGTTCCTGTGGCGCCCCGGAGACCGCTGCGTGAAAGGCGCGGATGGCCCTGGCCCGGTCTTCGGGCAGCAGCAGGTCGAGGTAATCCACATCCGCCGGCAGCGGATGGCGTGGGTCGAAGCCAAACAGCGCCTGGGTGCCGCGGGACCAGCTGATCTGCCCGGTTTCGATGTCCCACGACCAGGCCCCCAGTCGCGCACCGTTCAGGGCGGCCAGCAACTGCGGCGCGCTGTCCCAGCTTTGCTCGGACCGTTTCGGGTCAAGCGCCTGGATGCGCGGCAGGGGCGGAGTGTGGTCAGCGGACTTGGGCATTGTCTAGCGGGCCTTGAACAGGGTTAGGGCGTTAGGCACAGGCGTTGCGGCTCTATAGGAGTAGCACAACCTATGCCGTTGTCCCTGGCAGATCGATTTGTGCATCCAATAAGGCCATGAAAGCCCGTGCAGCATTCGAAAGCGTCCGTTCGGTATGCAAGATATAGCCTAGCTGGCGACTGAGCTGTATGCCCGGTAAAGGAATGCGCGCTACCTGCTCATCGAGCATGGTGCGCGGCAAAACGCTCCAGGCCAGGCCGATGGAGACCATCATCTTTATGGTTTCCAGATAATTCGTGCTCATGGCGATGTTGGGTGTCAGGCCCTGGGCCTCGAACAGCCGTTGCACGATGTGATGGGTGAAGGTATTGCCACCGGGGAACACTGCGGGGTGCAGGGCGATGTCCGCCAGGCTGACCGCGCCGTTTTCCAGCAGCGCATGTTCCGGCGCCACCACGAAATCCAGGGGGTCGTCCCATACCGGCGTGGCGCGGACCAGCGTGTGAGGTTCGGGGGCGAGGGTGATAACGGCCAGTTCCGCCCGACCATGGAGGATTTCCTCGTAGGCCACTTCCGAATCCAGGAACTGAATATCCAGCGCTACCTGTGGGTAGCGTCGGGTGAACTCCCTCAATAAAGGCGGCAGGCGGTGCAGGCCGATGTGGTGGCTGGTGGCGAGCGTCAGGCGCCCGCTCACTTCGCCGGTCAGGTTGGTCAGGGCGCGGCGAGTATCGTCCAGCACGTTGAGAATCTGGTAGGCCCGGGGCAGCAGGGCCCGGCCGGCCTCGGTCAAGCCCACTTCACGGCCCAGGCGGTCGAACAGGCGCACCTTGAGCTGCTGTTCAAGCCCGGCAATCCGCTTGCTGATGGCCGGCTGCGTCAGGTGCAGCCGTTCCCCGGCGCCCGAGAAACTGCCGGTCTCGGCAATGGCAATAAAAGCGTTGAGATTGGCGAGGTCCATGGCGATTCCGTTCGAATTCCAGTTGGTTATGCAAAGCATGAAAAATATGAATTTGAGTTATTTAATGTAACCCCATAGCATTCAGCCTCACAAGCCAAGGGGTTATTGAATTCAAGACCCAGGGCATAGAAACAAGCTGATGAGGAACCGTCTGATGGCCGGCAAAACGCTCTACGACAAGCTCTGGGATTCGCATTTGGTCAAACAGCGCGACGATGGCTCTGCGCTGATCTACATCGACCGTCACATCATCCACGAAGTGACTTCGCCGCAAGCCTTCGAGGGCCTGCGTCTGGCCGGGCGCAAGCCTTGGCGCATCGATGCCAACATCGCGACCCCGGACCATAACGTACCGACCACGCCGGAGCGCAAGGGTGGTATCGAAGCCATCGTCGACCAGGTTTCACGACTGCAGGTTCAGACCCTCGACGATAACTGTGACGAGTACGGCATCGTCGAATTCAAAATGAATGACGTGCGCCAGGGCATCGTCCATGTCATCGGCCCGGAGCAGGGCGCGACCTTGCCCGGCATGACCGTGGTCTGCGGCGACTCCCACACTTCGACCCACGGTGCTTTCGGGGCCCTGGCCCACGGCATCGGCACCTCCGAGGTCGAGCATGTGCTCGCCACCCAATGCCTGGTCGCCAAGAAAATGAAGAACATGCTGGTACGCGTCGAAGGCACGTTGCCGTTCGGCGTGACCGCCAAGGACATCGTCCTGGCGGTGATCGGCAAGATCGGCACCGCTGGCGGTAACGGCCATGCCATCGAGTTCGCCGGCAGCGCGATTCGCGACCTGTCCGTCGAAGGCCGCATGACCATCTGCAACATGTCCATCGAGGCCGGTGCCCGCGTCGGGCTGGTGGCCGCTGATGAAAAAACCGTGGCCTACGTCAAGGGCCGCCCGTTCGCCCCCAAAGGCGCCGAGTGGGACATGGCGGTTGAAGCCTGGAAGGACCTGGTGTCCGATGCCGACGCGAAATTCGACACCGTGGTCGAGCTCGACGCCGCGCAGATCAAGCCGCAAGTCAGCTGGGGCACATCGCCTGAAATGGTGTTGGCGGTGGACCAGCATGTTCCCGATCCGGCCAAGGAAATGGACCTGGTCAAGCGCGATTCTATTGTCCGTGCCTTGAAATACATGGGTTTGAGCGCCAATCAGGCGATCACCGACATTCAGCTCGACCGCGTGTTCATCGGCTCCTGCACCAACTCGCGGATCGAAGACCTGCGCGCCGCTGCGGTAATCGCCAAGGGCCGCAAGGTGGCGTCGACCATCAAGCAAGCCATTGTGGTGCCGGGTTCGGGCCTGGTGAAGGCCCAGGCGGAAGCGGAAGGGCTGGACAAGATTTTCCTCGAAGCCGGTTTCGAGTGGCGTGAACCAGGCTGCTCGATGTGCCTGGCGATGAACCCGGATCGCCTGGAGTCGGGCGAGCATTGCGCCTCTACCTCCAACCGTAACTTCGAAGGCCGTCAAGGTGCCGGTGGTCGTACCCACCTGGTGAGCCCGGCCATGGCCGCGGCGGCGGCTGTCAACGGCCGTTTCGTCGACGTCCGCGAATTGATCTGAAGGAGCGCAGCATGAAAGCTTTTACCCAGCACACCGGTCTTGTCGCGCCTCTGGATCGTGCCAACGTCGACACCGACCAGATCATTCCCAAGCAGTTCTTGAAATCCATCAAGCGCACCGGCTTCGGCCCGAACCTGTTCGACGAATGGCGTTACCTGGATGTCGGTCAGCCGTACCAGGACAACTCCAAGCGCCCGCTGAACAAGGATTTCGTGCTCAACGCCGAACGCTACCAGGGCGCCAGCGTGTTGCTGGCCCGGGAGAACTTCGGTTGTGGTTCGAGCCGCGAACACGCGCCATGGGCCCTGGAGGAGTACGGTTTTCGCAGCATCATCGCGCCGAGCTACGCCGACATCTTCTTCAACAACAGCTTCAAGAACGGTTTGCTGCCGATCATCCTCAGCGACGCTGAAGTGGATGAGCTGTTCCAGCAGGTCGAGGCCAACCCGGGCTACCAGTTGCAGATCGACCTCGCGGCGCAGACCGTGACCCGTCCCGACGGCAAGGTGTTGAGCTTCGAAATCGACGCGTTTCGCAAGCATTGCCTGCTCAATGGCCTGGACGATATTGGCCTGACGTTGCAGGACAGTGATGCGATTGCGGCGTTTGAAGCCAAGCACCGGGCTAGTCAGCCTTGGTTGTTTCGTGATGCTTGATTGACTTGAGATAGGTGAGAGTAGTGCCGGCCTCTTCGCGGGCAAGCCCGCTCCCACAGGGTTTTGTGAGCACCGCTGACTCAATGTGGGAGCGGGCTTGCTCGCGAAGGCGGCAGTACTGACACAACAAGGCCACACCTCAAAAGGAAGTCCCCATGACCAGCACCGCCCACAGTCAAGTCGTACAAAAGCAATTCGGTGAACAGGCTTCGGCCTACCTGAGCAGTGCCGTGCACGCCCAGGGCGCTGAGTTCGCGCTGCTACAGGCCGAGCTGGCCGGTCATGCCGGCGCCCGGGTGCTGGACCTGGGTTGCGGTGCCGGGCATGTGAGTTTCCACGTCGCGCCCCTGGCCGGGGAGGTCGTGGCCTACGACCTGTCCCAGCAGATGCTCGACGTCGTGGGCGCGGCGGCAACGGATCGTGGCTTGGGCAATATCACCACAGTGTGCGGTGCCGCCGAGCGCCTGCCCTTTGGTGATGGCGAATTCGATTTCGTGTTCAGCCGTTATTCGGCGCATCATTGGAGCGACCTGGGCCTGGCCCTGCGGGAAGTGCGCCGGGTGCTGAAGCCGGGCGGGGTGATGGTGTTCATCGACATCCTGTCGCCGGGCACGCCGTTGCTCGATACTTACCTGCAAAGCATCGAAGTGCTGCGCGACACCAGCCATGTGCGCGATTACTCGGCCGCCGAGTGGTTGCGCCAGGTCAGCGAAGCGGGGCTGTATGTGCGCAGCACCTCTCGCCAGCGCCTGCGCCTGGAATACCAGTCCTGGGTCGAGCGCATGCGTACGCCTGAGGTGATGCGCGCGGCCATCCTGCAGTTGCAGCGCTCGATGGGCGATGAAGTACGTGAATATTTTGAGATTGAGGCCGATGGTTCGTTCAGTACAGACGTACTGGTGCTGTGGGCCGAGCGATAGCATTTTTTCCGGCACGTCCCGGGTTGCAGAAACCTGGGGCGAGCCGCCAGAACAAACGAGGAAAGCATGAGCAAGCAGATTCTGATTCTCCCCGGCGACGGCATTGGTCCGGAAATCATGGCCGAAGCGGTCAAGGTCCTGGAGCTGGCCAATGACAAATATGGCCTGGGCTTCGAACTCAGCCACGACGTGATCGGCGGCGCCGCCATCGACAAGCACGGCGTGCCGCTGGCCGACGAAACCCTGGACCGCGCCCGTGCCGCCGATGCGGTGCTGCTGGGCGCCGTGGGTGGCCCGAAATGGGACAAGATCGAACGTGACATCCGCCCTGAGCGCGGCCTGCTGAAAATTCGTGCGCAACTGGGCCTGTTCGGCAACCTGCGTCCGGCGATCCTCTATCCGCAACTGGCCGATGCTTCGAGCCTGAAGCCGGAAATCGTCGCCGGCCTGGACATCCTCATCGTCCGTGAGTTGACCGGCGGTATCTACTTCGGCGCCCCTCGCGGTACTCGCGAGCTGGAGAATGGCGAGCGCCAGGCCTATGACACCCTGCCGTACAGCGAAAGCGAAATCCGCCGGATCGCCCGGGTCGGTTTCGACATGGCGCGGGTACGTGGCAAGAAACTGTGCTCGGTGGACAAGGCCAACGTGCTCGCTTCCAGCCAACTGTGGCGTGAAGTGGTCGAGCAGGTGGCCAAGGATTACCCGGACGTCGAGCTGAGCCACATGTACGTCGACAACGCTGCCATGCAACTGGTGCGCGCGCCGAAGCAGTTCGATGTGATCGTCACCGACAATATGTTCGGCGACATCCTGTCCGACGAAGCGTCGATGCTCACCGGTTCCATCGGCATGCTGCCGTCGGCCTCCCTGGACGCCAACAACAAGGGGATGTACGAGCCTTGCCACGGTTCGGCGCCGGACATCGCCGGCCAGGGCATTGCCAACCCGTTGGCGACCATATTGTCGGTGTCGATGATGCTGCGCTACAGCTTCAACCTCACGGACGCCGCCGATGCTATCGAGAAGGCGGTCAGCGTGGTGTTGGATCAGGGCTTGCGCACGGGCGACATCTGGTCGGCCGGTTGTACCAAAGTCGGTACCCAGCAAATGGGCGACGCAGTAGTCGCCGCGCTGCGGAATCTGTAATCTCTCGGGCCCACTGCTTCGACGGTGGCCCACTTTTGTATAGGTGTAGTTGCGATGAAACGTGTAGGTCTGATCGGTTGGCGCGGCATGGTCGGTTCCGTGCTCATGCAGCGAATGCTGGAAGAGCAGGATTTCGATCTCATTGAACCGGTGTTTTTCACCACTTCCAATGTCGGTGGCCAGGGCCCGTCCGTGGGCAAGGACACCGGTGCGCTCAAGGATGCCTACAGCATCGACGAGCTCAAGACCCTCGACGTGATCCTGACCTGCCAGGGCGGCGACTACACCAGCGAAGTCTTCCCCAAGCTGCGTGAAGCCGGCTGGCAAGGCTACTGGATCGACGCCGCTTCCAGCCTGCGGATGCAGGACGACGCGGTGATCATTCTCGACCCGGTGAACCGCAAGGTCATCGACCAGCAGCTGGATGCGGGCACCAAGAACTACATCGGCGGCAACTGCACCGTCAGCCTGATGCTGATGGGCCTGGGCGGCCTGTTCGAAGCCGGCCTGGTGGAGTGGATGAGCGCCATGACCTATCAGGCGGCATCGGGCGCCGGCGCGCAGAACATGCGTGAGCTGATCAAGCAGATGGGCGCGACCCACGCTGCCGTTGCCGATGACCTGGCCAACCCGGCCAGCGCCATCCTGGACATCGACCGCAAGGTGGCCGAGGCGATGCGCAGCGATGCGTACCCGACCGAGAACTTCGGCGTGCCGCTGGCCGGCAGCCTGATCCCATGGATCGACAAGGAACTGCCGAACGGCCAGAGCCGTGAAGAGTGGAAGGCCCAGGCCGAAACCAATAAGATTCTCGGTCGCTTCAAGAGCCCGATCCCGGTGGATGGCATCTGCGTGCGCATCGGCGCCATGCGCTGCCACAGCCAGGCGTTGACCATCAAGCTGAACAAAGACGTGCCGATCGCCGACATCGAAGGGCTGATCAGCCAGCACAACCCTTGGGTCAAGCTGGTGCCGAACAACCGTGATATCAGCATGCAGGAGCTGAGCCCGACCAAGGTCACCGGCACCCTGAACGTGCCGGTGGGCCGCTTGCGCAAACTGAACATGGGCTCGCAGTTCGTCGGCGCGTTCACCGTCGGCGACCAGTTGCTGTGGGGCGCGGCCGAACCGCTGCGCCGCATGCTGCGGATCCTGCTCGAGCGTTGATTGGATGTGGCGGTGAAAGAACCCGTGCCTTGTGAGAGGTGCGGGTTTTTTTATGGCCACAGACATGCGCGTCCTTGTGGGAGCGGGCTTGCTCGCGAAAGCGGTGTGTCAGTTGCAACTGTGTCGAATGTGCCGCCGTCTTCGCGAGCAAGCCCGCTCCCACAGTTTTGTGGCCGCCGCAGTTCCAATGTGGGAACGAGCCTGCTCGCGATAGCGCCAGTCCATCCACCACAAAATCCCCCGTCAATTGCCTGGTTGCCAACCTCCCGGTAAAGTGCCGCTCCCCCCGTTTTACCTGAGGTAGACCCATGAGCCAGTCCATTGATATTGCCGTGATCGGCGCCACCGGTACTGTCGGCGAAACCCTTGTCCAGATTCTCGAAGAGCGGGACTTTCCGATCGGCAACCTGCACCTGCTGGCCAGCAGCGAATCGGCAGGCAGCTCGGTGATGTTTCGCAAGAAAAACGTGCGGGTGAGGGAGGTCGACGAGTTCGATTTCAGCAAAGTCCAACTGGCATTTTTCGCCGCCGGCCCGGCGGTATCCCTGAGTTTCGCTCCGCGTGCCCGCGCTGCCGGTTGCGCGCTGATCGATCTGTCCGGTGCTCTGCCACCGGAGCAGGCGCCGCAGATCGTGCCGGAAGCCAACGCCCAGGTGCTGGCCGGCCTGACAAAGCCCTTCCAGGTCAGCAGCCCCAGTGCTTCGGCAACGGCACTGGCGGTGGCCCTGGCACCGCTGCGCGATTGCCTGGACCTGCAACACATCAGCGTGACCGCCAGCCTCGCGGTGTCCGCCCAGGGCCGCGTCGCCGTGAGTGAACTGGCGCGCCAGACCGCTGAGCTGCTCAACGTTCGTCCATTGGAGCCGAAGTTTTTCGACCGGCAGATGGCATTCAACCTGTTGGCTCAGGTCGGTCCTGCGGATGAGCAGGGCCATACGCAACTGGAAAAGCGTCTGGTGCGCGAGTTGCGCCAGGTCCTGAATCAACCTTTATTAAAAATTTCAGTCACTTGCATTCAAGCTCCGGTATTTTTCGGCGATAGCTTTAGCGTGACTGTGCAGTCTGCGAAGGCCATCGACCTGGCCCGGATCAATGCCGCCCTGGAAGCCGCGCCCGGTATCGAGTTGGTAGAGGCGGGTGACTACCCGACTCCGGTGGGCGACGCAGTGGGGCAGGATGTGGTTTACGTTGGGCGCGTGCGCGGTGGTATCGACGATCCGGCGGAACTAAATATGTGGCTGACGTCAGATAACGTGCGCAAGGGCGCGGCGCTCAACGCAGTGCAGGTGGCGGAGTTGTTGATAAAAGACTTGCTGTAAAAGATACTTGGCGGCAATTTGTCGAATGGTTCTAGCTGGGCGCTATGCTTGGTCAGGATGCTGAAGGCGAACCTCCCTCTGGGGGCTTTCCCGGGGCATGAATGAAACGATCGCGCGCACCGTCGCTTCGGGGCTGCGCGCAATGCCTTACGGCAGCGGTATCAACACGTTCTCGCTGGCCGAGGAATGTTCAAACAAAGGAAGAGGCTATGGTTCAAGTTCGCAAACTGGTATTAGCAATAGCGGCCGCCTCGGCGCTGTCTTCCGGTATGGCGCAAGCGCTCGGGCTTGGGGAATTGACCCTCAAGTCGACGCCGAACCAGCCTCTGGTCGCCGAGATCGAGCTGCTCGACGTCCAACAGTTGACCGCTGCCGAAGTCGTGCCGAGCCTGGCCTCGCCCGATGACTTCGCCAAGGCCGGCATTGACCGTCAGGCTTTCCTGAATGACCTGACCTTTACCCCGGTCATCAATGCCAACGGTAAGAGCGTGCTGCGGGTAACATCCAGCCGCCCACTGTCCGAACCGATGGTCAAGTTCCTGGTGCAGGTGATGTGGCCCAACGGTCGCCTGTTGCGCGACTACAGTGTGTTGCTCGATCCGTCCAAATTCTCGCCGCAGGCCGCTGACGCTGCTCGGGCCAAACCGCCGCAGGTCGTGTCCACGCCGGTCACCGGCGCCACCAAGCCGTCCCAGTACACCACCACGCCGCGCGATACCCTGTGGGAAATTGCCGCCAAGGTGCGCAACGGCGGATCGGTCCAGCAAACCATGCTGGCGATCCAGGCACTGAACCCGAACGCCTTCATCAACGGCAACATCAACCTGCTCAAGACCGGCCAGGTGCTGCGCCTGCCGGACCCGGTACAAAGCACGGCGTTGCCGCAACCCCAGGCTATCGCCGAAGTCGCCGCGCAGAACGCCGCCTGGCGTGCTGGACGCCGCAGCGTGGCCGGTGGTGCTGGCAAGCAACAATTGGACGCGACCAAACGTGGTCGCGGCGAAGGCGCGCCGGCGCAAGCGGCTGGTCGCGACAACCTGAGCCTGGTCTCGGCCGAATCGGCGAAGGCAGGCGCCAAGGGCAAAGGCGCTGCCGGTGATGCCCAGGCGCTGAACAACAAGCTGGCGGTCACCCAGGAAAGCCTCGACGCGGCTCGCCGGGATAACGAAGAGCTGAAAAGCCGCATGGCGGATCTGCAGAGCCAGCTGGACAAACTGCAGCGCTTGATCGAGCTGAAGAACAATCAACTGGCCAAGATGCAGGCCGACGGCGCGGCGGTTCCGCCTGCCGGCGAGGCGCCTCCGGTGATGTCGGCGGAGTTGACCCCGGCACCGGCAGCCCAGGCTCCGGCCGTGGCGCCTGCGCCTGAAGCGGCGGCTGAAGCGACGCCACCTGTTGCGCCGGTCGAGCCTGCGCCTGCGGCGTCCAATGAGCCGAAATACAATGACCTGCTGACCAATCCGATCCTGTTGGGGTTGGTTGGCGGTGGAGCGCTGCTCCTGCTGCTGTTGCTGTTGCTATTGGCCCGCCGACGCAAAGCCCAGCAGGAAGCCGAGAAACACTTGCGCATGGCGCGCGCCCTCGAGGAGGAGGCCGACTTCTCCCCGGAGCTCGATCTGCCCCCGAACAGTTTCGAGGGCATTGAGGTTCCACCGCCGAGCGTGAAGCTCGAGCCGAAACCAGTGCCAGCTCCCGCGCCTGTGCCCAAGCCGGCCCCGGTGGTCGCGCCTGTCATCGTTACGCCGCCCATCGCGGCGCCACTGGTGGCGCCGGCGGCCGAGCGTTCCGACGACGTATTGCCCCAGGCCCAGGCCCACATCGATCGCGGTCGGTTGAACCAGGCCGCTGACATGCTGGAGCAGGGCATCAAGGCCGAGCCTCAGCGCAGCGACCTGCGCCTGAAACTCATGGAAGTCTATGGCCAACAGGGTGACCGCGACGCGTTCGTTGCCCAGGAGCGCCAATTGGTGGCCAATGGCGACAACTATGCCCAGGTCGAACAGCTCAAGAGCCGTTTCCCAGGCATGGCCGTGGCCGCCACGGCCGGGCTGGCCGCCGCAGCCGTCGCAGCAGAGCTGGACGCGCAGTACGTCAAGGAATTGCTGGAAGACAATGCGCCAACCAATGAGGAATTGGACAGCGCCTTCGATTTGAGCCTGGAAGACCTGGACTCGACGCCGGTCGCACCGGCCCCTGAGCCTGTCGCCGAGCTGGACGCGTTCCCGGAAGACGACGACCTGAGTTTCGAGTCGGTGCTCAAGCAGCAGACCGAGGCCAACGAAAGCCTGGACGACTTGTCGGAATTCGACCTGGACCTGGGCGCCGACGCGCCGGCTCCGGTCGCCGCGCTCGACGATGAAGACTTCCTGCTGGACCTGGGCGATGACCTGAAAGGCTTCGACTTGCCGGCGGCCGACGCGCCAGTCTTGAGCGATACCCCGGCGGACGATCTCGAGTTGCCGGCGGATTTCGATTTGTCCCTGGCCGATGAGATGGACGCGCCCGCCGCACCAAAGGATGCCTTCGAGTCCGAGCTGGATGACGTCAACGCCGAGTTGGATCGCCTGTCCGACAGCCTGGGTCAGCCGACTTTCACCGCTGAAGACGCGATGGCCAGCGCCGAAGACGAGCCGGACTTCGACTTCCTCAGCGGCACTGACGAAGTCGCGACCAAGCTTGATCTGGCCCAGGCCTACATCGACATGGGCGACAACGACGGTGCTCGGGACATCCTCGGCGAAGTCCTCAGCGAAGGCGATGCCACCCAGCAGAGTGAAGCCAAAGAGATGCTGTCGCGCCTGGCGTGAGGTGATCGAAGTAACAGAAACGGCAGCCGGTGAGGCTGCCGTTTTTGTTTCGGGCGCAAGGTGGTGGCGCCTTGGCGGGCCTCATCGCGAGCAGGCTCGCTCCCACAGGGGATTTGGGTGTACCGCAGATCCTGCGCTCACCGATGCCCTCTGTGGGAGCGAGCTTGCTCGCGAAAGCGTTGTGTCAGGCGAGACCAATGTTGGCTGGGTCGCCGTCATCGCGAGCGAGCTCGCTCCCACAGTGGCCGGAGTCTTGCGCAAGATCTGTGTCTACTGTCGGCCCTTTGTGGGAGCGAGCCTGCTCGCGATGAGGCCAGCCCATCCACCACTGGATCAACAGTTGCACTGGCATCCCAAACCTGCGGCCTTATAATGCCCGCCTTTGCGTACCTCAGCAGGCTGTAATTCCTTGGCAAACATAGACAACCCGGCTGCCGAAATGGCGGCCGAAGGCTTTTCCCGGATCGCCTTGGGCGTTGAATACAAAGGCTCGCGCTATCGCGGCTGGCAGCGTCAGGCTTCCGGCGTATTGACCGTGCAGGAAACCCTCGAAAACGCACTGTCCAAAGTCGCCGACTCACCCGTGTCGCTGCATTGCGCTGGCCGGACCGATGCCGGCGTGCATGCCTGTGGCCAGGTGGTGCACTTCGACACCCAGGCCGAGCGCTCGATGAAGGCCTGGGTCATGGGTGCCAACATCAACCTGCCCCACGATGTCAGTGTCAGTTGGGCCAAGGTGATGCCGGCCCATTTCCATGCGCGCTTCAAGGCCATCGCCCGGCGTTATCGCTACGTGATCTACAACGATCAGATTCGCCCGGCGCACCTGAACGAAGAAATCACCTGGAACCACCGCCCGCTGGATGTCGAGCGCATGGCCGAGGCCGCGCAGTACCTGGTCGGCGTGCATGATTTCAGCGCCTTTCGTGCCGGGCAATGCCAGGCCAAATCGCCGATCAAGGAGCTGCATCACCTGCGCGTGACCCGGCACGGCAAGATGATCGTGCTGGATATTCGCGCCAGTGCCTTCCTGCACCACATGGTGCGCAACATCGCCGGCGTGCTGATGACCATCGGCGCCGGCGAGCGTCCGGTGGAGTGGATCAAGGAAGTGCTCGACAGTCGGGTCCGGCGCTCCGGCGGGGTGACCGCGCACCCATTCGGCCTGTATCTGGTGCAGGTCGAATATCGCGACGAATTCGAGCTGCCGGAGCGTTACATCGGGCCACATTTCCTCACGGGCTTCTCCGAACTCGACGGCTGACGCTCTGCGCAGCATTTGCTACCATCCGGGACTTTCACGGATTTACCTGAGGTTTTCACGACATGTCGGCCGTTCGCAGCAAGATTTGCGGGATCACCCGCGTCGAGGACGCGTTGGCGGCGGTCGAGGCCGGAGCCGACGCCATCGGGCTGGTGTTCTATGCCAAGAGCCCGCGATCGGTGACGGTGCAGCAGGCGAGGGCGATCATCCAGGCCTTGCCGCCGTTCGTGACCCCGGTCGGCCTGTTCGTCGACGCCAGTCGTTGCGAGCTGGGCGAGATACTCGATGCGGTGCCGCTGGCGCTGTTGCAATTTCACGGCGATGAGACCCCGGCCGATTGCGAGGGCTGGCATCGTCCGTACATCAAGGCATTGCGGGTCAAGGCTGGGGATGACATCGCCGCCCGTTGCGACGCCTTTGCCGGTGCCAGCGGCATCTTGCTCGATACCTACGTGGAAGGCGTTCCCGGCGGCACCGGGGAAGCATTCGACTGGTCGTTGGTGCCCCAGGGCTTGAGCAAGCCGATTATCCTCGCCGGTGGCCTGACGGCGGACAACGTCGCCGAGGCCATTCGTCAGGTTCGCCCTTACGCGGTGGATGTGAGCGGTGGGGTAGAGCAGGCCAAGGGTATCAAGGACTCGGCAAGGATTCGTGCGTTCATGGCAGCTGTGCGCAGCTGCCAGTAGTCAATGTGACGGCTGGCAGACTGCCGCCGTCCATACCTGCACTGTACAAAACAGGCAGGCGCCGCCTTAGGGTGGGCCGATAGCGTAGGGGCAACCGCGGTGCAGCGGTTGTCGGGATGGCTGAGGAAGATTGGCTGCACGCAGGTCATGTTTCGCACTGACCGTGGTGGCCGCTGGACCTCGCCGCACAATGAATTTAGCTCAAGGGCATACGCGGGGCCGCGAACCAGAGCGTTCGGGCCGCCGGTACTGGAGAAAGAAAGCATGAGCAACTGGTTGGTAGACAAACTGATCCCTTCGATCATGCGTTCCGAGGTGAAGAAAAGCTCGGTGCCTGAAGGTCTGTGGCACAAATGTCCATCCTGCGAAGCGGTACTGTATCGCCCGGAGCTGGAAAAGACCCTGGACGTTTGCCCCAAGTGCAACCACCACATGCGCATCGGCGCGCGTGCCCGTATCGATATCTTCCTGGACGCTGAAGGTCGCGTGGAGCTGGGTGCCGACTTGGAGCCGGTGGACCGTCTGAAATTCCGCGACGGCAAGAAGTACAAGGATCGTCTGACCGCTGCCCAGAAGCAGACCGGTGAAAAAGACGCCCTGGTGTCGATGAGTGGCACTTTGCTGGGCATGCCGGTGGTGGTCTCGGCCTTCGAGTTCTCGTTCATGGGCGGTTCCATGGGTGCCATCGTCGGCGAGCGCTTCGTTCGTGCCGCCAACCACGCCCTGGAAAACCGTTGCCCAATGATCTGCTTCGCTGCTTCCGGCGGTGCGCGGATGCAGGAAGCACTGATCTCCCTGATGCAAATGGCCAAGACCTCTGCGGTGCTGGCGCGTCTGCGTGAAGAAGGGATTCCGTTCATTTCGGTACTGACCGACCCGGTCTACGGTGGTGTTTCCGCCAGTCTGGCGATGCTGGGCGACGTGATCGTCGGCGAGCCGAAAGCCCTGATCGGCTTCGCCGGTCCGCGAGTGATCGAGCAGACCGTGCGCGAGAAACTGCCGGAAGGCTTCCAGCGCAGCGAGTTCCTGCTGGAGCACGGCGCGATTGACCTGATCATTGACCGTCGCGAGCTGCGTCCGCGCCTGGGCAACCTGCTGGCGCAACTGATGGGTCTGCCGACGCCGACCTTCGTCGCGGCGCCGATCGAGCCGATCGTGGTTCCACCGGTCCCTGCCGGGCTATGACCCAACGCACCCTGGGCGACTGGCTCGCCTACCTTGAGCAGCTGCATCCTTCGGCCATCGACATGGGGCTGGAGCGCTCACAAGCGGTAGCGTCCCGCATGGGACTGGCCAAGCCGGCGCCCCGGGTCATCACCGTCACTGGCACCAACGGCAAGGGTTCCACCTGTGCCTTCCTGGCCTCGCTGCTGCGGGCCCAGGGGCTGAATGTCGGTGTTTACAGTTCGCCGCACCTGCTGCGTTACAACGAGCGGGTGCAGGTCAACGGCGTCGAGGCCTCTGACGCCGCGCTGTGCGAAGCCTTCGCTGCGGTGGAGGCCGGGCGGGGTGATATCTCCCTGACTTATTTCGAGATGGGCACGCTGGCCGCATTCTGGCTGTTCGCCCGTGCCGGCCTCGATGCCGTCGTGCTTGAAGTCGGCCTGGGCGGGCGGCTGGACACGGTCAATCTGGTGGACGCGGACATCGCGCTGGTCACCAGTATCGGTGTGGACCATGCCGACTACCTGGGCGATACCCGCGAGTCCGTGGCCTTCGAGAAGGCCGGTATCTTTCGCCAGGGTGCGCCTGCGCTCTGTGGCGACCTCAACCCGCCTCAGCCTTTGCTGGACAAGGCTCGCGAACTGAGCTGTCCATTCTTCCTGCGCGGTCGGGATTTCGATCTGGCAATGACCGAGCAGCATTGGCAGTGGCGTGGCAGCGATGCCCAGGGGCATCCCGTGGAATTGCGCGACCTGCCGCTGCTGGACCTGCCGATGGAAAACGCTGCGCTGGCACTCCAGGCCTATCTGTTGCTGGGGCTGCCATGGGATGCCGGCCAGATCATCGAAGCTTTGCAGGCGACTCGCATTGTCGGTCGCCTCGACCGTCGGCGGTTCGACTGGCAAGGCAAGCGCTTGAACCTGCTGCTGGATGTCGGCCACAACCCCCATGCGGCGCAGTACCTGGCTGAGCGCCTGGCGCGGCGGCCGGTGGCAGGGCGGCGACTGGCGGTGTTCGGCTTGCTGGCGGACAAGGATCTGGATGGCGTTGTCGCTGCGTTGGATGCTAGTGTCCAGCAGTGGGCGGTCACACCGCTGGATTCGCCACGGTCACGGACGGCGGCGCAGTTGAAGGAGGCCTTGCAGCGCCATGGTGCTGCCGTGCAGGCCTACGGCAGCGTGGCGGCCGCGCTGGAAGGGCAGGCTGCCCAAGCGACGGTCGATGACGAAATTCTGCTGTTCGGATCATTTTTTTGTGTTGCCGAGGCCCTGCAATGGCTGGCCCGGCACTCCACGGAGGAAGCTGCAGATGGCATTGCTGGATAAGGCGTACAAGCAGCGCATGGTTGGGGCCTTGGTATTGGTGGCCCTGGCGGTGATCTTCCTGCCGATGCTGTTTTCTCGTCAGGACGAGCAACGCCAGGTCAGCGTCGATGCACCTGCTGCGCCTCAGGCGCCGGCTGTTGCGCCGGTGCAGGTTCAGCCGGTGGCGGTGCCTGAGCCGCAGGCGCTGCCTCAGGAACCTGTCCCGAGCGACGAAGAACTGGCCGGGCAGCCTGCTGCGCCTTCGGCGCCGATTGCGCCTGCCCCCGCTGCGCCCGTGGCAAATGCTCCGGTCGCGCCGATCAAACCGGCTGTCGCGCCGACACCTGTTCCGGCTGCACCGGTCGTCAAGCCGGCACCGAGCCAGCCGATCACCGCAGCGCCCAGCAAGCCGGACACGACCCAAAGCCGCGTGGATGCTAACGGCCTGTCGGTCAGCTGGTCGGTGCAACTGGCCAGTCTGACCAGTCGTGAAAGTGCCGAAAACCTGCAGAAAACCTTGCGCAGCCAGGGCTATAACGCCTATATCCGTTCAGCTGATGGCAAGAACCGGGTCTTTGTCGGCCCGTTGATCGAGCGTGCCGAAGCCGACCGTTTGCGCGATCTGCTGGGTCGCCAGCAGAGCCTCAAGGGTTTTGTGGTGCGCTTCCAGCCCGAGCGCGGTTGACGGCGATTTATCTGATTTCAAACACGCAGCTTACCGACAGCCCTGCGCTCTGCTAAAATGCGCCGCCTTATCCGTCTGTAGGCTGCACCGTGCCATTTACCTGGGTTGACTGGGCGATCGTTGCGATCGTCGCCATCTCCGCATTGATCAGTCTGAGTCGCGGCTTCGTCAAGGAAGCGCTCTCGCTGCTGACCTGGATCATCGCGGGAGTTGTAGCCTGGATGTTTGGTGGCTCGCTGTCCCAGTACCTCGCCGGATACATCGAAACTCCGTCGGCTCGCGTGATCGCGGGCTGTGCCATCCTGTTTATCGCCACCTTGCTGGTAGGCGCCATGATCAACTATCTGATCGGCGAACTGATTCGCGTCACCGGGCTTTCCGGGACGGACCGGTTCCTGGGCATGGCCTTTGGTGCCGCGCGTGGCGCGTTGCTGGTGGTCGTGGCCGTCGGGCTGCTGAGCCTGGGGCCGGTACAACAGGATACGTGGTGGCAGGAGTCCCGGCTCGTGCCACAATTTCTATTGGTCGCAGACTGGTCCAAGAACCTGATACTGGGTTGGAGCAGTCAGTGGCTTGCCAGCGGTATCAGCGTACCCGCTGAAATACCGTTCAAGGAACAGCTCTTGCCGATGGCCAAAACGCCTCAGTAAGGGTTGTTCAGTTCAGATCCATTAAGTAGGGGTTGCGTCGCATGTGTGGCATCGTCGGTATCGTCGGTAAGTCGAACGTCAATCAGGCGCTGTATGACGCGCTAACCGTGCTCCAGCACCGCGGCCAGGACGCTGCCGGTATCGTGACCAGCCATGACGGCCGGTTATTCCTGCGCAAGGACAACGGCCTGGTACGTGACGTGTTCCACCAGCGTCACATGCAGCGACTGGTCGGGCACATGGGCATCGGCCATGTGCGTTACCCGACCGCGGGCAGTTCGACGTCGGCTGAAGCCCAGCCGTTCTACGTCAACTCGCCTTACGGCATTACCCTGGCGCACAACGGCAACCTGACCAACGTCGAGCAGTTGGCCAAGGAAATCTACGAATCGGACCTGCGTCACGTCAACACCAGTTCCGACTCGGAAGTGATGCTCAACGTGTTCGCCCATGAGCTGGCCCAGCGCGGCAAGCTTCAGCCTACCGAAGAAGACGTGTTCGCCGCCGTGACCGACGTGCACAACCGTTGTGTGGGCGGCTACTCGGTGGTGGCGATGATCACCGGCTATGGCATCGTCGGTTTCCGCGACCCCCATGGCATCCGTCCGATCGTGTTCGGCCAGCGTCACACCGACGAAGGCGTCGAGTACATGATTGCCTCCGAAAGCGTGTCCCTGGACGTGCTGGGCTTTACCCTGATTCGCGACCTGGCGCCAGGCGAAGCGGTGTACATCACCGAAGACGGCAAGCTGCACACCCGTCAGTGCGCGACCAACCCGTCCCTGACTCCGTGCATTTTCGAGCACGTGTACCTGGCGCGTCCGGATTCGATCATCGACGGCATTTCGGTATACAAGGCTCGCCTGCGCATGGGTGAGAAGCTGGCCGAGAAGATCCTGCGCGAGCGTCCGGACCACGACATCGATGTGGTCATCCCGATCCCGGACACCAGCCGCACCGCCGCCCTGGAGCTGGCTAACCACCTGGGCGTCAAGTTCCGCGAAGGTTTCGTCAAGAACCGCTACATCGGTCGTACCTTCATCATGCCGGGCCAGGCCGCACGGAAAAAATCCGTACGCCAGAAGCTCAACGCCATCGAACTGGAATTTCGCGGCAAGAACGTGATGCTGGTGGACGACTCCATCGTTCGTGGCACCACCTGCAAGCAGATTATCCAGATGGCCCGTGAAGCAGGCGCCAAGAACGTGTATTTCTGTTCTGCGGCCCCGGCCGTGCGTTACCCGAACGTCTACGGCATCGACATGCCGAGCGCCCATGAGCTGATCGCTCACAACCGCAGCACCCAGGACGTGGCCGACCTGATCGGCGCCGACTGGTTGATCTACCAGGACCTGCCGGACCTGATCGAAGCGGTTGGCGGGGGCAAAATCAAGATCGAGCAATTCGATTGCGCGGTATTCGACGGCAAGTACGTCACCGGCGACATCGACGAGGCCTACCTGAACAAGATCGAGCACGCGCGTAACGACGCGTCCAAGGCGAAGACTCAGGCGGTCAGTGCGATCATCGATCTGTACAACAACTGATAGACGAACCGGCCCTGAGGGGCCGGTTTGCGTTTAACCGATTGAAGGAGTGGCAGCATGAGTCAGGATTGGGATGCCGGTCGGCTGGACAGCGACCTTGAGGGCGTAGCGTTCGATACCCTGGCGGTTCGCGCGGGCCAGCACCGCACGCCGGAAGCCGAGCATGGCGACCCGATGTTCTTCACCTCCAGCTACGTGTTCCGCACCGCCGCCGATGCAGCGGCGCGCTTTGCTGGCGAAGTACCGGGCAACGTCTACTCGCGCTACACCAACCCGACCGTACGGGCTTTCGAGGAGCGCATCGCCGCCCTGGAAGGCGCCGAGCAAGCCGTGGCGACTGCCACCGGCATGGCCGCGATCATGGCGGTGGTGATGAGTCTGTGCAGCGCCGGCGACCACGTGCTGGTGTCGCGCAGCGTCTTCGGCTCGACCATCAGCCTGTTCGAGAAATACCTCAAGCGCTTCGGTGTCGAAGTCGACTACGTGCCCCTGGCGGATTTGTCCGGTTGGGATGCGGCGATCAAGGCCAACACCAAGCTGCTGTTCGTCGAATCGCCTTCCAACCCCCTGGCCGAACTGGTGGATATCGCCGCGCTGGCGGAAATCGCTCACGCCAAGGGCGCCATGCTGGTGGTGGATAACTGCTTCTGCACCCCGGCGCTGCAACAGCCGCTGAAGCTGGGGGCGGACGTGGTGGTGCATTCGGCGACCAAGTTCATCGACGGCCAGGGCCGTTGCATGGGCGGTGTGGTGGCCGGTCGTGGCGAGCAGATGAAGGAAGTGGTGGGCTTTCTGCGTACCGCCGGGCCGACCCTCAGCCCGTTCAATGCCTGGATCTTCCTCAAAGGCCTGGAAACCCTGGGCCTGCGCATGAAAGCCCATTGCGCCAACGCCCAGGCCCTGGCCGAGTGGCTGGAGCAGCAGGATGGCATCGAGAAGGTGCATTACGCCGGCCTCAAGAGCCATCCGCAGCATGACCTGGCCGTGCGCCAGCAGCGTGGCTTTGGCGCGGTGGTGAGCTTTGAAGTCAAAGGGGGCAAGGAGGGTGCCTGGCGTTTCATTGACGCGACGCGGCTGATTTCGATCACCGCCAACCTGGGTGACAGCAAGACCACTATTACCCACCCAAGCACCACCTCCCATGGCCGTCTGTCGCCCCAAGAGCGTGAAGCTGCGGGCATTCGTGACAGCCTGATCCGTGTCGCGGTCGGCCTGGAAGACGTGGCCGACCTGCAAGCCGACCTGGCCCGTGGGTTGGCGGCTTTGTGATCGAGCTGGCAACGCCGCCCAGCGGCACTCATGGCCGGGTTGCACTGGTTACGGGCGCCGCGCGGGGCATTGGCCTAGGCATCGCCGCCTGGTTGATTTGTGAAGGTTGGCAGGTGGTGTTGACCGACCTGGACCGCGAGCGCGGTTCCAAGGTGGCGAAGACATTGGGTGACAACGCCTGGTTCATCGCCATGGACGTGGCGGATGAGGCGCAGGTTGCCACCGGTATCGCCGAGGTGCTCGGGCAGTTCGGGCGGCTTGACGCACTGGTGTGCAACGCGGCCATCGCCGACCCGCACAACATCACCCTGGAAAGCCTGGACCTGGTCTACTGGAATCGGGTCCTGGCGGTGAATCTGGGCGGGCCGATGCTGCTGGCCAAGCATTGTGCGCCGTACCTGCGCGCTCATAACGGCGCCATCGTCAATCTGGCCTCGACCCGCGCCGGGCAGTCGGAGCCTGATACCGAGGCCTATGCGGCGAGCAAGGGTGGTCTGCTGGCCCTGACCCATGCCCTGGCCATCAGCCTGGGGCCGGAGATCCGGGTCAACGCCGTCAGCCCAGGTTGGATCGATGCACGGGACCCGTCCCAGCGCCGCGCCGAGCCACTGACCGACGCCGACCACGCCCAACATCCTGCGGGGAGGGTGGGCACGGTAGAGGATGTAGCGGCGATGGTGGCGTGGCTGTTGTCGCGCAATGCCGGTTTCGTTACAGGCCAGGAGTTCGTCGTGGATGGCGGCATGACCAAGAAAATGATTTATGAGTGAAGCCGGTTACGCCTGCGGGTTGAAACTGTTTTGAAAAAAACTTCAATCCTGCTATTGACTTAGCTTCGGCACCTGCGTAAATTTCGCGGCCTCAACGAAGCAAAGGGTGATTAGCTCAGCCGGGAGAGCGTCTGCCTTACAAGCAGAATGTCGGCGGTTCGATCCCGTCATCACCCACCATGTTTTACGAGAGTCTTGCGAAAGCAAGATGGAAGCTGTCAAAAGCCTCCACCGACGCGCAGCGGTAGTTCAGTCGGTTAGAATACCGGCCTGTCACGCCGGGGGTCGCGGGTTCGAGTCCCGTCCGCTGCGCCATATTTTCCGAAGCAGGTTTGCCTGGTTCGAGATCAAGCCCAAGGGTTTTGATCAGACGAGTTAACTGGACGCAAGTCCACAGCGATACGCAGCGGTAGTTCAGTCGGTTAGAATACCGGCCTGTCACGCCGGGGGTCGCGGGTTCGAGTCCCGTCCGCTGCGCCATATCTGCTTCGAGGCCCACTGAACGCCTTGCAGCTAAGAAGAAAGCGTCAGGCTTCTTCCAATCGATAGCAAAGACCCTGGTCGAAAGACCGGGGTTTTTTGTTTTTGTAGTTTGGGTTTTCTAGCTTCTGCATCGTTCGTTTTGCCAGATGACAGACAAGGTCTCTGGTCGCTCCGGTCTTTGTCCAATATGCAGGCGTGCTTGACGGGGTCTGATTATTTAATATGATTAATTCTGAATCGAATTGCGCCGGTTCCGCTGACAAAAATTCCATATGATGTAACGACTGGGGTAACCATTATGGCAACCACCGTGAAAACTCGATCCGTCACGGCTCATGTTCCGGAGCAACTGGCTCAGAAGGTCGATTTGATGGCAGAACGGTTGGAGCGCTCCAAAAACTGGATAGTCAAGCAGGCGTTAGCCGCATGGATAGATCAGGAAGAGGAACGTAGTCGCCTGACTCGCGAGGCTATGGCTGACGTTGACGCCGGCCGGGTGATTGACCACCAGGCTGTCCAGGCCTGGGCAGATAGTCTCAGTACTGACACTCCTTTGCCGGCTCCACGTTGATGGAGTTGAAGTGGTCGGAGAAGGCCATTTCCGATATCACCAGACTTTACGAATTTCTGGCGCTAGTGAATCAGCCTGCCGCCGCACGGACAGTGCAGCAGCTCACAGCCGCACCAACCACGTTGCTGACCAATCCACGTATTGGTGAGCGCTTGGAAGAGTTCGAGCCTAGGGATGTACGCAGAATTCAGATCGGCCATTACGAGATGCGTTACGAAATAGTCGACTCCACCGTTTACCTGCTGCGTTTGTGGCACACCCGCGAAGATCGATAAGATCTTCCCCGGCTGCGCAGCTACAGACTCCTGACTCAGAACCCAAGCCGATCCCGCAACCCGTAATACCAAGCCCCCATCGCCGCAAACGGTGTGCGCAACAGCTGCCCGCCAGGGAAGGGGTAGTGCGGAAGGTCGGCAAACGCATCAAAACGCTCAGCCTGACCACGAAGCGCCTCCGCCAGGACCTTGCCCGCCAAGTGCGTATACGTCACGCCATGGCCGCTGCAGCCCTGAGAGTAATAGATGTTGTCCCCCAGGCGCCCGACCTGAGGAAGACGCGACAGCGTCAGCAGGAAATTTCCGGTCCAGGCGTAGTCGATCTTCACATCCTTGAGCTGCGGGAACGCCTTGAGCATCTTCGGCCGGATGATTGCTTCGATGTTCGCCGGATCCCTCGCGCCATACACCACGCCACCGCCAAAGATCAGACGCTTGTCGCCAGTCAACCGGTAGTAGTCGAGCAGGTAGTTGCAGTCCTCTACGCAGTAATCCTGGGGCAGCAGGCTGTGCGCCAGTTCATCACCCAAAGGTTCAGTGGTAATTACCTGAGTGCCGCAGGGCATGGACTTGGCTGCCAACTCCGGCACCAGATTGCCCAAGTAGGCGTTACCCGCCACGATAATGAACCTGGCCCTGACCTTGCCCTGGGGCGTGTGCACAACCGGACTGGCGCCGCGCTCAATGCGAACGGCCGGCGACTGCTCATAAATCACCCCGCCCAGGGACTCCACCGCCGCCGCTTCGCCCAATGCCAGGTTGAGCGGATGAATATGCCCGCCGCTCATGTCCAGCATCCCGCCGACATACTCTTCACAAGCTACCACTTCGCGAATACGGCGCTGATCCATCAACTCCAGCTGGGTGTGACCGAAACGCTCCCATAAACGCTTCTGGGATTCCAGATGGCCCATTTGCTTGGCTGTGAGCGCGGCGAATACACCGCCGTCCTTCAAGTCGCACTGAATCTGATACTTCGCCACCCGCTCGCGAATGATCCGCCCACCCTCGAACGCCATGTTGCCCAGCAGCTGCGCCTGGGCAGGCCCGACGCTGCGCTCGATCACATCAATGTCGCGGCTATAACTGTTGACGATCTGCCCGCCATTACGACCCGATGCGCCAAAACCGACCTTGGCTGCTTCAAGGACGGTGACCTTGAAACCGTTCTCCAGCAAAAACAGGGCAGAGGACAGGCCGGTGTAACCCGCGCCGATCACACACACATCGGTCTCGACGTCATCCTGCAGGGCCGGGCGCGACGGAGCCGGGTTGGCCGATGCGGCGTAATAAGACGCTGGGTAGGGAGTGTTCGCCATTCTGCAACCTCTGTTTTATATTTTTTACGAATGCGCAGATCCTACCCGAGATAAAAATCGCCCGCCAGCCACCGCCAACTCTTCGCCCGGTGGGTGAAATTAAATATTTTGCATATTCATAGGGTTAGGTGAAAAAAAGGTGTTGACACCCCTTTGGAATTCCGTAGAATGCCGCCTCACAGCAGGCACGTAGCTCAGTTGGTTAGAGCACCACCTTGACATGGTGGGGGTCGTTGGTTCGAGTCCAATCGCGCCTACCAAACAAAATCCGCTCTGCTGGGCGGTCTAGAGGGGTTACCGGAAACGGTGACCCCTTTTTTGTTGCTTCGGATTCATGCAGAACGTTCACAAAATATCGGGTTCGTTCACATCGGGCAATGTGAACGCCTGCAAGGCCTGTTCTGAGCTGTGATTCTTCTATACGTCGCGGGAGGGGAGTGGAGCGTTATGTTTGTCGAGAGGTCTTGGTGAACGTGTGATGTGATGGCGGCTAGCCGTAGCGGTGACATTGTGTGCAGGGGGTGGCTGCTGGGGTTACCACTCATATCTAACTCCTTGATTATGCAAGGATTTACAAGTCAAAAAACTCGAAGTGTGACAGCGTTTAGGTACACCTAAGTGGTGAACTGTGCTGTGCATTCTAGTTGTTCTCTGCTTTTCCCCCTAGTCATCTCACTACCTCCCAGATGCTATATAGCATTGCGTTCCTCTCAAGAAAGGTCCGTGTGCCAGAATCTTCTCTCTGATGCGTTGGTTTTCAAGCATCCCAAGGTATAGTGGCTGTAGACAATCGCCCCTCATTGAGGTGGCATCAGAAGATGCGGAGTGGCTACAGCCGACGCTAAAGCTTAGGCGGAACCCGCTGTAGCTCCAAGAGCTTAAGTATATCGAGAGTAACTTGTTAGTAATAAACCCAAAAAGAATCAATGAAGAGATTGAAGAGAAGCCATACTGGTACAATTACTATGCTGGATATTCACACTCGTTTGCAAAAAATATTATTGAAACGGCCGGTCTAAACGAGGCTTCGATTATTCTCGATCCGTGGAACGGAGCTGGAACCACCACTCTTATGTCTTCTGTGATTGGTCATAAATCAGTCGGAGTTGATCTAAATCCGGTGATGAAGATAATCGCTAGAGCAAAACAGGCCACTCGAAATGATGTCGAAGTTATTGAGTCTAAATTGTTGGAGTTATCAGCAATTCGCGCAAGAAAGGTGCGTAGTGATGATCCGCTTTTTATGTGGTTTCGAGATTCTGGCGTAACAGCTATTCGGAAGATCGAAAGTATTATTGTTGATTCTAATACTTTTGTTTCTGTTGCTACGAAAGTTGACGCATTAGGGGTTGGTGAGTGTGTCCTATATACGGCGCTTTTTAACTGTGTTCGAACATATCTGAAAGACTTTATTCCATCCAATCCTACGTGGATAAAAAAACCAAAAAATAGTTCGGATAAAATTGACGTTGGTTGGAAGGAGTTCAAAGCTCGTTATACGTCTTTCGTTTTAGAAATGCTTAATGGTTTGAAGGCGGAGGAACACATTTGGCCTGTAGATCGTGCTCTGTTAAAAATTGCGTCGTCCGCTAGTCTGCCTTTGCCTGATGAGCATGTTGATTTGGTTCTAAGTTCGCCTCCCTACTGTACGAGAATTGATTACGGTGTTGCGACATTGCCTGAGTTGGCTGTCATATCAACAATTGGAACGGCTGACATTGATGATGTAAGAAGATCGTTGATGGGAACTACAACTGTCCCCAAGAAAATTAACGATCCGTCCGTGGATGAAGTTGGTGAGTTGTGCTTTAAATTTCTACGAGACGTCAAGGCTCACTCCTCTAAAGCATCAGCTACGTATTACTATAAGAATTTATTGCAGTATTTTAGTGGCTTGAGCGGCTCAATCTTAGAGATCAATAGAGTTATGAGGCCGAAAGCTTCGTTCGTGTGCGTGGTGCAGGATTCGTTTTATAAGGATTTGCACTGCGACCTTCCGTCAATGATAGTTGAGTTGGGGGGCATGGCGGGACTAAGGCTCGAGCAAAGATTTGATTTTGAAAGCAAACAGAATATGGTAAATCTAAATGCTCGAAGCAAAAGTTATAGAAAAGAAACTACTGCTCACGAGTGTGTCTTGATATTTGTAAAATAAGGGTGGGATATGAATCAGGACGAATTGATACTAGCGTTGGAGTCCAAGGTTGAGAAGGTGCATACGCAAAGCCTCGATCTATCATTTAACGAACTTTTGGATATGTTCAAGGATGGCGAGTTAGATATCAATCCTGATTATCAACGCCTTTTTCGCTGGAGTCAGGGGGCACAGTCTAGATTTATAGAATCACTGCTTTTGGAAATGCCGGTGCCACCGATTTATGTGGTAGAGGATGATAACGGGAAGTACCAATTAATTGACGGGCTGCAAAGATTCTCCTCTTATCTCCATTTGCGTGGTGAATTGGAAGCTTCTCATTTGGTTGATCCAATCAATAAAGGGGATTATCTCAAGCTGCAAGAGTGCGATATTGTAGAGGATTTGAATGGTTTAGGGTTTGAAGATTTTCCTACCGCACTAAAGATTAGATTGAAACGTGCTTTCGTGCGTGTTGAAGTCGTCAGAAAGGGCAGTGATAATAAATTTCGCTACCATATGTTCAAGCGGTTGAATACCGGTGGCGAGGCGTTGACGAGCCAGCAACTCCGTAATTGTACAATCCGAATGCTGGACTCTACGTTTATTGATTTTATTATTCGTCTGAGTAAAAAACCGGACTTCGAACTATGCACCACGAAAATTTCTGAGCAACAAAAGCTTGGTGCTTTTGATCAGGAGCTAGTCATCCGTTACTTTGCACTCAAGAATTATAGGTATGCGTTTGTTCATGATGTGTCAGATTTTTTGACTGAGTATACAGAGAAAGTTACCGAGCTTGATGCGCAGGTAGCATTCAATTATGCCGTTGAGGAGGTAGAGTTTGACAAGACGTTTGCCATTTTGAGCAAGTGCCTTGGTGATAGAAGTTTCGGCAGGGCGGGGAAGGTAGATGTTCAGTCAAATTTCTCTGTTTACCACTTTGAAGCGATATGTGTCGGCTTGCAGCCATATTTAGATAATATCGACCTTTCAAATGAAGAGCATGTCAAATTAGTTAGAGAAAAACTTGTCGCAATAAAATCCGACGCTGAGTTTGTAACTCATACGGCGGGGGGGGGCAAGAACTCGCCGGGACCACTGAATAGCCGTATTCGTGTAGTGGTTGATAAACTTGCTGAGCTTCAAATATGAGCTTGGCAGTATTTCAAGAGCAGTTAGAGCTTGAGCGTGAGTGGCGTGAAGCTGAAATTAGATTTTTACATAATCTACAAGGCGGTTTGAGTGAGGCAGACCAACCAAAAATTCGGCGATCCATTATTTGTCTACTATATGCTCACATTGAAGGCTTTGTTCGTTTTGCGTTTACGCTATATGTGGATCAAGTAAATAGTAAAGGCTTAACCTGCGGCGATGTAAGTCCTGCTATTGCAGCCGCCGCTTTCGCTAAAGAATTTAAAGCATTAAAGGATGTTAATAAAAAAAGCCCTTTCTTTATTAATTCGCTACCTGATGATAGGCACTTGCATGGGTTTGCTCGTGAAATTGACTTTATTGCTCGTATAGATGATTTTTATAATCATCCGGTTGTTATAAGCGATGGTTATATTAATACTGAAAGTAAAGTAGGGCGAGAAGTTTTAGAGAAAATGCTTTTTCAGATAGGGTTGGAATATACAGATTTAAAGGAGGTGTATTCGCCTCTGAATCGGCTCCTTAATGTTCGTAATGACATTGCACATGGTCAGCGGAAGCAAGGAATAGATGATGACGATTATAATGTTTTTTTAGGCTGCTGCCGAAGTGTGATGGAAACAGTATCGCGTCGATTGACTAATTCATTTGGAGCGGAAAAATACTTAAGGTAATGCCGGTGAGTATAAGATTGCTAAAGTCACTTGAAGGAAAACGCTGGTTTGTGATTAAAAATGGCACAGATGTATTCTCTAAATAATTCTAAAGGCACTATTGATTTAGCATGGATTCCGTAAATATAGCTAAAACACCGCTCGATGGTGTAACAGAAATTACCGCCGCTGGCTGGGATGGCCGTATTCTAGTGATGTCTCGTGAAATATTTATTAAGTTTAGTCGTGAGAGATTTTTGGATTTGGCAGGGGTGTATGTTATATATGCGGATCACTATGATAAAAAGAGATACGGTAGAGCTATATATGTTGGTCAGGGCGATAGTGTTGCAGCAAGATTAGAGTCTCACTCTAAAGAAAAGCCTTTTTGGAATAAAGTATTAATTTTTACATCTTCGTGGATGAATGTTGCCTATGCATTTAATGTTGAGTTGGATTTTATTAACTCCGCAAAAATGGCAAACAGATATGAAGTGGATAATAGTGCCTCTGGGCAGTCCAAAAAACTTGGTGAGCAAGATTTGCAGCGTTGCAGTGAATATATAGCGTCAGCCAAGTTGGTGATTAAAATGGCCAACATTGATATATTCTCCTATAATGAAGATGGTGTCTATTCTAGTTCTGATCAAATGGTGCAGGCGAGCGTCAAAATCGTAACGGTCTCTCCGAAGCGGGTTCTAGTTTTAGCGGGAAGTAAGTTTGATAATTATCGCTTGGATGCCCAGACTATAGATGCATATGCGATTTCAGATGCAGTGGAAAAAGATAATAGATGGATTGTGTTCGCAAAAGATATAGAGCTTGATATTGTAGATGATGTTCTTCCAAAGCTCTGCGGTTTTCATCTTTCGAAATTTACAAGCGGGTGTGGTGTTGGTTTGGATCGTGCCTTTAGATCGCTAAGTAATGAAGACGTGCATAATGATTTTTAGTTCTCGATGGTGATGCAGATGGTTGGATTGTTGTGTGAGATTGGACAGCATTTATTTCTCTTGTTTGTCCACGTGTCTCTCTGCGGTTTTGTTTCCTGTTGTCCTGTATAAGCATTAATTTACTATACTAAAAATATCCCCCGCCAAAATTTCCGGTGCACTTCGATAACTGTTTGGTTTTCGAGCTTGGAAAATAATTCTGGTGGTCATGCCCGAGGTGCTAAGCCAAGTGCGAGGGAGCCAAATGAAAGCCGCAGATTTTCTAAAGTAAGATGGGGCACGTGGCCCCGAATAGCTTGATTAGAAGTATCTATGTAGCAACCAGCGTCACGCTGCTTTCGTTTCTTTCTTGATCCTGTACACCGTGGCGACACCGCAGTCAGCCAGTTTGGCAATCTGATCAGCGGACATGGTTGGATGTTTTTGCATCAGCGCCTGTACCTCTGACCATTTGGCAACGTTCCTTCCTTTACCTGATGGCTTCCAGTCAGGGTCAGCAGCTTTCTTGTTTTCCAAACCCTGCTTGATGCGTTCCACACGCTTCTCTTGATCCAGTCGAGCCATGGTTGCCATCAAATCAATCAACATGTTGTTGATCACATCCATGATTTGCCCGGTGATTCCTTTGGCTTCAACCAGCATGTGACTGGTAGGCAGATCGGCTACAACTAACCGCAACCCTTTGGCCTTGATGGTGGCCTTGAGAGTGTCCCAGTCAGCCTGTGAAAGGCGACTCAGGCGGTCTACAGACTCAACCATTAGCACGTCTCCACTCTCGGCAGTATCGAGCAGAGCAAGCAGTTCAGGACGGTTGAGCTTGGTTCCGCTGATGTTCTCTGCATACACGCCAACGACGCTCAATCCCTTCTCAACAGCAAACAACTCCAGAGCCACTTTTGCACGGTTGGCATCTTGGTCTTTGGTCGATGCACGGAGGTAGAGGTGGGCGTTCATGGGTGGCTATCCTTTGGAGTCTTGATTTGATAGATCAATGATAATTTATCGTTAAGCTATTTTAAATACTTTATTGATAGTTTTTTTTGGCCACTGCGGAGTGGCCGCCGCACTACCGGATAGGTCTACTTCTTTGATAGCTGAGGGTCAGGTATGGAGGGGCTGGTCGGGGATGTGAACTGTTGTCCGGTCAGTCCTCAGGCAAGGACTTTTCGAACTCTGCAATCAGGTCTTGCAAAGCAACCCCCAGAACCTTGCACAGGTCTCGTAGCTGCACGATGTCCAAGCGGCGTGTCCCACTCTCAACATCACTCATAAACGACTGTGGACGACCCAGAGCCTTTGAACACTGGACTTGAGTCAGACCAGCCGCCTTCCTATGTTTCTTCAGGATAGTGAGGAGGACTGTGTGTTCGGGTTTGTAGATGGTCTTGGGCATGGCTGGGGCACTGCATGATAAGCAGCCTCCAACCTATATCTGGTTTTCAGATATCTGAATTTGGGATATTATCCCCGTTCTCTGCACCACCCAAGGAATGCTCGATGAACACCGTAAGTCGTTTGCTTTGCGTGCTCCCTTTTCTCACATCTGTCGTCATGGCAGACACCTACCCCAAACGGACACTCGTCGCTGGCTCAATGGTCTGCTACAAGGCTGGTGACTGGACCAAGATGGTGGAAGCTTCGCTTGATCAGGACGAAGATGAGGCTGGCCGCCTGATTGAGTCAGGTAAGTGCAGAACGATCTCAACTGCTACCAAGGTCAACTTCATCGAAGGTCCCAAGGACGGTGACAAGTCAGCATTGATTCAGCTTCCTAGTGGCAAGACTGCCATGACAGCCAATGGTTGGTTACGTTGATATCAGGAAAAGGAAAGCACATGAACCGTATGTTTCTGACAATTGCACCCTGCGTTGCGTTGCTATCTGCATTCGCCTATGCGGGAGAAAATCTAAGTTCAAAGTACTGGTCCCTTGGCTGGTCTAATAAAGCTACTGTCGTCAGTAAAGAAAGCGAACACGACTACATTCGAGTCATTCCCTACGGGCAGGATATGCGCTTAGCGTACCTCATCAGTGGTGAGGGTGCTTGTCCTGAGGGCGAATCGAGCTTTAAGGTTCAGGGAAAAGTTAACGGTAAAAGCCTGAGCTTTACTGGCATGTGTTCGGACGAGTACTACAAAGAACTTGCGCCAGCAACGAATCAAGATCAGTCAATCTTAAAGCATGAATTTTTGAGCACTAAGTCGGTGGTGCTGAAAATCGACAATCTTCCTAAGAAGACCTTTGCGACTGCCAGATTCAGGTCTATCACTGAGTCCGTTGGACTCGTCATTGACGAATAGCCAAGAGATTGATCTCTCAAACTTTGTTTGGAGTATTCGCACTGAAAGCGTCAGCTTTCAATCGTACTCAGCTACGGCGTGACCGCCGATATTCCTACGGATGTACTCCAGTAATTAAATGAGTTTTAAACAAATCCAGCTCTTCGCTTTTGACCTTGATTTTGTTTGTTGGTGCAGGAAGGAATACGGAAATATTCAGTGTTACCCCCCCCCGTCAGCGAACGCTGACAGTTATACCCCTCACCTTCGGTGAGAGCAGATCGAGATCAAGAACTTGGATGTGTATTGATACTCTATTAATTTACTGGTGCGCTGATCCAGAATCGGGACGATACGACTATTGTCTATGAAATGGGTTATCCCATTCAGACGTTACCGTCTGGTGTTATCGCTCTTTATCTTTCCGTCGTTAATTAAAAAATGATCGATCATGACCAAATTTGGTTTTCCGGTCACAATGTAGTATCGCCTGTTGCGGGATACTCTTCTTCCTGTTGGAAATACTCTCTTCCTTTCCGACGCTAATTAACACTCCTTGCGGAACGCTCTCATAGCCTCGCCATACGCAAGGTAGTCCCCAGCCAGACGCATGGCATCAATATGCTCTGGCACCTCCCGTAACGGCTTGTAGGGCACGAGAGCTACATGGGAATAGGCAAGCTTGGATTCAAGTCTACAGTCGTAGTTATCCTCGTAGCGACGTAGCAGTTTTGGTCGTCGCAGTAGGTATCCATGGATGCCGTGAGCAGCATGTCGAGCTGCTTTGATAACACGCTCTGCCTGTCGCTTGGCGATTCCTGTTGTCATCACTGTCTGCACGGTGAACTCCTTGAGTAGCAAGGTGCCTCGCACGTCACGCATGGAAACATTACAAACATTCTGTGATTGTCCTGCGGCGGTTAGGCAGCTACCAAAGATGATGCTCGACAGCCACTCGGGATTGTCGAATAACAGTTCACCTGCGATATGTGCAATTGGGTTGATTGTAGATACTGGCTTGCGACCGGCACCCTTTGGGTTCTTCGGTGCAACGTTTTCAAAGGCGGGGATCAAATTTAAAACGAATGGGTGCGACATGGTTTTTCTCCTGTGTTAGTTCCTTGCAATAGGCGTTACCTCGGGTATTGCCGGTTAGTTTGATAGACCGCAGACAACACTTTACCGATCATCTGACACTGTATGGGTGCGAGACGCGTTCGGCATGTTTGGTTGAGTTGCGGATCATACCAGAAATTATCGTTTTGTCAACCCGCTAGTTGACGTGGTGTGAACTTGTTGATCTAGCAAATGGGTCTGAAACCATTGGGCAGTGTCGATCTTTTGGCCCTCGCAGTGCGATCTTTACGAAACAAGTTTCAGCGGAAGAGAAAACGTCCAGCTTAGTCCAGATCACGCATATACCGCGTAAACACTGGGCGAAACCTCAGTTGGTGCTAAGAGCATGACGAATTCAGTGCAGGTTACGCATGGGTTTATCGATGGTTTCCAACGAGTTTTCGGGGGCGCCAACCTTTCAGTTAATCGAGGCTGGCGGCCGATACGGTTGGTCAATCAATAAGGTGCAAAACATCCCTGACATTCAAATGGGAGTACCGGGCAACGGATCGTGTATCTCGGTGGCCTGAGACGATCATGATTTGTGCGTTGTTGAAGCCCTTCTTCGCGACATTGGTGATTCTGGTGTGCCTGAGCTGGTGCAGCCTGACACTGCTATCAAGTCCAGCCTTTACGCGTGCCAGACGCACAGCCTGAGAGACGGCGTGGGGTGTGACAGTGAAGATCAAGCCTTGTGGATGGCCTTCTACGGTGGCCCAGATTTCGGCGAGCTGAAGAATTTCAACAGCACGATGGGTAAGGGGGACAGACCTCGTTCCGTTCTTCCCGTCGATCACGTCGGCAATACGCTCATTGAGGTGAAGGCAGTCTTTCGTCAGCTTCAGGATTTCAGAGCGCCTCATCGCTGTTTCATAAGCAAGCTCAACAATGAGCTTCATGGTGGGAGATAACTTCGCCAGCAGTCGCTCAAGCTCGCTTGCACGGATTACCTTGTCAGAAGACCGGTCAGGCTTTGGGAGCGCGATATCGCTTACAGGGTTGTGGATGTCGATCAGCAAGCCGCGTTTGGCGAACCTGTAGAAGCGGGACATGAATGCAAGCTGCGTCCTGCATGTGGACGGCTTCACCTTCTTCAGTCGCATGATCTTGAAGTCATTGATCATCTGCGGCGTGATTTCATGAAGTGGCTGCGTGAAATGCTTGCCTAGGTGCTCAACGATCTTTAGGGCGTGGTTGTAGCTGCCTTTACCCTTGAGCATGGTTTCGCAGTAAATCATCCCGAGCGTATAGATGGTGTGGTGCTTGCGATCCAACGTCACGGCTTCGATTTTTTTCGCCCATGACTCTGCTTCTGCCTTGGTGCTGAAGGTTTTTGACTGGGGAGATTTGCCTTTAACCCGTACCTGAGCATTCCAGTTGCCGGACGGAAGTAAGCGGAAATTTGCCATTGATGACGCCTCATAGATGTGAATGGGCGTTCTGTGAAGTCCAAGAGCAGCAGGGGTAGGAGCCTGCTCCTAGCAGACCTTGACATGGTGGGGGTCGTTGGTTCGAGTCCAATCGCGCCTACCAAACAAAATCCGCTCTGCTGGGCGGTCTAGAGGGGTTACCGGAAACGGTAACCCCTTTTTGCTTTCTGCGATTTGCAATATTTGTGCAAAACTTTGCAAAGCTTCCACCTCATTCGCCAGTTAGGCGTCAACTCGGCGCACATCCAGGCGGTGCTCCTGGCTCGTACTACCAAGGTGATGATGCTAAATTCTGCACGTTCAACCGGTGGCTTATCTGGCCCGACGGAGAACGCCTCACCTCTTTAAACCCATTTCTGAATATGGAAGTTCGATGAACACATCCAAGCTTTCGATTGCCCTGTCCTGCGCTGTTTCCGTTTTGATGCTAAGTGGTTGCGCTGCCTCTGTGAAAAGCGGTGGAACCCAAGCTCTGGCCATTCAGGAGTCGGCCAAGCAGAACCTGGTGGTCAACTTCCAGGGAAACAGCGAGGTTGAACAAAACGAGGACTGGCCTCGTTTGAAGCAGGAGTGGAATGAGGCCCTGCAAGCGGAAGCAACCCGTGCCGGTTATAACCTTGTGGAAACCAAGGCACCGGGCCCACAGGGTAAAGAGGGTGTTGGTATCAAGATCAACGTGACCAATTTCCGTTATCTGACCCCAGGCGCACGTTACGGAGCCGGTGTCATGGTCGGAAACGCGTGGGTCAACTCCAGTGCGGATTATTCGGACTTGAAATCAGGTCGTCTGATCGGCACCCGGACCTACGACACGACGTCGTCTGCTTGGGAGGGGGTTATGTCGGCAATGACTCAGAAGCAGGTCCAGGCTATTTCTCAGCAGATCATCAGTGATATCAAGAGCGCTAAAGCCGAGTAATGCATGGCCTTCCCACATCTCTATCGGAACTGGGTTAATCAATGGCAAGGAATTCCCAGGAAAGCACAGCGGTGACTGCGGCTGACATTGAGCGCTCTATCCAGGCACTCAATAAAATGGCTGAACGCCTCTGGGGTGACGGTCGGGAAGCGGAGGCAAAAGCCTTGCTGGACGCCTTGGATGCGTTAAACAGAGCGCTCGACAGAATCAGGATTGGGGAGAGCCGCAGGGTTCTTCATTGAAGCGTTGATGGAACACTGGCAGTCCTGACCGGCGATTGGAAGGATGTGACGTGATTACGTGATTGGAGGACGGCTGCGAGTACAGGTGGCAGAGTCATGGTAACGGGCGACTTATTAAGTCGCCCGTTTTTCGCGCTGTTGGAGTACATTTGCCGGACTCGAACGGCAATTTTCGGAACCACCGCATGAAGTTCTTCCTGGCCTTTCTGGCCTTCCTGGCCGTTGCAACGCTGACAGGCTGTTCGACACTCTCCGAGACCTTTGACGATCATCCCCGCTGCGGGCCTCATCCGTACTGTGGGTCCGCCAGCGATATCGAGCTGATCAAGGCCGCTACGGAGGAAGACGCGGGGATTCTGCGGGCTCTGGTACCGCTGGCGGTGATCGACCTGCCGTTCAGTATTGTCGCTGATACGTTGTTCCTGCCGTTTACCGCTTTCGCCAGTGACCCTGCTCGGGACTAAACCATCACCTATACCCCCCGATTCATGAACCGATTTGCGCGTTGAACAAGGAGCACGAAAGTGACAAGCAAGTTAGTGGCGTGCGCGTTGTGTCTGGTGAGTGTGTTGGCTGTTCAAGCCGCCTACGGCGGCGTGGATGAGTCAGAAGAGAGCGCATCAACGCTCTGCAAAATACTCGATGGCCTCGACGCCTTGACCCAGGCTTCGGAGTTCTCGGCCAAGAGCCGGACGGTCAACATTGTGATCGACGGCTCTGCGGAAGACGCCAAAAAGCTCTGCCCGCAAATCAACGCTCTCGTCGAGCAGAACGAATTGGTTTTTGCCGAGGGTTGGGTGGTGGAAATCTCGTCTTCCAGCCCGGACTATTCGGTCATCGGGACCTGTCCGCTGTAGTTGAACTGCTCCAGCCTCGCCAGGTATTCGCTGGCCTTGCGATATTTCTCGACCCGCTCCATGTCTTTCTGGCTTGGAAACTCAATCCGCGACAAATTACTGTTCTCCGCAAGGTCAGCCAATTTCACCCGACGGGCCAGCGGATCAAGTGCAGCGCGTTCAATAAAAGCCTGATACGTCTCGCCTTCGCGTTTGGTCAGGGATTCAATGGCGGCCAGGACGGCTTCGCTGAAGCCTGCATTGCGCAAGTCGGCGAGCGTTACCTCAGTATCTTCGATCACGTCATGCAGCACCGCTACCATTCGCTCTTCGTCACCCTTCAGGCGCAGCATGACTTTCAGCGGATGCAAGATATAGGGCGAGCCACCTTTATCGATTTGCCCTTCGTGGGCCTGTGCTGCGATGGATATAGCCTTTTCAAGCGTACTCATGAGCTGTCTCGCTTATTTCTCATTTTCTCAGCGCGCCAAGCTCTTCAGAGTGACGACTTCATGCGACATCGTAGCGAATGTCTTGATGGGGTGCTGGTGCAACTTTCCGACACTGGTTTCTTCCGCTCGGCGTAAACGTGGAACGTGACTGTCTGGCAGTTATCTATCGTCAACACGTTGGGAGAACCGGCATGGATGTCTACAGAATCGAATTTGAACAAGGGGAGTGGACGCTCTATAAGGCGCACGGCTACAAAGCCATTATGCGCGCCGAAACTCACCGAGCGCTGATCGAGCATGTCCATGCCTTGATCCGGGGAAAGGCAGCGGTGGTTCGTTTCGCCACCCCGGGTGGCGTACGCGAGTTCAGGATTGGTGAGGTTCAGGAGGGCGGGTCGTAGCCGCCCTCAAAGCGCCTTGGATAACCGGATCTTGGACGCCGGCGCGGCGTCTACTCTACGACGCATACCCAGCGATGGTTCTGTCTGTAGGGGGCTCGCGTAAACGCCACATCACAAACCATCAACAGCCCACGATCCTGAAGGGCCTCGGTCAGTTGTACGAGTGTCTCTGCTTCGATAGTCATTGCTGGTACCTCGTCAGGTGACTGCGTTCATAATTCTTGACCGAGGGCTTGCACTGATAATTCATTCTTTCTATACGGGTTGGCTGCCAGCTCAATAAAAAGCCCCACTTCGTACGTAGGGCTCGGGCCTGTCACTTACCCAGGTGTTTGCGAACATCGGCCACCATCGGCCCAACCGCTTTCACCGCAGTCTTCAACTGGTCTTCCGTTATACCGAACTCTTTCGTCCAATACTTCAGTTCCCAATCCTCGGACGTACTGATGCGGTTCCGGTCCTGGGGGCCTCGGTTGCTCAAGTTATCAGCCATTTCCCTGTTCCTTGTAGAAGGCCTGGTATCATCAGGCGACAACAAGGTAGACCGTAAGACTTAGCGATTTGCGCAAACGATTATCGAAGGATCAAGACCTCGTAGCTTTCGATTTAAAACCCCAGGGCAACTGCTTCTGCGAAAGAGTGTTCCTGTAGACCCGCCATAAAGTGCAACGGTGTTTGCGGCTTTACTTCAATCGACGTGACTTCAAAGCTTCCAACGATCTGCCCCTGAAGCGCACTCAGCCGGATCGACTCTTCTTCCTTTGCCTTTGCCATTCTCGCGTGGTTCGCTGCGATTTCGTTGAGAGTTGACACGGTACATCTCCAGTGGCTGACCAAGCATGATTGAATTGCCTTAGCGTCAGAAACTTGTCGTCCTGGCTGCTATGGCCTTTGCTGCAAACCCTAAGCCAGACGTGGCCGAGCAAGCCCGGCCGCGTCCTACAGGCGACGAATGGAGGTTCAGACGTCATTAAGGCTTCAACCATGCCTCAACAATAAGTCACTGATAATACAAACCGACCCGTCAGAGGCCGGAGTGGTCGCGCTATAGTCCAATTGGTTGTAGACCCCGCCATGGAAGTTGAGCACTTGATTGATCCACGTGGGGTCCAGTTGCAGGACAGGGGTGGGGGTAGAGCTCGGCGATTTGGCGGGTGTTCGTTCTTTTTGCGTGACGTTGGTCAGTCTGTCTTTGCCGTGTGAGCGGGTGCTGCCCATGCTGGCCTTACAAGCACAACGGTCACTACGCCGATCAGGCTGCTGAGAACCGCCAGCAACAGAATCACCCGTTGCGTTCCGACAGGCGCAGCCCATACCGCCACCAGCAGTCCCGCCAGCGGCTGGGACAGGTTATTGAGGAGCGTCATGACGCCAACGGTCTTGCCGAAGTCCTGGGGCGGAATAACTTGCTGTCGGATGCTGCGCATGTAGACGTTGAACATCTTGTCGAAACCGATGACCAACAGGAAACCGACAGCGTAACCCCATGCTTGCGGGCTGAACGCAGTGATGAAGGCACCTGCAACAATCAGGCAGTAGGACAGGCTGCCCAGAAGTTTCGAGGGGAGGGTTATCCGGGCCAGGAAAAACAGGATAAGGATGGTGGTCGCGGCCCCCGCCGCCTGCAACCCGGCGTAATAGTCCTTACCGGCGCCGTATTGGCCGATCACCATGGCTGCCGAGGTCGCCAGGGTGACGCCAATGATCAGATTGACGCCCACCGCCAGGCTGATGACCTTTTTCAGCACCGTCAGGTTGCGGATATGGCCGAAGGCGATGCGCAACGGGTTGAGCCAGAGGTCGTGATGTTGCTCGAACATTTGCAGGGTGACCGACCCGGTGCGCTGCCAGTACAGCATCGCCAGGTCTGCCAGCAGGAACAGCCCGGCAATCGCCAGCACCACCCAGTGCCATTCCCACACTTCGAGCATCAGTGCGGCGAGCAACGGGCCCAGCACCAGGCCGGTCTGGTCGGCGATTTGCGAGTACGACAGGGTCTTGGTGTAGGTGTAGTGCTTGAAGATGTAGGGCATCACCACTTCGCGGGCCATGATGCCCTGGGTGGTCAGGATGCCACACAGTGCCGAGAGGGCCACGATCCAGTAGATGCCGTCAAAGATTGCGTATAAGACCACTGCCGCCAAGCACGCCGCGGCGCGATAGACCTGGCTGATGTGCAGGATACGGATGGGCGGGAACTTGTCGCACAGGGCGCCGCAGATCGGGAACGCTAGATAGCGGGGCAGGGACTCGACGAAAAACGCCAGGCCCGCCCAGGAAACACTGTTGGTGGTCTGGAACACGATCAGCGGGACGATGAACAGCAATATCTGGTCGGCCAGCCGAGAGAGGAACATTGAGGTGAAAAAGGCCAGGTAATCCTTGCGCATGGAGCTCCTTGATGGCCACGAAAGCGGTGCAGTGCAGACAACGCCGTCAACGTTAACGTCTACATTTAGGTAACGACAGCTTTTTTGAGAGGCCGATCATGTACAAATCACGCTCGTTGATTGCTGCTGTAACTTGCCTTGCGCTCGTAGCAGGTTCTGCTGCAGTCGCCGATCCGGGGAACGGCAAGGGAAACGGCAATTTCGATCAGGGCCAGGGGCATGGACAAGGCAAAGGTGGGCAAGGCAACAAGGGCGGGCAGGGCAATCCCGGTAACAAGGGTAACCAGGGCGGCAAAGGTGGCGGTGGGGGCGGCGATTGGCACAACGGGCCCAGCATCGACCGGGGTGGCATTATCGGCGTGATCGGCGGCTACCGTGACTATTGGAGCCCCGGTCCGGCGCTGCCGCCCGGCGTTCAGAAAAACCTCGCCCGAGGCAAGCCGTTGCCGCCAGGTATCGCCAAGAAACTGGACGGCCGTCTGCTGGGGCGTTTGCCCCACTACGATGGCTATGAATGGCGCCAGGCGGGCACCGACCTGATCCTGGTGGCGATTGCCACCGGCATCATTTACGAGGTGCTTAACGGCGCATTCGATTAGTCGCCGATGGCCTCTTGGCAGGCTGCTGACGGATCAACTCTCCAACTGCCGCAGGCGCTTGTACAAGGTATTGCGGCTGACCCCCAGCCGTCGCGCCAGGTGCGAGATATTTCCACCCACGGCCTGCAACTGCCGGTTCAAGTCCTCCGCATCGTTCAGGTCCACCGCCAGCGGTTCGGGAGTGTCCACTGGCTCCATTTCAAGGTCGACGAAGAAGTCGTCCGGCAGGTGTTCCGGGCGGATCGGTTGTTCTTCAGCCATCGCCAGGGCCACTTGCAGCACGCTGCTGACCTGGCGCAGGTTGCCCGGCCACGGATGGCGTTCGAACAGATCCAGGACTTCGCGACTCAAGCCGGCCCATTGGGTCGGTTCGCGGTGGTGTTCCCAGAGGCGTTTGAACAGCGCCTGCTTGTCGCTGCGTTCGCGCAGGGGCGGCAGTTCCAGGGTCAGGCCGCCGATGCGGTAGTACAGGTCTTCACGGAACCGTCCCAACTGCACCTGTTCACGGAGCAAGCGGTTGGTGGCGGAAATGATGCGGATGTCCACCGGGAACAGTTCGGCGCTGCCCACCGGTTGTACGCAACGCTCCTGCAAAACCCGCAGCAGCCGGGCCTGGGTTGGCAGGGGCATGTCGCCGATTTCGTCAAGGAACAGCGTGCCGCGGTCGGCCTTGCGGATCAGGCCGATGCTGCCTTTCTGGTTGGCACCGGTGAAGGCGCCTTTTTCGTAACCGAACAGTTCCGACTCAACCAACTCGGCGGGAATCGCCGCGCAGTTGACTGCGATGAACGCTTGCTTGCAGCGCGAACTGGCCTGGTGCAGGGCCTTGACGAACACTTCCTTGCCGACGCCGGTCTCGCCATGGATCAGCAGCGGAATGTCTTTCTCCAGCAAGCGTTCGGCCTGGCGCACGGCTTTTTCTACGCGGCTGTCACCAAAATGCAGGGTGTTGAGGCTGATGACGTTGCTGGCGGGCGCCGGCGCGGGTGTAGATACGGGTGTGGGCTCGGCAAACACCCGCGGCTTGATCGACAACTGGCTCGGGCGCTTGAGCAGGCATTGGAAGCGGTTGCGTCCCGAGGCCTGCAAGGAGAACGGCAGGCCGTCGGGCTGGTTCAGCAATTCCATCAGCGAGACCTTGAACAGGCTTTCGATGCTCACCCGCGACAGGCTCAGGCCCAGCAGGTTGTCGGCCCGGCGGTTGGCGGACAGCACCTGGCCGGTTTCATCGAAAATCAGTAGCCCGGCCCATTGGCTGTCGAGGTTGTTCAATCCGGTGTTGAAGGTCAGCTGGAAGTGTTCACCGCGAAACAGGTTGAGGATCAGCCGGTTCTCCACGGTCTGGCTCATCATCTTGACCATGCCCAGGGTGTGGGAGGGCGGCAGGTAGCTATCGCTGGAGACGTCCAGCACCGCGATGACCTTGCGTTCGGCATCGAAGATCGGCGCGGCCGAGCCGGTCATGAAGCGGTTGGCCTTGAGAAAGTGCTCATCGTGCTCGATGTGCACCGCCTGCTCACAGGCCAGCGCGGTGCCGATGGCGTTGGTGCCGGTGCAGCGCTCCATCCAGCTCGCCCCGGCGCTGAAGCCGTGGGCCAGTTTCGGCTCGATGAAGCGTTGGGTGCCCCACGAAGTAAGCACCTGGCCCTGATTGTCGGCCAGCATGATCAGGCAATTGGAATTGCTCAAGATGTTCTCGTAGTACGGCAGGACTTCCTGATGGGTGGTCTGCACCAGTGAGTGCTGGCTTTCCAGCAACTGGGCGATGCCTTCGGCGGGCAGCGGGTCGAAGGACGGCACGCTCTGATGGCTCAGGCCAAAGGCGCGGCAACGGGACCAGGAAGCCTGGATAATGGCCTCGTGGGACAAGGCAGGAGCAGGTGCGGCCATGGGGCACTCTCGCAGGAGCTTTTTATTGTTGGGGTGAGTCTCGCACATCCTCCTTGTGCTGGGGCAGGTCTGGATGTGACTTAGTGCACATCCCCTCTGTGGGAGCGGGCTTGCTCGCGAAAGCGGTAGGTCAGTTACATGAATGTCGACTGATACACCGCTTTCGCGAGCAAGCCCGCTCCCACAGGGGATTGGCGTCCGGCCCGGCTATAGCATTCATTCAGTGTTGTTCAAATTTGTTCATTGTCAACGCTCTGACTGTTCAGTTGTTCAGCCTGAGTTGTTCACTTTCGTTCATCAACGAACACATTTTTCTGACAGATTTCATGTAAACCCTGACAGATCAAAGGCTTGTAATTTCTGGCACGGCTTTCGCTTTTGTACGTGGGTCGCTTGATTCCAAATAATAAAAAGGCCGAGCCATGTCATTAAAGCTTGAGCACATCTGTCGCACCGTCGAAGGCCAGACCTGGATCGACGATGCCAATCTGAGTTTCGAACCCGGATCCTTCAACGTCCTGCTGGGCCGTACACTGTCCGGCAAGACCAGCCTCATGCGGCTGATGGCCGGACTGGACAAGCCCGACAGCGGTCGCATCCTGATGAACGGCGTCGACGTGACGAATCGCCCGGTGCGCTTGCGCAACGTGTCGATGGTCTATCAGCAGTTCATCAATTACCCGACCATGACCGTTTTCGAAAACATCGCCTCGCCGTTGCGCCAGGCCGGTGTGTCCGATGAGGTAATCCAGAGCAAGGTGCTGGAAACCGCACGGATGCTGCGGATCGAGAAATTCCTCAAGCGTCATCCCCTGGAATTGTCCGGTGGCCAGCAACAACGCACGGCCATGGCCCGGGCGCTGGTCAAGGACGCCGAACTGATCCTGTTCGACGAGCCTCTGGTGAACCTGGACTACAAGCTGCGTGAAGAGCTGCGCCAGGAAATGCGCGAACTGTTCCAGGCGCGCCATACCATCGCCGTCTACGCCACCACCGAGCCCAACGAGGCCTTGGCCCTGGGCGGTACGACCACGATCCTGCACGAGGGGCGGGTGATCCAGAGCGGCAAATCGTCCTCGGTCTACCACCAGCCACAAACCGTGCTGGCTGCCGAGCTGTTCTCCGAGCCGCCGATCAACCTGATGCCGGGGCGCATTGCCGGCAATGAAGTGAGCTTCGCCAATTTCGTGCACTTCCCGCTGAACGTCGACCTGCGTCCGGTGGGCGAGGGCGAGTTCCGCTTCGGCGTGCGTCCCAGCCATATTTCGCTGGTGCCGAGCAACGACGATGACCTCGAGCTGGCCGTGACCGTCGAGGTTGCCGAAATCAGCGGTTCGGAAACCTTCCTGCACGTGCGCAACGAACATTTCCTGCTGGTACTGCACTTGCCGGGCGTACACGAGTACGACGTGGATGCGCCGATCCGCATCTACATCCCGACCCACAAACTGTTTGTCTTCGACGCCCAGGGCAAATTGGTCCAGGCCCCGGGCCAGCGTATTGCGAGGGTTGCCTGATGGCTGAAATTCATTTGCAGAACCTCGCCCACAGCTACACCAGCACCCCGGCGGGGCCCGAGGATTACGCGATCCGCGAGATGAACCACATTTGGGAGCAGGGCGGCGCCTATGCATTGCTCGGCCCATCGGGTTGCGGTAAATCGACGTTGCTCAACATCATTTCCGGTCTGCTCAGCCCCTCCGAGGGCCAGGTGAAGTTCGACGGTAAAGTCGTCAACGAGCTGAGCCCGGAGCGGCGCAATATCGCCCAGGTGTTCCAGTTCCCGGTGGTCTACGACACCATGACGGTGTTCGACAACCTGGCGTTCCCGTTGCGCAACCAAGGCATGGCCGAGCCGAAAGTCCATACCAAGGTGCAGGAAATCGCCGAGGTCCTGGACCTGCAGAACCTGTTGGACAAGAAAGCCCGCAACCTCACCGCCGATGAAAAACAGAAAGTCTCCATGGGCCGTGGGCTGGTGCGCGATGACGTGTCGGCGATCCTGTTCGACGAACCGCTGACGGTGATCGACCCGCACCTGAAATGGAAACTGCGGCGCAAGCTCAAGCAGATCCACGAGCAGTTCAACATCACCATGGTCTACGTCACCCACGACCAGTTGGAAGCTTCCACCTTCGCCGACAAGATCGCGGTGATGTACGGCGGCCAGATCGTGCAGTTCGGTACGCCTCGTGACCTGTTCGAGCGCCCGAGCCACACCTTCGTCGGCTACTTCATCGGCAGCCCGGGGATGAACCTGATCGAGGTCACGGCACAGCCCGGTGGCGTTGGCTTCGCGTCGACCCACTTGCCGCTCTCCGAAACCCTGCAACAGCGTGTCACCGAGGCGCAAGGCAAGTCGCTGAAGGTCGGCATCCGGCCGGAATTCGTCCATGTCTGGGACGGGCCCTATGACGACGCCATGCGGGCCGAGGTGGTCCATGTCGAAGACCTGGGCACCTACAAGATCCTGACCCTCAACCTCGATGGCGCACCGCTGAAAGTGCGCCTGGCCGAAGACAAACCGGTGCCGGAAGGCACCGCGTACATCAGTTTCCCGGCGCAATGGCTGATGGTCTATGCCGATGAATACCTGCTGGAACCGCTGAGCGAGGTGCAGCCATGAACAAGGTGCAGAACAACAAGGCCTGGTGGCTGGTATTGCCGGTGTTCCTGCTGGTGGCCTTCAGTGCCGTGATCCCGATGATGACCGTGGTCAACTATTCGGTGCAGGACATCTTCGACCAGTCCAGCCGTTACTTCGTCGGTGCCGATTGGTACAAGCAGGTGTTGCTCGATCCACGCCTGCACGATTCGCTGCTGCGCCAGTTCATCTATTCGGCCTGTGTGCTGCTGATCGAGATTCCCCTGGGGATCGCCATCGCCTTGACCATGCCGACCAAGGGCAAGTGGTCGTCCCTGGTATTGATCATCCTGGCGATCCCACTGCTGATCCCGTGGAACGTGGTGGGCACCATCTGGCAGATTTTCGGCCGCGCCGACATTGGTTTGCTGGGCTCCGCGCTCAACAGCCTGGGCATCAACTACAACTATGCGGCCAACACCATGGACGCCTGGGTCACGGTGCTGGTGATGGACGTCTGGCACTGGACCTCCCTGGTGGCGCTGCTCTGCTACTCGGGGCTGCGGGCGATTCCGGACGTGTACTACCAAGCCGCGCGGATCGACCGGGCCTCGAACTGGGCGGTGTTCCGGCACATCCAGTTGCCGAAGATGAAGAGCGTGCTGCTGATCGCCGTGATGCTGCGTTTCATGGACAGCTTCATGATCTACACCGAACCTTTTGTGCTCACCGGTGGCGGGCCGGGCAACGCCACCACGTTCCTCAGCCAGACCCTGACGCAGATGGCCATCGGTCAATTCGACCTGGGCCCGGCGGCGGCGTTTTCCCTGGTGTACTTCCTGATCATTCTGTTGGTGTCGTGGCTGTTCTATACCGCCATGACGCACTCCGACGCCAACCGTTGAGGCCCGCCCGATGAACAAGAGAAAGCTGATTGCGCTGCTGATCTACATCCTGTTCCTGCTGGTGCCCATCTACTGGCTGCTGAACATGTCGTTCAAGAGCAACACCGAGATCCTCGGCAGCCTGACCCTGTGGCCCCAGGATTTCACCTTCCACAACTACAAGGTGATCTTCACCGACCCGAGCTGGTACACCGGTTACCTGAACTCGCTGTACTACGTGAGCCTGAACACGGTGATTTCCCTGTGCGTCGCGTTGCCGGCGGCCTATGCGTTTTCCCGTTACCGATTCCTGGGTGACAAGCACCTGTTCTTCTGGCTGCTGACCAACCGCATGGCCCCACCGGCGGTGTTTCTGCTGCCGTTCTTCCAGCTGTATTCGTCCATCGGGTTGTTCGATACCCACATCGCGGTGGCCTTGGCCCACTGCCTGTTCAACGTGCCGCTGGCGGTGTGGATCCTCGAAGGCTTCATGTCCGGGGTGCCGAAAGAAATCGACGAGACGGCCTACATCGACGGCTACAGTTTCCCCAAGTTTTTCGTGAAGATCTTCGTCCCGTTGATCGGCTCCGGCATCGGCGTCACGGCGTTCTTCTGCTTCATGTTTTCCTGGGTCGAGCTGTTGCTGGCGCGCACGCTGACTTCGGTCAACGCCAAGCCGATCGCGGCGGTCATGACCCGCACCGTGTCGGCCTCGGGGATCGACTGGGGAGTGCTGGCGGCGGCGGGGGTGTTGACCATCCTGCCGGGCATGCTGGTGATCTGGTTCGTTCGCAACCACGTGGCCAAGGGCTTTGCCCTGGGCCGGGTCTGAGGAGTCGATGATGGAATGGATGAACTGGACCGTCCCGACGGCGGCATTTTTTGGGGTTATCGCCTTGTTCCTGGCAGGCATGACCACTTGGGAGTTGCGTTCGCCGAGTATCCCTCGGCGTGGTTTCCTGCCGATTGCCACCACTCGTGGCGATCGGTTGTTTATCGGTCTTCTCGGTAGCGCCTATCTCCACCTGATGGTGATAGGCGCCACCGACTGGAGCATCTGGATAGCGTTCGCGTTGTCTTGGGTGTGGCTGTTGGCAGTGATGCGGTGGGGCTAGTCGCGCATATTCGACGATCAGGCTCTTAAACCCAAACAGGAGGTCTCTATGTTCAATAAAAACAATAAGCTGCGACATAGCGTTTCATTGGCAGCCATGCTGGCACTCAGCGGGTTGAGTGCTGCGGCCTGGGCTGACGCCTATGAAGACGCCGCTAAAAAGTGGATCGGCAGTGAATTCAAGCCGTCGACGCTGACCGAAGCTCAGCAACTCGAAGAACTGAAATGGTTCATCAAGGCTGCCGAGCCGTTTCGTGGCATGAAGATCAACGTGGTGTCGGAAACCCTGACCACCCACGAGTACGAGTCCAAGGTACTGGCCAAGGCCTTCACCGAAATCACCGGGATCCAGTTGACCCACGACCTGCTGCAAGAAGGCGACGTGGTGGAAAAGATGCAGACGGTGATGCAGTCCGATAAAAACATCTATGACGGCTGGGTCAACGATTCGGACCTCATTGGTACGCACTTTCGCTATGGCAAGACCGAATCGATCACCGACCTGATGGCCAATGAAGGCAAGAACTTCACTTCGCCGACCCTGGACATCAAGGACTTCATCGGTACCTCGTTCACCACCGCGCCGGACGGCAAGCTCTATCAACTGCCCGACCAGCAGTTCGCCAACCTCTACTGGTTCCGCGCCGACTGGTTCGAACGGCCGGACCTGAAGGCCAAGTTCAAGGAGAAATACGGCTACGAGCTGGGCGTACCGGTGAACTGGTCGGCCTATGAAGATATCGCCAAGTTCTTCTCCGAAGACGTCAAGGAGATCGACGGCAAGCGCGTCTACGGCCACATGGACTACGGCAAGAAAGACCCGTCCCTGGGTTGGCGCTTCACCGATGCCTGGTTCTCCATGGCCGGTGGCGGCGACAAGGGCCTGCCCAACGGCTTGCCAGTGGACGAGTGGGGCATCCGCGTCGAGGACTGCCATCCGGTCGGTTCCAGCGTGACCCGTGGCGGTGACACCAACGGCCCGGCGGCAGTGTTCGCGACCACCAAATACGTGGACTGGCTGAAGAAGTACGCGCCACCGGAAGCGGCCGGCATGACCTTCTCTGAATCCGGACCGGTACCGTCCCAGGGCAACATCGCCCAGCAGATCTTCTGGTACACCGCGTTCACCGCCGACATGACCAAACCGGGCCTGCCGGTGGTCAACGCCGACGGCACGCCGAAATGGCGCATGGCGCCTTCGCCGCGCGGTCCGTATTGGGAAGAGGGCATGAAGCTCGGGTATCAGGACGTGGGTTCATGGACGTTCATGAAGTCCACGCCTGAGAAACAGAAACTCGCCGCCTGGCTTTATGCGCAGTTCGTGACCTCGAAAACCGTGTCGCTGAAGAAAACCATCGTCGGCCTGACGCCGATTCGTGAGTCGGACATCAACTCTCAGGCGATGACCGACCTGGCGCCGAAACTCGGTGGCTTGGTGGAGTTCTACCGCAGCCCGGCCCGTGTGCAGTGGACCCCGACCGGGACCAACGTGCCGGACTATCCGCGTCTGGCGCAGCTGTGGTGGAGCCACATCGCCGAAGCCGCCAGCGGCGAGAAGACTCCGCAACAGGCGCTCGACGGCTTGGCCAAGGATCAGGACGCGATCATGACCCGTCTGGAACGCTCCAAGGCCCAGGCCACCTGCGCTCCGAAAATGAACCCCGAGCGCGATGCGCAATACTGGTTCGACCAACCGGGCGCACCGAAGCCGAAACTGGCGAACGAAAAGCCGAAAGGCGAGACGGTGAGCTACAGCGAACTGCTGAAATCCTGGGAGGCGGCTCGCAAGTAAACCTTTGGCAGAGACATGAGAACGGCACCGGAAGGTGCCGTTTTTTTTTCGTCCTGCTTCCCCTGAGGTGTACTTGGGATTTGCAGCTCGCGCAGACCCTGTGGGAGCGAGCCTGCTCGCGATGACAGCGGCACATTCAACATCCATGCAATCTGATCCGCCGCTTTCGCGAGCAAGCCCGCTCCCACAGTTGATCTGAGGTGTATTGGAGACCTGCGGCTGGCGCGAACCCTGTGGGAGCGGGCTTGCCCGCGAAGGCGTCAGCCTATCCAGCATCTGAGCAAGCTGATCCACCGCTTTCGCGAGCAAGCCCGCTCCCACAGGGAAATGCCATGAATGCGTGGGCCTTACTCGCCTTAGCCCGCCTTGGCCGGGCTTGCCTGGGGTTGCACCGCCACGGGCGACGGCCGGGTGCTCATCAGTGCATCGAGTGCCTGGCGATAGCTGCGACCCGCCAGGCTCATGCTGTTGTTGTGAGTGGCGCCCGGCACCATCAGCAGGCGCTTGGGCTCTCGGGCGGCGTTGAACAACTGCTCGCTGAAGCGCGGGGGGACGTAACGGTCGTCGGCGCCGTGAACGATCAACAACGGCATGTTGATCTCGGCAATCTTGTCGATGGAGTCGAACTTCTGCGACAGCAACCAGCGTACTGGCAGCGAGGTGTCTGCCATGGCGGTTGCCACATCTCCCAAAGAGGTGAACGTGGACTCGATGATCAAGCCCCGGGCCGGCACGACGCCGCCTTGCTTGACAGCCTTCTGTCCCAGCTCCGCCGCAAGGTCCACCGCAATGGCGCCTCCCAGTGAATGACCATAGATCAACCGCAGCGCCGGGTCCGGTTGCAGCACTTCAAGGCGCTCCCAGGCGATCCGCGCATCTTCATAGACACTGGCTTCCGAGGGGAGATCGCCCTGGCTTTTGCCAAAGCCCCGGTAATCGATAGCCAGCACAGAAAAGCCCATCGCGTTCAACTGCTGGATACGAAACAACTGCCCGGTCAGGTTCCACCGCACCCCGTGCAGGTACAGGATGGCCGGCGCGTTCTTGCGCGAGGCCGGCCACCACCATCCATGGATATTTTCCCCAGCCTTGAAACTCGCAGGCTTGAGATCGAATTCCTGCAGGCCGCGGGGAATCCCGCTGAACCAGGTCGCTGTTCCCGGCTCGATGCGAAATACCAACTCCCGTTCCTTGTGCTGCAACACACCGCAGCCCACCGGCAGCCCGACCACCATCGCCGCCATCAAAGAAAATGCCAGCCAACGCCTTTTAAGAAGAGGAAGGGAAAATAAAGACATCGACGCGATTCGCTACCGGGAACAGAAGATGCGTTTTAGCAGATTCCTCCAATGGTGGGAGAGAATTCGGATGGTTGTTCCTTCGCCTTAAAGCGCTGCGGCATTTGGACCATGGCTGGGCCGGGCGCAGAGATCCATGCCTAATGCATGAATCACTTTCAAGACGGTATCAAAACGCGGCTTCGCGCCCGGTGCGAATGCTTTGTAAAGACTTTCACGACCCATACCGGCGTCTACCGCAACTCGTGCCATGCCTCGGGCCTTTGCTACGTAGCCAATTGCACGCAAAAACTCTTCATTGTCACCGTCTGCCAATACCTGAGAGAGGTATTCGCTGATGGCTTCGTCACTGTCAAGCAACGTTGCCAGATCAAATGTTGTCAGCGTCTGGCTCATAGCTGAATCTCCTTTGCTAATTCTTTGCTCGTCTGATGTCGGTGCGCTGAGAGGATTTATCGCCGCCCGCCAGCAAGACGATAATGATGCCTTTGCGTTGGGTGAAGTAAATCCGGTATCCGGCACCGATATCCACACGCATTTCCGAAACGCCATCGCCTAAACACTTGATATCCCCAAGGTTACCCACCAAGGCTCGATCGATACGACGTGCTATGGCGATTTTGGCTCGTAGATCTCGGAGCGAAGCGTGCCAATCAGAAAAAATTGATGTCTGCTGAATAAGATAGTCCATTCAGTGAATGTATCCAAGTGGATACTGGCGGCGCAATTCCCGGCCTTCGCTTTTGCTTGTCACGATGTAACCCTGCGAACCCAATCGAACTCGCTCGTCGTGCCCCACTCGAAACCTCAACACCCACAAACATCGAGGGCGATTGCATGACGACTCAACATTCGGACAAAGAAGCGGGGGCCGTGCCGACCAAGGATGCCAGCGGTGAGCCGGTCCCGGTGGTGGAGCGGGATATCCGCCGACCCGATCCGGACACTGACAAGGTCGACAAGGTGATTACCCCCAAGTCGATCAAGAGCCACGAGCAGGACGCGCAAAAGCTTAAGGACAAGGTCGGGCAGGCTGAGCAGAAGTTGGAGCGCTGACAGCGCCTCTGTGCTCCTGGGTTTCGCATCACACCCCTGTGGCGAGGGAGCAAGCGCCCTCGCCACAGGAGGATCGTTTGCTCCGCCAAAGGTAAGTTTCACTCCATCAGCATCAGCTGTCGCTCCGTTCCCCCATAGTGCACCGTGGGCACCCCGGCCAGGCGATCGTGCAGCACCTGCGTGAGGGAGGTGCCGGATGCCAGGCTGGAATCACCGAAATCGCCGCCCAGTTCCAGCGGATGCACAATCACCTCCAGCGAGCCGTGCTCCGGCGGTGCTGCATGCGCCAGATCGGCGGGTGTGCAGACATAGTCAGCCGTGGCGCCGCTCAGGGCCCGCAGGCGACGGTTAAGCAGCGTCTTGAAGAGGCGCTTGGGCAGGTTCAGGTTCGCCCCCAGGTTACGCGCAAGCCGCACGGGTACGCCTTGCCGGGCAGCGAAGCGGGCCACCACTTCACCGATGGGCCAGATGTTGTGGATATGTTGGTGGGAGTCGAGGTGGCTGGGGCGCAAACCGTGATCCAGGCAGCGCTGCCATTGCGCCTGAAGTTCGCCCTCGATTGCTGTGAGGTCTCTAGAGTCCAGGCGCAGGCAGTAGCGTGACAGGTGGAAATGGAACTGGCCGTACGCATCGCAAAATGCCCGTCGCGATTTGATGGCTTGGCTCAACGGCTGCCCATGGCTGAGATTGAAATGCAGGCCGATCCGCCCTTCGAGCCGAGGCTGTCGGGACATGACACACGCCTGTTCGAAGCCCGGCATATTGGCCATGATGGTCGCGGAACTGATCAGGCCTGCCTCGAAGGCTCGAACTATTATGGTGTTTTCGCTGGAACACAGTCCGAAGTCGTCAGCGTTGATGATCACTTGGCGGGGCATGGGGGAATCTCCATTTCCTTGGGAGTGGAAGGTAAACCTGTTGCTTTGGTTTTTTTAGATGAGTGTTTACGAAGCCAGGGTTTGAGACTTTTCCAGAGACGCAAGGCGAGCCCGAGGATCAACCCATCGGGTCGCCAGGAATAAAAACTCCAACGCCAATGCTCCAGTTGTCCCGTCATGCGTTCGTGCAGTTGATGGCTGGAGTTCTCGAGACTGACCCGTGACGCATCGATCCACCGCCAGTTTTCCTCCAGCCCCCAGCGGATCCATTCTTCAAGCAATACCCGGCCACTGCCCAAGTCCGAATACTGCGGCAGGAATGCCAGGTTGTAATCGTAGAGTCGGCCTTGGTCCAACAGACCCAGGCGATAGCTGATGCATTCGCCGTTCAGCTCCAACATCACCACCCGCACCAGACCCTGGGCGGCGAGGGCGGTAAAGGCATGGTTCATCCATTGCCGACGCATGGCGTCAGCGAAGATGCCGACACCTTCCTCACCTTTCCAGCTGGCGGCCTCGACATCCATCAGTGCCCGCAACACTTGTCCCATGCCGATGGCATCCGGCGTCACTCGACGGATCTGGGCACCGCACGCGGCGATCCGCTTGCGCGCCCGGCGCAACTTGTAGCGTGGATCGCCGGAAATTTCCTGATGATCACTGTCGCTGATCAGGTGCACCGGAACCCGGCAACTGAGCCGTCGCTCCCCGGTGGAGCTTAGCGCCATCCAGGCACTGAGGACGCTTTGTTCACCGACCGGCTCGATCACTTCATTGAGCTGCAGCAAGGCGTGAGGCACCTGCTGACGAATCTGCACCAGCGCCTGGCCCATGTCTTCGGCGTTCAGGCGCACCAGCACCGCAATGCGGTCAGCCAATGGATACCCCAAATGGTGCAACACCCGGAAGCGCAGCCCGCCGAGACGCTCAATTTCCGATATCAGGGGCAGGCAAAGGCACAAGGCCTCATCCTGCCAGCCCAGCAGCACATGCAATTGCTGTTCGGGCGACAAGGCGAATTCCGCTGCTTGCAGCCAGGCCAGGGTATTGAATGGTGTCGCGTCGGCCACCTGGGTTCGCAGCTGTTCATAAGCTGTCGCGGGGAAATCCGCTGCGCCCAGAGAGCGACACCATTGGAACCGGATCGCCATGGAAGTCAGGCCGTCGCAGTCGATGCAACCGGCTTGGCCGGTTTACGAAAAGCGTCCAGCACGGAGCCCGTGTAATGCGTGTCACGGAAAAACCGAAAGCGGCCGAACAGACAATGCATATGAGTGATCCGGCCGCTCTCTTGATAATCCATGCGCAGGTGTAGCTTGGCGGCTGGAACGTTACTCAGTTCGAAGACATCGACCACCTTGTTGCAACCCTGCTTGGCCATGGCTTTCCATAGATCCAGTTGCAGATCCACCGATAGCCGGGTCCCCCAGTAAGCGCGGTACAGCTCACCGCCGAACTCAAAGAATTCACCTGGTTTGACCGGGAACCAGCAGCGAAAGAAATGGCGGTCGAAGTAATCTCGTTTACAGCCCCAGATGAAAGCGACGCAGTCGCCTTTGTCGTCCAGGTACATGTGTCCGGTGTGGCCTTCGGCGGCCAGCTCACGCATGGTCTCGACACGGTCGCCAAAGTACCTGGCAAAGGCCTCGACATTGCTGGTGGTAATGCGTTCCAGGCGCAGTGGGGTATAAGGCCTCAGGTTTATAGCGCGTACCGGACTGACCAGGTCGCGTTCCATCCACACCAGTTGCTCGTGGAAATACACGTAGTGTCTGTAAAGCTGTTTCAGAACGGCGCGCAGACCTTTTTTTCGTATTTGCTCATGCAGTTTTTGCAGAACGTTCATGTTGCCTCCTTGTCGGGCGGGTTGGTGAAAGGGAACGGCCCCCGCCGCTAAGCGGCAGGGAGCCACACCACTGGCGCCAGATCGCCGTGGACGTCAGGCCGCCGCAGTCGTTGCGGCCGGCCCGGCTGGTTTATGAAACGCGTCCAGTACCGAGTTGCGGTAAAACGTGTCGCGGAAAAACCGCCAGCGACCGAACAGGCGATACACGTGGGTGATCTTGCCGCGTTCCTGGAACCCCATGCGCAGGTGCATCTTGATCGCCTGGATGTTCTGCAAGTCGCAGACATCGACCATGGTGTCGCAACCTTGGTCTGCCATGACTTTCCAGACTTCCAACTGCATGTCCGCCGATATACGGGTACCCCAATATTCACGGATCGCCTCGCCACCGAACTGAAAATACTCGCCAGGCTTGATCGGAAAATTGCAACGATAGAAATGGCGGTCGAAATAGTCCCGTGTGCTGGCCCAGGCGAAACCCACGGTGTCGCCCTGGGCATCCAGATACATCAAGCCTGTGTAGCCTTCGGCCGCCAGCTCGCGCATGGTTTCGACGCGGTCGCCGAAGTGCCGGGCAAAAGCATCGGCATTGCTGACCGTGATGAACTCCAGGCGCATCGGTGGGTAGGGCTTGAGGTTATGCGGGGGGAGTGGGGTCCGCACATCGTGTTCCAGCCACACCAGCCGGGTGTGGAAATACACGTAGTGTTTGATCAGTTGCTTGAAGACTGCGCGCAGGCCCTTTTGCTGAACGTGACGACGACATTTCTGTAGAACGCTCATGGTGCCTCCTGATGGATGGCCGGTTGTGGGGAAGCGGGAGCAGTCCAGTTCAGGGCGAACAGGGTTTCTCCCGGCAGGAGAAACTGGATTTGTTCGGCCTGGCAATTGAACGGGGCGCTGCGGATATGACTATCGGGGCCGAAATACGCCAGGTCTGCTTTAGCCTGGGAACAGGCAACGCCATCCAGGCTGACTTGATGGGCCCGCGTGCTTTTGTTCACGCCCAGCAGACTGCGTTGCTTGCCAGTGGCCATGGCCAGGGCGTCGACTTCAAAAGCGTCGTTGTCCAGGCGCAGCACCTGGTCGAGCCAATGCTGCTGGATGAACTGCTGGGCCAGCCCCACCGGCTTGAGCTCGAAGCGTTCGTTGTCCAGCACCCGCACCATGCCCTTGGGGTACTGCGGTTCGTCGGCCACCTGAAACCAGTTGAGCATGTCCAACAGGCCATCCGCGGAAGCGTTGATCACCACCGACGTCCACCACAGGGACGCGTAGTGTGTTTCCTGGTCGTAGGGGCTCAGGCTGGAGCCGCTGGACATATTGGTCTGATCCAGCAGCAACGCCTTGCGGGGCCGGCCCTGGCTGTCCAGGCCCACCAGGTCGGCGGCCTGGCGGACGCTGTGGCGATAGACGCGGGTGGCGAGCAGATCGCGGACCATCCATTCGTGCCAGGCCAGGGCGTCGATCTGGTCGCCGTACTGGGCGAGCAGGCGCCGTGCCCAATCGATGCCGCGTTTGTTGGCAGCGTTCTCCGCCAGCGGGCCGTTGGTGAAGCGTGAGCTGGCGGGGATGGCGATGCGCACGCCGGCGCTAGCGTTGGCCGGGAGGGCGCGAACCTGTTCGGCCATGCTCTGGAACAGTTGCTGGTAGGTGGCGAAATCGGCGTAGTTGAGGTTCGGTTCGTCGGCGAAACTCAGGTAATGGATGCCTTTGCCGCCCAGTGCACGAGTCGCCTTGAGCCAGGCCTGCAAGCCGCTGGTGCTGACCCGGTCGGCCCGCAGGTCAGCCTGACGTTGGCTACCGGCCAGCAGGGTGATGTCCCGGGTGATGCCGAAACGGTCCTGGTAGAGGCGCCGGAAGCGATCTTCGTAATCCGGTTTGCCCGCCGTGATATCCACCAGGCTGTAGTAGCTGGCCGCCTGGGGCTTGAGCGCGTCGAGTACGGCGTAGCTGGATGGCGGCGGCAGGACATAGGGCAGGGCGATGCCCAATCGTGGGGTTGGGCCGAGCACATTGGCGTGGAGCTTCAGATGAACCTGTCCCGGATCCTGGCGCAGCGGTTGCAGGTGCGCCGGGTCCTGGGCGAACAGGTTGGCGGTGCCGTCCAGCCAGAAGGCCGCCTTGCCGTTGCCCTGAAAATGCAGGCGCCAGATCTGTTCGACGTCGGCAACCGGCAACGCCAGTTGATCGAACTGCCAATAGGCCGGGTAGGGCGTAAGGTTCAATTGCAGCTGCTTGCCGTCGCCGACGCGTCGGGCTTGCAAGCTACGGACCCCGCCGTGGAATTTGCCCGCCAGTACGGCCTTCTCGCCGGCCGCGACTTTGAAGTACAGCTCGTCGCCATCGTGGGTTTCGGCGCTGAAATGCACCTTGGCCGGGGCGAACAGCGCCTTGGTGCGGGCGTCGTGTTCGACGGTGTAGCGGCGGAAACTGTAGCCGGGAATCTCCAACCGATAGCTGGCGGCGCCCGGCATCAGGGGCCATTGCTGTTCGCCGTGGATCTGGTCCGCCTGGATCAGGCGTTCACCTGTCAGGCGTCCTTGACCATCGAGCAGGTACAAGTGCTCTGAATTGGCATCGGCCTGCCAGGCCGGCACCCAGCGCACCGTCACTGAATCGGGACGGTCGGTTTGCAAGTACAGGCTGCCGTCGCGAATACCTGTCCAGGCCATGGAGGCGCCCTGAGCCGAAAGCGCCAGGCCCCACAAACCGAGCGACAAACTGATTCTCCTGGCCCACCGCGTCGCCCTCATCGCGAGCAGGCTCGCTCCCACATTGGATTGGTGGTGTTCATAGGTGGTGTGTTTGGCACCCAGTCCCTGTGGGAGCGAGCCTGCTCGCGATGAGGGCATCACATTCAACATCAATGCAAGCTGACCTGCCGCCATCGCGAGCAAGCTCGCTCCCACAGGGTTCGGTGTTCCCCCTGTAGGAGCAGGCTGGCAGGCGACGGGGGAGTTCATGCCGATTTCCCCATCAGCATCTGACGCATCGGCAGCAAGTCGCTGGGCAGGATGATCAGGGTCTGCCACAGCGCCACGCCGCTGAGGCGGCAGTACATCGCCAGCAGTGCCAGGGTCACGCCCAGGTAGGCGATGGACGACGCAGCGGCGGCGCCGACGATGCCAAAGCGCGGAATCAGCAGCACATTGAGCGCCAGGTTCAACAACGCGCCGCCTCCCATCAGCAGCGACACCGTGCCCGGCCGATCCTTGCCCAACAGGTCCAGGCGCAGGATGCTCGCGTAGCACAGGCCGAACAGCCCTGGCAGCAAGGCGAGCAAGGCCGGATACGCCGGTTGGTAGGCCGCGCCGAACAATGTGACGATCAGCCATTGGCCGATCAGCGCCATGGCCAGGCAGGCACCGAGCATGACGGTGGCGGTCAAGCGCAGGGCGAAGGGGGTCAGGCGTTGCATGTCGTTGTCCTGCTGCAACAGGCGTTTCATCAGGGGCGTGGTGACCGCTTCCGGCACGATCAACAGCAGCTCGGCGGCCGCGCTGGCCATGGCGTAGTGACCCAGCGCCGTGCTGCCCAGCAGGGCACCGATAAACAGGAAATCCGAGCGTAGGATTATCTGCTGGAAGAGCAGGTCTGGGTGACTGCGGGCACCGTAGCGCAGCAGCTCGCCCTGGCCGCTACGATCCCAGCACAACGATAGGTCATGATCGCGTCGCAGCCACATCCAGCCCGCCAGCACCACCAGGCTCAGGCCCGCCAGCCAACTGATCAGCGCGGCTTCCAGGGCAGCGTCCTTCCACAGCCAGAACAGTGCGATGAACAGCACCAGCGGCGCGAGGGATTCCACCAGGCGCAAGGCATTGAACGCGCCCACGCCACCGGAGGCGTTGTGCAACGTCAGCAAACCGCTCTTGAGCACGGTCAACGGCACGGCCAGCAACAGCAGCCAGGCGAGCAAACCCAGTTGCGTGGTGATGTCCAGTTCGCCGCCGAACTCCCGCACCAGGGCCACCACCAGCAGGGTCAGCAAACCGGCCAGCAGGCAACCGAACACCAGCACCTGACTGAGCAACAAGCCCATCGAACGCTGCTGCGCCGCCTGATAACCCACGGCAGAATTCAACCCGCCACTGGTGACCGCGCTGATCAGGTCCGGCAAGGTGCTGAGCAAGGCAAACAGCCCGCGCTCGCTGGGGCCCAGAATGCGCGCCAGCAGCACATTGCGCAGCAGGCGCAGGCCGATCATCGCCAGGCGCGTGCCCATGCTCATGACCAGGTGCTTGAGGTAATGACTGCGACTCATGGACGTGATCCTCGCCGGATGCGCCAGGCCAGCAGCTCGGGATAGGCGGCATTGCGTTGGCTGACCCCGAAGCGCGGCAGGTTCAGCGGGTCGCCGTCGTTGCGATAGAGCCCGGTCTCGGTGCCCAGGGCAAACGCGAAACCGTGGGCCGCCACTTGCTGGCGCACCCGCGCATCGTGATCGCCGTTGGGGTAGCAATACACCGGCAGCGGTTGTGCGCAGCCGTTTTCCAGGGCGGTGCGGCTGCGGCTGAGTTCTTCGTGCAGGCGCTGGTCGTCCAGGCCGGTGAGAATCGCGTGGCTGGCGCCGTGGGGGCCGAAGCGGATCAGCCCGGAATCTTCGAGCATGCGCACTTGGGACCAGTCCAGCGCCTGGGGCTGGGCACCGCTCGGGCAGGCCTGGGTCAGGTCGCTGAGGATCTGCGGCTCAAGGGTCTTGAGACTTTGCAGGTAGCGCAGCAGCGACAGGCTGCGGCGCTGCATGTCCAGGTCATCGAGCATCACCGGCAAGGGCCGGCCGACGTATTGCAGGTGTTCGATCAACGCCTGCCGCGCCGCCTGGCCATGGCTGCCCCACAGGGTCTCGCCAATGCTCTCCCACCAGAAGTGCTGGCGGCTGCCGATGAAATCGGTGGACAGGAAAATACTCGCCGGCACCTGGTACTGGCGCAGCAGCGGAAAAGCGTTCATGGCGTTGTCCCGCCAGCCGTCATCGAACGTCAGCGCCACCCGTGGGCGGTTCGGCACATGTTCGGGATCGGCTAGCAGCAGGCTCATCAACGGCACGCAGTCGAAATAGCGTTGCAGCCAGATCAACAGGTGCTCGAAGGCTTCCGGGCCCACGCACAGTTCGTTGCGATGGGGCAGCTCGGCGGCGCGGTCGTTGCTCAGGACCCGGTGCAGCATCAGGATCAGCCCGGCGCCGCGCAAGGGGCCGCGCCCCATCGACGTGTTGAGGTACAGCCAGCCGCCGGTGCGCTTGAAGACCTGTTTGATGGACATCGGCCGATTCTCCTTAGCGGTTCTGCTCCGGGTTCCATTGGTTGTAGCGTTGGCCTCGCAAGAACTTCCACAGCCCGAGGCTCATGCCCGCCAGGGTCACCAACACGAACGCGGCCAGTCGAAAGGGCCGTGGCAAGCGATGGCGCACGTCCAGCAGCCCGAGCAGCGCCATGCTGTAGCCAAGCAACTGCGCCACCAGGCTCAGTCGATAAAACGGATGGTCGTTCCACAGCCATACATTGCTCAGCAACAACGGCAGCAACAACACCGGTGCCAGGCGGCGGATCAACTTGTGGCTGATCAGGCCGATGGCGTAGAGCCCATGGCGCAGCGGGTTGAGCAATTCCCGGCGCTGGGCCAGGCTTTGCAGCCCGCCGACAGTGACTCGCTGGCGCCGCCGAAACTGCTTGTCGGCTTCGTCCACGCCCTGGTCGATGACCCGGGCCTGGGGCACATAGACGATGGCTTTGCCGGCCGCTGGCGCGCAGGTACTGAGGAAGAAATCGTCGTTGACCTGGGCCGGTATCGGTTCGAACAGTTCCCGGCGCAGGGCCAGCAGCGCGCCATCGGCCGAGACCATGCAGTCGGTACGGTTTTCCACCCGGCGCAGCCAGCCTTCGTAATGGCGATACAGGCTGTCCCCCAGGCTCAGGCCCGCGCCTGGCACCGGGATTTCCATGTGTCCGGCACAGGCGCCGACTTCCGGATCGCCCAGGGGCGCCAGCAAATGGCGCAGGGTGTCGTAGGACCATTGGTTGTCGGCGTCGGTGAACACCAGGATCTCGCCGTTGCTATGGGCCACCCCGGCATTGAGGGCGGCGGCCTTGCCCTGGCGCGGCAGGTCGAGCACGCTGATGCGCGGATCGACGACCCGGCGGGCGCGGGCCACCGTGTCGTCGGTGGAGCCGTCGCTGACCAGGACGATGCGCAGCGAATGCGCTCGATAATCCTGGGCCAGCAGGCTGCGCAGCTTGTCTTCGATGTGCCGGGCTTCGTTGTGGGCGGCGACGATGATGCTCACGTCCATCGGCAACGGCCGCCCATAGTGCCGGATCGGGAACAGCGGCATCAGCAGGCTCAACATCAACGGATATCCGAGGTAGGCGTACACCGGCAGCAACAGGCAGGTCCAGTAGATGAATTCAGCCACGGGCAGGTCTCCTGGCGTTCCAATGACAAAGGTTGAGCAGCAACGCCGCGCCGGTCAGATGCAGGCGCACCCCATGCAGCGCCCACAATTGCAACGTCAAACGCGGGTCGCGCCGGCTCTGACGCAGGCTGAGCAGCAACGGCGGCAACGAGGTCATCAGCGCCAGCGCCAACGCAAGTCGCCCCTGGCCCAGGAAAAAAGCGAGCAGGGCCAGCAGGTCCAGGCCCCAGGCGCCGACGGACAATGCCGGGAAGCGCAGCAGGCGCACGCTTGCGCCGTGACTGCGCAGCAGTTGCAAGTGACTGCCCTGGCGCCACAGCTCCTTGCTCATCCACTCGCGCCAACTGCCTTCATAACCCCAGTGCAGAGCCAGGCTTTCAGTGACCAGCAACAACTGGGCATCGGCCTGGCGCAAGCGCAGGGAGAAATCCTTGTCCTCGCCGGTGCGCAGGGTTTCGTCGAAACCGCCCACCTGTTCGAACCACGACCGACGCATCAACAGGTTGGCACTGGGCAACCACTGCACGCGGTGCAGGCGATGAGCGCCGGGACGCTGGCTGCGGCGTTGCCAGGCTTCGGCGAACCACGGCGCTTGCCGTGGCGTGTCGAGGTCCAGGCCCAGCACGTCGCCCTGGCGGCCTTCGAGTTCCAGCAGCAGCTTGAGCCAGTCGGCCGGCATTTCGATGTCGGCATCGATGAACGCCAGCCACTCGCCGTGGGCGAGCGCCGCACCGCGGTTGCGCAGGGCACCGATGTGCACGCCCGGCACAATCAACACCCGTGCTCCCAGTTCATTGGCGATGCGCGGCCCATGGTCATCGGAACCGTTGTCCACCACGATCAACTCGCATTCCAGCTGTGCCTGGCGAGCCGCTTCCCGGGCCGCCAGCAGTGTCCGGCCGATGTGCCGTGCCTCGTTGTACATCGGGATCACAATGCTCACCCGGCTCATGGGCGAGCCTCCTGCGGCGCGGCCTGTTCGGCCTGGTAGCGCAAGACACTGGTGAGGGCGAGCATGATCCAGAGCAATTTGTGGTTCGGCGCGCTGAGGAACATCAAGAACAGCGCCAGGGCCAGGAAACTCGTGCCCAGGTGCGTCAGCAGGTCGGCCTGCGCCCAGTCCCGGCGCTGGAGCCAGAGGCGGCGGGCGTGGAACAGGTTGTATAAGCCCAGGCCGATCATGCCGACGAACATCAGCCCACCCGGCACGCCGATTTCGCTGAAAATCTCCAGGTAAGTGTTATGCGCGCGCCGATACAGATCCCCCAGCTTGCGGTTGGCCGAGAACGCCTTGGCGTAACCGGTGGGCGCGTAGTGCAACGGAAAGGTGCCGGGACCGCTGCCCAGCACCGGGTTTTCCCGGATCATCTGGCTGCCGACCAGGATGTACGAGGCACGACGGCCCAGGGACTCATCCTGGTGGGCGCTGGCGCCAGCGCTGAGAATGCTCAATGACTGAATGCGGGCCATGTAGCCGGCGGGCATCACGGCGATCGCCACGGGAATCAGGAGCGCCAGTCCGAGCATGGCGAAGCCCAGGTGCCGCGGACGGATGCGCGGCAGCTGCGCGCGGTAGTGATACAGGCCGATCATCAGGCTGAGCATCAGCACCACCAGGCCCGAGCGCGATTCGGTCTTGGTCATGCCGCCCAGCAGCAGGATGAAACAGCCGCCCCAGAACAACCGGTGCAACAGGGACGGACCGCGCACCACCAGCAACAACGCCAGCGGCACGGTAAAGGCAATCAGCAGGGCAAAGACATTGGGGTCTTCCAGCAGGCCGGAGGCGCGGCCCTGATCCTGGTACTTGGCCGAAAACATCGCCATCACACAGGTGGTGGCGACGCTCAAGGTCACCACGCGGCAGAACAGGTCGAGGTTCAGTCCGCGACCGATCAGCAGGGTGATCACGAACAGGATCAGCCCCACGCTCAGTTCACGAAAATGGGTCATGGACAGATCCATGTTTTCCGACAGCAGCAGGCTCAGGCCATACAAGGTCATGAAGCCGATCAGCGGCCGCCAGATATTGCTGCGCAGGCGCGTGGCGGGAATCTGGTGCAGGGCCAGTTGCAGCATCAGGATCAGGATCAGTGCCAGGCCGAAGAACTTGGTGCCGGAAAACGCGTTGTCCTTGAACAGGCCTTCGAACGGCACCAGGGCGGCAATGCCCAGCAGGCCCCAGGCGGGTTTGCGATACAGCACGGCGACGCCCACCAGGCCGAGCACGGCGCCCGGCGCCAGGAACGGCCAAGGGCTGGCCAGCAGGGCCAGGCACACCAGGCCCAGCAGGCTGACGATCGAGAGCGGGACAATCATGGGCGAGCCTCCCGTGCCGTGCGGATGTAAAGCTGCGACCAGCGTTGGGCCAGGATTCGCAGGTCATAGCGGTCGCGCTGCGTGCGGCGTGCGTTTTCGGCCAGCAGCTGCGCCAGGGGCGGCTCGCTGAACAGCGTTTCGATCTGCCGGGCCAGTTCCGCGCTGTCGGTCGGCGTGGCGAGCAGGCCGTTATGGCGGTCTTGCAGCACGTCGGGAATGCCACCGACGCCGAATGCCACCACGGGCACGCCGGCCTGCATGGCTTCGAGCAGAATCATCGGCGTGCCCTCGGTGCGCGAGCTGATGACCAGCGCATCGAGACAGCTCCACCAGGCGTTCATGTCGGTCTGGTAGCCTGGCAGTTCGATGCGCTTCGGCAGCCCGGCGTCAGTGATGCGCTTGAGCAGGGCCTGGCGTTCCGGACCATCGCCGATCATGACTGCGTGCAACGACGCATGCCGCTGGCACAGCGGGATCATGGCGTCGAGAAACAGGTCCGGCCCTTTCTCGCTGCTCAAGCGACCCACGTAGCCGACCCGCCAGCGTTGCCCGTCGTTGCGATGGGGCAAGGGTTGCGCTGGCGGCAGGCCATTGGGGATCACGTCGAGCTTGTCCGAGCGCACGCTCGCCTGGCGGTGCAGTGCAGCGATGCTTTCGGCGACGCAGACCACACGCTTGACCGGGGTGGTTCGGCACAGTTGCAGGCTCAACCAGGTATAGAAGCGTTGCTTGGGGCTGCGCGGCGTGAAACCGTGCTGGGTAATCACCAGCGGCAGGCGCAGCAGCGTGGCGGCGGCCCAGCCGAACAGCAGCCCCTTGAAGTTGTGGGTGTTGAGCAACGGTTGTTCGCTGCGCCGTTGGCGCAGGTGCTGCAACAGTTCGGCCCAGCTCCCGCAGGGATGGCAATCGACCCCGGCCTGGCGAAAGCGCGTGATCAAGGTCGGTGGCGCCGCCAGGAACAGCACTTGATGCTGTCCGGGCGTGACCAGGCAATGATCGAGCAGCATCCGCTCGGCCCCGTAGAAGCCACCGCTGTCGAGCAGATGAATGATCGGCAGGGTGCTGCTGTGGCGGGTCGGGCCGAACGGCGCGTTCAATTGCGCACCCAATGGACGAGGCTGGGCAGGCTCCAGTTACGATGCGGATTGATCTGGTCGGGCGCCTGCTCGTTGATCACCAGCAGCACCGGTACGTCCAGTTGCTGGCTGATCTGCGCTGGGTGTTTGAAGCGATGGTCAAAGAACTCACGCACGTAGACCAGGGCAATCGCCAGCAGCAAGCCACTCAGCACGCCGAACGGAATAATCAGCAGCGGCTTGGGAAACGCTGCGGCGGTCGGCTCGAACGGTGGACTCAGCACGCGAGCGTTCGACAGGTCGTTGTCCAGGGCCCGCGCAGTGCTGGCTTCGGCAAACCGTTGGGCGTAGGTGGAGAACGCCGCATGCAAGGCGTTGATCTCGGTGTCCATCTGTTGCAGCTTGCTCTGGGTTTCCTGCAACTGGTGGATGCGCTCCTTGAAGGCCGCGATGCGTTCCTCCTTCTGATCGATCACTGAACTGACCACCGCCAGGTCGGTGGTGCGTTCCTGGATCCGGTTGCTCACCACTTTGAGAAACTGCTGACGCGTGCGCACGATCTGTTCCCTGGCCAGCAGCATCGGTTCGCTGCCAGGCTGGAAGATCGCCAGGTCATTCATGTAGCGGCTGACCTGGCCGGTCAATTGCTCGCCCAGTTGCTTGATCTCCCGGTCTTCGAAGGCAATGTTGTCCACGGTGGTGGTGAAGGTGAAGGGGAAGGTGTAGTCGTTGAACCGCGAGCTGTTCGCCGCCGCCAGGCTGGTCTTGAGGTAGTCGAGCCAACGCTGGCTTTGCAGCAGGCGGTCCTGATACTGGTTCAGGGTCTGCTCTTCGGTGTTGATGGCGTTCAGGCGGAAGGTGATTTCCTCCTTGGGATCGGCCGAGCCGATTTTTTCAAGCAACGCCAGCCGGGTCCCTTCCAGGCCGTCGAGGCGGTTCTGGTACTGGGATTTCTTCTGTTCATAGAAGGTTTGTGGCAGCTCGATCGATTGCAGGTCCTGGCGGCCGCTGAGGTAGTTCTCCAGCAGTTGCGCGACGAACCGGGTGCCCTCGGTCGGGTCGCCGAAGCTGTAGACGATGGAGATGACGTTGGAGCCGGGCAGGGTCTCGATCTTCAGGTTCTCGATGGCTTCGTCGGTCAGCGTGTCGAGCACGGTGTCGCGCACCGGGTCGGTCTCCAGCCCCAGGCTCTCACGCACGGGGTTGATCACCGTTTCGCGCAACGGCGTGGTGATATAGCGCTTGAACGGTTCGCTCAGCCATTTGTTGAAAACGCCCGGGCTGGGCGTGTACTCGCCGCGCTCACGCAGGGTGCTGATGGTCTGCCGGATCAGCGCCGGTGAACGCAGGATGTTGCTCTCGGTTTCCATGTCCGCCAGGGACGGTGGAATGAAGGTGGCGTTTTCCTGGTTCAGCGACGTGGTGGCGTCGCCCTGGGAGAGTTTTTTCGACTGGACGATCACCTGGGCGGTGATATCGAAGCTCTGTTTGAGCATCAGCGGCAGCACCAGGGCGATCACGGCGAAGATCAGGAAGATGCGCTTCACCCACTGCTTGTTGGCGAAGAAGATCCTGAAGAACTCATGCAGATAGTTTTCCTTGGGATTCATGTCGATCACCTGCGTCAGTTGCTATTGCTGCCTTTGTTGTCGAGGCGGTAGCCGAAGCTCAGGCCCATGCCCTGGAACAGCACCACGTCGGCCAGTTGCCTGGCCAGTTCGCCGGCGCTGGCCAGTTTGGTCTTGGGCACGAAGAGCATGTCTTCGGGTTGCAGGTAGGCGATTTGCGTCGCGTCGCCGCTCAGGGCTTTTTCCACGTCGTAGTGCCGGGCTTCGACCATGTTGCCGTTGCGGCGCATGATCACCACCGAATCGAGCCGGGCCTTGACGTTCGTGCCTCGTGCCAGGGTCAGCGCCTCGAGCACCGAGATTGGCCGGCGGATCGGGTAGGAGCCGGGCTGGCCCACTTCACCGAGTACGTAGATCTCGTTGCCGGCGGTGGACTTGAGCAGCACGTCGACGGTCATGTGCCCCGGCAGTTGGGCGTAGCGCTCATTGAGGAAGGTTTCCAGTTGGTTGACGGTCATGCCTTGCAGCGGTACGGAGCCGATCTCTGGAAAGCTCGCATAGCCATCCCTGCCCACGGTGATCTCTCGGCTCATGCCGGTGGCCGGGTGACTCAAGGTATTTCTGAGGTTGGTCTCGTTGGTCAGCGGGCTGGTCACCATCACCGTCAACTGGTTGCGATTGGGCTGGAACAGCATTTTCTGGTCATAGGCCCGTTGCACCGCCAGGCGGGCTTCGTCGGTGGTCATGCCGGCGACTTTCACCGAGGTGTTGGCTCCCGGCAGTTCGATGCTGCCGTCGGGCATGACCAGCTGCGTGCCGTTGAGCTGGCTGGCAGCGGTGAAGTTCAGGGCCACCTGGTCACCCGGCTGCACGCGATAGGCCTGGGGACCGGCGGTGCTGATGTGGAAGATCACATCGAGCACATCCTGGGGCCGCAGGGTCTGTTCGACCTTGGGCATGTCGCTGGCCTGGGCGTTGGCCGGTGCGGCGGTGAGAATCTGTACCGGCATCGAGCTGGTATCGGAGGTGCTGGAGCAACCGGCAAGCGGCAGCAACAGCAGGACAAGCATCTTGGCGTTCATCTCGTCTTCCTTTTGCACGCTTACAGGTTGTTGTAGAGCCATTTGGGCATGTAGTACTTGCGGCGGTTGAACACGCTGCCCACCACTTTCGCGCCGGCCTGGGCCAGACGCTGCCGAGCGGCCTGGGCGACTTCCCAGCGGGTGTCCTCGCCGCGCACCACCAACACCACGCCGTCGACCTGGGCGCTCATGACCAAGGTATCGGAGGCTGAATAGACCGCGTCGGCGTCGATCACCACGAAGCGGTATTGCGCCGCCAGGTGCCTGAACAAATGGCGCAATTGCTCGGGATTCAGGCGTTCGGCATTGCGCCCCAGGCGGCCGATAGGCAGCACATCGAAGGGCAGGCCGGCGCCCTGTACCACGCAGTCCTGCAACAACGGCGGGGCCAGGGTGTTGAACAGCAGATCGCTGAAACCGCGTTCCTTGTGCAGCGACAGTTGCTGGCTGAGGTTGCGCGGTGACTGGCTGGCATCGACCAGCAACACGCGTCCGCTGCTCATCTGCGCCAGTTGAGCCGCCAGCGCCATGGCGCTGGTGCTGGTGCCGGTGCCGGTGTTGGCGGCTGTCAAAAGCAGGATCCGCAATGAAGGGTCGAGCACGGTCGAGGTCAGGTTGGTCTCGCTCGGGCTGGCTATGGTGAGGATATTCGTCGAACCGTCCATTTAACTCGCTCCGTGGCCGCTGAACACTTTGAAGGGGGTAATCACCAGGATCTTCAAATCCAGCAACAGGCTCTGTTCAGCGATATAGCTGAGGTCCAATTCCACGCGCTGGTCGAAGTCGATATTGCTGCGCCCGGAGATCTGCCACAGGCCGGTCATGCCGGGGTAGATGCTCAGGCGCACAAGATGGTTGTCCTTGTAGCGATAGGCGTTGAACGAGGTGGGCCGTGGGCCGACCAGGCGCATGTCGCCGGTCACTACATTGATCAGGTTCGGCAGTTCATCCAGGCTGCTGCGCCGCAGGAACCGGCCGATGGGGGTGATGCGCGGGTCGTTGTCGATCTTGAAATCGATGGCATCGACGCCGTGTTTGTTCAGATGGCGCAGCGACTCCTTGAGGTTCTCGGCGTCGGCGACCATGGTGCGAAATTTGTACATGCCAAACACCCGGCCGCGGTAGCCCGTGCGCTTCTGCACGAACAGCACCGGGCCGGGGCTGGAGAACTTGACCAGCACGGCCAGGCCCAGCAACAGCGGGCAGAGCAGCACCAGAATCGCCAGCGCGCCCAGGCAGGCGACCACGCGGTTGGTGCGCGAAACGGTCCAGGGCCGCCCACCGTAGCGACCGGTCAGCCAGCCACGGCCCTGGCGGTGGATGGCGGCGTCCAGGCGCCTGCGATGCTCGGGGTCGACACGTTTGTCGCGTCCGGGGGCGTCGATCGGCAGGTCTTGCTCATGTCGGGTCATAGACTCCTCCGCTGAAGTTCGGCCGCAAGCGGCGCGTGGGCAACAGGCAGTGGGTAGTAATCGAGGAACCACTCGATGAAGCGCCCCAGGCCCTCGTCCAGTTCAATGCCAGGCGTGAAACCGGTGGCTTGTGCCAGGTCGCTGGCATCGGCACAGGTGTTGAGCACATCCCCTGCTTGCAGCGGCAGCAGCTCGACGCGGGCGCTTTGGCCCAGGTGTTTCTCCAGCAGCGCCACATAGGTGCGCAGTGCCACCGGGTGCTGGCCGCCGATGTTGTAGATCCGCCACGGTGCCCTGCTGGTAGCCGGGCCGGGCTGTTCGCCGTCGTTGTGTGGCGTGACGTGGGGTGAGCGATCGATCAGCCGGGCAATGCTTTCGATGATGTCGTCGATGTAGGTGAAGTCCCGCTGATGCTCGCCGTAGTTGAACAGCTGCAGGACACGGTTTTCGGTGATGGCTCGGGCGAACTGGATCGGCGACATGTCAGGCCGCCCCCAAGGGCCGTACACGGTAAAGAACCGCAGGCCGGTGCAAGGAATGCCGAACAGATGGCTGTAGCAGTGGGCCATCAATTCGTTGGCTTTTTTGCTCGCGGCATACAACGACAATGGATGGTCCACATTGTCCTGCTCTGAGTAAGGCGTGCGCGGGTTGGCGCCGTACACCGAACTCGAGGAGGCGTAGATCAGGTGCCGGACCGGATAGCGGCGGCAACTTTCCAGGATGTTCAGGAACCCGGTGAGGTTGCTGTCGACGTAGGCCCTGGGGTTTTCCAGGGAGTAGCGCACGCCGGCCTGGGCAGCGAGGTGAATCACCACGTCCGGACGGCGGGCATGGAACAGTTCATCGATGGCGGCTGCGTCAGTGAGGTCGATGCGGGCCAGGGGAAAATCGCCGACTTGTTCTTTTACCCAGGCCACTCGGTCATGCTTGAGTTGCGGGTCGTAATAGTCGTTGAAGTTGTCCAGCCCACAGACCCGATGGCCGTCGCGGATCAGCCGCAGCACGCAGTGGGCGCCGATGAACCCGGCTGCGCCCGTCACCAGGATATTCACGCTTGTGGCCCCGCATTCGGGGTGCCCGGCGCGGTATGGCGCAGGCCGATGCCGCGGTACAACAGCCCGGCGGCGGCCAGGTGTTCGGGGTTGTACAGGTTGCGACCGTCGATGATCACCCGGGCGCGCAACTTGCTCGCCAGCAGATCGAAGTCCACCACGCGGAAGTTTTTCCATTCGGTGCAGATCACCAGCGCGTCGGCGTCTTCCAGGGTGTCGTCGCGGGTGGCGCACAGGTTCAGGTCTTTGCGGTAGCCATAGAGGCGACGGCATTCGGCCATGGCTTCCGGGTCATACGCCTGGACCCGTGCGCCTTCGCGCCACAGCGCTTCCATCAGGTAGCGGCTGGGTGCTTCGCGCATGTCATCGGTGTTGGGCTTGAACGCCAGGCCCCAGATGGCAATCGATTTACCCGTCAGGCCATCCTGAAACAGATCCGCCAGTTTTTCGAAGAGAATGTGTCGCTGGCTGTCATTGACGTCGGTGACGCTGCGCAGCAGACGCAGTGGCATGCCGTTCTGTTCGGCGGTGTGCAGCAAGGCGCGCAGGTCCTTGGGAAAGCACGAGCCACCGAAGCCGCAGCCCGGATAGATGAAGTGATAACCGATGCGCGGGTCCGAGCCGATGCCTTTGCGCACCGCTTCGATGTCGGCGCCCAACCGTTCGGTGAGGTTGGCCAACTCGTTCATGAAACTGATGCGGGTGGCGAGCATGGCGTTGGCGGCGTACTTGGTCAGTTCGGCGCTGCGGTTGTCCATGAACATCAGTTTTTCGTGGTTGCGGCAGAACGGCGCGTAAAGCTCGCTCATCTGCTCGCGGGCCGCCGGGTCGGCAGTGCCGATGATGATCCGGTCCGGGCGCATGCAGTCGGCCAGGGCACTGCCTTCCTTGAGAAACTCGGGATTGGACACCACGCGCACGTTCAGCTGTTTCAGACCCCGGCGCGCCAGCGCCTGCCGGGCGCATTCGGCCACTTTGTCGGCGGTGCCGACTGGCACCGTGGACTTGATGATCAGGGTGCGGTCGCTGTCCATGAAATCGGCGATCTGCCGGGTCACGGCCAGCACGTGACTCAGGTCGGCCGAACCGTCTTCATCGGCGGGGGTGCCGACGGCGATGAAAATCAGCTCGCCATGGTTGACTGCATCGCTGGCCTGGGAACTGAACAGCAGGCGACCGGCCTTGATGTTGTCTTCGAGCAAATCGGACAGGCCGGGTTCGCTGATAGGCGGCACGGCCTGTTGCAATTGACGGATTTTGTTCGGGTCGATGTCGATGCACAAAACGCGATGACCGACATCGGCCAGCGCCGCTGCCTGGATCAGTCCCACATACCCCGTTCCAAATACGCTCACGTCCATCTTGGGTACGCCTCATCAACCGGTAAATGTAACTCGGATGAAACTGTTAAGAGGGGGTATAGCGCAGCCTCAGAAAAGCGTGTCAGCAAAATGACAGTTGTCATCTTTGGTAAAACTCGAGAAAGCTTGGCGTTTTGACATCAAGTCCTTGACTGATTTGAAAAAGTCGATTTTTAAAGGGTGAAAAGGCTGTTTAACTAAGCGATGAACGGTATTTATCCATAGATTTTGGCGATTTTTGCCATGTAACCGTGTCATTTTCGGGCTAACTTTTTTTTGACGCTTGGCATTTCTTGCACTTTGGAAAGCCGCTGCTAGTGTCCAGAAATCGACCCCGTTTCCAACGCCGAGAACCGCCGAGAAAACCATGACCCGATACGTCAAGGAACTGTTGTTGGTGCTCTACCTGATCCGGGGTTATCACGATTACCTGGACCGGCTGGCGGCGCTGGGGATTGGTTTCGCCACGCTGTTGTACGCGGCGATGTTCGTGGCATTGGTGGTGGCGTTGTGGATGACCGCCTACATCCGCCAGACGTTCGTGCGGCATCTGTTTGCGTTGGCGATGTTTATCTCGGCGCTGTTCTTCGAGGTCTATGCGCGGGTGACCGACAGCTACCTGACCTACAGCCAGTTCGTGTCGCTGGTGTATTCCGGTGGTTTCATCCAGGAGGCGGCCTACCAGTACCGCGAGGTAATCATCAGCGCGGCGGCCGGCGGTCTGTTGTTGCTGTTGGGCATTGGTCTCAAGCCCCGACGGCGAATGTCGGTCCCGGCGTGGTTGCCCGTTGCCGCGCCATTGCTCGGGGTGTTGCTGCTCAGTGCCGTGCTGTTCGTGCGAGCGGGCGAGGGCGCGCGCGGGCTGCCGGTGATGTACACGCCGCTGGCCTACCTGAACCTGTTTGGCTACGAGGCCGTGCACAACACGGTCGGCCCTCGGGAGCCGATTCACCTCGCGCGGTTAACCTCGCCGATCAACCACGATATCGTGTTGATCATCGATGAAAGCGTGTCGGGCAATTATCTGGATATCAACACTGCGGCGGGGGTGGCCACCGGGCTGAAAACACCGCCTGAAGGCGTGCGGATTTTCAATTTCGGCTACGCGGCGTCCATCGCCAATTGCAGCGCCGACACCAACGTTACCCTGCGTTACGGTGGCACGCGCGCCGACTACATGCGCATCAACAGTACCTTGCCGTCGATCTGGCAGTACGCCAGAAAAGCCGGGTTGCGCACGGTGTACATCGACGCCCAGCGCACCGGGGGCAATTTGCAGAACCTGATGACCGATGTTGAAAAACAGGACATCGATGAGTTCGTCCAATTCGACCAGACCCGCGTGCTCGACCGTGACATGGCGGCGGCGGCGAAGCTGATCGAATTGCTGGGCGATGACCGGGCCGAACTGGTGGTGATCAACAAGGTGGGGGCGCATTTTCCGGTCCACGACAAGTACCCCGACGACTTCATGACCTACCGCCCGGCCTTGCCCCGAGGACAGTTCCAGGACGTGGCCGACACTGGCCAGCGCGACGGTTTCAACGGACAGAGCGATGACTGGGTGCTGTACCGCAACGCTTATCAGAACACCCTGCTGTGGAATGTCGGCGAGTTCTTCAAGCGCATCTTCCAACAGGCCGATTTGCGCAATGCGGTGGTGATCTACACCTCTGATCATGGCCAGGACCTGCATGAGCGCGGCAATCCCGGACTCAATACCCATTGCGGTGGTGACCCGGTACCGGAGGAGGGCCTGGTGCCTTTGGTGGTGATGGAGGGTTCGCAATTGCACACGCTGGATTGGCAACGCGCCTGGGCACAGAACAAGGATCGCTCCAGCCATTACAACATCTTCCCGACCTTGTTACGGCTGATGGGCTACGAACCGAGCGCAATTGAAACGGCTTATGGCAAGGCTTTGGATCAGCCCACCGATGATGACTTCACCTTCAACTACCGTTTCAACGCCCGACTGGGAGCGAAACCGGCATGGCGACACATCGACCTGAACAGCATCGTCACCCCGAAACCGACCCAGGCTGAAATGACGGCGGGGCATTGATAGCTGCAAGGATTGTGGGCTTGCCCGCGAAAGCGGTGGCTCAGCTTGCATGGATGTTGAATGTGCTGCCGCTATCGCGAGCAGGCTCGCTCCCACAGTGTTCCGGGGTGTTCATGGCAAATGTATTCACCACAAATCCCCTGTAGGAGCGGGCTTGCCCGCGAAAGCGGTGGTTCAGCTTGCATGGATGTTGAATGTGCTGCCGCTATCGCGAGCAGGCTCGCTCCCACAGTGTTCCGGGGTGTTCATGGTAATCGTGTCCGCCACAAATCCCCTGTGGGAGCGGGCTTGCCCGCGAAAGCGATGTGTCAGGTTGCAGTGACGGCAAGCCGGTTGCGTAGTCATTTCCAGATGGGTTCGTCGCTCAACTCCGCTATCCTGAGCCCCACGTTTATCCATCGGGCCTTTCCATGCTGCAAGTGCGCGAAGTGTTCAAAAGTTACCTCACGCCCCAGGGCCCGTTGCCGGTGTTGCGAGGTGTCGATTTGACGCTACCGCCCGGCAGCAGCCTGGCGCTGATGGGCGAGTCCGGCAGTGGCAAGAGCACCTTGCTGCATCTGGTGGCCGGGTTGGACAAGGTCGACGCTGGCAGCATCCGCAGTGGTGAGTATCGACTCGACGGGATGAGCGAAAGCCAATTGGCGAATTGGCGGCGTACGGAAATCGGCCTGGTGTTCCAGCAATTCAACCTCATCAGCAGCTTGTCGGTGGAAGACAACCTGGCGTTCCAGGCGCGCCTGTGCGGCCGCTATGACGCGGCCTGGCAGAGCCATCTGGTGCAGCGGTTGGGGCTCGAGGAGCTGTTGCGACGTTATCCCGAGCAACTTTCCGGCGGGCAGCAGCAGCGGGTCGCACTGGGTCGGGCGTTGGCCTCGCGCCCGCCCTTGCTGCTGGCCGACGAACCCACCGGCAGCCTCGACGAAGCCACCAGCGATGAAGTCTTGCAACTGTTGCTGGAACTGCTGGATGGCAGCCCCACCAGCCTGTTGATGGTGACCCACAGTCCGCGGGTGGCGGCGCGGCTGGCACAGCGCGTGGTATTGCAGCGTGGACGTTTGGCGCAGGTGGCCGAAGGGTGATGATCTTTCGTCAGACCCTCAAGGCTTTGCTCAGCCATTGGCGGCAGCACCCGGTGCAATTTTTCAGCGTGCTGACCGGGCTCTGGCTTGCTACCAGCCTGCTCACCGGCGTTCAGGCACTGAACAGTCAGGCGCGGGAAAGCTACGCTCGGGCCAGCCAACTGATTGGCGGCCAACCCCAGGCCAGCCTCAGCGCACCCGGTGGTGGTACCTTCGCCCAGCAATGGTTCGTCGAGCTGCGGCGCCAGGGCTGGCCGGTGTCGCCGGTATTGCAGGCGCGAGTAGTGCTCCAAGGGCATGAAGACCAGCGCCTGCAACTGATGGGCATCGACCCGGTGTCGCTGCCGCCCGGTGCGGCGCTGGCCGGGCAGGCGCGGGAGATGGCCGAGGTGGTGGAATTTTTCACCGAGCCCGGTCGCACCTGGGTCGCTCCGCAGACGCTTCAGGCATTGGGATTAAGTGAAGGTGATCGACCGCAGACCGCCGATGGGCAAACACTGCCGCCGCTGCACGCTCAGGCGGACATGGCGCCGGGCCTGCTGCTGATGGACATCGGCTTTGCCCAGCAGGCCCTCGGGCTGCCGGACCAACTGTCGCGACTGTTGCTACCCGCCACGTTCAACGCAACGCTGCCGGAGGCGTTCAACGGTCGCCTGCAATTCAAGCGTGCCGATGAAGAAAACAACCTGTCACGCCTGACCGAAAGCTTTCACCTGAACCTCGACGCCCTGGGGTTTTTATCTTTTGTGGTCGGGCTGTTCATCGTTCATGCAGCCATCGGTTTGGCCCTGGAACAACGCCGCAGCCTGCTGCGGACCTTGCGAGCCTGTGGCGTCAGCGCCCGGATATTGATCGCCAGTCTGGTCATCGAATTGGGGGCGCTGGCCTTGCTGGGAGGGATCGCCGGGGTCATCAGCGGCTATTGGCTGGCGAGCCTGCTGTTGCCGGACGTCGCGGCGAGCCTGCGGGGATTGTACGGCGCCGAAGTGGCCGGGCACCTGAACCTCAGCCCCGGATGGTGGTTCAGCGGCATCGGCCTGAGTCTGCTCGGCGCACTGCTGGCCGGGGCCGATAGCCTGCTGCGAGCGGCGCGCCTGCCGTTGCTGGCGCTGGCCAATCCCCAGGCCTGGCATCAGGCACATGGGCGCTGGTTGCGCCGCCAGGGTGGGGTGGCGGTGTTGGCGGCACTGATCGCCGTGTCGGCGTTGATCTGGGGCGACAGCCTCGCCAGTGGTTTTGTCCTGATGACATCCCTGCTGCTAGGCGCGGCGCTGGCCTTGCCGGCGCTGCTCAACGGTGCGCTGAACCTGTTGGTGCGGCGCGGTCGCTCGGTGCTTGGGCAATGGTTTCTCGCCGATTGCCGCCAGCAACTGCCAACGCTGAGTCTGGCATTGATGGCCCTGCTGCTGGCGCTGGCGGCGAACATCGGGGCCGGCAGCATGACCGCCGGTTTTCGCCAGACCTTCAACAACTGGCTTGGACAGCGCTTGACCGCCGAGCTGTACATCAATCCACAAACGCCGACTCAGGCAGAAGAGCTGCATGCCTGGCTCAAGCAGCAACCGGCGGTCCATGCGGTACTGCCCAACTGGCAAGTGTCCTTGCCGGTGCAAGGTTGGCCGACGGACATCTTCGGAATCATCGATCACCCGAACTATCGCCAGCATTGGCCGTTGCTGGAATCCGCCGACGACTCGCCCTGGGAGCAACTGGCCGGCGCCGACACCCTGATGCTCAGTGAGCAACTGGCCCGGCGTCTCAGGGTGACGGTTGGCGATCGATTGACACTTGTGACGCCACAGGGCCCTTGGGCGCCGCGCATCGTCGGGATCTACGCCGACTACGGCAACCCCAAGGGGCACGTGCTGATCAACGCCGAGCACCTGTTGGCCCATTGGCCGACATTGACGCCGAATCGCTTCAACCTGCGCATCGAGCCGTCCGCGATCCCGGCGCTGCTGACGGCCCTGCAAAACCGCTTCAGCCTGGATGACAGCCGCATCGTCGATCAGGCGCGGCTCAAGGGCTGGTCGACCCAGGTGTTCGAACGCACCTTTGCCGCCACCGCCGCCCTCAACAGCTTGACCCTGGCCGTGGCCGGGGTGGCGCTGTTCATCAGTCTGCTGACCCAGAGCCAGAGTCGCCTCGGCCAACTGGCACCGCTTTGGGCTCTGGGCGTGACGCGGCGCCAGTTGATGTTGCTCAATCTCGGCCAGACCTGGCTGCTGGCTTTGTTGACCCTGGTGCTGGCCGTGCCGCTGGGCATCGCCCTGGCCTGGTGCCTGGACGCGGTGATCAACGTGCAGGCTTTCGGCTGGCGCCTGCCGTTGCGGGTGTTCCCGCTGCAACTGATGCAATTGCTGGCCCTGGCGATGCTCGCCACGCTGCTGGCCTCGGCCTGGCCGTTGTATGCGTTGTACCGCACGCAGCCGGCGGACCTGCTCAGGACGTTTGCCCATGAAGATTAGAGTCGGGCTGATGCTACTGGCGTTGCTCAGCGGTTGCGACAACGCCCAGGCGCCGCAAAAGGGCTTTGCCGGCCTGGGTGACCAAGCTGTCGCCTTCACGCCGGTGGTGCCGGGGCGGGTGTTCAGCTTCCCGGCAGATCATGGCATTCATGAAGGTTTTCGCATCGAGTGGTGGTACGTCACCGCCAACCTCAAGGATGCTCAGGGCCGGGATTTCGGGGTGCAGTGGACGCTGTTTCGCAGCGCCTTGAACGCCGCGCCCCAGGCCAGCGGCTGGCGCAACCAGACGATCTGGCTCGGCCACGCTGCCGCCACATCCGCCAGCGTGCATTACGCTGCCGAACGCTACGCCCGGGGCGGGGTGGGGCAAGCCGGTGTGCAGACGGCGCCGTTCAATGCGTGGATCGATGACTGGCAATTCGTCACCCAAACGGCAGGCGCCGATCCCCTGGCGGACATGCAATTGAAGGCGCGCGATCCGCGCTTCAGTTATGAACTGCGGCTCACGTCGACCCGCCCGCTGGTGTTGCAGGGCGATAACGGCTTCAGTCAGAAATCCGCCGAGGGCCAGGCGTCGTACTACTACAGCCAGCCGTTCTTCCAGACCAGCGGCCAGCTGGAAATCGACGGCCAGCGCTATCAGGTCAGTGGCCCGGCCTGGCTTGATCGGGAGTGGAGCAGCCAACCTCTTACCGCCAACCAGACCGGTTGGGACTGGTTCTCCCTGCATCTGGAGAGTGGCGAGCACGTGATGCTGTACCGCATGCGCCACAAGGATGGCGCGCCGTACCTCACCGGCACCTGGATCGATGCCCAGGGTCAGGCGCAAACCCTGCACACCGGGGAAATCGATCTCGTGCCCTTGGACCGTGCCAAGGTGGCCGGACGCTCGATGCCGGTGCGTTGGTCGATCAGGATTCCCGGCAAACAGCTCGACATCACCACCCAGGCCCTGAACCCCGACGCCTGGATGAACCTGCGCATTCCCTATTGGGAAGGGCCGGTGCGATTGAGCGGCAGCCACGATGGCACCGGCTACCTGGAAATGACCGGCTACTGAGATTCGCCGGAACTCCGCCCAAACCTCGACCCTCATAGCTTATGAATGCCTCTCAGGAGCCCGTCATGAGCGATGATCTCAAACTACCGTCCCTGGCCGATTGGCAACGGCTGTTCGATGACCAGGCTTACTGGCAGCAGTCCCCCGACGCCCATTTCACCGAATTGATGCGGGTGGCAGACGACCTGTTCGGCCAGGGCGCCATCGACCTGACGCAATGGCAGGAGCTCAAGGCCCGGGCCGAGCAGCTGCACCAGCGCTCCCCGGATGCCAATGTCGCTGAAGAAGTCGCCGACCCCGACGCCTGATCCTGGCCCGAACGACGAAGGAGTTCGCCATGAAGCACCATCCCGATCAAACCCAAGAGAACCCCGACGCGCCGGCGCTGCCCGGCGAAGTGGAGCGCGACAACGACGCGCTGCGTCCTAACGATCCGGTCAAGCGTAAACAGCAGCAGGGTGAGCCCGGAGCAGGGGATACCGATGCGCAAAAAACCGGGCGGCATGAATGAGTCATGCAGATGTCGTTGGTTATTGAGCGTTTTATTAATGAGTTTTTAATTCTGCTGTGAAACGTAATTGGCTGCCTGATAACTTTCTGTACTGCTGAATGTTTTTTGTATAACTGTTTGTACAGTTGTTTATATGTGACATGCGTCACACATTCAAACCCTGTGGCGAGGGAGCTTGCTCCCTCGCCACAGGGGCTGTTTTTCACTTCAGCGTAATTGTACGAACGGGTGAATGTTGTTCGACCGTTGATAGTTACGACTAAAGATAAACAATTATTTAAACAGTGCAGCGGACACAGTCTGAAAGTTCCACTATTATTGTGCCCGTTCGCCCAGTGTTGGCTCTTTACCAGTGCATGGAATGCCGAGGCCGTTGCACTGGGCGAACACCATCCGGATTACTACCTTTGATGAAGCTGATTGCACATCGACCAGCACACTGATCGATGTGTGGATGGCTGTGTCGGCGTCAAGCGGTGGGCGCCGCACCCCAGCTATCGGTATGTGAAGTACTACTTCCGATGTGCGTCCAATCGATTTGGCGGTACGAGAAATGCACCTCTTGCATGTGGGTAAGATGCGCATTGGCCGGATCTTGGCAATGGAGCATGTAGTCCTTGATCTCGACGATGGATACGTCCGTCAAGGTAGTGGTGTAGTAGCGCTCCTCCATGCCCTCGCCGGAAGTGCGATACCAACTGATTTCAACCCTCTTCAGGAGCTTTCGACGGTTCAGGAACCCCTGCAAGAGTGGCGAGGTCTTGTCGAATATCTTCGTGATGACCAGGGGATGATGAAGACGCTGGCCGGCTACCTGACCGGACTGAGGGGAACACGGGACGGTTATACGATGCTCGATAGCCTGTACCATCACTTCATCTTTATGACCGGGCTGGTACAGATTGCCTACCGACTTGGAGTCGGACGCATCTTCGGTGACTAATTCATTGTCCGGGCCAATGATGGACATGTATGCGGGGATAGCCAATGGACGCTCCTTCCTGGATAACGAAGACCTCAAGGACGGGAATCGTCCCGAGGGACCTGACGGTTATCAAGAGCCGTGCCATTTTAAAAAAATTCTTATACATCAACGTGTTAAATAATCTCTTTGCGTAGATCCACCTCCCGAAGGCAGGAAAACGCATCAAGCCTTGCCCAGCCCAACGCAACTTCCTGCCATCCTCACCTTACAGCTGTTTCTACACACCTAACGCCGTCAGACATTCATCAATGGAGCGCTGTTGCGTCTCGGCATACAGCCCCAACTCATCAATCGTCGCCCGCCCCAGCGCCTCTTCGAAGGCTTGGCGGTTGGACTGCCCGGTATAGTGACTTTGCGCGGCATCGCCGAGGTTGGACTGGAAAATACCGGCGGCGCTGACCGGCAGAAAGTCCTCATACACCAACGGCTCGGCCCGCAGGTATTGCTGTTCCAGCAACAGTTCGAGCGTGGCGCCTTGGCCGAGGGTGCCCTTGGCAGCGAGGCCCTCGGGCGTCACGAAATAACGGAAGTAGGCCAAAGCTTGCCGACGCAGTTCGTCGTGAGTGTCGGGGAATGACTGGAAGTGCTCGGCCATCAGCGTGTTATAGCGTTCGGCATTGGCTTCGTTGGGAAACGCCCCCAGTGCATCGCGCGCCGCGTTGAGCAATTGATCGTAAAGCGCCCGGCCTTTGGGCGTCAGGGCAGCGCCGCGCTGTTCGATTTCGCCGAAGCGGGCGCTGTGGCTGCCCTGGGAGTGGGGCTGGTCGGTAAAGGCAACGGGCTCGTCGAGGGCTTTGAAGCTGGTCTGGCGCAGCAGGATCGGGCACTGGCGGCGGGGCGGGCCTTCAATCACGGCTTTGGGGGTGATGCCGTGCACAGGCATCTGAGCCTGGACGATATCGATGTCCAGGGTGCGTGGCGTCAGGTGATTGATGTGCGGGCCCTTGAACGCCACCACATCGGCGATCAGGCGATGCTGGGCACTCAACTGCCGGTATTGCCCTGCAGTGACGGTGGCGCTGTGGTGCCAGCGAAAGGTTTCCAAGGCTTGTAGGACGAAGTCTTCGGCCTGCGGCTCCGTCAGGCCACCCTGGCGCTCGGCAAGGTCGATGAGGGTGAGGGCGCTGGGGGTAAAGATCTGGCGTTTTTTCAACACCGATTCGGCGAAGGCCCGAAGTTCGGCGTTCTCGATCAGTTCCAGGCGCAGCAGCGAGGTAAACACCCGGAACGGGCTGACTTGCAACGCGCTTTCGTGCACGGCACGGAACGCGGTGGAGTGCACCGGCACGCCGGCAGGCGTGAGGTCGTAATAGCCCACCGGCTGCATGCCCATGACGGCGAACAGTCGCGCCAATGTAGCCAGCTCCTGCGCCGTGCCGACGCGGATCGCGCCGTGGCGTTCCAGGTCCAGGCGCTCCAGTTCGCCCGTGCTGTGCAGGTGCGCGGCCAGCGACGGTTGCTGTGCCAGCACCTGGGCGTTGGTCTGTTCCACCAGTTGCATCAGCGCGCCGTACAGTGGCACCTCGTCGCGGTACATGTCGGACATCGCTCGGGAGAAGCGTTGGCGGATCAGGTCGGGACTGACGAAGCTCATCGTAGGAATTCCTGGCGCAGGCTGTGGGAAGTGCCGAGAAAGATCGCAGCCTTCATTCGTCACGGCAAACGAAGAATCTTCAGGACTTCATTCTGCCAGGGACTGATCCACCAGCTCGATCCAGTGCCGCACGGGCGTACGCCCGGCGCTGTCGAGGTGGTTCTGGCAGCCGACGTTGGCCGTGACGATCAGCTCCGGCCGGCCGCTTTCCAGGGCATTGAGGCGGTTGTCGCGCAACTGGCGTGCCAGCAGTGGCTGAGTCAGCGAATAGGTGCCGGCCGAGCCGCAGCACAAGTGGCCGTCGGGCACGTCGGTGAGGTTGAAACCCAGGCGCGTCAGTAACGCCTCGATGTGGCCGCCGAGTTTTTGTGCGTGTTGCAAGGTGCAGGGGCAATGGACGGCGATGCGCTGGTTCCTGGCCGCACAGATCTGTTCCAGCGGTTCCTGGCCGAGCACTTGCACCAGGTCCAGCGCTCGTTCACTGACCTGTCTGGCCTTGGCGGCATAGGCGCGATCATGCTCCAGCAAGTGTCCGTAGTCCTTGATGAAGGCGCCGCAACCGCTGGCGGTCTGGACGATGGCCTCGGCGCCCTTGTCCAGATGCGGCCACCACGCGTCGATGTTGCGCCGGGTGCGGTCCAGGCCTTGTCCCTGGGCGCCGAGGTGATAATCCAGCGCACCGCAGCAGCCTGCTTCAGGGGTGGCGATGACACTGATGCCGAGTCGATCCAGAACCCGTGACGCCGCCGCGTTGGTGTTGGGCGAAAGCCCCGGTTGCACGCAGCCTTCGAGCATCAACACCCGGCGGGCATGACGCACGGGCGGGCGCTCGCCCCCGGGAGCCGAGGGGCGCGGTAGCTTGCCACTGAAGGCCGTCGGCAACAGCGAACGGAACACGGTGCCAAGACGCAGCAGGGCTTTGAAGCGTTCGGGACTGACGGCCAGGCTGCGCAGGCCCAGGCGCAATGCTCGCTGGCCCGCCGGGCGCGGAACGGCTCGATCCACCAGCGCCCGACCGATGTCCAGCAGGTTGTGGTAATCCACGCCGGACGGGCAGGTGGTCTCGCAGTTACGACAGGACAGGCAGCGATCCAGGTGCAGTTGGGTACTGGCCGTGGCGGGTTGGCCTTCGAGCACCTGTTTGATCAGATAGATGCGCCCGCGTGGGCCGTCCAGTTCATCGCCGAGCAGTTGATAGGTGGGGCAGGTGGCATTGCAAAAGCCGCAATGCACGCAACTGCGCAGGATCCGTTCGGCTTCTTCGGCGCGGGACAGGCGTTTGGCGTCGTCGCTGAAACGGGTTTGCATACTATAACTCCCGGTACATCCGGCCAGGGTTGAAGAGCCCCAGTGGATCGAGCCGGGCCTTGAGCTGGCGGTGATAACGCAGCAGCGCCGGGGCCAACGGTTGGAACGGTGTCTCGCTGACGCCATGACTGTAGCAGGTGGCGTGGCCGCCCAGTTCATGGGCCAGGGCTTGCACCGTAGTGGCATCGGTTTTCAACCAGCGCTGGGCGCCGCCCCAATCGATCAATTGCGCGCCGGGCAGGGTGAGCGGGCCAGTACGGCTGGGCAGCGACAGGCGCCACAGCGGCAGGTGCTCGTCGAAAAACGCCAGGCAATGTTCGTTCAGGTCGGCCCAGTATCGGTCCTCAATCACCTCGCCGCCGAACCGCTGGTGGGCGGCGCTGACGGATCCTTCGCCGCCTTCGAGGCGAAGGCGCAGACAGTCGCCGTCATGGCTGGCCGCACTGATGGGCAGGGGTTGCCGGCCCCACTCGGCGAGTTTTTCCAATGCCTGGCTGGCGTCCATTTCCAGACGGATGCTGAGGCTGTGGCGAGGCTTGGGAAGGACTTTCAACGAGACTTCGGTGATGAGTCCCAGGCAACCGAAGCTGCCGGTCAGCAGACGCGACAGATCGTAGCCGGCAACGTTTTTCATCACCTCGCCGCCGAACCGCAGAAGCGTGCCGTGGCCGCTGATCAAGCGGCTGCCGAGGACAAAGTCGCGCACTGAACCGGCCCAGGGCCGGCGTGGCCCCGACAGACCAGCGGCAACCATGCCGCCCACCGTGGCATTGCCGTCGAAGGTGGGCGGCTCGCAGGGCAGTCGTTGCCCGGCTGCGTCCAGGGCGGCGAGCACTGTTTTCAAAGGAGTACCGGCCCGGGCGGTAATGACCAGCTCGGTGGGGTCGTAGTGAACGATGCCGCAATGAACACGGGTGTCCAGCACTTCGCCGGCCACTTCGCGTCCCAGGAATGCCTTGCTGTTGCCGCCCTGGATACGCAGCGGCGTGGCGTCGGCCCGGGCCCGGTTGACCTGGTCCAGCAACAGTTCGCTGGCGTCGCCGTCCGCTGCGCCGGTCATCAGAAGCGCTCCAGCTCAGGAAACGGCAGTTGCCCGCCATGGATGTGCATGGCGCCGAACTCGGCGCAACGGTGCAGGGTGGGAATGTTCTTGCCCGGGTTCAGTAGACCCTGGGGATCGAACGCAGCTTTCACCGCATGGAACAGCTGCAGCTCGTCGCTGTTGAACTGGGCGCACATCTGATTGATCTTCTCCCGGCCGACCCCGTGCTCGCCGGTGATACTGCCGCCGACCTGCACGCACAGTTCAAGGATTTTCCCCCCCAGGGTTTCGGCACGTTCCAGCTCGCCGGGTTGATTGGCGTCGAACAGGATCAGCGGGTGCATGTTGCCGTCGCCGGCGTGAAACACGTTGGCGACCCGCAACCCATGCTCGGCGCCGAGGCTGGCGATGCGTTGCAGCACCTCGGGCAAGGCGCGCCGGGGAATGGTGCCATCCATGCAGTAGTAGTCCGGCGCCAGGCGACCCACCGCCGGGAACGCATTCTTGCGCCCGGCCCAGAACCGCAGGCGCTCGGCCTCGTCCCGCGCCTGGCGCACTTCGGTGGCCCCGGCCTGTTGCAGCAACTGGTTGACCCGTTGGCAATCGTCATGGACGTCGGATTCGACGCCGTCCAGCTCGCACAAAAGGATCGCTTCGGCCTCCACCGGATAGCCGGCGTGGATGAAGTCTTCGGCGGCGCGGATCGCCAGGTTGTCCATCATTTCCAGGCCGCCGGGGATGATCCCGGCAGCAATGATATCGGCCACTGCCCGACCGGCCTTTTCCACCGAATCGAAACTGGCCAGCAGCACCTTGGCGACCTGGGGCCGGGGCAGCAGTTTTACCGTCACTTCGGTGATGATTCCCAGCAGGCCTTCGGAGCCGGTGAACAACGCCAGCAGGTCCAGGCCCGCTGCATCCAGGGCCTCGCTGCCCAGCGTCAGGCGCTCGCCTTCAATGGTTAGAACTTCCAGCTTCAGCAGGTTGTGCACCGTCAAGCCGTACTTGAGGCAATGCACGCCGCCGGCGTTTTCCGCGACATTGCCGCCGATGGAGCAGGCGATCTGTGACGAAGGATCCGGCGCGTAATACAGCCCGAACGGCGCCGCCGCCTGGGAGATCGCCAGGTTGCGCACTCCCGGTTGCAGGCGTGCGGTGCGTGCGTCCGGGTCGATGTGGAGGATCTGATTGAAGCGCGCCATGACTAGCAGCACGCCGCTTTCCAGGGGCAGGGCACCGCCTGACAGACCAGTCCCGGCCCCCCTGGCGACCACTGGCACGTTATGTTCGTGGCACAGCTTGAGCAGGGCCTGTACCTGCTCGACCCGCCGTGGCAGGACCACCAGCATCGGCGTGGTGCGATAGGCCGACAGCCCGTCGCATTCGTAGGGCTTGAGGTCTTCCTGGCGGTGGAGGATTTCCAGGTCCGGGATCTGGGTTTGCAAGGTGTCGAGCAGGGTTTGTTTGTCGACCTTTGGCAACGGGCCGTCGAGGTGCTCGTCGTAGAGGATGTTCATGGGTGTGTTCCTGAGCGGATGACCCGTGGCGAGGGAGCTTGCTCCCGCTGGGCTGCGAAGCAGCCCCAAAAAAGGGCCGCTGCGCCCGAGGCGTCGGACCGTCCCAGCGGGAGCAAGCTCCCTCGCCACGATGGCCTTGTTCGACTGGTCACTGCCCTAATCCCTTCAAAAACTCGCGGTACAACGCCGCAGTCTTTCCCGGCTTTTCCACCATCGGCATGTGCCCGACCCCGTCCCAGATTTCCACCCGCAAGTCGGTGATGCCCTTACTCCACACCGGCACGCTGCTGACGTCGATCAACCGGTCCTTGCGGCCCCAGAGCAGCAACGACGGTGCGCGGATGTCCGGCAGGCGCGGTTCCATGGGCGGGCTGGCGCGGAAGTCGACGAAGATCTCCGCCAGCTCCTCCCGCCGCTGTTCGTAACGCTCGGCCAGGGCCGCCAGCACCACGCTCGGCACCCAGGGCGGCGAGGCCATGGTCATGGCGTAGAACGGCGCGAAATCATCCCGCGAGTGCACCAGGAACGGGTTATGCCCGGCGGCCAAGTGGCGTTCCATATCGCTGGGCTCGGGTGCGGTAACGCCGGCCGGGTCGACCAGTGCCAGGGTCAGGATCCGCTCCGGTGAGGTGGCCGCCAGCCACGCCGCCAGGTAGCCGCCCATGGAATTGCCTATCACATGGACCTTGTCCAGGCCACAGGCGTCGAGCAATTCGATGACGCGCCGGGCCTGGGTCGGGATGTCATAGCCGCCGCCCGCTTTGAAGCCGGTTTCGCCATGGCCGGCGAGGTCGGGGATCACCACCCGATAATCACCGACAAAATACCGGGCAAAGCGCAGCCAGAGATTCTTGTCGGCACTGTAGCCGTGCAGCATCAGGATGCTGCCCGAGGCTTCGTAAGGCCCGCCTTGCCAAGTCGAGACGGTCATCTCGCTGATGGGCACGGTGATTTTATGCAACCGGTAGAGACGCGCTTCCAGGGCCATGCTCATGTCGTACAGCACATGGCCGATGCCCGGGTACGTCAACCAGCTCCAGGCAATGAACACGGCAAGAACTACCCACAACACCAGCATGTTCTGCCCTCCATGGGTCACGACAGGATGTGATCCGCCAACCGGAGCCGACGGGTCAGATAGTGATAAGTGAAGCTGAAACCTGGGAACATCGCGATCACATGACCGCTTTTGCTTTGATACCAGCTGTGACAGCCGCCGGATTTCCACACCGTGCGCTGCATTTCCCGGTGGATCATTGCGGTGTAACGTTGCTCGGCCGCCGCTTGCACCTCGATGCTGCGCAGGTTTTTACGCTTCAGCGTGCGGATGCAATCGACGATGTAGTTCATCTGCGACTCGATGATAAACAGCGCTGAGGTATGGCCGATGCCGGTGTTGGGGCCGGTCACGATGAACAGGTTGGGGAAGTCCGGCAGGCTGGTGCCCAGGTACGCCCGCGGATACTGGGCCCAGACGTCCCGCAGTTGGGTGCCGTGCTTGCCGCTGACGGGGTAGGAAATCACCCCGTCAGTGGCGTCATAGCCAGTGGACCAGACGATCAGGTCCAGCTCGATGTGCTGGCCGTCACGGGTGAGAATCCCGGTTTCGTCGAGAGCGGCGATGCCTTGTTCCTGGCTGTGGACGCTGACGTTGGCGCGGCACAGCGCCGGGTAAAGGGTGCTGGAAAGAATCACGCGCTTGCAGCCGATCAGGTAGTCCGGGGTCAGGCGGCGTCGCAGGTCCGGATCCGGTACCTGGCGCTTTAAGAACCTTAGGGCCTGGCGCTGGACCAGATGAACCGCTGGCCGCGAATATTTGAAGGCGATCACCCGGGTTTCGTACTTCCAATAGATCGACCAGCGCAACAGCGTGCGCAGCGGCGCCAGGCCCAGCAACCAGCGCTCCAGGCGACCGAACGTGCGGTCCGGACGCGGCAGTACCCAATGGGGTGTGCGCTGGAACACGTGCAGGTGCTCGACCTCGGGGGCAATGGCCGGAATGATCTGGGCGGCACTGGCGCCGCTGCCGACAATCGCCACGCGTTTGTGCCGATAGTCGTAGGTATGGTCCCAATGATTGGTATGAAACGTCTTACCCTTGAAGCGCTCCAGGCCTTCGAACGCAGGGATGACCGGTTGGCTGAGGGGACCGCTAGCGTTGATCAGGAACTGCGCGCGATAGATCAGGCCGGCGGTATGGACGATCCATTGTCGGGCCTCGTCGTCCCATTCCACTCGCTCGACATTTGTCCCCAGCCGGACCTTGTCCTGGAGTTTGAAGCGTCCGATGACATGGTGGGTATAGCGGTGCAGCTCGTCCTGTTCGGCGAACATCCGGCTCCAGTCGTAGGCCGCGAAAGACAGCGAATACAAGGGCGAAGGCACGTCAACCGCCGCGCCTGGGTAGGTGTTCTGGCACCAGGTGCCGCCGAAGAAATCCCGGCGTTCGAGCATCAGGAAATCCTCGATGCCTTCCTTGAGCAAGTTGACCGCTGCGCACTGGCCTCCAAACCCGCTGCCAATGATCAATACCTGATAGCTGCCCATGGTCCTCCTCTACGGGTGGTTTACCGTTTGCCCTTGTCATATATAGCCAAGAATCGGCGAAGCCCCAGCGATTGCAGAGAATAAATATCCCTCTATCACCGCTGGCAATTTGCGGCCTAGAGCCTCGGATGATTGTCGGGTAGGGTGCCTGGGCACTCTTTCGCTACGGAACAAGGATGAAATCATGACAATGACCGCTCTTCGCTCCCGTCTGGCCGTCACGCTCGGCTTGAGCCTGGCCCTTGGCGCCTTCGCCCCCATTGCGTGCGCGCAGCCTCACCAACAGGTATTGAGCGATGCCGAACAGTACAAGGGCGAAGCCCTGAAACTGCTGGAACGGCTGGTGAATATCGATTCCGGCTCCGGCTATGTGCCGGGGCTGACTCAGGTCGGCGACATCGCGATCGATGAATTGAAGAAGCTCGGCTTCAGCATCGAAAAAGTGCCCAACTCCGATGGCACCCAACACGTCCTGGCGACGCTCAAGGGCACCGGCAAGGCGAAAATCCTGCTGATGGCCCATATGGACACGGTGTTCAAGGAAGGCTCGGCGGCCGAGCGGCCCTTTCACATCAAGGATGGGCGCGCCTACGGGCCTGGGGTGATGGACGACAAGGGCGGTATCGTCGCGGGGATTTATGCACTGAAAGTACTGAAGAACCTCGACTTCAAGGACTACGCGCAGATCACCTTCCTGCTCGACGCCAGCGAAGAGACCGGTTCGGACGCCGCCACCGACCTGATCAAGAAAACCGCCAAGGCCCACGACGTGACGCTCAATCTCGAACCGGGCCGCCCGGCCGATGGACTTGTGGTGTGGCGCAAGGGCAGCGCGACGGCGTTGGTCGAGGTCAAGGGCAAGGCGTCCCACGCTGGCGTCGCGCCGGAATTGGGGCGCAATGCGGCGATGGAAGCGGCGCACCAGATTCTCCAGCTCGGCAAGCTTGGCGATGCCGAGAAGAAAACCACCATCAACTTCACGGTGCTCAATGCTGGCGACCGGACCAACGTGATTCCCGACAAGGCCAGCGCCAAGGCCGACGTGCGGGCGGCGGTGCCGGAAGAGTTCGACCGCATCGAGAAAGACCTGGCCCGGGTGTCCCAGGACAAACTGATCGCCGACACCGAAGTCACCACCAGCCTCAAGCGTGGTCTGCCGCCGATGCCGCAGACCGCGGAGTCGGATCGCCTGATGGCGATGGCCCAAGGCATCTATGGCGAACTGGGGCGCAAACTCACCGAAGAAGGCAGCGGCGGCGCGGCGGACGCCAGCCTGTCCGCTGGCGTAGGTACGCCGACGCTGGATGGCTTTGGCATCGTTGGCGGCAATATCCATACGCCGGAGGAATACGCCGAAGTGGAGAGCGTAGTGCCGAGGATTTATTTGTTGTCGCGGATGATCATGGAGCTGGCGAAGCCACGATAGCATTCGTCAATGCACCGCAACCCCTATGGCGAGGGAGCTTGCTCCCGCTGGGCTGCGAAGCAGCCCCAAAGGTTGGGCACAGGATTGTCGAACCCACAAAATCCCCTGTGGGAGCGAGCCTGCTCGCGATGGCGGCGGATTAGCTTGCCTGGGAGTTGAACATGCCGCCGTCATCGCGAGCAGGCTCGCTCCCACAGGGAACTGTGCCGGACATCAAATCTGGACCCCCCCCAATAACTCATCTTTCAGTAGGACCGCATCAGCCGGTTTTGCGCCGGCTGCGCCGGCGAGCGGGAGCAAGCTCCCTCGCCACAAGAGCGGATTGATGTTGGCCTCTGGGAGGAGCCAGAGGCCAATTACATTGGGTAGGCGACTAACGCGGATCGACGTTATCCAATGCCCGATTCGCCAACAAACTACTGAGCTCGATCAACTGCTGGATACCCAGCATCACATGTCGCCTGGAGCCCTCCAGGTCAAACGTCAGGTCGTCGATCATGGCACTGGCCGAGTTCAGGGTTTCGTTGAGGTTCACCAGCAGGCATTCGGTGTCGATGCCGTCGACGACGGTAAAGAGCTGGGCTGGATCAGCTGCCGGTTCAGTGGGCTTGAGGTAGGCGTCGATCGTGCGCTTGGCGGCTTCGTCGAGTTCCGGTGAGTTCGGGTTGGTGTTGGGTGGGTTGGGTGTTGGTTTGATCATGGTGAATCTCCGATGCATCTAAAAGGGAGCCATCATCTTTCGCTACCAAACGAAGGGTGGCGGCCATACGAAGGTTGGTAGACCGGGCATCGGAGCCGGCGCCTCCGAAGAGACCCTGCGCATGGCCACCAAAACGCGAAGTGCATATTGCACTTGCGAGGGTGACGCTATGCACCGAAAGCCCGGGCTACCAAACCCGATCACTGATTCCTCAGCGACCGGAAAACGATAAGACCCAGGCCCAAGGCGCACAAGCCGGCGGATTCTGGCGTAGTTGTAGGCAATGGCGCAAGGTGAGGCGGTTTGGTCCTACGCCGTGGCAAGTCGGATGAACAAAAGGCCCTTGTGGCGAGGGAGCTTGCTCCCGCTGGGCTGCGAAGCAGCCCCAAAAGGCTGGACACAGGATCGCTGAACTCAACAAATCCCACAGGATCTGTGCCGGACATCAAATCTGGAAACACCCCCGATAACTCATCTTTCAGAAAGACCGCGCCAGCCGGTTTTGCGCCGGCTTCGCCGGCGAGCGGGAGTAAGCTCCCTCGCCACGGGTGCGGCGTGACCAAATGGATTCAGTACACCCAAACCTCCACCCGTCGATTTCGCACCCTGCCTTCATCCTCGCTGTTGGCGGCCACCGGCATCAGGGCGCCGAAGCCGCGGACTTCCCGTAGGGTCACGCCGTATTTGACCAACTCGCGCCGCACCGCCATCGCCCGCAGTTTCGACAGCAGGTCCGCCCGGGTGGGGTCGTCCTTGGCGTCGCCGAAGCCGACCAACGTCACCCGGCGGTCGGTCTTGCCGTGTTGCTTGAGGTAGTCGAGTACCCGGCTCAGGTCTTGATGGGCCTTGTTGTCGAGGCTGGCGCTGTCTTCGGCGAAGCGGAAGTTCACGTTCAGGCGTTGGGCGCGGCGGCTCAGGGCTTGATAGCCCTCGGGCATCAGCGCGTTCGGCGTGACGGCCATGGCCTGGACGGTCTGGGCGATGAAACCGTTGGCCGCGACGATGGCCTGGCCTTTGTCGCTTTGGGTGAACGCCACCAGTGCCTCGGCCCACGGGTTGGCATTCTGTGGAGGTAAATAGAAGAACAGTCGGCGGGACAGGGGATAGTCCTCGGTGGCGATCAGGTTGTTCAACGGCAGCATGGGTTGGGAGTCGCCGTCGACAAGCGCCAGGGCCTTGGCCTGGCGCACGTAGGGCAAACCGATGAAACCGATGCCTTGCGGGTCCTGGCTGACGGCGTCGGACAACTGTTCGCTGGATTCGAAACGCCGGGCTGTAGGATCCAGCCGTTTGCCCTGTCGGCTGAGTACCAGTTCCTTGAAGGTGTCGTAGGTGCCGGACTGCTCGTCCCGGGCATAAAGATGAATCGGCCCGCCAGTGCCACCCACGGCTTCCCAGGTTTTCGCTTCGCCGCTGAAGATTCGCGCCAGTTGTAGAGTATCGAGCTGACGCAACGGGTTTTGTGGATGAAGGATAATCGCCAGGCCATCGATGGCGATGACCTGCTCGGCGGTGGGATTTTTCAGATCTCCGAGGGAGGACAGTTCCTTCAGCTCGCTGTCCTTGATCGGACGGGAAGAAGTCGCCAGATCGGCGCTGCCCTGCTTGAGCGCGGCGAACCCGGTGCTGGAACCGTGGGCCGCGACGTCGATTTCAATACGCTGGCCATCGGCGGTCTGGCCGACGATGCGTTGTTCGTTGTCGCGGCCGGTGATTTCACTGCTCACCCTGAGCAGCCCGCGGTCTACCATCAGGCCCCGGACCAGTGCCGGCCCCAGCGCTGCACCGATGGTGTTGGAGCCTTGCACACGCAGGGCCGGGCCGGATGCAGGGATGGGCAGGCCAGGAGCGAGCTCGCGTTCGGCGCAGACCGCCACCGGCAGCCACGACGCCATTATCCAGACCAGCCACAGCCGCATGCCGACACCTTCAGAACCAGGGAAGTGTCGGGAGAATAAGTCAGGCAGATGACTGAACGATGACAGGGTGGTTGCGTCAGGCCTCGCTCGCTCCCAGCTCCGCCACCAGGCGCTCGATCAAGGCTCGCACGCGCCGAGGCTGGACGCGGGCCGTTGGGTAGACGATTTGCAGCAACGTACTGCCGGCGGTGAAGTCCGCAAGCAGCTCCACCAGCCGCCCGCTCTGGAGATCGTCGCGCACATCCCAGATTGATTTGAGGCTGATGCCGTGTCCGTCCAGGCACCATTGACGCACCAGGCCACCGTCATTGGCGATGCGTCGGCCCCGGACGGTCACCCGATGCTCCTCGCCGCCGCGGCTGAAGGTCCATTCCCGCGCGGTGTTGATACCCAGGCGCATCACCAGGCATTCGTGCCGGACCAGTTCGCTGGGGTGCGTCGGTGTGCCATGCCGCGCCAGGTAAGCGGGCGCAGCGCAGACGACGCGACGGTTTTCTCCCAGGGGCCTGGCTCGCAAGGAGCTGTCGGCCAACGCGCCGTAGCGGATAGCGAAATCGAACCCTTGACTGACCAGATCCACGTAGCCATCACCCAGGTTCAGGTCGAGACTGACGTCTGGATGCTCGTCGAGAAAGCGGGCCAGGATCGGCTCGATGTACTGGCGCCCGAGGTCTTGCGGGGCACTCAGGCGGATCGGTCCGCTGAGGGTCTGGGTGCCGCTGCGGATGCTGCTGTGCAACTCGCCGGCCTCGGCCAGCAGGCGCCGGGCGCCTTCCACCAGGAGCCGGCCTTCGTCGGTCAGGCTGATCGCCCGAGTGGTGCGGTTGAGCAGGCTGGCACCGTAATAGGTTTCCAGCAGGGCGAGCCGTTCCGAGACCGACGCTGGGGACAAGCCCACCTCACGACCCGCCGCAGACAAGCCACCTTTTTCAACGATGAGCAGGAAGAGCTCGAGGTTCTTCAGGAACATTATTCGGCCATTCCGAAATGTAATTTCGCCAGTGGAGCAATTATCAGGAAAACGCGCAAGGCATACCTTGTGCTCCAGACGATCACACCGCAGCGTTTATCCAGGAGTCCTGCCATGGCCATCCCCGAGGCACCCGATGTCAAACACGATCCCGCACGCCGGACCTTCCTGGCCCAGGCGAGCGCCGCAGCCGCGTTAGTGGCCGCAAGCGATCTACTGACAACAGGCTCGGCCCAGGCTGGCACCGAGGTAAAATCCGCCGGTATTTCCAAGGGCGGTTTCTGGCCGGGCAGCACGCGATTGGTCATTTCGGTATCCATGCAATTCGAAGCCGGCGGCCAGCCTCCCAAAGGCACCGACAGTCCGTTTCCAACGGTCGATTTCCCGGACAGCGTGCCGACCGATCCGGCCACCAATACCTGGTTTGCCTACGGATATCGGGAAGGCATCCCACGCTTGCTGGATTTGTGGGACCGTCACGGCGTCAAGGTCACGTCCCATATGATTGGCGAAGCGGCGCGACGCCAGCCGGCCCTGGCGCGGGAGATCGTGGCCCGCGGTCACGAGGCGGCCGGGCACGGGCCGCGCTGGAGTTCGCAGTTTGCGATGAGTCGGGATGAGGAGCGCACCTTCTTGCGCCAGGCGGCGCAGATGGTGCAGGACGTCACCGGGCAGCCGGTCACCGGCTACAACTGCAACTGGTTGCGCCGCGGCCCCAATACGCTGGCGTTGTTGCAGGAGCTTGGCTACCTGTATCACATCGATGATGTCAGTCGCGACGAACCCTTTATCGAAACGGTCAACGGCAAGGATTTCGTCGTGGTCCCCTACACGTTGCGCAACAACGACATCGTGTTGATCGAAGGCCGGCATTACTCGCCCCAGGCCTTCCTGGAGCAAGTGAAGCTCGATTTCGACCAGCTCTACGAAGAAGCCGGCACCCGGCGGCGAATGATGTCCATCAGTGCCCATGACCGCATCAGCGGCACGCCCCAAATGGTGCGGGTATGGGATGAGTTTCTGCGTTACGCCAAGCGCCACCCGGGCGTGGCATTCATGCGCAAGGACGATATCGCCCGTTACACCCTTGCCAGCCCGCTGTCCCTGCGCGAGCCCGAAACGCTCTGAAAGCTGTTCCATAACCTTGGGCCGCACCCCGTGGCCTGCCATTGATCGACCCGAAGGAATTCACTATGCCGTTCCCATTTCCTGCCATGCCCGGCGGCCTGCGCCTGGCCGCTGTTCTCCTGGGCATGGGCCTGTCGCTGGGGGCTTCGGCCGCCACCGATGCGCTCGTGCAACCGCAATACCTGATTGTCGATCGCAGCCTGCCTGAAGCACAGGCATCCGCCATGATTCTCGCGGCGCGGCGCTATGACACGTTCTGGCATACCGGCGACGAAGCGCTGGCCCGTGAAGCCTTGGCGCCGGACTTCGTCGACAAAACCCCGCCCGCCGGGCGCAAGCAGGGCCCGGAAGGCCCGTTGCTCGCATCCCGGGCGTTTCGCGGTGCAGTGCCGGATTTGAGCTGCGTCGTCGAGCAGATGCTGGTGGCGGGAGATCGGGTGGTGGTGCACCTGCGCTTTCGCGGGCATTTCACCGGTACCTTCGACAAGCTCAAGGGCCAGGGCCAACCGGTGGAGTTCATCGCGACGGATATCTATCAAGTGGAGCAGGGCAAAGTCGTCGCCAACTGGCACATCGAGGACAACCTGACCCTGTTCAAGCAACTGGGCGCCCTCTGACAAGCCGGCTCGCCGTTGCGGCGAGCCGTTCTTTTTGCGGGTCAGGCCAGTTCCACCCAGATCGGCGCATGGTCCGAGGGTTTTTCCATGCCGCGCAGTTCATAGTCGACGCCGGCGTCCTTGACCCGTGGCAGCAGGCCATGGGAGGTGAGGATCAGGTCGATGCGCAGGCCGCGCTTGGGTTCGTCCTCGAAGCCGCGGCTGCGGTAGTCGAACCAGCTGAAGCGGTCGGTGACGTCCGGGTTGAGGTGGCGGAAGCTGTCCACCAGGCCCCAGTTTTTCAGGCGGGCCATCCATTCGCGTTCTTCGGGCAGGAAGCTGCATTTGCCGGTTTTCAGCCAGCGCTTCATGTTGTCCGGGCCGATGCCGATGTCGCAGTCTTCCGGGGAAATGTTCACGTCGCCCATCACCACCAGCGGCTGGTCGTTGCGAAAGCGGCTTTCCAGCAGTTGCTGCAAGTCGCTGTAGAAACGTTCCTTGGCCGGGAATTTAGTCGGGTGGTCGCGGCTTTCCCCTTGGGGGAAGTAACCGTTCATGATGGTCACCGGCACGCCGTTGGCATCGGCGAAGGTGCCCCAGATGAAGCGCCGTTGGGCGTCTTCGTCGTCACTTTCGAAGCCTTTGTACAGGCTCAGTGGCGCCTGGCGCGAGAGCAGGGCGACGCCGTAGTGGCCTTTTTGTCCGTGGTAATGCACGTGGTAACCCAGGGCCTGCACCTCGGCCAGGGGGAATTGTTCGTCGTGGACCTTGGTTTCCTGCAGGCCGATCACGTCCGGCTGATGCTTTTCGATCAGCGCCGCCAGCTGATGGGGACGGGCGCGCAGCCCGTTGATGTTGAAGGAAACGATCTTCATGGTCGGCTGTCCTGGCAAAACTGCGATGCTAGCTGACATGTAGGATGTGAGCCAGCGTGGCAGTAGGACAAATGCGCTGCTAATGTCCTTTGCGTGTAGGAACGATCACCAACCCATCGGGTTCGTAGTCAATAAGAGCAGGGCCTCACCGAGCCTTGCCCAGGAGATCTACCGCCATGCCTGAAAGCGCCACCGCCATCGCCGATATCCATATGCTCGACAGCGGTTATTCCCGCGAAGCCCGTTCGTTGTTGTACCAGGCGTATCGCCATGAGCCGACTTTCAGCTTCCTGTTCGAATCCGAGCGTCCCGGTTACGAACAGCGAGTGCGGGCGACGGTGCGTGAACTGGTGAAACAGCATTTTCTCCAGGAACTGCCGGCCATTGGCCTGTTGGTCAACGACCGGCTGATCGGCATCGCCTTGATTGCGCCACCCCAGCGCCGCCTGGGCATCACCGAAAGCTGGGCCTGGCGCCTGCGCATGGTGCTGAGCACTGGGTTCCGCTGCACCCGGCGCTACCTGGAATACCACGCGGCGGTGACGGCCTGCCTGCCGTCGGATTCGGTGCATGTGCTGCCGCTGCTGGGGATTCACCCGCAGTTCCAGGGCCAGCATTTTGGTGAGCAGTTGCTGGCCGCCGTGCACAACTGGTGTGCCGTGGATGAACATTCCCAAGGCGTGGTGCTCGATACCGGCAACCCGCGTTACCTGGAGTTCTATAAGCGCCAGGGCTACGAGGAAATCGGCGAGATCGCGGTAGGACCGATCCGCGAGCACGTGTTCTTTCACGCCAACCCGCAGGTTCTGCACAGCGCTACGGCATAGTGGGCGAACTTTCGGGAAATGTCCGGCTCTATCAGGCACCTACGCTCGTGATAGCATCCGCGCCATGAAACTCCCAGGACGAATGACCAGTGGCGCGCTTTTGCTGTCCCTCAGCTGTGCGGCGCTGGCACAAAGTGAATTGGATGTACGCGTCAAACCCTCCAACGATGCCCTCAAGGCCAACGTAGAAGGGTATATCGGCGACTTGGGCGATCGTGACGAAGAGGCGTTGCTGCGCTTCAGCCGCGGCGCCGAGGAGCAGGCGCGCAAAGCCGCCCAGGCGCTGGGCTACTACCAGCCGCAGATCGACAGTGAGGTCAAGGGCGGCAAGAGTCCGCGGCTGATCTTGAGTATCGATCCCGGCGAGCCCGTGCAACTGCGCCACGTCACCCTGCGTATCGACGGCCCGGCGGCATCCCTCAAGGCGTTTCGCCTGCCATCCGACGCCGGCCTCAAGCCGGGCACGGTGCTCAACCATGGGCGCTACGAAGACGCCAAGCGCCAGATCCAGAACCAGGCGTCGCGCTACGGCTTCTTCAGCGGGCGCTTCACCAGCCAGAAGCTGTTGGTGGATCCCAGGGCCGGGGTCGCCGACATCGAGTTGATCTACGACAGCGGCCCGCGCTATGCCTTGGGCCCGGTGAGTTTTGAGGGCGATACGCCGTTCGACGAAGACCTGTTGCAGCGCATGGTGCCGTTCAAGGCCGGCACGGCGTACGACTCCGAGCTCATCGCCGAACTGAACCAGGCCCTGCAATCGAGCGGCTATTTCGAGGGCGTCCGGGTCGACGCGGCGCCCACCGCTGCCACCGATAACGTGATCCCGGTGGCGGTCAAGCTCGACACCCGTAAGCCGCGCACCATGGGTCTGGGCTTGGGTTTTTCCACCGACGTGGGGCCACGGGCCAAGGCCAACTGGACCCGGCATTGGGTCAATCCCCAGGGCCACAGTTATGGCTGGGAAGCGGAAGTCTCGGCGCCCCGGCAGAACGTCGGGCTGTGGTACGACGTGCCGCTGGATCCGCCGCTGACCGACAAGCTGCGCTACGCCGGCGGTTATCAATATGAAGAACTGGCCGGCACCGACACCCTCAGTAAACTGCTGACCGTCGGCCCGGAGTGGCACAGCAAGCTGCCTAGCGGCTGGCAACGGGTGGTGTCGCTCAAGTGGCAGCGCGAGGAATATCGCCTCGGCGACGACTCGGGCCTGAGCACGCTGTTGATGCCGGGCCTCAGTTATTCCTACCTGCGCAGCGACAACCGCATCGATCCGCACAACGGTTATCGCCTGCAATTCGACACCAAGGTCGCCAAGGAAGGGCTCGGCTCGGACAATAACCTGATCTACGGCACGGCCATGGTCAAAGGCTTGACCACGGTGTTCGACAAGCATCGTTTTCTGGCCCGGGCCCAGGTCGGCGGCAGCGCCACCAACGGCTACAAGTCCATCCCGCCGTCCCTGCGCTTTTTTGCCGGTGGCGACCAGAGCGTGCGTGGCTACGACTACCAGAGCCTGTCGCCGGAGAATTCCGAGGGCGACCGGATCGGCGGCCGCTACATGGTCGCGGGCAGTTTGGAATATCAGTATTCGGTCGCCGAGAAATGGCGGGTGGCGACCTTCGTCGACCAGGGCAATTCCTTTAACAACCTCGAACTGCCGAGCCTCAAGACCGGCGTTGGCGTCGGCGTGCGCTGGGTGTCACCGGTAGGGCCGATCCGCCTCGACCTGGCCCACGCGCTGGATGAAGAAGGCGGCATTCGATTGCACTTTTCCATGGGGCCTGAGCTGTGAGTCGTGGTTTGAAGAGAACGCTGCTGGCACTCGCTGGGTTGCTGGTGGTGATCGTGCTGGCGTTGAGCGTGGTGTTCGGCACGGCATCTGGCAGCCGTTGGGCCCTGGGCCGAGTGCCGGGGTTGAGTCTGGAGAATTTCCAGGGGCGCCTGGCGGGGCAGTGGAGCGCCGATCATCTGCTGTGGCAGCAGGGCGGCAGCCGGGTCGAAGCCGATGGGGTGATTTTCGCCTGGTCGCCCACTTGCCTGATGCGCATGACCCTGTGCATCGAACAACTCAAGGCCGACACCGTCAGCCTGCAATTCCCCCCGTCCAGCGATGCGCCGAGCGACGGCCCGATCACTTTGCCGGACCTGGACCTGCCGCTCGCCATTGAGCTGGGCGATGTGCAAGTCGGCAGCTTGCTGTTCAACGGCAGCGAGCAACTCAAGGGCCTGCAACTGGCGGCGCACTGGACAGCCGAGGGCTTGTTGATCGACTCGGTGCAATTGCAGCGTGACGAGCTGAGCCTGCAACTGTCCGGCCTGCTGAAGCCCGGCGGCGATTGGCCGTTGAAAGCCGAGGGCCGCTTGACCCTGCCGGCGCCGGGCGCCACGCCTTGGGCGTTGGCGCTGAAAGTCGACGGCGATCTGCTCAAGACCCTGAACCTCAGCGCCGACAGCAGCGGCTACCTGCAAGGGCGTTTGGTCGGCGAGTTGCAACCGTTGGCCGACAACCTGCCGGTCAAGGTGCGTATTACCGCCGATGGCTTCCGGGCCAGTGCCGATCTGCCGGACACGCTGTTGCTCAACCAACTGGAGTTGACCGGTGAAGGCGATCTGAAAAACGGCTATCAGCTGCTCGGCAACGCAACGCTGCCCGCCGAGAAAGGCCCGGTGGCGTTGCGACTGCAAGGCACCGTCGGCGCCAACGGCGCGCAGATCGCCGCTCTGGACCTGGAGGCCGGCGACCAGCAAAGCCTGAAACTCACCGGCCAACTGGACTGGCGCGAAGGCCTGAGCGCCGAGGCGAAAGTCGCCTGGCTGGATTTCCCCTGGCATCGCCTCTATCCGTTGATCGACGAACCGCAAGTGACGCTGCGCAGCGTCAACGGCGAAGTCTCCTACACCGACGGCCAGTACCTGGGCAATTTCCAGGCGGCGTTGGACGGACCCGCCGGGGCTTTCGAGCTGGGCAGCCCGTTCAGCGGCGATCTTGCGCAAATCCACCTGCCGCAACTCAAACTCGCGGCGGGGCAGGGCAAGGCCGAAGGGCACCTGGACCTGCAGTTTGCCGACGGCATCGGTTGGGACACCGCGCTGGAATTATCGGCCATCGACCCGGCGTACTGGCTCGGCGAACTCCCCGGCACCCTGGCCGGACCGTTGCGCAGCAAAGGGTCGATGAACAACGGCAACCTCAGCCTCGACGCGGACCTGGACCTCAAGGGCAAGCTGCGCGGTCAACCGGCGGTGTTCCAGGCCAAGGCCAGCGGTGCGGGCGAGCAATGGAACCTCAGCGCGCTGGATATCCGCCTGGGGGACAACCGCATCAACGGCAGCGCCAGCCTGCAACAGAGGCTCAGCGGCCAGATCGATATCAAGCTGTCACGCCTGGCCCAGCTCTGGCCGCAATTGCGCGGCCAGATGAGCGGTCGGGTCGACATGGCCGGGACGCTCAAGGCGCCGCAAGGCAAGCTCGGTTTGCAAGGCACGCAGCTGGCATTCCAAGACAATCGCCTGCAAAGCCTGAACCTTGACGCGACCCTCGACAGTGCGCAACGGGGCAAGGTCGACCTCAAGGCCAGCGGCATCAATGTCGGCGAAACGTCCCTGGGCGTGCTGACCCTTAGCGGTCAGGGCGACATCAAGCAACAGCAACTCAACCTTGGCCTGCAAGGGCCACAGCTCGACACGACCCTGGCATTCGCTGGCGCCCTCGATCAGGGCAACTGGCGCGGGCGTCTGCAAAGTGGCGACATCCAGGCCGGCGATCAGGCCTGGCGCCTGCAAGCTCCGGCAAAACTGGAGCGCCTGGCCAACGGCACCTTCAACTTCGGCGCCCATTGCTGGCGCTCCGGCCAGGCCAGCCTGTGCGGCGAAGACCAGCGCCTGATGCCGGAGCCGAAGCTGCGCTATCACCTCAAGCAGTTTCCTATCGAAAGCCTGGCCCAATGGATGCCCAAGGATTTTGCCTGGCGCGGCCAGCTCAACGCAGACCTGCAATTGGACCTGCCGGCCAGCGGCCCGAACGGTCGCGTGCAGGTGGACGCCAGCGGTGGCACGCTGCGCATCCGCGACAAGGACCGCGACGATGGGCAATGGCTGGACTTCCCCTACCAGACCTTGAAACTGGACAGTCGCCTGACGCCCAAGCGCATCGACACTGACCTGAACTTCGTCGGTGCCCGGCTCGGCGAGCTGATGCTCCAGGCGCAGATCAACCCATTGCCCGCCAGCAAGCCCCTCAGCGGTTCGTTCCGCCTGACCGGCCTGGACTTGTCTGTGGCCCGGCCATTCGTGCCGATGGTGGAGACCCTCACTGGCCATCTGAATGGCAGCGGCACTTTGTCCGGCGGCCTGCTCGCGCCCCAGGTCAACGGCAACCTGACGCTCAGCGACGGCGAAGTGTCCGGCCCTGAACTGCCGGTCAGCCTCGAAGCCTTGCAACTGCGGGCAATGATCGCCGGGGAGTCGGTACGCCTGGACGGCAATTGGAAAAGTGGCAAGAGCGGGCAGGGCAGCCTGAGCGGCAACATCGGCTGGGGTGAGACCCCGAGCATGAACCTGGCGCTCAAGGGCACGCAGTTGCCGGTCAATGTCGAGCCTTATGCGCAACTGGAAATAGCACCGGACCTCGTCATCACGCTGCACGGCGAGCAGCTTTCGGTCGCCGGCAAGGTGCTGGTGCCCAAAGGCCAGATCACCATCCGCGAACTGCCGCCATCCACCGTCAAGGTCTCGGATGATACGGTGATCGTGGGTCATCAGACCGAGGAGGGCAAGGCGCCGATCACCGTGGCGATGGACATTGACGTGATCGTCGGCCAGGAAAAACTTGCGTTTTCCGGGTTCGGTCTGACCGCCAACGTGCAGGGCCAGGTGCACATCGGCGATAACCTGGACACCCGTGGAGAACTCTGGCTCAACGATGGCCGCTACCGGGCCTATGGGCAGCGGTTGACGGTGCGCCGGGCGCGGCTGCTGTTCGCCGGACCGCTTGACCAGCCTTACCTCGACATCGAAGCGATTCGCCAGACCGACGATGTGATCGCCGGCATCCGCCTGAGTGGCAGCGCCGAACAGCCGACCACGCAGATTTTCTCGGAACCGGCGATGAGCCAGGAACAGGCGCTGTCCTACCTGGTGTTGGGCCGTCCCCTGAGCACCACCGGCGAGGACAACAACATGCTCGCCCAGGCGGCCTTGGGCCTGGGCTTGATGGGCAGTTCAGGCGTGACCACCAGCCTGGCCAACAACCTGGGTATCGACGACTTCCAGCTCGACACCCAGGGTAGCGGCAACGACACCAGCGTGGTCGCCAGCGGCAATCTCTCGGAAAAACTCAGCCTGCGCTATGGCGTCGGCGTGTTCGAACCGGCCAACACCATCGCCCTGCGCTACAAGCTCAGCAAGAAGGTCTACCTCGAAGCCGCCAGCGGCGTCGCCAGTTCGCTGGACATCTTCTACAAGCGGGATTTCTAGACCCGCACCAATTTCCTCCCTGTAGGCCCAAATCCCTGCGGGAGCGGGCTTGCTCGCGAAGGCGGTGTGTCATTCAACATTTTGGGCGACTGACACACCGCCTTCGCGAGCAAGCCCGCTCCCACAGGGGTCTTTGTTTACCGCCATTTGTGCGTTCATCCGGTTATACGTAGCCGCCTAACTATTTGTTTGACATTCGCTGCCTAAGCAGTAATATCTCGACATACATTCACTGCCTAGGCAGCAAACGGTGTCCAGATGAAGCATTTCACCCCAGACGAATTCCACAATTGCCATCTCGGCATGCTGCTCGGCCGCGCTGCGCTGCTCAAAGACCGGATCATCGACACCCACATGGAGCCCGTCGGCATCACTGCGGCGCAGTTCAAAGTGTTGATCATCATGGCCCAGCACGGCATCGACACCCCGGCCGAGCTGTGCCGCTACTTGTCCCTGGACAGCGGCTCGATGACGCGGATGCTCGATCGCCTGGAGCAGAAAGGCTTCCTCGCCCGCCAGCGTTCGATCGATGACCGTCGGCAAGTGCTGCTGGTGTTGACCGACGCCGGCCAGGCCCTGGCGGATCGGCTGCCGGTGATTGGCGCCGCTGCGATGAACCAACTGGCCAGCGCCATCAGTCGCGAGGAACTGCAAACCCTCGAAGAGATTCTCAAGAAAATACTGCTCGCCGCCGGTGATCCCATCACCGTGCTGCGACTGGGGGAAAAATGAAGCGTACAACCTTGCGTAGCGGTCTGAGCCTGGTGTTGCTGGCCATGAGCATGGCCGGTTGCGCCAGCTACAGCGGCCTGAAGACCGAAGGCGTCAGCCTTGAGGCGCAGAGTCTCAAGGCCGGGCAATCGCTCAATGGCGTGTCCCTCTCGCCAGCTTCCTGGCCGAAAAGCGACTGGTGGAAAAGCCTCGGTGACCCGCAACTCGACGGGCTGATCCGCGAGGCCCTGCGTGACAGCCCGGACATGCAGATCGCCAGCGCCCGTGTGCATCAGGCCAGCGCCGCCGCCTATGCGGCCAATGCCGAACGCATGCCGACACTGGATGCCAGCGGCAGCGTCAGCCGTTCGCGGCTGGCCCGCGACCAGGACCCGGCCGGGCAGGGCGGTGCCTACAGCACCCTGCGTTCGCTGAGCGTGGACTTCAACTACAACTTCGACCTTTGGGGTGGCCAGCGTGCCGCTTGGGAAGCCGCCTTGGGTCAGGCTCGCGCTGCGGAAATCGACCGCCAGGCCGCGCAATTGACCCTGGCCGCCGACGTGGCTCGGGCCTATAGCGACCTTGGTCAGGCCCACATCATTTATGACCTGGCCTCCGAAGACCTCAAGCGCACCCGGCAGATGCTCGATTTGAGCAAGCGTCGTCTCAGCGCCGGGATCGACAGCGAGTACCAGTTCCAACAGACCGAAAGCCTGGAAGCCAGCGCCGACGCCACCCTTATCGATGCGGAAAAACGCCTGCAAAGCGCGAAGATTGCCTTGGCGGTATTGCTGGGCAAGGGCCCGGATCGCGGCAACGAAATCGCCCGGCCCAATGTGCTGCAAGCCAGCGCGGTGGCCTTGCCGTCGAACCTGCCGGCGGAATTGTTGGGGCGGCGTCCTGACCTGGTCGCGGCGCGTTGGCGGGTCGAGGCGGCGGGCAAGAACATCGAAGCCGGCAAGACCAACTTCTACCCCAACCTCAACCTGAGCGCGGCGGCGGGGGTGCAGTCGCTGCTGGGCGATGCGATGTTCGGTTCGGCCAGCCGCTTCTTCAACGTGGCACCGACGGTCTCACTGCCGATCTTCGACGGTGGACGCCTGCGCGCCGATCTGGATGCCCGGGATGCCGATTACGACCTCGCGGTGGCGCAATACAACAAGAGCCTGGTCAAGGCCCTTGGGGATGTCAGCGACACCATCAACCAGTTGCGTGACATCGCCCGGCAGATCGGCGCCCAGCAGCACGCCACCGATATCGCGCAGAGCTCCTACGACACCGTGGTCCAGCGCTACGGCTCGGGCATCGGTAACTACCTGGACGTGCTGAGCATCGAGCAGCAATTGCTCCAGGCCCAGCGCCAACTGGCGAACCTGAATGCCGAGCAGATCGATCTGTCGATCCAGCTGATGCAGGCCCTTGGCGGCGGTTTCGATGCCCAGGCGCTGGCTTTGGCCACGCCGGCCTCCACCACGCCGAACAACTGATTCGAGGTATTTGTCATGGCCACTGCCCAAACTACGCAATCTTCCGAAACCCCGCAGGACAGCAGCAACCCGCGCAAGCGCAAGGTGATGCTGCTGGTGCTGGCGGTCATCGTCATTCTCGGCGGCCTGGCTGTCTGGGGCTGGCATGAACTGTACGGCCGCTGGAACGAAAGCACCGACGATGCCTATGTGAACGGCAACGTGGTGGAAATCACCCCGCAGGTCACCGGCACCGTGGTGAGCATCGGTGCCGACGACGGTGATCTGGTGCGTGAAGGCCAGGTGCTGGTGCAGTTCGATCCGAACGACGCCGAAGTCGGGCTGCAAAGCGCCCAAGCCAATCTGGCGCGGACCGTGCGCCAGGTGCGTGGCTTATATAGCAACGTCGACGGCATGCGGGCCCAGGTCAATGCCCAGGAAGCTGAGGTGCAGAAGGCTCAGGAGAACTACAACCGGCGTAAGAATCTGGCCGCCGGCGGGGCGATTTCCCAGGAAGAACTGTCCCACGCCCGGGACGACCTGACCTCGGCGCAGAACGCCCTGGCCAATGCCCGCCAACAGCTCAAGACCACTAGCGCCCTGGTGGACGACACAGTGGTGTCGTCCCACCCGGATGTGCAATCGGCCGCCGCGCAATTGCGTCAGGCGTATCTGGCCGATGCCCGCAGCACGCTGATCGCGCCAGTCACCGGTTACGTCGCCAAGCGCACGGTGCAACTGGGCCAGCGAGTACAGCCTGGCACGGCGCTGATGGCGGTGATTCCGCTGGACCAGTTGTGGATCGACGCCAACTTCAAGGAAACCCAACTGCGTGACATGCGCATCGGCCAACCGGTGGACATCGAGACTGACTTGTACGGCAGCGACGTGAAGTACAGCGGCACCATCGACAGCCTCGGCGCCGGGACCGGCAGCGCGTTCGCCTTGCTGCCGGCGCAGAACGCCACCGGTAACTGGATCAAGATCGTCCAGCGGGTGCCGGTGCGCATTCATGTCAATGCCGAAGAACTGGCCAAGCATCCGTTGCGCGTCGGTCTGTCGACCCAGGTCAACGTCGACCTGCACGACCAGAGCGGCCCGGTCCTGGCCCAGCAACCGCCGCAGAAAGCCACGTTCAGCACCCAGGTCTACGACCGTCAGTTGGCCGACGCCGACGCGATGATCACCCGGTTGATCCACGAAAACAGCGCGGCGGCGAGCAAGACTGCGCAGCGTTGAGGCCGCTCCCACAGGGGAATTGCGGTGAACACCGGCTCGTGAACACCCAGGCCCAATGTGGGAGCGGGCTTGCTCGCGAATGCGGCGTTTCAGGCAGCAAAATTATTGAATGTGGAATCGTCTTCGCGAGCAAGCCCGCTCCCACAGGTTATGTGTTGGCCTGGACGACTCCGGCCCTTTCGCTTCATAGGATTTCGCAATGAGCAATAACGCGTCCTTCACGCCGCCCAGCCTGTTGCTCAGCACCATCGGGCTGTCGCTGGCGACGTTCATGCAAGTGCTCGACACCACCATTGCCAACGTCGCCTTGCCGACCATCTCCGGTAACTTGGGAGTCAGTTCGGAACAGGGCACTTGGGTGATCACCTCGTTTGCGGTGAGCAACGCCATCGCACTGCCCTTGACCGGTTGGTTGAGCCGGCGGTTTGGTGAGGTGAAGCTGTTTCTGTGGGCAACCATGCTGTTCGTGCTCGCTTCGTTCCTCTGCGGTATTTCCACCTCGATGCCCGAGCTGATCGGCTTCCGAGTGCTCCAAGGCCTGGTGGCCGGGCCTTTGTACCCAATGACCCAGACTTTGCTGATCGCCGTGTACCCGCCGGCCAGGCGCGGCATGGCCCTGGCGCTGCTGGCGATGGTCACGGTGGTGGCGCCGATTGCCGGGCCGATCCTCGGTGGCTGGATCACCGACAGTTACAGTTGGCCGTGGATTTTCTTCATCAACGTGCCCATCGGGGTGTTCGCGGTGATGGTGGTACGTCAGCAGCTCAAGGCGCGGCCGGTGGTCACCAGTCGTCAGCCGATGGATTACGTCGGGCTGATCACCCTGATCATCGGTGTCGGCGCGCTCCAGGTGATCCTCGACAAGGGCAATGACCTGGACTGGTTCGAATCGAACTTTATTATCATCGGCGCGCTGATTTCGGTGATTGCCCTGGCGGTGTTCGTGATCTGGGAAATGACCGACCGCCACCCAGTGGTGAACTTGCGGCTGTTCGCCTACCGCAACTTTCGCATCGGCACCATCGTGCTGGTGGGCGGCTACGCCGGGTTCTTCGGCATCAACCTGATCCTGCCGCAGTGGCTGCAAACTCAGATGGGCTACACCGCCACCTGGGCCGGGCTGGCCGTGGCGCCCATCGGAATCCTGCCGGTGTTGATGTCGCCCTTCGTGGGTAAATACGCCCACAGGTTCGACCTGCGCCTGCTGGCCGGGCTGGCGTTCCTGGCGATCGGCCTGAGCTGTTTCATGCGTGCCGGGTTCACCAACGAAGTGGACTTCCAGCACATCGCCCTGGTGCAGTTGTTCATGGGCATTGGCGTGGCGCTGTTCTTCATGCCGACTTTGAGCATCCTGATGTCGGACCTGCCGCCGCAGCAGATTGCCGACGGCGCCGGGTTGGCGACGTTCCTGCGGACCCTGGGCGGCAGCTTCGCCGCGTCCCTGACCACCTGGATCTGGATCCGCCGCGCCGACCAGCACCATGCGTACCTGAGCGAAAGCATCAGCACCTTCGAGCCGGCCACCCGCGAGGCGCTCAACCAACTCGGCGGCGCCAGCGCACCGGCCTACGCCCAGCTCGACCACGTCCTCACCAGCCAGGCGTACATGCTCTCCACCGTGGATTACTTCACGTTGCTGGGCTGGGCGTTCATGGGCTTGATTCTGTTGGTGTGGCTGGCGAAGCCGCCGTTTGCGGCAAAGGCAGGGCCGGAAGCGAGCGGCCATTGATCGAGCATTGAAATGCAATCCCCTGTGGGAGCGGGCTTGCTCGCGAAGGCAGTGTGTCATTCAACATTTTGGGTGACTGACACACCGCTTTCGCGAGCAAGCCCGCTCCCACAGGGGCGGCGTATGGTTTAAGTGCTCGGCAACGCCAGTTGCGAATTGCCGAACCCAAACGGCGCCAACGCAAACCCTTGCTCATCCACCTGCAACGCCCAGCCTTGCTTGTCCCAATCCCCCAGTACGATGCGCCGGGCGGCGTGGTCGCCCAGTTGCAGCTTGTGGATGGCAGGACGATGGGTGTGCCCATGGATCAGGGTTTTCACGCCGTATTCGCGCATGACCCGCGGTACTTCTTCCGGCGTGACGTCAACGATGTCGTTGGCTTTCATCCGCGTCTGTGCACGACTTTCACTGCGCAGCTTGCGCGCCAGTTTCTGACGAGTGCCCAGCGGCAGGTGGCGCAGGATGAACAGCGTCACCGGGTTGCGCAGCCAGCGGCGCAGCTTCATATAGCCTTCGTCGCGGGTGCAGAGGCTGTCGCCGTGCATCAGCAGCACCGGCTCGCCGTTGAACTGCACGACACTCGGGTCCTTGAGCAGGGTGCAGCCGGCCGCTTTGCAAAAGGCCCGTCCCAGCATGAAGTCGCGATTGCCGTGCATCAGGAAGATGGCCGTGCCGCTGTCGCTCAATTCGCGCAGGGCCTGGCAGATGGAACGCTGGAACGGCGTCATGGCATCGTCGCCGATCCAGGCTTCGAAAAAATCGCCCAGGATGTACAACGCTTGCGCCGAGCGGGCGCGTGTGGCGAGTAAATCCAGAAACGCCCGGGTAATGTCCGGGCGCTCCTCTTCCAGATGCAAATCTGAAATCAGCAGTATCACTCAATGATCTCGGCTTTCTCGATGATCACGTCTTCTGCCGGTACGTCCTGGTGGCCCGCCTTGGACGTGGTGGAAACGCCCTTGATGCTGTCGACCACGTCGGTGCCTTCGATCACTTCGCCAAACACGGCGTAGCCCCAACCTTGCACGGTCTTGCCGCTGTGGTTGAGGAAGCTGTTGTCAGCCACGTTGATGAAGAACTGCGCGGAGGCCGAATGCGGTTCCATGGTGCGCGCCATGGCAACGCTGTACTTTTTGTTCGGCAGGCCGTTGTCGGCTTCGTTCTGGATGCTCGGGCGCTTGTCTTTCTTTTCCTTCATGCCCGGCTCGAAACCACCGCCCTGGATCATGAAGTTGCCGATGACGCGGTGGAATACGGTGTTGGTGTAGTGGCCGGCTTGGACATACTCAATGAAGTTGGCAACGGTAATCGGGGCTTTCTCGGCGTTCAGTTGCAGAACGATGTCGCCGTGGTTGGTGGTCAGTTTGACTTTGCTCATGATCACTACTCTTTCAAGGAATTCGTGGGTTTCGGGGCGCGAGGCCCGCAACCGGTCTGGCTGCAATCGGCCAGGTTGGGCAGTTTAGCGTGCCAGGCGTGAAATTCGAGGCTGTTTTTCGTCAGGCCGTCGATTAAATTCAATCGTTTACCGGCCTGGCCTGTCAGCGGCTTGACAGCATCGGCTATGATACGGGTTTTGTTTTATCAGGCCGCACCCGGCCGCGCACTTGTCTGTTCAAGGATCCTATGAGCAAGCCCACTGTCGACCCTACCTCGAATTCCAAGACCGGCCCGGCCGTGCCGGTCAATTTCCTGCGCCCGATCATCCAGGCGGACCTGGACTCGGGTAAGCACACACAGATCGTCACTCGCTTTCCTCCTGAGCCCAACGGCTACCTGCACATCGGCCACGCCAAGTCGATCTGTGTGAACTTCGGCCTGGCCGAGGAGTTCGGTGGCGTCACGCACCTGCGTTTCGACGACACCAACCCGGCCAAGGAAGACCAGGAATACATCGACGCGATCGAAAGCGACGTCAAGTGGCTGGGTTTCCAGTGGTCCGGTGAGGTGCGCTATGCGTCGCAATATTTCGACCAGTTGCACGACTGGGCGGTGGAACTGATCAAGGCCGGCAAGGCCTACGTCTGCGACCTGACCCCCGAGCAGGCCAAGGAATACCGTGGCAGCCTGACCGAGCCAGGCCGCAACAGCCCGTTCCGTGACCGCAGCGTCGAGGAGAACCTGGACCTGTTCGCTCGCATGCGCGCCGGTGAATTCCCGGACGGCGCACGCGTGCTGCGGGCCAAGATCGACATGGCCTCGCCGAACATGAACCTGCGCGACCCGATCATGTACCGCATCCGCCACGCCCATCACCACCAGACCGGTGACAAGTGGTGCATCTACCCCAACTATGACTTCACCCACGGCCAGTCGGACGCCATCGAGGGCATCACCCACTCGATCTGCACCCTGGAATTCGAAAGCCATCGTCCGTTGTACGAATGGTTCCTGGAGCATCTGCCGGTGCCGGCCCACCCGCGCCAGTACGAATTCAGCCGCCTGAACCTGAACTACACCATCACCAGCAAGCGCAAGCTCAAGCAACTGGTGGACGAGAAGCACGTCAATGGCTGGGACGACCCGCGCATGTCGACGCTGTCGGGCTTCCGGCGCCGTGGCTACACGCCGAAATCGATCCGCAATTTCTGCGAGATGGTCGGCACCAACCGTTCCGATGGCGTGGTGGACTTCGGCATGCTGGAATTCAGCATCCGTGACGACCTCGACCAGAGCGCCCCGCGTGCGATGTGCGTGCTGCGGCCGCTGAAAGTGGTCATCACCAACTACCCGGAAGGGCAGGTCGAGAACCTGGAACTGCCGCGTCACCCGAAGGAAGACATGGGCGTACGCGTCCTGCCGTTCGCCCGGGAAATCTACATCGATCGCGACGACTTCATGGAAGAGCCGCCAAAGGGCTACAAGCGTCTGGAGCCTGCCGGTGAAGTGCGCCTGCGTGGCAGCTACGTGATCCGTGCCGACGAAGCCATCAAGGACGCCGACGGCAACATCGTCGAACTGCGCTGCTCCTATGATCCCGACACCCTGGGCAAGAACCCGGAAGGTCGCAAGGTCAAGGGCGTGATCCACTGGGTACCGGCCGCCGCCAGCGTCGAGTGCGAAGTGCGCCTGTATGATCGCCTGTTCCGTTCGCCGAACCCGGAGAAGGCCGAAGACAGCGCCAGCTTCCTGGACAACATCAACCCTGACTCCTTGCAAGTCCTCACTGGTTGTCGTGCCGAGCCTTCGTTGGGCAACGCACAGCCGGAAGACCGTTTCCAGTTCGAGCGCGAAGGTTACTTCTGCGCGGATATCAAGGACTCGAAACCAGGTAGCCCGGTATTCAACCGTACCGTGACCTTGCGTGATTCCTGGGGTCAGTGATCAAGTCTTAAGGGAAACCCCGTGCTTACGATCTACAACACGCTCACCAAGAGCAAAGAAGTCTTCAAGCCGCTCGATGGCAACAAAGTGCGGATGTACGTCTGCGGCATGACCGTGTACGACTATTGCCACATCGGGCATGGCCGCAGCATGGTCGCCTTCGACCTGGTGACCCGCTGGTTGCGTTTCAGCGGGTATGACCTGACGTATGTGCGCAATATCACCGACATCGACGACAAGATCATCAATCGCGCCAACGAGAATGGTGAGTCGTTCGAGGCGCTGACCGAACGCATGATCGCGGCGATGCATGAGGACGAGGCGCGCCTCAATATCCTCAAGCCGGACCTGGAACCTCGTGCCACCGACCATATCCCCGGTATGCACGCGATGATCCAGGCCCTGATCGACAAGGGGTATGCCTACGCACCGGGCAATGGCGACGTGTACTACCGCGTCGCCAAGTTCATGGGCTACGGCAAGCTGTCGCGCAAGAAGATCGAAGACCTGCGCATCGGCGCACGCATCGAAGTCGGCGAGTCGAAACAGGACCCGCTGGATTTCGTGTTGTGGAAAGCCGCCAAGCCGGGTGAGCCGAGCTGGGATTCGCCGTGGGGCAAGGGCCGTCCGGGCTGGCACATCGAGTGCTCGGTGATGTCCACCTGCTGCCTGGGCGAGACCTTCGACATTCATGGCGGCGGCAGCGATCTGGAATTCCCGCACCACGAAAACGAAATCGCCCAGAGCGAAGCGGCGACCGGCAAGACCTACGCCAATGCGTGGATGCATTGCGGCATGATCCGGATCAACGGCGAGAAGATGTCCAAGTCGTTGAACAACTTCTTCACCATCCGCGATGTGCTGGAGAAGTATCACCCGGAAGTCATTCGCTACTTGCTGGTGTCGAGCCACTATCGCAGCGCCATCAACTATTCGGAAGACAACCTCAAGGACGCCAAGGGTGCCCTGGAGCGTTTCTACCACGCCTTGAAAGGCCTGCCGAGTGTCCCGGCAGCCGGTGGCGAAGCGTTCGTGGCGCGGTTTACCGAAGTGATGAACGACGACTTCGGCACGCCGGAAGCCTGCGCGGTGCTGTTCGAGATGGTGCGCGAGATCAACCGCCTGCGTGAGAGCGATCTCAATGCCGCAGCGGGCCTGGCGGCGCGCCTGAAGGAACTGGCCGGCGTGCTGGGTGTGTTGCAGCTTGAGGCCGACGAGTTCCTGCAAGCCGGTGCCGAAGGGCGGGTAGACGCTGCCGAGGTCGAGGCCTTGATCCAGGCGCGCCTCACTGCCCGGGGCAACAAGGACTGGGCCGAATCCGACCGCATCCGCGACCAGCTCACCGCCATGGGCGTGGTGCTGGAAGACGGCAAGGGCGGCACGACCTGGCGCCTGGCGGACTGATTCCGGCACCGTCCGACACCCTGTGGGAGCGGGCTTGCTCGCGAAAGCGGTGGTTCAGGTTGCATCTTTTTCGGATGTGCTGACGCCTTCGCGGGCAAGCCCGCTCCCACAGTGGTTCTGTGGTGGACGTAAACTCATGGCCAGCCTCAATTCCTTGTGGGAGCGAGCTTGCTCCGGGCGGCGATCCGACGAAAGCGGTGGTTCAGCTTGCACTTCTGTTGCGTGTGCCGACACCTTCGCAAGCAGCCAACGCCCCCAGTTTTTTACACCCCAATCCTACCGATCCTTCTTTTATGAGCTAGTACTGTCAGGTCGATTCGACGTTCTCTCTGGCAGGTATCTTCCATGTTGGCTCATTGGTCTCTGGCAGCCATTCATCTCCTGGCCTTCGCCCTCGGTTTCTGGGCGGTGCTGGCACGTGGTTCGGCGTTGCGGCGGTTGGCGGGAGGGATGGATGCGGTTCGCGGGGTGTTGATCGCCGATAACGTGTGGGGGCTGTCGGCGCTGGTGTTGTTGGTCACCGGTGGGATGCGGGCGTTTGGCGGGTTCGAAAAAGGCTCGGACTATTACCTGCACCAGCCCTTGTTTCACCTGAAGATGACTTTGCTCCTGCTTATCCTGCTGCTGGAAATCGCACCCATGATCACTTTGATCAAATGGCGGATCGCGCGGGGCAAAGGCCTGCCCATCGATCCTTCGAAGGCCAGCCGCTTTGCACGGATCAGCCACATCGAAGCCTTGCTGCTGCTCTTGATGATGGTCGCGGCCACGGGCATGGCTCGCGGCATCATGCTGGGCTGACCGGCCACGAACACCCGCTTCACCGCCATTAAAACGAAACGTCTGACAGCCATGCTATGAGCCATGCCATTAGTATCGGGTTCACGGACTGGACGAAAAGCAAAGGCGGGGGGAGCGGGTAAGACGCGGTCGGCCAGAATCTTTAGCCAGCCATTGCGGGGGGAGCAAACGGGCTGGCTACGGACTGCTGCAAGGCTCAGGATTGCGGTTTGTCGGGGGCGGTAAGGCCAGCCTGGATCCGCTGATAAATCTCTTCGCGATGCACTGCAACGTTTTTCGGGGCGTTGATGCCGATCCGGACTTGTTGGCCGCTCACGCCCAGAATGGTGATCGTGATGTCGTCACCAATATTTATGCTTTCACCGACTTTGCGGGTGAGTATCAGCATGGTGTTCTCCTTGATTGCTTTATAGGGCACCTGATTGACAGTGCAGATGTCGGTACTGCTTATAGATTAGTGCTAAGTGTCACAATGTGGGTGCCTCTTTCTGACGTGCAGATGCAGCATTAATTCCCAGGGTGCGACTATACAGAGACGCCGTGCAGGATTCTCGTGTTTTGAGCACTGTTTGCGGGGTTCTTGTCGGGCGTGGGTGCTAAAATCCCCGGCTCATGTCTTCCAGGGGAAACGTTGTGCGCAAATTGGCTTGGGTTATCGCGGTATTGATGTTGGCAGGGTGCGGTGAAGGACGTGATGTCCAGGCACCCAAGCCCAAGTCCGCCGCAACCTCCGCGCCGGCTGCCGCTGCCGCGCCGCAATGGGCTGTCGAGGTTCGAGGCGAGACACCGCAGGCGGTCAGCGACCTGACCGGATGGCTCATCGAGCACAGTTTCATGTCGAACGTTTTCAAGGAAAACGGCAAGGATCGGGTCTTGGTCGGCCCGTTCAGTTCCAAAGCCGAAGCTGAAGCCGGTCAGGAGAAGATTACGGCTGCCCTGGTTCGGGCGAAGAAACGCAATATCGAGACAGAGGTCGTGGATTATCCCGTCGCTCAGTAACCTGGCAGATCACTGAAAAGGCCCCGGACGCTAAGCGTTCGGGGCCTTTCATTTCATCAGCCGCAGGCCTTCAAATCCACCGGCCCCACGAACTCGTTGCCACGGCCCATCACACACGCCACGCTCTGATTGCGCTGACGCTCCCAGCTCTCCACCGGGTAGGTCTTGTCCCACGCTTCATACAGGCGTCGGTCCTGCTTCGAAAGTTGCAGGCCGTATTGCTTGCTCATGTAGAAATACGTGCGGGCGATCATCCCCCGGATCGAAGGGCGCGGCATGACCTTCTTCGCCTTGAAATCCACTTGGGTCAGGCATGAACCGTACTGGCCTTTCTGTTCCGGCAGCCAGCCGAAACTGAAGTTGCTGCGGTCGCCGTTCACCTCGCCGATGCTCGGCACCAGGTTGTGAAGGTCGGCCTCGGCCCGTTGATAGACCGGGTCGTAGCGGGTGCAATTCTTGCGACCACCTTGTTGCCAGCATTGCCGCTGATGGCCGATCACCCACGCCGGGACGATATGTTCCCACTCGATGCGGGCGGCGCGGCTGGCGTTTTTCCGGGGTACATACCCGCAGGCCGCCAGGTTGACCCGATTGCCGGTGTATTTGCAGCCGCAGTAAAACTCGGTGGATTGCGGCGCGTAGAGCTTCCAGGCGACTTTCTTGGCTTCATTGAAGGTGCGCGGGGCACCGGCCTGTGCGCCCATGGCGACGAACACAAGCAACAACGCTAAACAGCGAACACTCATCGGACTCAATCTTCCTTCGGCACTACCCAGAAAACCTGCACACCACCATCGTCGCGATAGGCGAGGGTCACGTTGTCGTTCTCATCGATTTCTTCCAGCAGGCGTTCCCACTCATCCACCGGCTCATCGGGCAGGCGGAAGATCAGCGCGGCCTTGGCTTTTTGCGCGGTGGGGGCATTGATGATTTTCGAAACCCGAAGGCCGAGTCGCGTATAGGAATCTAAGGGGGCAGTTGCAGCGGAGGGGGTGGCCACAGGATTATCCTTATTAAGCTGTACGTGCATACAGTATTTAACCGTAGGCGTTTACGCAACTACTTAAAATTCAAGAAAATCGTCTGACAGCACTTTTTTCGTTTTGGTGTAGGAGGAGGCGGTTTTTTATTGAGTTGAATAAACAAGCGAGACGATCAGGCCTGGGCTATGGTGTCCTGCGCAACGGCGGGTTTTCAAAGTTGACAAATCTCCGAAGCCTTACCATAGTTCATTCCACGCAAACGTTTGCGCGGCGTTCCGTGCGATGATTTGCCCACAATAATCATAAGATCGGAGTGAACCCATGAAGTTGCCATTCGCTGGACGCCTTCTCGCTGTCGCTATGCTCGCCGCCGCATCCGCTGCGCTGCCTGTCTCCTCGGCATTCGCCCAGACCGCTGAAAAACCCAAGGTCGCCCTGGTCATGAAATCCCTGGCCAACGAGTTCTTCCTGACCATGGAAGATGGCGCCAAGGCCTACCAGAAAGAACACTCCGCCGATTTCGACCTGATCTCCAACGGGATCAAGGATGAAACCGACACCGCCAACCAGATCCGCATCGTCGAGCAGATGATCGTGTCCAAGGTCGATGCCCTGATCATCGCGCCTGCGGACTCCAAAGCCATGGTGCCGGTGATCAAGAAAGCCGTGGACGCCGGCATCACCGTGGTCAACATCGACAACCAGCTCGATCCTGCCGTGGTCAAGAGCAAAAACATCAACGTACCCTTCGTAGGTCCTGACAACCGCAAGGGGGCGCGACTGGTGGGTGAGTACCTGGCCAAGCAACTCAAGGCCGGTGACGAAGTCGGCATCATCGAAGGCGTGTCCACCACCACCAACGCCCAGGCGCGGACCGCGGGCTTCAAGGACGCAATGGAGGCGGCGCAGATCAAGGTTGTGTCCCTGCAATCGGGTGACTGGGAAATCAACAAAGGCAACCAGGTTGCCGCGTCGATGCTCAGCGAATACCCGAACATCAAGGCGCTGCTGGCCGGTAACGACAGCATGGCGGTCGGCGCGGTGTCGGCGGTGCGTGCAGCTGGCAAGGCAGGCAAGGTGCAGGTCGTCGGCTACGACAACATCAATGCCATCAAGCCGATGCTCAAGGACGGTCGTGTCCTGGCCACCGCAGACCAATTTGCGGCCAAGCAGGCGGTATTCGGCATCGAGACCGCGTTGAAGATCCTCAAGAAGGAAAAAGTCGAGATCGGCGACAACGGCGTTATCGAAACTCCAGTCGAGCTGGTGACCAAGCAGTAATCCTGGCGACACAACGGTGCTCGCCCACTCGGGCGAGCGCATGGAGAGTTTTTTTATGTCCGTTCGCGACCCGAACGCTGTCCTGTGTGTCAGCGGAATCGGCAAGACCTATGCCCAGCCGGTACTGGCCGACATCGACCTGACGTTGATGCGCGGTGAGGTGCTGGCCTTGACCGGCGAAAATGGCGCCGGCAAAAGCACCTTGTCCAAAATCATCGGTGGGCTGGTGACACCGACCACCGGGCAGATGCAGTTCCAGGGGCAGGATTATCGCCCTGGCAGCCGGACCCAGGCTGAAGAGCTGGGCGTGCGCATGGTGATGCAGGAACTCAACCTGCTGCCGACCCTGTCTGTGGCCGAGAACCTGTTTCTCGACAACCTGCCCAGCCGCTGCGGCTGGATCGACCGCAAGCAACTGCGTAAAGCCGCGATCGAGGCCATGGCTCAGGTCGGGCTCGATGCGATCGACCCCGACACCCTGGTCGGCGAGTTGGGCATCGGTCACCAACAGATGGTCGAGATCGCCCGCAACCTGATCGGCGATTGCCATGTGCTGATTCTCGATGAGCCGACCGCCATGCTGACGGCCCGTGAAGTCGAGATGCTGTTCGAACAGATCACCCGTCTGCAAGCTCGGGGCGTGGCGATCATCTACATTTCTCATCGCCTGGAAGAACTGGCTCGGGTGGCCCAGCGCATCGCTGTGTTGCGCGACGGCAACCTGGTTTGCGTCGAGCCGATGGCAAATTACAACAGTGAGCAACTGGTGACCCTGATGGTCGGCCGGGAGCTGGGCGAGCACATCGACCTGGGCCCACGCCGGATCGGCGCACCTGCGTTGACCGTCAGCGGCCTGACCCGTTCGGACAAGGTCCGCGATGTGTCCTTCGAAGTGCGCAGCGGCGAGATCTTTGGTATCTCCGGCCTGATCGGGGCAGGGCGTACCGAGCTGTTGCGCTTGATCTTCGGCGCCGACCCGGCCGACAGCGGTACGGTCGCACTGGGCTCGCCAGCCAAGGTCGTGAGCATCCGTTCGCCGGCCGACGCGGTGGCCCATGGCATTGCGTTGATTACCGAGGACCGCAAGGGTGAAGGCTTGCTGCTGACCCAGTCCATCGCTGCCAACGTTGCCTTGGGCAACATGCCGGAAATCTCCAGCGCCGGCATCGTCAATGGCAGTGAGGAATTGGCTTTGGCCCAGCGGCAGATCAACGCCATGCGGATCCGCAGTTCCAGCCCGACCCAACTGGTGTCCGAACTGTCGGGCGGTAACCAGCAGAAAGTGGTGATCGGTCGCTGGCTTGAGCGTGACTGCTCGGTGCTGCTGTTCGACGAGCCGACACGAGGCATCGACGTTGGCGCCAAATTCGACATTTATGCGCTGCTGGGCGAGTTGACGCGCCAGGGCAAGGCTCTGGTCGTGGTGTCCAGTGACCTGCGCGAACTGATGCTGATCTGCGACCGGATCGGCGTGCTGTCCGCCGGGCGCCTGATCGATACCTTCGAGCGCGACAGCTGGACCCAGGACGACTTGCTTGCCGCCGCGTTCGCCGGCTACCAGAAACGTGATGCGTTGCTCAACGAAGCAGCGCCTAGGGAATTTTCATGAAAACCGCATCTGCCGTCGGTAAATCCACTGGCAACTTCTATGGCCTCGGGACCTACCTGGGCCTGGCCGGCGCCTTGCTGGCGATGATCGCGCTGTTCTCGGCGCTGAGCAGCCATTTCCTGTCCTACGACACTTTCAGCACCCTGGCCAACCAGATTCCGGACCTCATGGTGCTGGCGGTCGGCATGACCTTCATCCTGATCATCGGCGGCATCGACCTGTCGGTAGGTTCGGTGCTGGCGCTTGCGGCATCGACCGTCAGCGTCGCCGTGCTCGGCTGGGGCTGGAGCGTCTGGCCATCGGCTTTGCTCGGCATGGCCGTCGCGGCGCTGGCAGGCACGGTGACCGGCTCGATCACCGTGGCGTGGCGGATCCCATCGTTCATCGTTTCCCTCGGCGTGCTGGAAATGGCTCGGGGCCTGGCGTACCAGATGACCGGATCGCGAACCGCCTACATCGGCGACTCGTTCGCCTGGCTGTCCAATCCCATCGCCTTCGGCATTTCACCTTCGTTCATCATCGCCTTGCTGGTGATCTTCATCGCCCAGGCTGTGTTGACCCGAACCGTGTTCGGTCGCTACCTGATCGGCATCGGCACCAATGAAGAAGCCGTGCGTCTGGCAGGGATCAATCCAAAACCTTACAAGATTCTGGTGTTCAGTCTGATGGGCTTGCTCGCCGGTGTGGCGGCGCTGTTCCAGATTTCGCGCCTGGAAGCGGCGGATCCCAACGCTGGCTCGGGGCTTGAACTGCAAGTCATCGCGGCGGTGGTGATCGGCGGCACCAGCCTGATGGGCGGGCGCGGTTCGGTGATCAGTACGTTTTTCGGCGTGTTGATCATCTCGGTGCTGGCGGCGGGCCTGGCGCAGATCGGCGCCACCGAGCCGACCAAGCGCATCATTACCGGTGCGGTGATCGTGGTGGCGGTGGTGCTCGATACCTATCGCAGCCAGCGCGCCAGTCGGCGGGCTTGAACCATGGCAACGATCAAGGATGTGGCGGCGCTCGCGGGGATTTCCTACACGACCGTTTCCCACGTGGTAAACAAGACCCGACCGGTCAGTGAAGAAGTGCGGCGTAAGGTCGAGGCGGCGATCGAGCGCCTGGACTACGTGCCCAGCGCCGTGGCGCGGTCGCTCAAGGCCAAGACCACGGCGACCATCGGCCTGCTGGTGCCCAACAGCCTCAACCCGTATTTTGCCGAGTTGGCCCGGGGCATCGAGGATTACTGTGAGCGCAACGGTTATTGCGTGATCCTGTGCAACTCCGACGACAACCCGGACAAGCAGCGCAGTTACCTGCGGGTATTGCTGGAAAAGCGCATCGACGGCCTGATCGTCGCTTCCGCCGGTGGCGACGTCGGCCTGGCCGAAGGTTTGACTGGTGTGCGCACGCCCATGGTGATCGTCGACCGTGGGCTCGACGGGCTCGACGCCGACCTGGTGCGCATCGACCATGAGCACGGTGCGTACCTGGCGACCCGGCACCTGCTGGAGCTGGGGCATCGGGACATTGCCTTTATCGGCGGCCCGGCCGAAACCAGCGTGGCGCAAATGCGTCTGGCGGGTTACTGCCGAGCCCTGAAAGAGGCCGGAATCGAGCTGCCGGTGGAGCGCATGCTCGAAAGCGATTTCACCAGCACCGGCGGTTATCGTGCTGCTGCCCGTTTGCTGGAACAACAGCCGCCCAGTGCGATCTTTGCCGCCAACGACATGATCGGCATTGGTGTGCTGCGCGCCGCCGCCGAGCGCAACGTGCGGGTGCCCAGCGATTTGTCGGTCATCGGCTTCGATGACATTCAAATGAGTCGCTATGTCTACCCGGCGTTGACCACGGTGGGCCAGTCGATCCTGCAGCTCGGCGAGATGGCCGCTGAAGTGCTGTTGCGGCGGATCGCTACGCCGGGGACTGCCACTGATCAGCGGATCGTGACGCCGAGCATTGTCCTGCGAGAGTCGACTGCGCCGCTGTCCGGCGCATTCGCCCAATACCGCTGAACCGAATTGATGAGTAGTGATGTATGCCAGCAAAAGTAGTGGTAATAGGCAGCCTGAACATGGACCTGGTGACCCGGGCGCCGCGGCTGCCCCGTGGCGGTGAAACGCTGATCGGCGAGTCGTTCTGCACCATCCCCGGCGGCAAGGGCGCCAACCAGGCAGTTGCCGCCGCGCGCCTCGGTGCCGAGGTTTCCATGGTCGGCTGTGTGGGCACTGACGCTTACGGCCAGCAATTGCGCGACGCGCTGCTGGCCGAGGGCATCGATTGCCAGGCGGTCAGCGTCGTGGACGGCTCCAGCGGCGTGGCGCTGATCGTGGTCGACGACAATAGCCAGAACGCCATTGTGATCGTGGCCGGGGCCAACGGCGTGTTGACGCCTGAAGTCGTGGACCGTTTCGACGCGGTGCTACAAAGCGCCGACGTCATCATCTGCCAGCTCGAAGTGCCGGATGCCACCGTGGGGCATGCTCTCAAGCGCGGCCGCGAGCTGGGCAAGATCGTCATTCTCAATCCAGCGCCGGCCTCCCATGTTCTGCCCCCGCATTGGTATGGCTACGTCGACTATCTGATTCCCAACGAAAGCGAAGCAGCAATGCTGAGCGGGCTGGCGGTGGACTCGCTGGAAACGGCCGAGGCTGCGGCGACGCATCTGATCGCCGCCGGCGCCGGCAAGGTCATTGTCACCCTGGGGGCCCAGGGCCTGATGTTTGCCAACGGTTCGAGTTTCGAGCACTTCCCGGCGCCCTTGGTCAAGGCGGTGGACACCACGGCGGCGGGCGACACCTTTGTCGGCGGTTTCGCCGCGGCACTGGCCAGTGGCAAAAGTGAGGTCGAGGCGATTCGCTTCGGCCAGGTTGCCGCGGCGCTGTCGGTGACTCGGGCAGGCGCACAACCCTCCATTCCTACGCTGCCGGAAGTACAGGCGTTCAAATCATGAAGAAAACTCCGTTGTTGAATGTGGCGCTGTCGCGACTGATCGCCTCCCTGGGGCATGGCGACAAAGTGGTCATCGCTGATGCCGGCCTGCCGGTGCCGCCCGGAGTCGAGTTGATCGACCTGGCGCTGACCCATGGCATTCCTGACTTTGTCAGCACCTTGAAGGTGGTGCTCAGTGAAATGCAGGTTGAAAGCCATGTACTGGCTGAAGAAATCCTCGATAAACAACCGGCGGCCCTGGTGACGCTGGAGGCGTTGACGGCCGAAGGCGCGCTGGGTGCTCGGGAACTGGTCAGCCATGAACAGTTCAAGATACTCAGCCGACAGGCCCGGGCGATCATTCGTACAGGCGAATGCTCCCCGTACTGCAACATCGTGCTGATCGCCGGAGTTACGTTCTAACCTGTCAACCTGCACAAGGAGTGCGCCATGCGCCGCTATGCTCAGAAAATGCATCAACTGGTCCGGAGCCTGCTGCTTTTGTCACTGATCACTGTCACAAGCGCCCAAGCGGCGGAAAAAATCGATTTGATCATCGACACCGATCCCGGCGCCGACGACGTGGTGGCGCTGCTCTTCGCCCTGGCGTCGCCTGAGGAACTGCACATCCGCGCGCTGACCACCGTCGCCGGCAATGTGCGCCTGGACAAGACCTCGCGCAACGCACGCCTGGCCCGGGAGTGGGCAGGGCGCGAAGAAGTACCGGTCTACGCCGGTGCGCCGAAGCCGCTGCTGCGCACACCGATCTACGCCGAAAACATCCATGGCAAGGAAGGCCTGTCGGGTGTCACCGTGCATGAGCCCAAGCAAGGGTTGGCCAAGGGTAACGCCGTCAATTACCTGATCGACACGCTCAAGGCCGCCAAGCCCCACAGCATCACCATCGCCATGCTCGGTCCGCAGACTAACCTGGCCCTGGCGTTGATCCAGGAGCCTGAGATCGTCCAGGGCATCAAGGAAGTGGTCGTGATGGGCGGGGCGCACTTCAACGGTGGCAACATCACACCGGTGGCGGAATTCAACCTGTTCGCCGACCCGCAGGCCGCCGAGGTGGTCGCCAAGAGTGGCGTGAAGCTGACGTACCTGCCGCTGGACGTGACCCACAAGATCCTCACCAGCGAGGCGCGGCTGAAGCAGATCGCTGCGGTGAACAATAACGCCAGCAAAATCGTCGGGGATGTCCTCAACGAGTACGTCAAGGGCGACATGGAGCACTACGGCATGTCGGGCGGGCCGGTGCATGACGCAACGGTGATTGCCTACCTGCTCAAGCCGCAGCTGTTTACCGGTCGGTCGGTCAATGTCGTGGTGGACAGTCGCGAGGGACCGACGTTCGGGCAGACGATCGTCGATTGGTACGATGGCCTGAAGGCGCCGAAGAATGCCTTCTGGGTGGAGAACGGTGATGCCCAGGGCTTTTTTGATTTGCTGACCGAGCGCCTGGCGCGTCTCAAGTAACCTGACATGACCTGTGGGAGCGAGCCTGCTCGCGATAGCGGACTACCTGGCGACATCAAATGCAAGCTGACCCACCGCCATCGCAAGCAGGCTCGCTCCCACAGGCTCTTGCAGCGCCTCAATCCACAGCGTCGACGATGCTCGGGTAGCGCTCGAATGCCTGCTGGATAAAGTCACGGGCCACCTCCGTTCCCAGCGCCTTCACCAACAGTTCTATCCCAATGATTGCCAATTCCTCCGGGCTGCCCGGGCTGTAGGAACTGTGGCCCTCTGACCATTTGGCATTGATGGTGGCTTCGATGCTGACGGTGTTCATGGTCGGGCTCGCGAAGTGGGAGGTCTGTAGGCGCAGTTAAGCATTTTTGCTGCGGATTTGGCACTGCGACTTAGGCAGGGCAGGAGGGCTGTGCGACACTTGCCTTTTATTTGCGAGGAGCCTGCTGTGCAGATCGATTTGAACGCGCCCGGCGGCCTGTCTCTCGACGCGGTACGCCAATTGCTGGCTTCGGCCAGCGACGATGAGCATACCCAGCTGCGGGTGACCAAGGGCGGGATCGCCTATTTGTCGTCAGGCGTGGTCGGAGGTACCGACATCGACGGGTTGCTGTTTCGCCTTGAAACGTGGGCAAAGGGCTCCGGGTATGTCGGACGAGTCGCGGCCAGTGATGAGGTCTGGGTCATGCAGATCTACAATGCGTTGAAGGACAACTGGCCCAATCCGCCGTATGACTACATCGACGTTTATTGATCGTCGCTCATATTCAGTCACGATTCAGCTCTGAACAGGATGACCGGCTCAGGCAAACTGCCGGCTTTACCGATGAGGGCCCGCTGATAGCCCGGTGTTGAAACCAAGTGCCGCCCGGGCTGTCGCACGTTCTCCGTTTATCCATTAGAAAAAAGGAGGCTTCATGCCTTGGAAGCTCGTGTCATTGGGTACTTTGCTGGCTGCCGCATTCTTGAGCGGTTGCAGCAGCACCTCTGAATCGACCCCAGATCCCGTGGCAACCGAGACCGGCCACAGCCGCTGCGAGGCAAAGGCCGCCGAGTTCGCGATTGGCAAGCAGGCTTCGCCGCAATTGCTGGAACAGGCCCGTAGCCGTGCGGGTGCGCAGATTGCTCGTATCCTCAAGCCCAATGACATGATCACGCTTGAGTACCGCTCCGATCGCCTGAACCTCAATACCGACGCCAACCTGGTGGTCAATCGGGTGAACTGCGGCTGATCGGCGGTTTTCAATCGAACATAAAAAACCCCGTCACATGGACGGGGTTTTTTAGCGCACCGAGAAATTACTCTGGGCGAACTTGTGCAGCTTGCATACCCTTTTGGCCTTTCTCAGCCACGAAGGAAACGGTCTGGCCTTCTTTCAGGCTTTTGAAACCGTCGCTTTCGATAGCTTTGAAGTGTACGAACAGGTCGTCACCGCCACCTTGAGGAGTGATGAAGCCGAAGCCTTTTTCATCGTTGAACCATTTAACGGTGCCGGTTTGGCGATTAGACATGGTGTATCTCCAAGAAACATATATTTTCAGTGTACTGTGCTGCTCAGGCCAACTGGGCACACCCGGGTATCATAGTCGAAATGTTCGATTTGGGAGCCCCCCGGACACGCTGTTTGCCAATCAGTCGTGTTCTCTTTGTCCTCTAAAGTCGCTGAAAGCCCCGGTTTCAAAGGCTTTCAGCTGAAAGTAAAGGCAATAAAAAAAGCTGTGAAACCTGAAAAAATCGTCTGAAAAAGGGTTTTTCCCGGCTCTTTTATCAGCGCCTGGCCGATAAAAAGGCCGTGCCTACTCATTTTTTCGCAGGGGTATTGGCCTTGCATTTGGCGATCTGGCCGAGCGCTTTCTGTTGCAGTTCCGGGCTTGCCTTGTTGTCCATCAGCGCCTGGATATCACTCGCCGGATAGGATTTGATGGCGTCGGCGCCACAGGCGCAATGGGATTTGGCTGCCGCCGCACCGATCTGTGGCGTTGCCGCTTCCGTGCACTGGGCCATGTATTTCTCGCGCTCGCCCTTTGGCCAGTCGGCATGGGCGGTCAGTGGGAGCAGCAGGGCGAGTGGGGCGACTACTGCGAATAGGGTATTCAGACGCATGCGAAGATGCTCCTTTCGGGTCAATGTCTTGTTATCTGAGGCGTTGCGCTCGTTTCAGTTCAGCACCCTGGCATAAATACCTCGGATTTACGCCTGCATCAATTCGAGCACGGCGATGACCGTTCATCTGTGCTAGCATCCCCGGCTCGGGCATTTTCAGGCTCCGGATGACCACAGGTCCCGGCGGCGGCAGATGGTCGAATAACTCTGATTTGAATCCCAGTCACTCTGGTTCGGTTTTCCCGGTTGGCCGCAAGGCTCCTGCCGCTGTAAGGCAGGCGTTCGTCATTGAATGGCCTGGACTGGATCTTGTACTGGCTCATCCCAACCCACGTGACCTTTGGTAGGGGTCACCACTAGGAGAGGAGGCGCCATGCCAACTATTACTCTTCCCGACGGCAGTCAACGTTCATTCGATCACCCGGTTTCCGTAGCCGAGGTCGCCGCATCCATTGGCGCGGGCCTGGCCAAGGCCACCCTGGCCGGCAAGGTCAACGGCAAGCTGGTCGACGCCAGCGACGTGATCGACAACGACGCCACGCTGCAAATCATCACGCCCAAGGATGAAGAGGGGCTGGAGATCATTCGCCACTCTTGCGCGCATTTGGTTGGCCATGCGGTCAAGCAGCTGTACCCGAGCGCGAAGATGGTCATCGGGCCGGTCATCGACGAAGGCTTCTATTACGACATCGCCTTCGAGCGTCCTTTCACGCCGGACGACATGGCTGCCATCGAACAGCGCATGCAGCAGTTGATCGAGAAAGATTACGACGTCATCAAGAAGGTCACTCCGCGCGCCGAAGTCATCGAAGTGTTCAAGGCCCGTGGCGAAGACTACAAGCTGCGTCTGGTGGAAGACATGCCGGACGAGCAGGCCATGGGCCTGTACTACCACGAAGAATACGTCGACATGTGCCGCGGTCCGCACGTGCCGAACACCCGTTTCCTGAAGTCCTTCAAGCTGACCAAGCTGTCCGGCGCCTACTGGCGTGGCGATGCGAAGAACGAGCAACTGCAACGCGTCTATGGCACCGCCTGGGCCGACAAGAAGCAGTTGGCGGCGTACATCCAGCGTATCGAGGAAGCCGAGAAGCGCGATCACCGCAAGATCGGCAAGCGCCTGGGCCTGTTCCACACCCAGGAAGAATCCCCGGGCATGGTGTTCTGGCACCCGAACGGCTGGACGATGTACCAGGTGCTCGAGCAATACATGCGCCAGGTCCAGCGTGAAAACGGCTACCTGGAGATCAAGACGCCGCAAGTGGTCGACCGCAGCCTGTGGGAGAAATCCGGGCACTGGGCCAACTACGCCGACAACATGTTTACCACCCAGTCGGAAAACCGCGACTACGCCATCAAGCCGATGAACTGCCCATGCCACGTGCAGGTGTTCAACCAGGGCCTGAAAAGCTACCGCGAGCTGCCGATGCGCCTGGCCGAGTTCGGTGCCTGCCACCGTAACGAGCCTTCGGGTGCGCTGCACGGCATCATGCGCGTGCGGGCGTTCACCCAAGACGACGCTCACATCTTCTGCACTGAAGAGCAGATGCAGGCCGAGTCCGCTGCGTTCATCAAGCTGACCATGGACGTCTACCGCGATTTCGGCTTCACCGAAGTCGAGATGAAGCTGTCCACTCGTCCGGAAAAACGCGTCGGTTCCGACGAATTGTGGGACCGCGCCGAAGCCGCATTGGCCGCAGCCCTCGACAGCGCGGGCCTTGCGTACGATCTGCAGCCGGGCGAGGGCGCTTTCTACGGTCCGAAGATCGAGTTCTCGCTGAAGGATTGCCTTGGCCGTGTCTGGCAGTGTGGTACCCTGCAGCTCGATTTTAACCTGCCGATCCGTCTGGGCGCCGAATACGTGTCCGAAGACAACAGTCGCAAGCACCCGGTCATGCTTCACCGCGCGATCCTCGGTTCCTTCGAGCGCTTCGTCGGGATCCTGATCGAGCATTACGAGGGGGCGTTCCCCGCGTGGCTGGCGCCGACCCAGGCAGTGATCATGAATATCACTGATAAACAGGCAGATTTTGCCGCCGAGGTCGAAAAAACTCTCAACCAAAGCGGATTTCGTGCCAAGTCTGACTTGAGAAATGAAAAGATCGGCTTTAAAATCCGCGAGCATACCTTGCTCAAGGTTCCCTATCTTCTGGTTATTGGAGATCGGGAAGTCGAGATGCAGACTGTCGCTGTGCGTACTCGTGAAGGTGCTGACCTGGGCTCGATGCCCGTCGCCCAATTCGCCGAGTTTCTCGCGCAAGCGGTTTCCCGGCGTGGTCGCCCAGATTCGGAGTAATTATTATTAAGCGTGATATGAGACAAGATAAACGAGCTGCACCGAAAGCCCCGATCAACGAGAATATCTCGGCACGCGAGGTTCGGTTAATTGGCGCTGACGGCGAGCAGATTGGCATCGTCTCGATTGATGAAGCGCTTCGAATTGCTGAAGAAGCCAAGCTTGATCTGGTAGAAATCTCCGCAGACGCAGTCCCACCGGTTTGCCGGGTGATGGACTACGGCAAATCGATCTTCGAGAAGAAGAAACAGATTGCCGCTGCGAAGAAGAACCAGAAGCAGATTCAGGTAAAAGAAATCAAGTTTCGTCCAGGGACGGAGGAAGGGGATTACCAGGTAAAACTGCGCAACCTGGTACGTTTCCTGAGTGACGGGGACAGGGCCAAGGTATCCTTGCGATTCCGCGGCCGTGAGATGGCCCACCAGGAGCTGGGGATGGAACTCCTCAAGCGGGTTGAACAAGACCTGCTCGAGTACGGTTCGGTCGAACAGCATCCTAAGATGGAAGGACGCCAGCTGATCATGGTCATCGCCCCGAAAAAGAAGAAGTAATCACCAGGGCACGGCAGGCCTTGCGATTATGTTTATCAACTGAATGCGGAGTATCCGAACATGCCAAAGATGAAAACCAAAAGTGGTGCTGCCAAGCGGTTTCTGAAAACTGCTAACGGCATCAAGCACAAGCACGCTTTCAAGAGCCACATCCTGACCAAAATGTCGACCAAGCGTAAGCGTCAACTGCGCGGTAGCAGCTTGCTGCATCCGTCTGACGTGGCAAAAGTCGAGCGCATGCTGCGCCTTCGTTAATTTTTGGATCAAGAATAGAGGAAGTAACTCATGGCTCGTGTAAAGCGTGGCGTCATTGCCCGTAAGCGTCACAAGAAAATTATGAAACTTGCTAAAGGCTACTACGGTGCGCGTTCCCGCGTATTCCGTGTTGCCAAGCAAGCCGTAATCAAGGCAGGCCAATACGCCTACCGTGACCGTCGTCAGAAAAAACGTCAGTTCCGCGCTCTGTGGATCGCTCGTATCAACGCTGGTGCGCGTACCAACGGTCTGTCCTACAGCCGTTTCATCGCCGGCCTGAAAAAAGCGTCCATCGAGATCGACCGTAAGGTTCTGGCTGATCTGGCAGTGAACGAAAAAGCGGCGTTTGCTGCGATTGTCGAGAAAGCTAAAGCCACCTTGGCTTAAGTACCCCCGGCAGTCACCGGGGCCTGCCTCTGCAGGTCCGGGTGTTAAACGTCATAAATAGGGGAAGAGCCTTAAAGCTCTTCCCCTATTTTGTATCTGGAGTCTGTACATGGAAAACCTGGACGCGCTGGTCTCTCAAGCACTAGAGGCTGTGCAAAGCGCTGAAGATATCAATGCCCTGGAGCAAATCCGGGTTCACTACCTTGGCAAGAAAGGCGAGTTGACTCAGGTGATGAAGACCCTGGGGAATTTGCCGGCCGAAGAGCGTCCGCAGATCGGTGCGCTGATCAACGTCGCCAAGGAACGTGTCACAGAAGTCCTCAATGCGCGCAAGGCGTTGTTCGAGGAGGCGGACCTGGCTGCCAAGCTCGCCGCCGAATCCATTGACGTGACCCTGCCTGGCCGTGGCCAGACTTCCGGTGGCCTGCATCCGGTAACCCGGACCCTGGAACGTATCGAGCAGTTCTTCACCCACATCGGCTACGGCATCGCCGAAGGCCCTGAGGTAGAAGACGACTACCACAACTTCGAGGCGCTCAACATCCCAGGCCATCACCCGGCCCGGTCGATGCACGACACCTTCTATTTCAATGCGAACATGCTGTTGCGCACCCATACCTCGCCGGTACAGGTCCGCACCATGGAATCGCAGCAGCCGCCGATCCGCATCGTCTGCCCAGGCCGTGTGTACCGTAGCGACTCCGATATCACCCACTCGCCGATGTTCCACCAGGTCGAAGGCCTGCTGGTCGATCGCGACATCAATTTCGCCGACCTGAAAGGGACTATCGAAGAGTTCCTGCGGGTGTTCTTCGAAAAAGAACTGGCGGTGCGTTTCCGTCCTTCGTACTTCCCGTTCACCGAGCCGTCCGCTGAAGTCGACATGGAATGCGTGATGTGCAGCGGTAAAGGCTGCCGCGTCTGCAAGCAGACCGGCTGGCTGGAAGTGATGGGCTGCGGCATGGTTCACCCGAACGTGCTGCGTATGTCCGGGATCGATCCGGAAGAATTCTCGGGCTTTGCTTTCGGCATGGGCGTCGAGCGTCTGGCCATGCTGCGTTACGGTGTGAATGACTTGCGCCTGTTCTTCGACAACGACTTGCGGTTCCTTGCGCAATTTCGCTAGGTCGCAGCCGAAAACGAATCTATTAGGAGAGCAGGATGAAATTCAGTGAACAATGGCTGCGCGGCTGGGTAAGCCCGCAGGTAAGCCGGGACGAGCTGGTTGCTCGTCTGTCGATGGCCGGTCTTGAGGTCGATAGCGTAACGCCGGCCGCCGGTGACTTCAGCGGTGTGGTGGTGGGCGAGGTGTTGAGCACCGAGCAGCACCCGGACGCTGACAAACTGCGGGTTTGCCAGGTCAGCAATGGTGCGGAAACCTTCCAGGTAGTGTGCGGCGCGCCCAACGTCCGCCCGGGCCTGAAGATCCCGTTCGCCATGATCGGCGCCGAGCTGCCGGGCGACTTCAAGATCAAGAAAGCCAAGCTGCGGGGCGTCGAGTCCAACGGCATGCTGTGCTCCCAGGCCGAACTGCAGATCGGCGAAGGCAACGATGGCCTGATGGAACTGCCGGCCGACGCGCCAGTGGGCCAGGACATCCGTGAATACCTGAGCCTGGACGACGCGAGCATCGAAGTCGACCTGACGCCGAACCGCGGTGACTGCCTGTCCTTGGCCGGTCTGGCCCGTGAAGTCGGCGCCTTGTACGACACCCCGGTTTCGCGTCCAGTGGTTGCGCCTGTACCGGCGACCCATGATGAAGTGCGTTCGGTGGAAGTGCTGGCGCCGACGGCGTGCCCACGTTACCTGGGGCGTGTGATCCGTAACGTCGACCTGTCGAAGCCGACGCCGTTGTGGATGGTCGAGCGCCTGCGCCGCGCCGACGTGCGCAGTATCGACGCCGCCGTCGACATCACCAACTATGTGATGCTGGAGCTGGGCCAACCGCTGCACGCGTTCGATCTCGCCGAAATCAACGGCGGCATCCGCGTGCGTATGGCTGAGGAAGGCGAAAAGCTGGTCCTGCTCGACGGCCAGGAAGTCGCCCTGCGCAGCGATACGCTGGTGATTGCCGACCACTCCCGCGCCCTGGCGATTGCTGGTGTGATGGGCGGCGAGCACAGCGGCGTCTCCTCGACGACCCGTGACGTGTTCCTGGAAAGCGCGTTCTTCGACCAGATCGCGGTAGCGGGCAAGGCCCGTTCCTACGGCCTGCACACCGACGCCTCGCACCGTTACGAGCGTGGCGTGGACTGGCAACTGGCCCGTGAAGCCATGGAGCGCGCCACTGGCCTGCTGCTGGAAATCACCGGCGGCGAAGCCGGCCCGATCATCGAAACCGTCAGCGAACAACACCTGCCGAAGATTGCACCGGTCACCCTGCGTGCCCAGCGCATCTCCCAGATGCTGGGCATGGACATGGACGCCGCTGAAGTCGAACGCCTGCTCGGTGCCCTGGGCCTGAGCATCAGCGCCGATGGGGCAGGGCAATGGCGCGTAGAAGTGCCAAGCCATCGCTTCGATATCAGTCTTGAAGTCGATCTGATCGAAGAGCTGGCCCGTCTGTACGGTTACAACCGTCTGCCGGTTCGCTACCCGCAAGCGCGCCTGGCCCCGCAAGCCAAGGCCGAAGCCCGTAGCAACCTGCCGGAACTGCGCCGCCTGCTGGTGGCCCGTGGGTATCAGGAAGCGATCACCTACAGCTTCATCGATCCTCGTCAGTTCGAGCTGTTCAGCCCGGGCGTCGAGCCGCTGCTGCTGGCCAACCCGATCTCCAACGACATGGCGGCCATGCGCTCGTCCTTGTGGCCCGGCCTGGTCAAGGCACTTCAGCACAACCTGAACCGCCAGCAGGATCGCGTGCGTCTGTTCGAAAGCGGCCTGCGTTTCGTGGGTCAGCTGGATGGCTTGAAGCAGGAGCCGATGCTCGCCGGTGTCGTCTGCGGCAGCCGCCTGCCGGAAGGCTGGGCGCAAGGTCGCGAGGTCGTCGACTTCTTCGACGTCAAGGCGGACGTGGAAGCGGTACTGGGCTTCGCCGGTGCCCTCGACGCGTTCACTTTCGTGCCTGGCAAGCACCCGGCGCTGCACCCGGGCCAGACTGCACGCATCGAGCGCGATGGACGCGAAGTCGGCTATGTCGGTGCCCTTCACCCTGAACTGTCGAAAACCCTGGGCCTGGATCGTCCGGTGTTCGTTTTCGAGCTGGTTCTGGCCGATGTGGCACAAGGCAAAATGCCGAAATTCCAGGAGTTATCGCGCTTTCCTGAAGTGCGACGTGACCTTGCCCTGCTGGCTGATCGCGACGTGGCTTCCAGCGCGGTGCTGGAGGTAATTCGTGAAAATGCAGGTGAATGGCTGACGGACCTCAGGCTCTTTGACGTGTATCAGGGTAAAGGTATTGATCCGCATAGAAAAAGCCTTGCAGTTGGCTTGACCTGGCAGCATCCATCGCGCACTCTTAATGACGATGAGGTGAATACCGCAACGCAAAATATCCTCACCTCGCTCGAAACCAGGTTGAACGCCACGTTAAGGAAGTGACGTATGGGGGCTCTGACGAAAGCTGAGATGGCGGAACGTCTGTACGAGGAGCTGGGCCTGAATAAACGGGAGGCCAAAGAATTGGTCGAACTGTTTTTCGAAGAAATCAGGCACGCTCTCGAGGACAACGAACAGGTCAAATTGTCCGGTTTCGGCAACTTTGACCTGCGGGACAAACGCCAGCGGCCTGGCCGCAATCCGAAAACGGGAGAAGAAATCCCGATCACGGCTCGCCGTGTGGTCACCTTTCGTCCAGGGCAGAAGTTGAAGGCCCGAGTTGAGGCTTATGCTGGAACCAAGTCATAACGACGAACTACCCGTCATCCCGGGCAAACGCTACTTCACCATCGGTGAAGTCAGCGAGCTGTGTGCGGTAAAACCGCACGTGCTGCGCTATTGGGAGCAGGAGTTTCCTCAGCTCAACCCGGTCAAGCGCCGCGGAAACCGCCGGTATTATCAGCGCCAGGACGTGCTGATGATCCGGCAGATCCGCGCGCTGCTCTACGACCAGGGCTTCACCATCGGCGGCGCACGCCTGCGCCTCTCCGGTGACGAGGCCAAAGACGACACAACCCAGTACAAACAGATGATCCGCCAGATGATCGCCGAGCTTGAAGATGTGCTGGTGGTGCTCAAGAAATAAATTTCTGCTTTTAAATACTTCCAGTTTTCAAAAGCTTGCGATATATTCCTGAGCGTTCCGCTGAGAAGCGGAACAAGATTCACGCCTAGTCGGGGCGTAGCGCAGTCCGGTAGCGCACTAGCATGGGGTGCTAGGGGTCGAGTGTTCGAATCACTCCGTCCCGACCATATTTTTCAATGACTTAGCCCAATCTGCAAAGGTTGGGCTTTTTCATTGGTGGGAGTTTTTCGGGACTTCATCCCATTTTCCTTTTCAAGATTGTCAGCACCGGTCCCCGCGAGTCGGCTGCTGATCCCATATTGGCTGCCTCAACCAGATGCCCGAGCTCGGCGCCCGAGTAGTAACTGGTGATGCTGCCGTTCTTTTGCTCAGTAAGGCCTTGCGGTCCTCCTCTGATTGCCCGCAGAACCAAAATCAGAAAAAGAAGTCTTCAGATTGGTTTGCAGCCATTAATGAAGACGGAAGAAAAATAATGAGCCTGATTGACTGCCCTGAATGCAATGCCAGGATCTCCGATAAAGCCTACTCCTGCCCCCATTGCGGCAATCCTTTTCGCGAGCCGCCATCTGGCCGCTATTTCAGCGAGAAAAACATTGGACAAATTGCCGGGGTCACTGGCATCTGGCTGACAGCTCCTTGGCTCGCACGGATGGTGTTTGGGATTGTCTGTGTGATTGCAATCGCAGCGGTTTTCATATTCCGCTCAAGCTGACAATAAAAAATGCAGCGGCCGGATTTTGCAGTAGACGACTGGACCCTCTTAGACCAGGTCCAACGTCTCGACGGAGTAGGCCAGTACCCTGCGCGACGCTGGAGCGACTTTTGGCTTCTTGGTCATGGTCGACTTCCAGCCAGCCCTTTCTGAGTCAGGGTGGCGAATTGATAGCCGATGGGATTGAATAGCGCAATTTTGCGAATGGACGAGGCGGGTTATGCAGTTTGCTCAAGGTCTACGGATTTTCGGTATCGCAGCGTTAATGCTGGTGGCAGCTGGCTGCAAGTCGTACACAGAAAAGGCGGCAGAAGGACTGCCAAACTCTCAAACCGCCGGCATTCGGGCGATTGAGAAGACGCTCACGATTGCCAGCGTGGACGGGGCAGATACTCTTTATGCGCTGTATACGCAGCGGACGGAATACCGATTGACAGCGGGACCCCACCGGTTAGAAGTAAAGAAGTGGACAGGTACACAGGCGACACGGCCGATTTTTCGGGACGTTAACCTGATCGCTGGTCGAGAGTACGGCCTCAAGTCTGTGCCAAGCGAAGATTGGTGGGACTTCAAGATTGAAGATTTGGAAACAGGACAGCGTGTAGACAGGCCAGTCAACCTATAGGGCAATAATGCACCTACCCGTCCTCAGTGACCGGGGCAATTTGGTTTGTAAGACCGTGCAGGTACGGCAAGCATTAAAAAAGTCCGCCGAAAAGCGGGCACGACAGAACCTCAAAGGCAATCCGACTTGCCTATTTGAAATTCAGTGAGCGGAGCATTGCTTGCGTCATTGAGGGTGTAATTCACCAGAAGCCCGGACCTCACGAATGGGCCTAGAAACTTCTCATCGCAGGATGCGGCGGCTGCAACGTCCTTTCTATCCTTGGTGAATGCATCGAGGTCAACTTCATCTCTTGAGATGTTTGTAAGCGTGATCGAGATCCGCATGACCTCGTCTTTGTAAGTTACCGAATCGATGCGACTACCGTCGAAGGTCTTCTGGGATTGGGCATTCATGATGAGCGCAATACCTTTAAGATTGCGTTCTCGCTCTTCCTTTTTATCTTCCGAAGCAGACCGGGCGTGCCAAAGTTGAAGCAAGACAAAGAGGGAAATCATTACTGAAAAAAATATGATAGGTCCGCGGTACTGCTTCAACTCAGATCTCCATGGCAAAGTGCTATTGCGCATTTGAGCACGCCGCCCCTATCGTCTCAAGCTGAAAAAGGCTGTGAGTGACCGGCGTCCGGTCGCTGAAATCAAGGTACTTAAATGCGGTCCGCAGAAGGCGTCTAGCTAGCACTACCCGTGCCCGATCTACTTGACGCAAAGCCTCATCCAACAACCTCAATGCAACGCCCAAGACCTCGGCACCGGAACATGATCAAACTTCGAAATCGTCTTGATCCAATAACGACGATAATCCGTCTGATCCGGCGCCAGCGGCTTGTGGGTTGACCACTGATGCCCAGCCTTGAGACTGGCGCGATAGGCCTCCCATTCTTTCTGTTCGGCGACTTCCCGGGCCTTTTGCCTGTCGTCGAACCAGCCGAGGACATAGGGTTCGCCCTGGTCCGTGCCGTGCGCTATCAGTAGATAAATCTCTGTCATTGCTGGCCTGCCTTGATCCTGAATCCGCTCACTGCTCTTACCGAGGGTATCGGCAGCGCTTTTGTGTTTTTGAGATTTATTAATGACGGCTCGACAGCCCGCAGAACAGGTCAACAAGGATGGGCGTCGATAAAATGTACCCAGGTGTACATTAATCGATCGTCACGGTACATTCGGACCACGCATCATTGATAAGGCAACCAAGATGTCCCAGGTAGGAAAGACGCGCGGCAAGGCTCAGGACGCGGGTTGGCGAGGTTCGCCGGAAGGATGGCTGGAGGCGGCGTATGAGGCGTTGAAGGAGGCGGGTATTGATGCGGTACGGGTGATGCCGCTGGCCAAGCGCCTGGGCTTGTCGCGTACTAGCTTCTACTGGTTCTTCGAGGATCGGGAGCAGTTGCTGGCGGCCTTGCTTGCGCGCTGGCGGGATACCAATACCGGTGGGTTGATACGCCAGTGTGAAAGCTACGCCGAGAGTATTTCCGAAGCGATCCTCAACGTTTTCGAGTGTTGGTTGAATCCTCAGTTGTTCGATTCGCAGTTCGAGTTCGCGGTACGCAGTTGGGCCTTGCAGTCCGCCGAGGTGGCCCAGGAGGTCTCGGCGGTGGATGAGCAGCGAATGCTTGCGTTGGCGAACATGTTCAGGCGCTTTGGCTACGACAGCCAGGCTGCCGATACGCGGGCGCGGACGATTTATCTGACGCAGATCGGCTATATCACCATGAACACCAGCGAGCTGATCACCGTGCGTTTCCAGCGTATTCCGCATTACGTGAGCATTTTCACCGGGAAGGTGCCCAAGCAGCGTGAGCTGGATCGTTTCTACGGGAAGTTCGGTTACGCCGAAAAAGAGCCTGGGGTCTTCGTGCCTTTGACGGAGACTTTCGCGGGGGTTAGCGATGATCGATGAGACCGTCGGGATCATTGGTGGCACCGGCTGGTTGGGCGGCGCGATCGCCAAGGCGCTGTTGGCGAAGGCTTTGCTGCCGGCGGGTAGGCTGGTCGTTTCCAACCGTTCGGGTGAGCATCCGTTGGCGCAACAAGGCGTCTGTCTGGTGGCGAATAATCAGCTGCTGGTGGACCGCAGCGATGTGATTGTCATTGCAGTTCGACCTGAACATTTCGCCGGCCTGAACATCAACGCGACCGGCAAAATCGTCGTCTCGTTGATGGCCGGGATCAAGGCGCAAACAATCGCCGAACGGACCTGGGCGTCGGTCGTCATACGGGCGATGCCCAATGCGGCGGTGGAAATCGGCCAATCTTTCACGCCTTGGTATTGTTGCGGTGAGACAGCTGCAGCGACGCGTAACCTGGTGCAGCAGTTGTTTGAAAGCGTTGGCACCGCGGCGCAAGTCCAGGAAGAAGACTTTATCGACTATCTCTCGGCGCTCTCGGGTACCGGTCCGGCCTTTCCGGCGTTGTTGATGACGGCGCTGGCCGATCAGGCAGTGGCTGCCGGTATCCCACCTGATATTGCCCGGCTCGCGGCGAAGAATGTCGTGGTGAACAGCAGCCAGTTGCTGTCGAACCATGATCCCCGGCAGATGATCGATGCGTTGGTGGCTTATCGCGGTGTCACGGCCGCCGCTTTGCAAGTGATGACCGAGGGAGGCTTAGAGGAGCAGGTCGGCAGGGCGCTGCAAGCAGGCGCTGCCGTAGCGCGCAAAGGGCTCCAAGCCTGACGGGAAATGAAGACTGCCCCTGAGGTGCTCAGGGGCATGATTTCAGATGTCTTTGAGCAACCGCAGCGCATCGTAGATGGCGGCGTGGGTGTTGCGCGCCGACACTGCGTCGCCGATCCGGAACAGCTGGAAGCGGCCTTCGGGGTGGGTCACGATGTTCTGGGCCTTTCCCGCGATCAGGGCGTGCTGCTCCACCGCGCCGCCATTGCTCGAATGGGGACGCAGCTCGAAGTACAGATCATCCAGGGGAAGCGTGCCATGGTTGATCACCACCTGATCGACCACGCGCTGTTTGTGCACTTGTCCATAATCGCTGCCAAAGCGGGCGAGCAACTGGCGGTCGTGCTTCTCCACCGATTCGACCCGGTAAGTCACGGTAAAGGTCACGTCCAGGTCTTGCAGGCTGCGCATGTAGGGCACCAGGTTCATCGCCATGACCTCCGGCGCAAACGAGCGGTCCGGGGTGACGATCTCCAGTTTCGCACCGCTTTGGGCGATGATCTCAGCAGCCTGTAGCGCCGCGTGATCGCCGGCATCGTCGAAGATCAGTACGTGCTTGCCCGGCTTCACGTCGCCGGAAATGATGTCCCACGTCGAGACCACCAGTTCGTTGCCCTGTTTGAGCACCTCGGTGTGGGGCAGGCCGCCGGTCGCAACGATCACTACGTCAGGGTTTTCAGTCAGCACCGTCTCGGCCTCGGCCCAGGTGTTGAAGTGGAATTTAACGCCCAGGCGTTCGCATTGCGCCATCCGCCAGTCAATGATGCTGATCATCTCGCGGCGGCGCTCGCTCTGGGCGGTCAAGCGGATCTGTCCGCCCGGCCGGTCGGCGACTTCGAATACCGTGACGTCATGGCCGCGCTCACCGGCTACCCGCGCCGCCTCCAGGCCCGCCGGGCCGGTGCCGATCACCACCACCTTGCGGCGCTGCGGCGCTTTGGCGATGTCGTGGGGCATGGTGGTTTCACGACCGGTGGCGGCGTTGTGGATGCAGTACGCGGCGCCACCTTGATAGATGCGGTCCAGGCAGTAGTTGGCGCCCACGCAGGGGCGGATGTCTTCTTCACGCTTCTCGATGATCTTGCGCACGATGTGCGGGTCGGTCATGTGCGCCCGGGTCATGCCGATCATGTCTACTTTGCCAGAGGCGATGGCATGGCGGGCCGTGGCAACGTCCGGGATTTTTGCCGCATGGAAGGTCGGGAAACCGGTGGCCGAGCGGATCTCGCCGGCAAAATCCAGGTGCGGTGAGTTGCGCATGCCCTGGATCGGAATCACATCGGTGAGGCCGGCATCGGTGTCGATGTGCCCGCGAACCACGTTGAGGAAGTCGACCAGGCCGCTGTCCTTGAGCATGTGCGAAATCCGCAGGCCATCCTCCGCACCGAAACCACCCGGCAGGTCTTCGTCGCCGGTGTAGCGGACCCCCAGCAGGAAATCCTCGCCGCAGCGCTGGCGAATGCCGCGCAGGATCTCGAAGGTGAAGCGCAGGCGGTTTTCCAGCGAGCCCCCGTACGGGCCGTCGAGATCATTGGTCAAGGGCGACCAGAACTGGTCCATCAAATGACCGTAGGCCTGCAACTCCAGGCCGTCGAGGCCGGCTGCCTTCATGCGTTCGGCGGCATCCACGTAGTCCTTGATGATCCGGTCGATGTCCCAGTCTTCCATCTTCTTCGGAAAGGAGCGGTGAGACGCCTCCCGACGGTGGGAGGGCGAGACGACCGGCAGCCAGTCGGATTTGTCCCAACGCGTGCGCCGGCCCAGGTGAGTCAGCTGGATCATCACCGCGGCGCCATGTTCGTGGCATTCGTCCGTCAGGTCCTTGAGCCACTTGACCACTTCATCCTGATACGCCAACACGTTGTTGAACACCGGCGGGCTGTCGCGGGACACGGCGGCGGAGCCTGCGGTCATGGTCAGCGCCACGCCGGCCTTGGCGCGTTCGACGTGATAAGCCCGGTACAAATCCTTGGGCATTCCGTCGACGGGGTAGGCGGGCTCATGGGCGGTGGTGATGATCCGGTTTCTGAGCGTCAGGTTCTTGATTTTGTAAGGCAGCAGCAGTGGATCGCTGGACATGGTGGTGCTCCGGAACAGAACGACGGGCGTGGTTTTGACACGACGGTATGTTAAATGTTCATTCATGTCAATCTCTATGACACTGGTGTACATTTCGCTTGTATGGAGCGATTGCCAGGATTAACATCCCTTCGAAACGGGAATGTCGAGTCACCGTTTGCGTCGCCAGAAATTGCCCAAGAACGACATGAAAAGCCCATGTGGATGCGACGTCCTGTTGCGTCCCCAGCTTCGTTGACACTACGTTGATCTTTCTGCTGCCCTGCCAATAACAACTCATACAGTACGCGGAGATGAACCATGATGAGGTTAAGCAATAGCACTTCCTTCGGCTGGCTTGCCGGCTTTGCGATGACCATCAGCAGCCTGATGGCCCACGCCGACGAGCCCACGCCGATCCGCATCGGATGGGTGAACTGGTCGGACACGGAAATCGCAGTGAAGCTGGCCGACACGGCGCTGCGCGATCATCTCAAGCAGCCGGTCAAGTTGGTCCTGGCCGACATTGGCATTCAGTTCCAGGCCTTGGCCAATGGCAGCATCGACCTGATTCCGATGGTCTGGCTGCCAAGCACTCATAAATCGTTCTATGACAAGTACAGCGACAAGCTGGAAGACCTCGGCGCGCTGTATGAAGGCCGGATCGGCATGGCGGTGCCCACCAGTATTCCGGTCAGTGAGATCGCCAGTGTCGAAGACCTCAACAAGCCGCAGGTACGGGAGAAGCTTGGCGGCAAGATCCTGACTTCAGAAGTCGGCAACGGTCAGTACAAGCTCACGGAAAAGGCCATCAAGCAATACCAGCTCGATGGCTACAAGATGGTCGCGTCTTCTGAGTCTGGAATGTTGAGCGAGTTGGACCGTAACCTGAAGCGGGACAAATGGTCTTTGATCAACGCCTGGAGTCCGCACTGGATGTTCTCCAAATGGTCGCTGCGTTACCTGGATGATCCCAAGCAGATCTTCGGCGGCGCCGAGCAGATCCACGCGATGGCCCGCAAAGGCTTCAGCGCTGAACATCCCGACGTCGCCCGATTCTTCGGCAACTTCAAGATTCCCCAGGCGGATCTGGAAAGACTGATGGCAGCCGCCCGTGACAGCTCGGCGGACAAAGTCGTGGCCGAGTACTACGCAGCCAACAAGCCGCGCTTCGAAGCGATGTTTGGTGCCCAGGCTGGATCGGCTACGGCGGGTCAGTAGTCATTAGGGATGGGTGGTGGCCGTAGAGTCACCGGCTGGCCGAGATCAAAATGTGGGAGCGGGCTTGCTCGCGAAAGCGGTGGTTCAGTCAATGTAGATGTTGAATGACCAACCGCTTTCGCGAGCAAGCCCGCTCCCACAGAAATCGGTAGTAAACAGCCAATTCTGTGCACGCCCAAGGACCACTGTGGGAGCGAGCTTGCTCGCGATGACGGTAGGACAGTCGATGATGTGCTGACTGGCAGATCGCAATCGCGAGCAAGCTCGCTCCCACAGGGATTTGTACTTAGAACTTGAAGCGTCCCACCAGGCCTTTGAGTTGTCCGGAGATGTCGGTCAACCGCCCCGATCCGCTCTGTGCCGAATGGGCAAACTCTTCGACCAACTGGGCATCGGCATGGATCTGTGCGATGTGCCGATTGATGTCTTCGGCCACTTGATGCTGTTCCTCGGCGGCGGTGGCGATCTGGGTGTTCTGGTCGCGGATCGAGTCCACCGAGTTGCGGATTTTGTCGAAGCTGTCGCGGGCCTGTTGGATGCGTTCGACACTGGTTTGTGACACTTGCAGGCTGCTTTGCATCTGCTGGGTCACTTCCTGGGTGCGGCGGGCGAGGTTGCCCAGCAGGCTGTCGATCTCACCGGTGGAGTCAGCGGTGCGTCGTGCCAGGGCGCGGACTTCGTCGGCAACTACCGCAAAGCCGCGCCCTTGGTCACCGGCGCGGGCGGCTTCGATGGCGGCGTTGAGGGCCAGCAGGTTGGTTTGCTCGGCAATCGAGCGAATCGTGTCGAGGATGGTGTTGATGTTCTTGCTGTCCTGCTCGAGCGCCTGCATGGTCTGGGTCGACTGTTGCAGGTCCTCGCTCAGTTTCAGCACGCTGCCGGTGGCCTCGCCGATGTGATGCTGGCCGTCGTGCACGTCACGGTAGCCGGTGTCTGCGCTGGAAGCGGCCTGGCTGCAGGAGCGGGCGACTTCGTTGGCGGTGGCGACCATCTCGTTGAACGCCGTGCTCACTAATTCCACCGCCTGACGCTGGCGACCGGCGGCTTCGTTCATGTTCTGGGCGACTTCGCTGGTGTCGGCGGCGGCGCTTTGCAGGTCGGAAGACGCACTGCCGATACGCTGCACCAGTTGCGCGATCATGCCCAGGAACTGGTTGAACCAACTGGCCAGGGTGGCGGTTTCGTCCTTGCCCTGTACCGCGAGTTGACGGGTCAGGTCGCCTTCACCTTCGGCGATCTCTTGCAGGCCGCTCGCCACACCGCGGATCGGACGCACGATCACGCTGGCGAAACTGGCACCGACGATGGCGAAGACGACCGCCAGCACCGCGGCAATGGCGGCGATCAACCAGGTCAGGCTCGACGCCTCGGCCATCACTTCGTCACGTTTGATCAGGCCGATGAAGCGCCAGCCCAGGCCTTTGGAACTGACCACGTTGGCCATGTAGGGCACGCCATCGATCTCGATCTGGGTCACGCCGTCACTGCTCTTGGCCAGTTCGGCGTAGTTGGGGCCGAGGTCAGCCAGGGGCTTGAAATTGTGCTTGGCATCGCTGGGGTCCACCAGCACGTTGCCACTGGCTTCGACCAGCATCAGGTAACCGCTGTCGCCCAATTTGATGTTCTTGACCAGCTCGGTCAGTTGCTTGAGCGAAACGTCCAGGCCGACAACCCCCACCAGCTTGCCGCTGGCATCGGCGATGGTATGGACGATGCCGATCAGCGAAACGTCATCCGGTGCCCAGTAATAAGCGTCCGTCCGCACGGTGGTGCCCGGTGCAGCGATGGCGGCTTTGTACCAAGGGCGAACACGTGGATCGTAATTGGAAATCTTCGGGTCATCAGGCCAGCTGGCATAGCCACCGTCGGCCAGGCCCACGGAAAGATAGGCGGTGGTCGGATGGCTCTTGGCGAATCTGTCGAAGATATCCAGCAATTGCTTGTTGGTTTCCGTCAGGGGAATTTGTGCGGCGTCGGCACCGGAATAGTTCTTCAGGTCCTTGGCGCCGACGATCCGCGGATCCTTGGCGAAGAATTCGACGTTCTGGCTGATGCCGTCGAAAAAGGTCTTCATGCCATTGTCGATCTGCCGGATTTCACGACCGCTGCTGTCAAGGAAATTGGTTTTCGCCGCGTCGCGCAGGTTCAGCACGACGAGCACTGCTACCAGGACGACCGGGAGGCAGGCGATGGTCGCGAACGCCCATGTCAGCTTCTGTTTGATGTTCATGAAAACTCCCGCAGGTATTTTTTAGTGTTGGGACGGCGGAAACAGTAGCGGTGAGCGTCGCAAATGCTGGAACGAGAGGTCGCGCCCATGCTTACTCTCAGCATATCGACTGACGCAGTGCCTACTTGAGCCCGTTCGGCGCCCCAGGGGCGCCAAACGACTGAAGTGGCGCACGCAGTACTGCCAGCGTCGCAAATCTGTAGGAGGGCTTGCTGACCTCTCGCGAATGCGCGGAGTCGGCGAGTCCTGACCGTTTTCAAGGATCAACGAGGCCCTATGCCAAGCGCATTCGAGAGCGTACTCAAAAACAAGAACATGGCTTATCAACCGCTGGGTTCGGCGCTTGCGGACCAGGCGCCGACGCGTGTCGCATTCGTCTTGATGGATAACTTCTCGATGATGTCTTTCACCGGCGCGGTGGATGCGCTGGTGACCGCCAACCTGATGAGCGACTCGCCGCTCTATGAAGTGCTGACGGTAGGCGCTTCGGGCGGGCAGGTGACCAGTGACCTGGGCATTGTCATTTCCACCGACATCGAGCTGGCGCAGTTGCCGGAAAACCTCGACGTGCTGATCGTGGCCGGCGGGTTTCGGGTGAAGTTGCAGGGCATCGCCACGCTGCGCCGCAAGCTGCGCGCCAACGCGACGTCCGGGGCAATTCTGGGCGGGTTGTGGAACGGGGTGTTCTTCGTCGCCGATGCCCATCTGCTGGACGGCTACGAATGCGCCGTCCACCCGGAAAGCCGCGCCATGATGGCCGAGGTCTTTCCCCATGTGAAAGTGTCCAGCCGGGCTTATGTGGTGGATCGGGAACGGGTCAGTTGCGCGGGTGCGAACAGCTCGCTGCGCATGATGCTGCAATTGATCAGCAAGACTGGCGGGCAGGCGCTGGTGGGGGCCATCGAGGAGATCCTGCGCTGCGATGAGTCGGGCGATGACGCGACGGACCTGCCGCCGGTCTTCGTCGAGACCGACCCGACGCTGCCGGAAAGCCTCAAGCTGGCGCTGGAACTGATGTGGCAGAACGTCGAGGAGCCGTTGACGATCGATGAACTGGCGGCGTGCGTGAAGATTTCCAAGCGTCAGCTGGAACGGCGGTTCTGCAGTTTTCTCGGCGCGACCCCGACCCGCTATTACCTGGAGCTGCGTCTGACCCGCGCGCGTCAGCTGATTCAGCAAACCAATCGATCCGTCACGGAAATCGCCGTGGCGACCGGGTTTGTCAGTTCACCGCATTTCCAACGGCGCTTTCGGGATTTTTTTGGTGTGCCGCCGGGCAGTTATCGTTCGGCCGCGGCGCGTAAGCAGGCCTTGCGCTAAAGCCTGGCGAACGAGTTCCCTCGTTCACCAGGCTCGACGCTTCCATCAGGCCTCACGGCATCTGTGGCAGTTCTTGCGGCCGCAGATCGAACACCAGCACTTCGGCGTCCTGGCCGTTGCCCAAGGTCAGTACCTGCTCCGCACGTACCCGCACGCCATCGCCTTCCTTGAGCGGCACGCCGTTGAGCTCAACGTTGCCGCGAGCGACATGCACATAGGCGTAGCGATCTGCCGCCAGGGTCAGGGTGGCGCTTTCCTCGCCATCGAACAGCCCGGCATAGACCCGTGCGTCCTGGCGCACCTGCAGCGAACCATCGGCGCCGTCCGGGGAGATGATCAGTTGCAGGCGACCGCGTTTCTGTCCGGCGCTGAAATGCTGTTGCTGATAGCGCGGCGTAGCCCCCACCACATTCGGCACGATCCAGATTTGCAGGAAATGCACCGGCTCGTCCGCGCTGTGGTTGAACTCACTGTGGGCCACGCCACTGCCGGCGCTCATCAGCTGTACGTCGCCGGGGCGGATGACCGAGCCGGTGCCCAGGGTGTCCTTGTGCTCCAGCGCACCTTCGAGCACATAGGAAAAAATTTCCATGTCGCGATGAGGATGCTGGCCAAAGCCCTTGGCGGCGGCGACCCGGTCGTCGTTGATCACCAGCAGGTCGGAGAAGCCCTGTTCGTTGAGGTTACGGTAGCTGGCGAAGGAAAAGGTGTGGAACGAGGTCAGCCAGCCGTGACGGGCGATGCCGCGGTCCGAAGCTTTGCGAAGGGTCAGCATGTTGATTTCTCCTGAAGTCAGTGGGCGGTGGCCGAGGCCTTTCGCCGGGTTCAGAAGAAGGTTAATGGTTATCGGATTGATCAATAAGTGGGTTGAAAATGAAAGACTGTCCGTTTTGAGTAGACAATGTATGAAGTCTACCCGGTGGTGCTTCGCTTCGACATAATGCAGGTCGTTTGCCTGATCTCCCGGCCCACCAATGAACCTTTGTGGGAGCGGGCTTGCTCGCGAAGACGGTACAGCAGTCAATGCAGATGTTGAATGTGCTGCCCTCTTCGCGAGCAAGCCCGCTCCCACAAGAGAAGATGCAATCTGTAGATTGTCAGCCGTCAGGCTTCACCGCGTTTCCCTGGATTTTTTGGCGTTTTACCCATGAAAACCGTTGCAATGGTGCTGTTCCCGGATTTCCTGCTGCTCGACATGGCCGGGCCTCTTGAAGTGTTTTCCATCGCCAATCGCTATCTCGAAGCGGACCAGCGTTATCAGTTACTCACCCTGGGCACCGAACGCGGGCCGCTGCGTGCGTCCAACGGCGTGACGGTGCAGGCCGACATCCATATCGACCAGGCCTGGGCGGCCTACGATGTGTTGTTGGTGCCGGGTGGGCCGGGGGCCTATAACGACCAGCATCCGGGGTTGCACACCTGGCTGCGGGCCGCCGCGCAGCGGGCGACCCGTTACGGTTCCGTTTGCACCGGGGCCTTCGTGCTGGGGGAGGCCGGTTTGCTCGACGGCTACCGCGTCACCACCCACTGGCATTACACCGAGCGGCTGATTCGGCGTTTCCCCAAGGCCTTGGTGGAAACCGACAAGATCTTCCTGCAGGACCGGCGCCTGTTCACGTCGGGCGGCGTCACCGCCGGTATCGACCTGGCGCTTGCCATTGTTGCCCAGGATTACGGTCGTAAAGTCGCCTTGGATGTGGCCAAGGTGTTGCTGGTGGTAATGAAACGCCAGGGCGGACAGGCGCAGTTCAGTCCGTTGGTCGCGGCGGTCGGTGCGCAGGAGACGGCCATCACCCGGGTGCAGAATTACGTGATGGAGCATCTGGAAGAGCCGTTCACCATCGAGCGCATGGCTGAACTGGCGTCCATGAGCTCGCGGCACTTCGCCCGGCTGTTCGCCCGCGAAGTGAAGATGACGCCGATGGAGTTCCTGCAAGGGGCGCGCATCGACCGGGCCCGGCAGTTGCTGGAAGGCACCGACTTGCCCCTCAAGACCGTGGCGTTTCGCAGCGGTTTCGGCAGCGTGCGACACATGCGCTCGCTGTTCAGCGAAAAGCTCGGCCTGACCCCGGTGCAGTACCGCCAGCAATTCAGTTGAATACCCGATGTGTCCGTCCAGGGCACCGAGATGTCCGTCATGCGTCCTGTGCCAGCATTGTTCTCTGGTCGTGGGCTGCCAAGATAACCGCGAACCCTCTGGAAAGGATGCGCAGGAGCCGGGGCAGACGCGTTCGATGACCCACGACGCGATGCCAGAACCGGTTATCCGGCACTGGATCGCTGATGAACAGTTTCGTCAAACCCGACACCGAACAGGCGGTGGGCTTCGGTCCGTTTGCCTTCTACCGTCAACAGCGGCTGGTCACCCGCGATGGCAAGCCCCTGGCATTGGGCGGGCGGGCCCTGGACATTTTGCAGCTGCTGGTGGAGCACGCCGGCAGTTATGTCAGCAAGCAAGCGCTGATCGCCCAGGTCTGGCCGGACAGTGTCGTCGAAGACATCAACCTGCGGGTGCACATCTCGGCCCTGCGCCGGGCGTTCGGCGACGGGCGGGACGGCTATCAATACATCCTCAATGATCCTCGACGAGGCTATTGCTTCGCCGTGCCGTTGGTTGCGCCAACGTGTGTCGAAAAGCACAACCTGCCCGCACGCCTGAGCCCGGTCATTGGCCGCGACAAAGTGCTGGGCCGGCTGCTGACCGAAGTACCGCGCCAAGGCCTGACCACCGTGACCGGCCCGGGCGGTGCCGGCAAGTCCACGGTGGTGCTGCGAGCAGCGGAGCTGTTGCTGGACCATTTTGATGACGGCGCCTGGTTTGTCGACCTGACGGCCATCACCGATCCTTACCAGTTGCGTGCCCGGATCGCTTGCACACTGGGTCTTGAACCCGACGCCTTGAGCCAGCAGCTCCAACCTCGCCGGATACTGTTGGTGCTCGATGGCTGCGAACATCTGCTCGATGCCTGCCGCGAACTGGCCCTGGCGCTGCGGGCATCGGCGCCGGGTGTGTCGCTGTTGCTGAGCAGCCGCGAGCCGCTGAGGCTCACTGATGAGTGTGTCGTTCACCTGCCGGGCCTGGCAGTGGCATCACCCCTTGAGCCCGAGCATCAATTGCTGGCAAGCCCGGCGGTGCAACTGTTGATCGACCGGGTCGGCGCCCGACAGCAGGGTTTCAAACCCAGCGACCGCGACCTCGTGGCAATCGCGCAGATCTGCCAGCGTCTGGACGGCCTGCCGCTGGCCCTGGAATTGGCGGCCGCTCAAGTCGGTGCCTTGGGCGTGGCCGGCGTGCTGGAACAGTTGGATTACGGACTGTCACTCCTGAGTCAGGGGCGGCGCACAGCGGTGCCCCGTCACCGGAGCCTGGAAGCGCTACTGGATTGGAGCTTCGAGCGTTTGAATGCCAGCGAACAGACGGCGTTCCAGCGCCTGGCCGTCTTCGACCGGCCCTTTACCGTCAAGGCGGCGATAGCGGTGGTCAGTTGCCCGGACCTGGGTGCCGAGCAACTGCCCTGGTTGTTGTCACGGCTGGCGAACCAGTCCTTGTTGATGATCGAACAGTGCGCCAATGGGGTTCGTTTCCGCTGGCTCCACACCTCCCGTGCCTATGCGTTGGAAAAGCTGCGACGCAGCGGGCAGTGGCCTTTGTATCATCGGCGTTATGTACTGCAAGACGCATGGACGCCGGTTCGTTCAAACCCCGCACCGCTGAGACAGGGTGTGCAGCAGGGCGTTGGCCTCCATTAAATCGGGGGTCTCGAAACCCTCGGTGAAGCGGCGATAGATTGGCTCGAGCAATTCCCGCGCAGATCGCTCCCGCCCCTGGCGTTGCCATAACCGCGCCAGGGAGGTAGCGCTGCGCAATTCCCAGGCCAGGGCACCCTGGTCACGGGCTACGTCCAGCGCCACCATCAATCGTCGTTCCGCACGGTCATCAACCGACCGGTCGTTGCTCGCCAACAGGGTTTCGGCGCCGGCCCGCAGGATCTCTGCCGTGCACCAGCCTGCGGCGCCGTTGCGGGCTCGTTCGATTTGCTCGTCATTGACCATATCGGTGCGCAGGGTCACGACGACGTCCCGGATCAGTCCATTGACCGGATTCACCTCAAGGGTGTCGCCATTGAATGCGCTGTCGTAATGGCGGGCCCAGTGATGAAACAGGACCACCGAATGCTTGGTGGACTGGTATCGCAACATCTCAAGCCTTTCCCGGGCAGCGCCTTGATCGCCGTTATAGCGGGCAATCACACAACCGGCCAACGCCAGGGTGTAGCAGATCGAGGTGCCGTGGTTGATCTGCAAGGCGATTTGCAGCGCGAGGTCAGCTGCCCGCCGGGCTTTTTCGGCAAAGCCTTGCAACCAGAGGATGCGCGCCAGCGTCGTCAGCGAGGCCACGCTCTGGTCGTACTGCACGCCAAAACCGTGGGTGAAACGGCTGAGATGGCCGTTCTGGGCCAGGCGCTGGATCACCTGCTCGGCCTCGTGCCGAGCCGCACTCTGGTCGCCGGCAAAATGCAACGCCAGCACTCGCAAGCGCTGGGCACTCAAGGACAGCACCGGGTCGCCTTGGGTGCCGAGCCGGTCGAAATCCTGGCTCTGTTCCAGCGCCTGCTGGTAATTCCCGCAACTGAGACTGACCGCCATGTGCCCCGACACTGCCCGCAGCTCGCCGGCGCGGTTCTGGCATTGCTGCGCCAGTTGCCGGGCGCTGACAAAGGCACGAATCGTGGCCGGGGTACCGCCTTCGGTGTGGTAGCTGAAACTGGCGTGGGCCAGTTCCAGGGCCAGGCTCAGCCTGGGGCATGGCGCCGGGCTGGTGCGCAGCAGTTGCAGGGCCTTGTTGACGTAAAGTCCGTGCTCCTTGACCAGTGACAGTTCTTGCCAGAGGGGCAGGGTGCTCGCTGTAAGACGCACGGCCACGTTATGCGAGCCGTCGGGCGCCAACCCACGGTCCAGGGCGGCACGGATGTCATCGCGATAGGCGGCGTAGCGCGCCATCCACAGCGGCGTGGGAGTGTTCTCCCAGTCATTTTCGGCTTGTTCCATCAACGCCAGGCAACGTTCGGCATGGCGTTCCTGGCTGGCCGCCATCTCACCGGCGGCGGCCAGTTTTTCCAGGGCGTAGCTGCGGGTGGTGTCCAGCAGGCGATAACGCACTTCTTCGTCGCCCACCTCGACGTTGAGCAACGACTTGGCGACCAACTGGCTGATGGACACCAGCACCTGGTCGGGGGCGACATGGGGACCGACGATGACTGCTGCGGCTGACGCCAGGTTGAAACTGCCCATGAACACCGCCAGCCGGCGCAGGCAGATCTGTTCGCACACGGTGAGCAACGCGAAGCTCCAGTCCAGCGTGGCGCGCAGGGTTTGCTGGCGCGGTGCGACGTCGGTATCGGTGTGAAGCAGGGCCACGCTGTCTTGCAGTTGCCGGTGTAGCTCCTCCAACCCGAAGCGGCCCATTTGCGCGGCGGCCAGCTCGATGGCCAGGGGAATCCCGTCCAGTCGCTGGCAGATGTCCGCCACCAGTGGCACTTCGAGATCGGTGAGTTCGAAGTCGTCCTGACTGGCCATCGCTCGCTCGGCAAACAGTTGCAGCGACGGATATTCGAGCGCCGGGTAGCCCTCGATAGGCATTTCCCGGGGTGGAAATGCCAGGGCGTCCACGCGCTGTACATGTTCGCCTTCGGCCCGCAGGCCTTCGCGGCTGGTGGCCAGAATATGCAGATGGGGGGCACCGCGCAGCAGGGTTTCGCAGAGCAGGGCGATGTCATCAATCAGATGTTCGCAGTTGTCGATCACCAGCAGCAGATGCCGCTCCTTGAGCTGGCGGGCGATGGCGTCCGGCTGTTCACCGTTCTGTAGCGGCAGATCCAACAAGGCGCACAGATCGGGGATGATCATGGCGGGATCGTTGAGCAGTGCCAGGTCCAGCAGAAAGGTGCCGTCGCGGTAGTGATCGATCAGCCGTTCGGCGACCCGCAAGGCGATGGTGGTCTTGCCGATGCCGCCGGTGCCGACCAGGGTGATGAAGCGTTTGCGCGGCAAGTCGGCCACCAGGCTTTCCACCACCGCCTGGCGTCCGATCATTCGGTTGCGGCGCGGGGGCAGGTTGTGGGCCGCTGATGAATGGGGGATATCTGTCAGGGGCGTCAGAGGCTCGGCTGACAACGGCGCGACAAAGCTGTAGCCGCGCTGCGCCACGGTGACGATGTAGCGCTGGCCGGCCTGACCGTCTCCCAACGCCTTGCGCAGGGCCGCGACGTGGACCCGCAGGTTCGTGTCTTCAACCACACTCCTGGGCCAGACGCGGGCGATCAGCTGCTGCTTGCTCACCACCTCGCCGGCGTGCTCCAGCAGCACCAGCAGGATCTCCACCGCCCGCCGCCCCAGGCGCAACGGCTGCTCGCCCTCCAGCACCAGGCGCTGGCGCGGATGGACCCGGTAGGGGCCGAAATGCACCGTCTGTTCGACGGGCAGGGTGAGGGGTTGGCTCATGGTGTTCTCAAGGTTCTTTTCCCGGTGCATGGGCTTTATCCGAGCATGTTCCTCAGGTTTTACGTTGAGTGCAACGGTGAAAGGCTCTGGCACAGGCTTTGTGTCACTGACCCTGTGGCGAGGGAGCTTGCTCCCGCTGGGCTGCGGAGCAGCCCCGAAGCCTGGCTGCTGATCAATCTGACATCGCGAGGTGACAATTTTGGGGTTGCTGCGCAACCCAGCGGGAGCAAGCTCCCTCGCCACAAAAAACTTTGACACTCTCAGTTTTCAACACCCGGTTTCTAAAAAAATTAACAACGTTTAACTCACGCCGTTGTCGCGTCTGACCGGACCATGAAGACCTCCAACCACTGCAAGGAAGTCATGTCATGAGCACCTTCATCACCCGCGACGGCACCGAGATCTACTACAAGGACTGGGGCAGTGGGCAGCCGGTGGTGTTCAGCCACGGCTGGCCGTTGAACTCGGACAGCTGGGAAGCGCAGATGATGTTCCTGGCGTCCAACGGCTACCGGGTGATCGCTCATGACCGCCGTGGGCACGGGCGCTCCAGCCAGCCCTGGGACGGCAACGACATGAACACCTACGCTGATGACCTGGCCGAACTGATCGAGCGCCTGGATCTGAACAATGCCGTGCTGCTGGGCTTCTCCACCGGCGGCGGTGAAGTGACGCGCTACATCGGTCGCCACGGCGCTGCTCGCGTCGCCAAGCTCGGACTGATTTCGGCGGTGACCCCGTTGATGGTGCGGACCGCCTCCAACCCAGGCGGCTTGCCCATCGAAGTGTTCGACGGCTTCCGCCAAGCCTCCCTGGCCGACCGTTCTCAGCTATACAAAGATGTGGCCAGCGCATTCTTCGGCGCCAACCGTCCGGGCGCCAAGGTTTCCCAGGGCATGATCGACTGGTTCTGGATGCAAGGCATGCTTGCCGGCCACAAGAACACCTATGACTGCATCAAGGCGTTTTCGGAGACCGACCTGACCGAGGATCTGCGCAACATCGACGTGCCGACCCTGGTGGTCCATGGCGACGATGACCAGGTGGTGCCGATCGAAGCCGCCGGCATTGCCGCTGCCAAATTGCTCAAGAACTCGCAGTTGCTGGTCTACCCTGGCGCGCCTCATGGCCTGACCGATACCCATAAGGACCGGCTGAACGCTGATTTGCTGGCGTTTATCCAGGGCTGAAGGGGGAGGGGCTTGCCCTGATGCTCAGGGCAAGCCGCAGAGCCTAATGTGGGAGCGGCGGTGCGGCGATCCGACTTGCTCGCGAATGCGCACTGACATTCAACATCTTCGTCGACTGACACACCGCTTTCGCGAGCAAGCCCGCTCCCACAGGGGATCCCACCAACCCCTGGCCATTTAACAGGATCAAAAACCGATGAATCGCAACGATCTACGCCGTCTCGACATGAACCTGCTGGTGATTTTCGAGGCCTTGATGTTCGAGAAGAACCTGACCCGCGTCGCCGAGAAGCTGTTCATGGGACAGCCGGCGGTGAGCGCGGCGTTGGGGCGGTTGCGGGATCTGTTCGATGACCCGCTGCTGATCCGCCACGGTCGCGGCATGGAACCGACCCCACGGGCCCTGGCCATTCTCAAGGAACTGCAACCGGCCATGGACACCATTTCCGGCGCGGTCAGCCGGGCCAAGGCGTTCGATCCGTCCACCAGTTGCGACGTGTTTCGTATCGGGCTGTCCGACGATGCCGAGTTCGGCCTGTTTCCACCGCTGCTGATGCAATTGCGTGAAGAAGCGCCGGGCATCATCGTGGTGGTGCGCCGCGCGAATTTCCTGCTGATGTCGTCGCTGCTGGCCAGCGGTGAGATCAGCGTCGGTGTCAGCTACACCACCGACCTGCCGGCCAATGCCAAGCGCAAGAAACTGCGGGACATTCCCTGCAAGGTGCTACGCGGCGACAAGCGCCCGGGGCCGCTGACCCTGGACGAATACTGCGAGCGACCGCATGCCATGGTGTCGTTCTCGGGCGATCTGAGCGGCAACATCGACCTGGACCTGGCGCGCATCGGCCGGACCCGCAAAGTGGTGCTGGCAGTGCCGCAATTCAGCGGTCTGCGCGCCTTGCTCGCCGGCACCGAACTGATCGCCACCGTGCCTGATTACGCCGCCTGCGCGCTGGTGGAAGGCTGCGGGTTGCGCGCCGAGGATCCACCGTTCGAGATCAATGCGGCCGAGTTGTCGATGGTCTGGAGCGGCGTGCATGACAACGACCCTGCCGAACGCTGGCTGCGCTCGCGCATCGCCAGCCATATGTCCCAACCGTTGCCGGCGGCCGCTTCGACGCCGCCGGTCGGAGACCACCGATGAACCTCACCGATGAACGCCCGTTGCAGGACCTGGGCTTGCTGTTCCTGCGCTTGAGCGGCGCGCTGTTCCTGCTCTGGGTCCACGGATTGCCGAAGCTGTTGAACTACAGCGTCGAGCTGACCCGGATCGAAGACCCGTTTCACCTCGGCGCTGCACCGACCCTGATTCTGGCGATTTTCGCCGAGGTGCTCTGTCCGTTGCTGATCGCGGCCGGCGTCCTGGTGCGCCTGGCCTGCCTGCCCATCCTGTTTCTGCTGGCCGTTGCGCTGCTGGTGGTTCACCCACAGTGGAGCCTGGAAGAAGGGCAGTTCGGCTGGCTGCTGCTGATCATCTTTACCAGCGTCTTCATTGCCGGGCCTGGGCGTCTGGCAATCAACACGCGTTTTGCTGGAGTGCTTCGCCATGTCTGAATCTCAAACCCTCGAAACCAGCGCCAGACCCGGTGCCGATGAAATCGTTACCCTGGTGGTCAAGCACCGGGTCAAGGCCGGTCAGGATGCGGCCTACGAGGCCTGGTTGCGCCGCACCGTGACCGTGGCCGCAGGCTGGCCGGGGCATCTGGGCGTGGATGTGGTCCGCGGCAAACAGGGCGGGCTGTCGCTGTTCACCTGCGTGCTGCGTTTCCGCTCCACCGAGGCCATGCAACGCTGGCTGGATTCGCCTGAGCGCCGGGAACTGATCGATGAAGCCGCGCCGTTGCTGGCCGACGGTGACCAGACTGAAGTCGCGTCCCACAAGGAGTTCTGGTTCTCGCCGTTGGCCGATGCCTCCACGCCACCGCCGCGCTGGAAGCAGGCCGTGGTGACGCTGCTGGTGATTCTGCCGCATACGTTGCTGGTGCCGCTGATCTGGGGGCCGATCCTGCAACTCAATGCGTTTCTGTCCAACTACGTGGTCGCGACGTTCCTGATCACCGTGACCATCGTGCTTTCGGTCTGTTACGTGTGCATGCCGCTGGCGACCCGGTTGTTCGCGCCATGGCTGGAAGCGTCCAAGGCCCATGAACATCTGGAGGCCGGCCATGGCCAATAACGATGATCCGACTGATCCGCTGCGCCGCCAGCTACTGGCCGCCGGCTCCTTGCTCAGTGCCGCGGCGGCTTTCTGGCCGCGGCTGTCCCTTGCTTCTACTCATTCAAAAGGAAATCCGATGAACGCCGATCTGATTCTGTTCAATGGCCAATTTCATACGGTCGACCGGGAAAAACCCCGCGCCAGTGCCGTCGCCATCAGCCAGGGCAAATTCGTCGCGGTGGGCACCGATGCCGAGGCCATGGCCTTGCGCGGCAGTGGCACCCAAGTCATCGACCTCAAGGGCCGCACCGTCATCCCCGGGCTCAACGACTCGCACTTGCACCTGATCCGTGGTGGCTTGAACTACAACCTGGAACTGCGCTGGGAAGGCGTGCCGTCCCTGGCCGATGCCCTGCGCATGCTCAAGGACCAGGCCGACCGCACGCCGACCCCACAATGGGTGCGCGTGGTGGGCGGCTGGAACGAATTCCAGTTCGCCGAAAAACGCATGCCGACCCTGGAAGAACTCAACCAGGCCGCGCCCGATACCCCGGTGTTCGTGTTGCACCTGTACGACCGCGCCTTGCTCAACCGCGCCGCGCTGCGCGTGGCTGGCTACACCCGTGACACGCCGAACCCTCCGGGCGGCGAAATCGTGCGCGACAGCAAGGGCGAGCCGACCGGCATGCTGGTGGCGCGGCCTAACGCGATGATCCTCTACTCGACACTCGCCAAGGGGCCGAAGCTGCCCCTGGAATATCAGGTCAACTCCACCCGCCAGTTCATGCGTGAACTCAATCGCCTGGGCCTGACCAGCGCCATCGACGCCGGCGGCGGTTTCCAGAACTACCCGGACGATTACGCGGTGATCGAGCAATTGGCTCGGGAGCAGCAGTTGACGGTGCGCATCGCCTACAACCTGTTCACCCAGAAGCCCAAGGAAGAACTCAACGACTTCAAGAACTGGACCGGCAGCGTCAAGCTGCATCAGGGTGATGACTTCCTGCGGCACAACGGCGCCGGCGAGATGCTGGTGTTCTCGGCGGCGGACTTCGAAGATTTCCTGGAACCGCGCCCGGACCTGCCGCCGGGCATGGAGCAGGACCTGGAACCGGTCGTGCGCCATCTGGTCGAGCAGCGTTGGCCGTTCCGCCTGCACGCCACTTACGACGAGTCCATCAGCCGCATGCTCGATGTGTTCGAGAAGGTCAACCGCGACATTCCATTCAACGGCCTGCCATGGTTCTTCGACCATGCCGAGACCATCACGCCGAAGAACATCGAGCGGGTCCGGGCCCTGGGCGGCGGCATCGCGATCCAGGACCGCATGGCGTTCCAGGGTGAGTACTTTGTCGACCGCTACGGCGCCAAGGCCGCCGAAGCCACGCCGCCGATCAAGCGCATGCTGGCCGAGGGCGTACCGGTGGGCGCCGGCACCGACGCCACCCGGGTGTCGAGCTACAACCCGTGGACCTCGCTGTACTGGATGGTCAGCGGGCGCACCGTCGGCGGCCTGTCGCTGCACGAAGAAGGCCTGCCGCGCCTGACCGCGCTGGAGCTGTTCACCCATGGCAGCGCCTGGTTCTCCTCGGAGCAGGGCAAGAAAGGCCAGATCAAGGTCGGCCAACTGGCAGACCTGGCGGCCCTGAGCGCGGATTTCTTCAGCGTCGAGGAAGAAGCCATCAAGTGGATCGAGTCCGTGCTGACCGTGGTGGACGGCAAGGTGGTGTACGCCGCCGGCGACTTCGAAAAACTCGGCCCGGCCAGCGTCCCGGTGCTGCCGGACTGGTCACCGGTGGTCAAGGTCCCGGGCCACTGGCGCCCGAACTCGCCGTTGCAGGCCCAGGTTCACCAATGCAGCGGCCCTTGCGCAGTGCATTCCCACAGCCATGAGCGCGCACGCCTGTCGAACGTGCCGGTCAGTGATTTCCAAGGCTTCTGGGGCGCGTTTGGCTGTTCGTGCTTTGCCTTCTGACTGAAGTTATCTATTTCCCCCTGTGGGAGCGGGCTTGCTCGCGAAATCGGTGTGTCAGGTTGCGAAGTTGTCGGATGTGCCGACGTCTTCGCGAGCAAGCCCGCTCCCACAAGGGTTCCGTAGCGTTCAAACTAAGGAGTCATCCCATGAGCAACGTCCCTGTTTACAACCGTCTGAACAAAGATGACGCGGTCGTCCTGCTGGTCGACCACCAGACCGGCCTGATTTCCCTGGTCCAGGATTTCTCGCCGAACGAGTTCAAGAACAACGTACTGGCCCTGGCTGACCTGGCGAAGTTCTTCGAACTGCCGACCATCCTGACCACCAGCTTCGAAAAAGGCCCTAACGGCCCGATCGTGCCGGAGCTCAAGGAAATGTTCCCGGATGCGCCGTACATCCCGCGTCCAGGCCAGATCAATGCCTGGGACAACGAAGACTTCGTCAAGGCGATCAAGGCCACCGGCCGCAAGCAACTGATCATCGCCGGCGTGGTGACCGATGTCTGCGTGGCGTTCCCGACCCTGTCGGCATTGGCTGAAGGCTTCGACGTGTTCGTGGTGACCGATGCTTCGGGCACCTTCAACGAAACCGTGCAGCAAGCTGCCTGGGTACGCATGACCGCTGCCGGTGCGCAGATGATGAACTGGTTCTCGGTGGCCTGCGAGCTGCACCGCGACTGGCGCAACGACATCGAAGGCCTGGGCAACCTGCTGTCCCAGCGCATTCCGAACTACCGCAACCTGATGAACAGCTACTCGGCGTTGACGGCCAAGTAAGCTGAGGGTTGTGGCTGCACGACGCCCGCCTTGTGCGGGCGTTTTTGTATGTGGCGAATCAGCTGGCGATGGGTGTCATCCTGATCCATATCGCTTGGGCGGCCGCCTTCGCGAGCAAGCCCGCTCCCACAGTTTGGAATGCGTTCTCCTGTGGGAGCGGGCTTGCTCGCGAAGGGGCCGGTACAGGCAAACGCCCATGCCTGCCGACGCCGTGATGTTCGGCAAAGAGAAAAAACGCTATAAACCTGCTGACTGTTTTTCTGCGGATCCCCAATGAACCCCTTCGAAGAAATGCGCATCTTTGCCCAGGTCATGGAGTCGGGCAGTTTCACCGCGGCGGCGGACAAGCTGGGGCTGTCCAAGCAGTTCGTCAGTCGCAGGCTCATGGGGCTGGAGCAGCGCCTGGGCGTGCGTCTGCTCAATCGCTCGACGCGACGCCTGGATGTCACGCCGCTAGGCCAGCGCTACTACGAATCGGCGCTGCGCCTGTTGGGTGAGCTGGAGCAGGTAGAGCAGGGTATCAGCGGCCAGACCAGTGAGCCCCGTGGCACGATACGCCTCAGCGCGCCGCTGTCGTTCGCCGTGGCGCACCTGGGCAGCCTGTTACCGGTGTTTTTGCAACGCCATCCCGGCGTCAGCGTCGAGGTTGACCTGAGTGATCGCTCGGTGGACCTGCTGGGGGAGGGCTACGACCTGGCGCTGCGCATCGGCGTGCTGGAAGACTCGACCCTGATCGCCCGGCGCATCGCGACCATCGAACGGGTGTACTGCGCCAGCCCGGCCTACCTGGCAAAACGCGGCACCCCGACACGCCCCGAAGACCTGCGCGAGCATGATTGCCTGCCCTACGGTCACAGCCGTCAGGTCCAGTGGCGCTTTGGCGGCGTTGGCAAGTCGTTGACCCTGGAAGTCACAGGACGGATGCGCGCCAACAACGGCGATGTCCTCAGGGACGCGGCGATCGCCGGCATGGGCGTGACCTATCTGCCGACGTTCATCCTCGGCGATGCGCTGAAGGACGGTCGGTTGATCCAGGTATTGGTGGGCTTCGAAACCGAGCCGCTGGCGTTGTCGGCGGTGTACCCGCAACATCGTCAAGCCTCACGGCCAGTGCAGGCGCTGGTGGAGTTCTTGCGCGAGCAGATGCAATAAGCGCCAAAACACGTCCAGCCATCACGGGACGGCTGGAGCGTTTCGGCGCTTGAGTGGATCAGGCGGCGATATTGGCGCTGCTCAGTTCTTTCTTGTACTGCGCTTTCATCGCTTCCATCTGTTCACCCAGGGCATCGAGCTTGGCCTTGCCCAGCAGCTTTTTCGCTTCGGGGAACATTTCCTTTTCTTCTTCCTCGATGTGGTGCTCCAGCAGCTCCTTGACCACTTTCACACGACCGGCGAACTCGGGTTGGGTCGGGTCGGTGGTCTTCAGGTCCGGCAGCACCAGGGAATCGACGGTGCGGTGCTCTTCCTTGGCTTCGTAATACATTTCGGCCTGTTCCTTGCCGCCAGCCTCTTTGAAGGCCGGGTACAGAATCTCTTCTTCCAGGCGGGTATGGATGGAGACTTCCATTTCGAGTTTAGCCAACAGGTCGGTGCGTTTCTTGACCGCGCGCTCGGTGGATTCGCTCAGTTGAGTCAGAATGGCTTTGACGCGTTCATGGTCGGCTTTCAGCAGGTCGATAGCGTTCATTTGTAGCTCCTGGCAATTCACGGATGCGGGCCGGCTTCAAGCGCCGACGCCACGTAACAGGTAAATTGCATGAGCCATGCCAGCCCAGGTTCTTTTTTAATTCATTTAGAAACAATAGCTTACGGTTGTGGCTGTTTTTGGCATCGTGCAGGCTGCAATAGGCGGGGGGAAAATGCCATGCACTTTGCGCTGTCGGTAAGGGCTAGGCGTGGTCCATCAACTGACGAACTCGCCCAGCGATCGCCAGGCAAGAGGTCAGCCCTGGGGACTCGATGCCGAACAGGTTGATCAACCCCGGCACGCCATGGTCCGCCTCGCTGCTGATCATAAAGTCACGGGCCGGTTCGCCGGGTGCCGAAATCTTTGGCCGGATACCACTGTAGTCGGCGTGCAGGCTCCGGTCCGGCAGCCCCGGCCAGTATTTGCGAATCGCTGGGTAGAAGGCTTCCACCCGGGCCGGGTCGACGCGGTAGTCCAGCTCCTTGATCCATTCGACGTCGGGCCCGAAACGCGCCTGGCCCGCGAGGTCGAGGGTCATGTGGATCCCTAGGCCGGCCGCTTCCGGAGCGGGATAGACCAGATGCCGGAACGGCGCCCGCCCGCTGAGGCTGAAGTAGTTGCCCTTGCATAAATAATCGTCCGGCACTGACGACGCTGCCAATCCTTCGATACGCCGGGCGAGGGCAGGGGCTTGCAGACCGGTAGCGTTGATCAGCCGCCGACAGGACAAACTCATCTGCGCCGTACCGCCCAGCTCCAGCCTGAAGCCCTCACTGGTGATATGCGCCCGCAACAGCGGCGTGTGAAACGCCACCGTCGCACCGGCAGCTTCGGCATCGCCCTGCAAGGCCAGCATCAAGGCATGAGAATCGACAATCCCGGTCGACGGCGAATACAACGCCGCGATGCACGCCAGCTCCGACTCCAGCGCTTGCGCCTGCTGTTGATCCAGCAGACGCAAGTCCTCCACGCCATTGGCCAAACCGCGTTCCAGCAACGCCCCGAGCCCGGCCACCTGAGAATGGTCCGTAGCAACAATCAGCTTGCCGAGCCTGCGGGTGCCGACCCCATGGCTTTCGCAATAAGCGTAGAGCTGGCGCCGGCCTTCGACACACAACTGCGCCTTGAGACTGCCCGGCGGGTAATAGATACCGGCATGAATGACTTCCGAGTTACGCGAACTGATGCCCGTGCCGATCGCTACCGCGGCTTCGATCAGCAGCACTTCGTGACCGGCCCGGGCCATCTCCCGAGCCACGGCGAGCCCGACGACCCCCGCGCCTACGACGACGCACTCGATATCGACACTCAACGTTGTTCCTCCTTCAGGGCTTGCAGGTTGGCGGTTGAGGATAGCCCTGCTTGGGAAGTGGATGTAGCGTGGGCCATACAGCGCTCTCAGCCTTAGGGGCAGGTAGCCTGAGGCCAACCGACACGCGCTGCACGCAAAAGGCTGGCTTTAACGACCATGCGGTGAAAGGGGCCAATAACGAATATGTAGGCCCGGCCTAGACGGTTGTGGCACTGGACCACCGTTGAAAGAACCAGTTGGCGACTGCCTTCTGGCTCTGTCTCACCAGAACACAGGATCGATATCCGGAAGTCGAGGTGCTTGTCGTCCTCGCCCAATACGATTTCGGTCTGGTTCGTGCTGTAGACCTTGAAGATGCCCACCCGATTAGCAAGGGTTGCCAGATGTCTGGCTGTCTTGAGACCAAAACAGGCAACGACAGTGTCTCGGACTTTCAGGAGCCATCCGATCCAGAATGGCTGATGGGAAAAGATGAATCGAGCCAGCAAATCTGGATTGCTGGACGTGCCCGCAGGGAGCCGAATCGCAAAAGCGTCCGCTAGGTTCATCGATCTGTAAAGGTGGGTGATGCCGGACCTTGAGGGGACTGGCACGGTCATAACGAGCTCAAATTCTCTGGGCATCGTGGATCTCTCCTGAGTTCTAACTACCAATTCGGCGACAGGCCGTGTCGCGTTTCCTGTGGGGCGGCGCCCACTTTTCCCTGTCGGATACTCAGCCCGATCAGGGCATCATAGAGCGCTTGCTGCCCAGCCGGCAGAACAGGGAGCAACGTCGCACGGCGTTTGTCGGCATCGAACCAGGATTCAACCAACCATCCCACCAGATAGAGCGCCGAAAGGCATCCGCCAGCGGTTGCAACGTTCCCCTGGCATACAAGAGGCTGGTCCATGGACTCAAGTCCCAGAGCTTGCAAGCTCGATTGTGCATCCGGGTGCGTAGTGGCTGGGCCGCTGAGCAGCCCAAGCCGTTCTAGAATGAAAGCTCCGGCGCATATGGAGCCGATTCGCTGGCGTCTGGCGTCAAGTTCAAACGACGGCAGGAAATCCGGGGCGGCAAGTGCAGCGGGTATCCCTTCCTTGCCGCTGACGAACAATACCGCGTCAGCACTGTTGGCCTCGCAAAGCGGACCGTGCACCGAAACAGGCAGGCCGCGCGCCGATCGCACGAAAGCGCTGGAACCCAATATTCGGACGTGCCAGTCCTCAGTGTTGCGGCCTAAGATGTCCCACATCAGGAATAGGTCGATATCAGTGAATTGGTCGAAAGCAACCAGGACGATTTTCTTCAAGGCGAGCTCCATGAAAAGTGCTGGCATGCAAAACGCAACGGCCATCTTTGCTGGTGTTCGCAGCGTACTGATCGGTTACGCACCATACACAGTCTGCATGGTGCTAAATAGGGAGCGAAATGATCGGTGAGAAAGCTAACTCGTAATCATTGGATCGCGGCTGGTTTTGAGGCCCTCGACCAAATAGGGCATACCGGCGTTTCGGCCGAGAGTCTATCGCGCCGATTGAATGTGACCCGCGGATCGTTCTATCACCACTTCCGCAATCGCGAAGATTTTGTCCGCACCTTACTGGCTGCTTGGGAAGAAGACTACACGGAGCGCATGCTCGCTTATGCGGGGCAGGGCGGTAGCGCGGGTGAAATCCTGAAACGCTATTTGAGTATTGCCGCTGAGAAACAACCTGGGCGGGAAGTTTCCATCCGAGCCTGGTCGTTGCACGATCCGTTGGTAGGCGAGTTTCAGCAGCGTGTTGACACAAGACGACTGGACTTCGCGATACGGACGTGCCGACGCTTGGTCCATATGCCAGGCGAAGCAGAAATGATTGGTCAGGTGGCCCATCTGTGCCTGATTGGTGGTCAACAGGCAGGGCTGCGGCGTGATGCCGCTCGCTTCAGCCGTTTCCTGCATGGAGCCTTTTCACTTTTCGAAGGGGTGCTTGCACCGTGGCGGGCTGGGTCATGAGCTAAATCGGGCAACTGAATAAATAGCATTCCAGTGCTAGCGTCCATGCCACTGGCCTGCGGCACTAAAGGTGTTTCCCTTACGCATAAAAAACGGCACCCAAAGGTGCCGTTTCTGTTTTCTACGAACTACCGCAACGCGATCAACCCGCCAGGCCAGTCTGCTGCACCAGGGTCAGCAACGGCTGCGGATACACACCGAGGAAGAACGCCAGTACGGCGATAGCCAGCAGCATCACGCCGCCTGCCTTCTGTTCCCAGTGCAACTCGGCGTCGTGGCGACGCAGGTTCGGTTCCATCAGGTACAAGGTGACCATAACGCGCAGGTAGTAGAACACGCCGATGGCACTGCCCAGCACCAGGGAGCCGACCAGCCACCATTGGTGGGCCTCGACGCCGGTGGCGATGATGTAGAACTTGCCGATGAAGCCGGCGGTCAGCGGGATGCCGGCCAGGGACAGCATCATCACGGTCAGCACGGCGGTCAGGTACGGACGGCGCCAGAACAGGCCGCGGTATTCGTACAGGGCGTCGGCGTCGCGGCCGTTGTACGGCGAGGACATCAGGGTGATTACGCCGAACGCGCCGAGGCTGGTGATCACGTAGGTGACCAGGTACACGCCGATGGCTTCCACCGCCAGGCCTTTGCTGGCGATCAGGGCGATCAGCAGGTAGCCGAAGTGGGCGATGGACGAGTAACCCAGCAGACGCTTGAGGTTGCTCTGGGTCAGCGCCAGCAGGTTACCGAACAGGATCGACGCGATGGCGATGATGGTCAGTACGTTGCTCAACACGCCGCTGCTGGCCACTGGCGACATCTGGAACAGTCGCACCATGACCGCGAACACCGCCACTTTCGAAGCGGTGGCGAGGAACGCCGCCACTGGCGCCGGGGCGCCTTCGTAGACGTCCGGGGTCCAGAGGTGGAAGGGCACCAGCGACAGCTTGAACGCCAGGCCGATCAACATCATGCCCAGGCCCAGTTGCGCGATCGGGCTTGGCAGGCCGGTGGCCGCCAGGGCCTGGCCGATGCCGACGAAGTTCAGGGTGCCGGCTTCGGCATACAGCAGCGCCATGCCGAACAACAGGAACGCGGAACCGGCCGCCGACAGCACCATGTACTTGATGCCGGCTTCCAGGGAGCGCTTGTTGAAGAAGGCATAGGCCACCAGGCCATAGACCGGTACCGACAGCAGTTCCAGGCCGATGAACAGGCTGGCCAGGTGTTGCGCGCCGACCAGCACCAGGCCACCGGCGGCGGCCATCAGGATCAGCAGGTACAGTTCTTCGCGGTTGCCCGGGTAACCCGAACCGCCATCGCCCAGGTAGGCGTGGGCGAGGGTGACGCAGGCGAGGGTGGCGACCAGGATCAGCGCCATGTACAGGCAGGCGAAGCTGTCGATCTGGATCAGCGGAGTGACCGCCAACGGTGCGACTTTCAGGGCCGGCAGGATCGACAGCAGGGCCAGGTTCAGCCCCGCCACCGACAGCAGGAAGGTCTGGGAGTGATTGCGGCGCCAGGCGATCGCCAGCATCACCACGATGATCGTGGCGCTGGTGATCAACAGCGGCGCAAGCGCGATAAAGTGTTGAATCGTGAATTCCATAGCGCTCTTACCGGGCCGAAGCGAGTTGAGAGAAGGCGGTGCCGAGCCACTGCTGCACGCCATGCATGGTGGCGGCAGAGGTGTCGAGGAACGGTTGCGGGTACACGCCGAGGTACACCAGCAGCACCGCAAGGCCAAGCACCATGATCAGTTCGCGACCGTCCATGCCGCGCAGCACTTCGTCCGACTTGGACGGGCCGAAGTAGGCGCGGTGGATCATGATCAGCGAGTAGACCGAACCGAACACCAGGCCGGAGGTGGCGATGGCGATGATCCACGGCGAACTGGCGAACGTGCCGATCAGGATCAGGAACTCACCGACGAAGTTGCCGGTGCCCGGCAGGCCCAGCGAAGCTGCTGCGAAGAACAGGCTGATGGCCGGCAGGTAAGCGATGCGCGACCACACGCCACCCATCTCACGCATGTCCCGGGTGTGCAGGCGTTCGTACAGCTGGCCGCTGAGGATAAACAGCGCCGCCGCCGACAGACCGTGAGCCAGCATCTGGATCACCGCGCCTTGCAGGGCCAACTGGCTGCCGGAGTAGATCCCGATCAGCACGAAGCCCATGTGCGAGACGCTGGAGAACGCGATCAGGCGCTTGATGTCGGTCTGGGCGAACGCCAGGAACGCACCGTAGAAAATCCCGATCAGGCCCAGGGTCATGGCAATCGGCGCGAACTCGGCCGAGGCGTTGGGGAACATCGGCAGGGCGAAGCGCAGCAGGCCATAGGCCGCGGTCTTGAGCAGGATACCGGCCAGGTCCACGGAACCTGCGGTCGGTGCCTGGGCGTGGGCGTCCGGCAGCCAGGAGTGGAATGGCACCACCGGCAGCTTCACCGCGAAGGCGATGAAGAAGCCGAGCATCAGCACGTACTCGGTGGTGCGCGACATCTGCACTTTCAACAGGTCGGCGTAGTTGAAGGTAATCACGCCGGTGTTGTTGAAGTTCACCAGTACCAGGCCCAGGATCGCCACCAACATGATCAGGCCGGAAGCCTGGGTGAAGATGAAGAACTTGGTCGCCGCGTAGATCCGGGTTTTCTTGCCGTCTGCCGAGCTGTGACCCCAGAGCGCGATGAGGAAGTACATCGGCACCAGCATCATTTCCCAGAAGAAGAAGAACATGAACAGGTCCAGCGCCAGGAACACGCCGACGACACCGCCCAGGATCCACATCAGGTTCAAGTGGAAGAAGCCGACGTGGCGCTGGATCTCTTTCCAGGAGCAGAGGACCGAGAGGATACCCAGCAGGCCGGTCAGCAGGATCATCAGCAGCGACAGGCCGTCGAGGGCCAGGTGCACGCTGATGCCGAAGCGCTCGATCCACAGGTGCTTGAATTCAAGCGCCCAGGTGGGATTGGCGCCCGGGGCAGGGGCGAACGAATAGTCGCCGGTCGCCCACAGCCAGAGGCCGAGCGCGAGTTCCAGGGACATGGTCAGCAGCGCAATCCAGCGCGGGAGCGTGGAGCTGGAGCGCTCCGCGATCCAGCACAGCAGGCCGCCGATGAAGGGGATCAGGATTAGCCAGGGCAGAATCATGACGGGCTCGTTTCCTTTCGCAAGTTCGCAAGGTTCATATCAGACCGCTACCAGCACGATGGCGCCGATAACCAGCACGGCGCCAGCCGCCATGGAAGCCGCATACCAACGCAGTTGACCGGTCTCGGTACGGCTCAGGGCAGTGTGGCCGCCCTTGGCCATGCGCGGGATCAGGCCAATAGTCTGGTCGAGCGGGTCTTTGCGCAGAATGTGGCTGATCGCAAGGTATGGCTTGACGAACAGTTTGTCGTAGATCCAGTCGAAGCCCCAGGCAGCGAACCACCAGGCCGAAAGGACACGGCCCAGGCCGCTGTTGGCGATGGCAGTGACGAAGCGACGCTTGCCCAGGAACAGCAGGGCCGACAGCAGGATCCCGGCCAGGGCGATGGCGCCCGAGGCGATTTCCAGGCTGTGCTTGGCTTCGCCGCCGGCATGGCCGACGCTTTGTGGCAGCACGCCGTGCAGCGGTGGGGTGATCATCGCGCCGACGAAGGTCGACAGCACGATCAGCACCGACAGCGGCAGCCAGTGGGCAATGCCATGGCCGGCGTGGGCTTCGGTCTTGGCTTCACCATGGAACGCGATGAAGATCAGGCGGAAGGTGTACAGCGAGGTCATGAACGCGCCGACCAGGCCGGCATACAGCAGACCCTGGTTACCGCTGGCGAACGCTTCCCAGAGGATCTCGTCCTTGGAGTAGAAGCCGGCGGTGACCAGTGGCAGGGCCGCCAGGGCCGCGCCGCCGACGATGAAGCTGGCGTAGGCCAACGGCAGTTTCTTCCACAGGCCGCCCATCTTGAAGATGTTCTGCTCGTGGTGGCAGGCCACGATCACCGCACCGGACGCAAGGAACAGCAGGGCCTTGAAGAACGCGTGGGTCATCAGGTGGAAGATCGCGCCTTCCCAGGCACCGACGCCCAGGGCCAGGAACATGTAGCCGATCTGGCTCATGGTCGAATAGGCGAGGATCCGCTTGATGTCGGTCTGGACCAGCGCGGCAAAACCGGCCAGTACCAGGGTCACGCCACCGACGATGCCCACCAGGTGCAGGATATCCGGCGCCAGGGCAAACAGACCGTGGGTACGGGCGATCAGGTAGACACCGGCGGTCACCATGGTTGCCGCGTGGATCAGCGCCGAGACCGGGGTAGGGCCGGCCATCGCGTCCGCCAACCAGGTTTGCAGCGGCAGTTGCGCGGATTTACCGACGGCACCACCCAGCAGCATCAGGGTCGCCAGGACGATCCAGAAGTCACCGGCTTTGAAGTGCTCGGGAGCACGTACCAGCAGTTCCTGGATGTTCAGCGTGCCCAGCTGTTGGAACAGGATGAACAGGCCGATGGCCATGAACACGTCGCCGATCCGGGTCACGATGAACGCCTTCAGTGCCGCGTTACCGTTGTTGCGGTTGCTGTAGTAGAAACCGATCAACAGGTACGAGCACAGGCCCACGCCTTCCCAGCCGAAGTACAGGAACAACAGGTTATCGCCGAGCACCAGGAACAGCATGCTGGCGATGAACAGGTTGGTGTAGGCGAAGAAGCGCGAGTAACCGGCTTCACCGCGCATGTACCAGGAGGCGAACAGGTGGATCAGGAAGCCCACGCCGACCACCACGCCGAGCATGGTGATGGACAGGCCATCCAGGTACAGGGCGAAGTTCGGCGTGAAGCCTTCTACCGCCATCCACTGCCACAGCACCTGCACGTACACGCCGCCTTCAGGCGGGGCGACATTGAATTGCCATATCACGTAGGCCGCGACAATGGCAGACAGGCCGATGGAGCCGACGCCAACCAGCGCCGAGAGGTTTTCCGACCAGCGTCCACGGGAGAACGACAGCAGCAGGAAACCAATGAGGGGAAATACGAAAGTCAGAAAGATCAGGTTCATCCGCGCATCTCACTGGCAGCGTCAATATCCAGAGTGTGGAAGCGGCGATACAGCTGCAACAGGATCGCCAGGCCGATACTGGCCTCGGCGGCTGCCAGGCTGATCACCAGGATGAACATGATCTGTCCATCCGGTTGTGCCCAGCGAGCGCCCGCGACGATGAAGGCCAGGGCGGCGGCGTTCATCATCACCTCCAGGCTCATCAGCACGAACAGAATGTTGCGGCGGACCATCAGGCCGACCAGACCGAGACAGAACAGGATGCCGGCGACCGCCAGACCATGCTCGAGAGGGATAGCAGGCATGTGATTACTCCTTCGCCTCGTTGCGGCCCAAATGGAACGCCGTGACGGCTGCGGCAAGCAGCAGCATCGAGGCGAGTTCGACCACCAGCAGGTACGGACCGAACAGGCTGATGCCCACGGCCTTGGCGCCTACAGTGGTGTGGCCGATGGCCTGGCCGCTCTGGTGAGCGAACAGCACATACAGCAGTTCACCCAGCAGCAGCGCGGCGAGAATCACCGGTCCGGCCCAGATGCCAGGCTTGAGCCAGTTGCGCTCCTGCTGCACCGAGGCCGGGCCCAGGTTCAGCATCATCACCACGAACACGAACAGCACCATGATGGCGCCGGCGTAGGCGATCACTTCCAGGGCACCGGCGAACGGTGCGCCGAGGCTGAAGAACGTCATGGCCACGGCGATCAGCGAAATGATCAGGTAGAGCAGGGCATGTATGGGGTTGGTGTTGGTGACCACACGCAGCGTGGAGACCACAGCAATACCCGATGCGAAATAGAAAGCGAATTCCATCTTTCTTCCTTAAGGGAGCAAGCTCTTCACGTTGATCGGTTCGGCTTCATTCTGCGCGGCGCCTTTCGGCTTACCGGCAATGGCCATGCCTGCAACACGATAGAAGTTGTAATCAGGGTTTTTACCGGGGCCGGAAATCAGCAGGTCTTCTTTCTCGTACACCAGGTCCTGACGTTTGAAGTCCGCCATTTCGAAATCCGGCGTGAGCTGGATCGCGGTGGTCGGGCATGCTTCCTCGCAGAGGCCGCAGAAAATGCAGCGCGAGAAGTTGATGCGGAAGAAGTCCGGGTACCAGCGACCGTCTTCGGTTTCGGCTTTCTGCAGGGAGATGCAGCCGACCGGGCACGCCACGGCGCACAGGTTGCAGGCCACGCAGCGCTCTTCGCCGTCAGGGTCGCGGGTCAGGACGATGCGGCCACGATAACGTGGCGCCAGGTAGACCGGCTCTTCCGGGTATTGCAGGGTGTCGCGCTTGCGAAAGCCATGGCCGAAGATCATGACCAGGCTTCGCAGCTGGGTACCGGTACCCTTAACGATGTCGCCAATATATTTGAACATGGGTCAAATCCTCACTGAACCGCGGCCGCAGGCGTGTTCAACAACACGATCGCAGCGGTCACCAGCATGTTGATCAGGGTCAGCGGCAGGCAGAATTTCCAGCTGAAGTCCATCACCTGGTCGTAGCGCGGGCGCGGGATCGAAGCGCGCAGCAGGACGAACAGCATGATGAAGAACGCGGTCTTCAGGGCGAACCACACGAAGGACAGTTGCGGCAGGATGTCGAACGGACCGTGCCAGCCGCCGAAAAACAGCGTGACCAGCAATGCCGAGATCAGGACGATGCCGATGTACTCACCGACGAAGAACATGCCCCATTTCATGCCGGCGTATTCAATGTGGTAACCGTCGGCCAGTTCCTGTTCCGCTTCCGGCTGGTCGAAGGGGTGACGGTGAGTCACGGCCACGCCAGCGATGAAGAAGGTACAGAAGCCGAAGAACTGCGGAATGATGAACCACAGGTTCTGGGCCTGGTACTCGACGATGTCGCGCATGTTGAACGAACCGGCCTGGATTACCACGCCCATCAGGGCCAGGCCCATGAACACTTCGTAGGACACGGTCTGGGCCGAAGCCCGCAGGCTGCCCAGCAGGGCGAACTTGTTGTTGCTCGACCAGCCGGCGAACAGAACCGCGTATACCGACAGGCCGGCCATGGCGAAGAAGAACAGCAGGCCGATGTTCAGGTCCGCCACGCCCCAGGTCGGGGTGATCGGGATGATCGCGAAGGCGATCAGCAAGGCGCTCATGGCCACCACCGGTGCCAGGGTGAAGATCACCTTGTCGGCAAACGGCGGCGTCCAGTCTTCCTTGAAGAACATTTTGACCATGTCGGCGCCGATCTGGAACATGCCGAACGGGCCCACGCGGTTCGGACCGTAGCGGTCCTGCCACCAGCCCAGCAGGCGACGTTCGACGAAGCTCAGCAGCGCGCCGCAAACCACCACGGCCAGCAGGATCACGATGGCCTTGAGGACCGTCAGGATCACGTCGATCACTTCAGGGGTGAACCAGCTCATTGTGCTGCCTCCTGCAGACCGTCGACGGTTTTACCGAACACCGCTGGTGGGATGCCCGCCAGGCCGGCCGGCAGGGCCACCAGGCCGGCGCCCAGTTCTTCATTGATGCGCAGCGGCAGACGCAGGGTCTGGCCGGCCACGTTCAGGCTCAGCAGGGCACCGTCGTTGACGCCCAGGCGATCGGCTTCGGACTTGGCCAGCGACACGTAGGCGGCCGGAATGCGTTCCTGCACCGGCGCGGCTTTGGAAGAGTTCTCTTCGCTGCCGAACAGGTGATGGAACGGCACGACCTGCCAGGTGCCCGGCGCCGGGTTGAAGGCGCGCGGCACGCTGGCGAACCAGTTCAGGCCATCGCCCTGGCTTTCGATCAGGCGGGTGCCCGGATCGCCAGCACGCAGGTGACCGCCGACTTCGTCCTGGAACTTGTTCCAGGCCTGCGGCGAGTTCCAGCCCGGCGACCAGGCGAACGGCACTTGCGAGCGCGGTTCGGCGGAGCCCGAGTAACCTTCCATGGAGAAGGCGAACGCGGTGTCCTTGTCCTGCGGGGTGCGCGGTTCGTGGACGCTGATGTTGGCGCGCATTGCGGTGCGGCCGGAGTAACGCAGCGGTTCACGGGCCAGTTTCAAGCCCTTGATGCGGAACGCGGCGGACGGCGCGGCGTCGACGATGCCAGCCAGTTGCGCGGTGCTCGAAGCCACGGCAGCGGTGACGTGGTCCAGTTGCGTCCAGTCGATCGGCTGGTTCAGCAGGGTGGCGCGCAGGGCATGCAGCCAGCGCCAGCCTTCGTGGACCAGGATGCTGGCGTCCAGGTATTGCGGGTCGAAGACCTGGAAGAAGCGCTGGGCGCGACCTTCCTGGCTGACCAGGGTACCGTCGCCTTCGGCGAAGCTCGCCGCCGGCAGCACCAGGTGGGCGCGGTCGGTGGTGGCGGTTTTCTGGTGGTCGGCGACGATCACGGTTTTCGCCGCGCTCAGGGCCGCGTCGACGCGGGCCTTGTCGGTGCGGGTGTACAGGTCGTTTTCCAGCACCACGATGGCGTCGGCGCTGCCGTCGATCACCGCTTGGAGCGCGGCATCGACCGACTCACCACCGAGCATGGCCAGGCCGAGGCTGTTGGCTTCCGGTACGACCAGGCTGATGGAGCCGTTCTTCTCGCGCAGCTTCAGGGCCTTGGCGATGTTGGCAGCGGCTTCGATCAGCGCCTTGGAACCCAGCGAGGTACCGGCGATGACCAGTGGACGCTTGGCCGCCAGCAGGGCGTCGGCGATGCGCTGCACGAGTGCGGCCGCTTCGCTGTCCAGGCCTTCGACGGCCGGGGCGCTGGCGTCCAGGGCGTGGGCCACGGCGAAACCGATGCGCGCCAGGTCGTCAGGCGCGGCATGGACGCATTCTTCGGCCACGTCGTCGAGCTTGGTTTCAGCGAGGCTGGCGATGAACAGCGGGTTCAGCTCATGCTGGCCGATGTTCTTCACGGCGGCGTCGAGCCATGGCTGCACGCGCATGGCGTCGGCCATCGCTTCGGCCTTGCCCTTGACCGACTGGCGCAGGGCCAGGGCCATGCGGGCGGCGGTCTGGGTCAGGTCTTCGCCAAGGACGAACACCGCGTCGTGGTCTTCGATGTCACGCATCGTCGGCACGGGCAGCGGGCTGTTCTTCAGCACGTCGAGGACCAGGCGGATGCGCTCCAGCTCACCGGCTTCGATGCCGCTGTAGAAGTGTTCGGCGCCCACCAGCTCACGCAGGGCGTAGTTGCTCTCCAGGCTGGCCCGGGGCGAACCGATGCCGACGATGTTGCGACCGCGCAGCAGTTCGGCGGCCTTGTCCAGGGCTGCGTCCAGGCTCAGCTTGGTGCCGTCGGCCAGCAGCGGCTGGCGTGGGCGATCCTTGCGGTTGACGTAGCCATAGCCGAAACGGCCACGGTCGCAGAGGAAATACTGGTTCACCGAACCGTTGTAGCGGTTTTCGATGCGACGCAGTTCGCCGTAGCGCTCGCCCGGGGAAATGTTGCAACCGCTGGAGCAGCCATGGCAGATGCTCGGCGAGAACTGCATGTCCCACTTGCGGTTGTAGCGCTCGGAGTGAGTCTTGTCGGTGAACACACCGGTCGGGCAGACCTCGGTGAGGTTGCCGGAGAACTCGCTTTCCAGGGCGCCGTCTTCAACGCGACCGAAGTACACGTTGTCGTGGGCGCCAAACACACCCAGGTCGGTGCCGCCGGCGTAATCCTTATAGAAGCGCACGCAGCGGTAGCAGGCGATGCAGCGGTTCATCTCGTGGGAGATGAACGGGCCCAGTTGCTGGTTCTGGTGGGTGCGCTTCTTGAAGCGATAACGGCGCTCGTTGTGACCGGTCATCACGGTCATGTCTTGCAGGTGGCAGTGACCGCCTTCCTCACAGACCGGGCAGTCGTGGGGGTGGTTGGTCATCAGCCATTCGACGACACTGGCACGGAAGGCCTTGGACTCTTCATCGTCGATGGAGATCCAGGTGTTGTCGGTGGCAGGGGTCATGCAGGACATGACGATCCGACCACGGGTGTCGTTCTCGTCGGTGTACTGCTTGACCGCGCACTGGCGGCAGGCCCCGACGCTACCAAGCGCGGGGTGCCAGCAGAAATAAGGGATGTCGAGGCCTAGCGACAGACATGCCTGTAACAGGTTGTCTGCCCCGTCGACTTCGAGCGCTTTGCCGTCTACGTGGATAGTGGCCATGGTTCAAAGTTCTTCGTTGGCCCGGTGTCAGCGGGCGTGGCTAATGGAATCTTGTCATTCGTCCGAATCCAAACAGCCTCGGTGAAAAGGCGTCATCGGACGACAGGCGAAGGGCACGGACCCTTCGCCTTTTTAAGCGTCGTTACGCGCCGACCATGGTCGGCGAGACCACCTGATTGAGATCGCCCGCGCGGGTGGGCGCGATGCCGGCCTCGAATTCAGGGCGGAAGTATTTGATTGCGCTGCCCAACGGCTCCACGGCACCCGGTGCGTGAGCACAGAAGGTCTTGCCTGGGCCGAGGAAGCCCACCAGGCCCAGCAGGGTCTCGATGTCGCCGGGCTGGCCTTCGCCACGCTCGATGGCCATCAGCAGCTTGACGCTCCAGGGCAGGCCATCGCGGCAAGGGGTGCAGAAACCACAGGATTCGCGGGCGAAAAACTGCTCCATGTTGCGCAGCAGCGAGACCATGTTGACGCTGTCGTCCACCGCCATGGCCAGGCCGGTGCCCATGCGGGTGCCGACCTTGGCGATGCCGCCGGCGTACATCTGGGCGTCCAGGTGTTCGGGCAACAGGAAACCGGTACCGGCACCGCCGGGCTGCCAGCACTTGAGCTTGTGGCCATCGCGCATGCCGCCGGCGTAGTCCTCGAACAGCTCACGGCCGGTGACGCCGAACGGCAGTTCCCACAGGCCCGGGTTCTTGACCTTGCCGGAGAAGCCCATGAGCTTGGTGCCCATGTCTTCACTGCCGTCGCGGGCCAGGGATTTGTACCAGTCCACGCCGTCGGCAATGATCGCCGGCACGTTGCACAGGGTCTCGACGTTGTTCACGCAGGTCGGCTTGCCCCACACGCCGACGGCGGCAGGGAAGGGCGGCTTGGAGCGCGGGTTGGCACGACGGCCTTCCAGGGAGTTGATCAGCGCGGTTTCTTCACCGCAGATGTAGCGCCCGGCACCGGTGTGCACGAACAGCTCGAAATCAAAACCCGAACCGAGGATGTTCTTGCCCAGAAGGCCGGCGGCCTTGGCTTCTTCCACGGCACGGTTCAGGTGCTTGGCGGCGGTGGTGTATTCGCCGCGCAGGAAGATGTAGCCACGGTAGGTCTTCAGCGCACGGGCGCTGATCAGCATGCCTTCGATCAGCAGATGGGGCAGTTGCTCCATCAGCATGCGGTCCTTCCAGGTGTTGGGCTCCATTTCATCCGCGTTGCACAGCAGGTAGCGGATGTTGATGGATTCGTCCTTGGGCATCAGGCCCCATTTCACGCCGGTGGGAAAGCCCGCACCGCCGCGACCCTTGAGGCCGGAATCCTTCACGGTCTGGACGATGTCGTCCTGGGCCATCTGGGTGAACGCCTTGCGCGCAGCGGCGTAGCCGTTCTTGGCCTGGTACTCGTCCAGCCACACCGCTTCGCCGTCGTCACGCAGACGCCAGGTCAGGGGATGGGTTTCGGCCGAACGCTGGATGCGGTTGGCAGGCCCGAAGGAAGTCAGGGTCATACGTAGCCCTCCAGCAGTTTGGTGACGCCAGCGGGCGCAACGTCACCGAAGGTGTCGTCGTCGATCATCAGCGCCGGGGCCTTGTCGCAGTTGCCCAGGCAGCACACCGGCAGCAGGGTGAAGCGGCCGTCGGCGGTGGTCTGGCCGAGGCCGATGCCCAGCTTGCTCTGGATCTCGCTGACCACCGACTCGTGGCCGCCGATGTAGCAGACCATACTGTCGCAGACGCGGATGATGTGGCGGCCCACTGGCTGGCGGAAAATCTGGCTGTAGAAGGTGGCTACGCCTTCGACGTCGCTGGCCGGGATGCCAAGGATCTCGCCGATGGCGTAGAGCGCGCCATCGGGCACCCAGCCACGTTCCTTCTGAACGATCTTCAGGGCTTCGATCGACGCCGCGCGCGGGTCTTCGTAGTGATGCAGCTCGTGCTCGATGGCCGAGCGCTCGGTTTCGCTCAGGGCGAAACGGTCAGTCTGGATAAGCGTGCTGTTCATGCTTAGCGGTCCACGTCGGCCATAACGAAATCGATACTACCCAGGTACGCAATCAAGTCCGCGACCATGCTGCCTTTGATCACCGAAGGGATCTGTTGCAGGTGCGGGTAGCTTGGGGTACGGATCCGGGTGCGGTAGCTCATGGTGCCGCCATCGCTCGTCAGGTAATAACTGTTGATGCCCTTGGTCGCTTCGATCATCTGGAAGGATTCATTGGCCGGCATGACCGGGCCCCACGAAACTTGCAGGAAGTGCGTGATCAGGGTCTCGATGTGTTGCAGCGTGCGTTCTTTGGGCGGCGGCGTGGTCAGCGGGTGATCCGCCTTGTACGGGCCTTCCGGCATGTTGCGCATGCATTGCTCGATGATCTTGACGCTCTGGCGCATCTCCTCGACGCGCACCATGCAGCGGTCATAGGCATCGCCGTTGGCCGCCAGCGGCACTTCGAATTCGAAGTTCTCGTAGCCGGAGTACGGACGGGCCTTGCGCAGGTCGAAGTCCAGGCCGGTGGCACGCAGGCTCGGGCCGGTGACGCCCCATTCCAACGCCTGCTTGGTGTTGTAGTCGGCGACGCCGATGGTACGGCCCTTGAGGATGCTGTTCTGCAGGGCAGCCTTGGTGTATTCGTCCAGGCGCTTGGGCATCCACTCGACGAAGTCCTTGACCAGTTTCTCCCAGCCGCGCGGCAGGTCGTGGGCAACGCCACCGATGCGGTACCAGGCCGGGTGCAGGCGGAAACCGGTGATCGCTTCGATCACGGTGTAGGCCTTCTGACGGTCGGTGAAGGTGAAGAACACCGGGGTCATGGCGCCGACGTCCTGGATATAGGTACCCAAGAACAACAGGTGGCTGGTGATCCGGAAGAACTCGGCCATCATGATGCGAATCACGTTGACCCGGTCCGGCACGGTGATGCCGGCCAGCTTCTCGACCGAGAGCACGTACGGCAGGTTGTTCATCACCCCGCCCAGGTAATCGATACGGTCGGTGTACGGGATGTAGCTGTGCCAGGACTGACGCTCGCCCATCTTCTCGGCACCACGGTGGTGGTAACCGATATCCGGGACGCAATCGACGATTTCTTCGCCGTCCAGTTGCAGGATGATACGGAACGCACCGTGGGCCGAAGGGTGGTTCGGGCCAAGGTTGAGGAACATGTAGTCCTCGTTCGCCCCGGAGCGCTTCATGCCCCAGTCTTCGGGCTTGAAGCGCGCGGCTTCTTCCTCGATCTGTTGCTTGGCCAGGGACAGGCTGTACGGGTCGAATTCGGTGGCGCGGGCCGGGAAGTCCTTGCGCAGCGGGTGACCTTCCCAGGTCGGCGGCATCATGATGCGGGTCAGGTGCGGGTGGCCGGGGAAGTCGATGCCGAACATGTCCCAGACTTCACGTTCGTACCAGTTGGCGTTTGGCCAGATGCTGGTTACGGACGGCACGCTGAGGTCGCTCTCGGACAAGGCGACCTTGATCATTACGTCACTATTACGTTCCACCGACAGCAGGTGGTAGAACACGGTGAAGTCCACACCGTCGGGCAGCCCGTGACGCTTGGTGCGCAGGCGCTCGTCCACGCCGTGCAGGTCATAGAGCATGACGTACGGCTTGGGCAGGTTGCGCAGGAAGGTCAGGACTTCGACGAGCCTGGCGCGGGCCACCCAGAGCACCGGCATGCCGGTGCGGGTCGCCTGGACGGTGAACGCGTCAGGACCAAAACGGTTGTTCAGTTCGACGACCACATCCTGGTCGTCTGCCTTGTAAGGCGGGATGTACAGAGCACTGCCTGTAGTCATGGTTATTTATCGCTTTCGGTCAACGTAAAGAATGAAGCCAGTGTCTCGTTTCTTAGGCAGAACAGAGCTGGATCAGACTTCGTCGGGGCTGCGCAGGTTGGTGACTGCGATTCGCTGTTCGCGGCGCTCTACCTTGGTCGACGGCATTTCGGCGCGATAGACGCCTTGATCACCGACCACCCAGGACAACGGGCGACGTTCCTGTCCAATGGATTCCTGCAGCAGCATCAGGCCTTGCAGGAAAGCTTCGGGGCGGGGCGGGCAGCCGGGCACGTAGACATCCACCGGGAGGAATTTGTCGACTCCCTGGACCACGGAATAAATGTCGTACATGCCGCCGGAGTTGGCACAGGCGCCCATGGAAATGACCCACTTGGGTTCCAGCATCTGCTCATACAGGCGCTGGATGATAGGGGCCATTTTCAGGAACGGCGTACCGGCGATAACCATGAAATCCGCCTGGCGCGGCGATGCCCGGATCACCTCGGCGCCAAAGCGCGCGATGTCGTGGGGCGCCGTGAAGGCGGTGGTCATTTCCACGTAGCAGCACGAAAGGCCGAAGTTGTACGGCCACAGGGAGTTCTTGCGACCCCAGTTGACCGTGCTGTTCAGCACATCTTCGAGCTTGCCCATGAAGATGTTCTTGTGGACTTGATCTTCTAACGGATCAGCGACGGTTTCCCGTTTGCCGATCGGATACTGCTCGTTAGGAGCATCGGGGTCGATCCTGGTGAGATTGTATTGCATTGCCAAAGCCTCATTGTTTCAGCTTCGCTTGCCGCTTGCGCCGAGCTTCCGGAGCCCAATCAAGTGCCCCCACCCGGTAAAGGTAGACAAGACCTGCCAACAGAATTGCTATGAAAACGAGTGCTTCGACGAATCCGGTCCAGCCGCTTTCGCGGACGGACACAGACCAGGCAAAGAGAAAGAGGGCTTCGATGTCGAAGATCACGAAGAGCATCGCGACCAGATAGAATTTGGCTGAGAGCCGCAAGCGGGCGCCACCGGTGGGTAGCATGCCGGACTCGAACGGTTCGTTTTTGCTGCGGCCCCAGGCTCTTGACCCGAGAAGGCTCGACACGCCAAGCATGAAGGCACACAGGCCGACTACGCCCAGAAGGAAAATGGCAAAGCCCCAGTTGTGGGCCATGAGTCCGGTCGCTTCGGGCATGCTGGAAATCCTTAACAGAGAGCAAAGGTCTCTGAGCTTGAAAAGAAATAACGCAGTGACGATATGTCGCAGCAATCAATCGCGGTGATTTTATGGCTAAACACCGGGCAAGTAAAATTCCTATAGCGAAATTATTTATTGGAATAAGGACATAGCCTGCCTCCATGACGTCACGGCCCAGGTCTGGCGGGCATTGGCCGCCTATTCGTCAATTGTATTTCGTACCGGGTGTAACAATGATAATGCCTTTCAAATGATAATTATTATTGTTTGTAGCGGCTTATACCCAGCCATCTCGCACAGCCGCCGAGAACTTGTCTTACTTGGCGGCTACTGCAATTGTCAGCGCCGGCCGTTTTACTCTTATTCCGACTGCGTGTTACTGCGTTCGATCAATTTTTTTCGCTGTTCACACATTTTCCTATTGTGGGAGCGAGCCTGCTCGCGATTGCGGTGGCCCGGCTTGCATCGATGTTGAATGGAAAAACGCCATCGCGAGCAGGCTCGCTCCCACAGTGGTTTGGGTTGGTGGAGAAATTTTTGTCCGCCGCCAATTCCCTGTGGGAGCGAGCCTGCTCGCGATAGAGGTGGCCCGGCTTGCATCAATGTTGGATGGAAATACGTCATCGCGAGCAGGCTCGTTCCCACAGGGGCATCGTGTTGGTTTGCTTGAAGCGTAGGCGAAAAAAAGCCCCGAACCAGTCGGGGCTTCAGATCGTCGGCTTTGCGGTTAGCTTTTATTCGGTCCGCAAGGGCCGTTCAGCGATGAATCAGTGGAACTGCTCTTCTTCGGTCGAGCCGGTCAGTGCGGTGACCGAAGAGGTGCCGCCCTGGATCACGGTGGTCATGTCGTCGAAGTAGCCGGTGCCCACTTCCTGCTGGTGCGCCACGAAGGTGTAGCCTTTGGCGGCGTCGGCGAACTCCTGCTCTTGCAGCTTCACGTAGGCAGTCATGTCGTTGCGGGCGTAGTCGTGCGCCAGGTTGAACATGCTGTGCCACATGTTGTGAATGCCGGCCAGGGTGATGAACTGGTGCTTGTAGCCCATGGCGGACAGTTCGCGCTGGAACTTGGCGATGGTCGCGTCGTCCAGGTTTTTCTTCCAGTTGAAGGAAGGCGAGCAGTTGTACGACAGGATCTGGTCCGGGTATTCCTTCTTGATCGCTTCGGCGAAGCGGCGAGCTTCGTCCAGGTCCGGCTTGGCGGTTTCGCACCAGATCAGGTCGGCGTATGGCGCGTAGGCCAGGCCGCGGGCGATGGCCTGGTCGAGACCGGCGCGCACTTTATAGAAGCCTTCCTGGGTACGGGTGCCGGTTACGAACGGCTGGTCGTACGGGTCGCAGTCGGAAGTCAGCAGGTCGGCGGCGTTGGCGTCGGTGCGGGCCAGGATGATGGTCGGTACGCCAGCAACGTCAGCGGCCAGGCGGGCAGCGGTCAACTTCTGCACGGCTTCCTGGGTCGGTACCAATACTTTGCCGCCCATGTGGCCGCATTTCTTCACCGAAGCCAGTTGGTCTTCGAAGTGAACGCCGGCAGCGCCTGCTTCGATCATGCTCTTCATCAGCTCGTAGGCATTCAGTACGCCGCCGAAACCGGCTTCGGCGTCAGCCACGATCGGTGCGAAGTAGTCGATGTAGCCTTCGTCGCCTGGGTTCTTGCCGGCTTTCCACTGGATCTGGTCGGCACGACGGAACGAGTTGTTGATGCGCTTGACCACGGTCGGAACCGAGTCCACCGGGTACAGCGACTGGTCGGGGTACATCGACTCGGCGGAGTTGTTGTCCGCAGCCACTTGCCAGCCCGACAGGTAGATCGCCTGGATACCGGCCTTGACTTGCTGCACAGCCTGGCCGCCGGTCAGGGCGCCCATACAGTTGACGAAATCTTTCTCAGGGCGGAAGGAAGGCTTGGCGCCCTGGGTCACCAGGTTCCAGAGCTTCTCGGCGCCCATTTTCGCAAAGGTGTGCTCAGGTTGAACCGAGCCACGCAGACGGACGACGTCAGCAGCCGAATAATTGCGCTTCACGCCTTTCCAGCGTGGGTTCTCAGCCCAGTCTTTTTCGAGGGCTGCAATTTGCTGTTCGCGTGTCAGTGCCATGGAGATAAACCTCGTCGCATAGGTCTTGGGTGGAAAAATTCCTGCTCCTGCCGGCTTCGCCAGTCATTGGCGTAGGAGGCTGCTCGCTGGCCAGGGGGCCGGGCGCACAAGTCGGTTCAGGCGGGGAGGCGACGGGATGAACGATGGGCTCGAGGGGAAAGTGAGCAGGTAGAGGCGAACTGCGGGCGCAATCGGGCGTCGTGGGCCTTCATGTGAACTCAGAGTGATGCCGGGTTACCTAGTTACGCTTCCGTCCCTCGGGACAACTTCGTTCCAGTCGCAACCTCGTCAAACACACCTTGTGGGCGGTACAGACACGAATCGGCTCGCAGGGTAGTTGCAAGCGTCGACCCGAAGGCCCTTGCCAGGGCCCCTGATTAGCGGGAGCGAGGCCATCATGCCTTCGGTTTTTTGGCTCGTCAAACGTTTTGTAGTGCTTTTTTTCTAGCACTACATCTTTGGTCTAATACGACTCGTCAGTCAGTTTTTGGTGCTTCAGTTCAAGGTATCGACCTTGACCCGCAGAATCATGTCGTCGCGGCCTTGGGTCGAATAGCTGCGGGTCAGGCCCTGTTTATCGGCCTGAGTCTCACGATTGACCCCGGCCAGGGTGATCCATTCACCCAGTCGCCCGCTGACCGTTGTGTCGGTACTTTGCACGTTCACTACATCGGGACGTTCCTGGCTCATGCGGTCACGGTTGGTACTGATGCTCAGATGAACGGTCTCGCCGGTGACGCTGGCCGTGACATAAAAACCCTGGGTGACGTTGCGGTATTCGGTCTGGCTTTGCATGCGTCCGTAGTTGTCGGTCTGGCTGCTGGTGAACGGCACGCTCTGGCCGACCTGAATCAGTGCCGGCTGGCCTTCGCTGGCTTGCACCTGCTGCACGCCGCCGTCACGGCTGGCGGTGCTGTAGTTGATGATGCGAGTCTGGTTCGGCGGGGCGCCATTGATGGAGTAGCCCTGGTCGCCCTGCAGATTGTTTTCGTTGGTGTCGACGGTAATCAGCAGGCGCTTGGGTGCGGTGTCGAGCTGGGCGAGAAACTGCCGCAGTTCTTCGATTTTGCCCGGTTCGGCGTTGACGATCAGTTGGTTGCCGTAGGCGCTGACCTGGCCGTCCTTGCCGATGAAATTTTGCGCCACTGGCAGCAAGTCGGCGCTGGTGCGGTAGTTCAGCGGCACGACCTGCGTATCGGCCATGGCCGACAGGCTGCAGCCGAGCAGCAGGGTGACCAGAAGGGTGCGTAAGGACATTCCATTTCTCCGCGAGACAAAGGCTTGATATTGCCAGTTTGTCGGCTTCGGGTGGGGCAAGTTGAATGATAGACGGCAAAACGCCCCGGCATCGGTGGATGGCGGGGCGTTTTGGGTGTTGCGGTACTCTTGAGTCGAGAGTGCTTTTGTGGCGAGGGAGCTTGCTCCCGCTGGGACGCGAAGCGTCCCCAAGATAGGGGCTGCTACGCAGCCCAGCGGGAGCAAGCTCCCTCGCCACAGGTGTCCACCCTGCCTCAGATCAGGATTGAGTCAGGCCGAACGCCGCACCATGTCCACATGGGGAATCCCGGCTTCCAGGAACTCCTCGCTGACCACGGCAAAGCCCAGCCGCTCATAGAACGGCGTGGCATGCACCTGGGCGCTGAGCATCTGTTGCTTGAGGCCGCGTTTCTCGGCCTCGGCGATCACCGCCTGCATCAGCGCGTCGCCGACCTTCAGGCCGCGCCAATCCTTGAGGACCGAGACCCGGCCAACATGGCCGTCGGTCAACAAGCGGGCGGTGCCGATGGGAAAGTCACCTTCAAACGCCAGGAAATGCACCGCGCCCTGGTCGTCGGCATCCCATTCCAGCTCAGGCGGGACAGACTGTTCCACAACGAACACGGTTTCACGAATGCGCCGGATCTCGGCGCTATCCTTTTGCCAGTCTGCGACACGTACGTGAATTTTACTCATCGGCGAACCCCAGGCTGCCTTGCTTGACCAGTTCACAGATCAGCCCGCGACCGTCCTCGTCCGCCAGCCATGGGCCCAGATTCTCGATGTGCAGGGCGTCGGCAGCGCAGATCATTTTCAGCAGGTCGCGCAATTTGCCCGGCAGATAACGGCTCTGGCCGCTGGCGAACAGCAGCAGGTCGTCATCCACTTCCGACCAGGCCAGGCGAGCGCTCGGGTTGCGGATGATCACCGCGCCTTGCTCCAGGCCGGCCAGCAGGTCGTCCTCTTCCAGCTCCGGCCCTACCACCAGTTCCGGGTAGCGCGGCTCGGTCATGAACTGGCCGAACCAGGTCAGCAGCAGGCGCTCGTCGCTCATGTGCTCGGCCAGCAGGCCCTTGAGGCGGTCGAGGGCGTCGTGCTGGATCTGGTGCGGATCGGCCACCGGGCGCGCATCGGCGTCGGTGTAGCGTTCTTCGTCCGGCAGGAACTGACTGAGGAAGTCGGTGAAGTGGGTCAGCACTTCGGCGGCGCTGGGTGCGCGGAAACCGACCGAGTAAGTCATGCAGTCATCCACAGCCACACCACAGTGGGCCAGGCGCGGCGGCAGGTAGAGCATGTCGCCCGGTTCCAGGGTCCACTCGTCGGTGGCCTCGAAGTCGGCGAGGATGCGCAGGTCGGCGTGCTGCAGCAACGGGCTTTCAGAATCGCACATCTGGCCGATCTTCCAGTTGCGCTTGCCATGGCCTTGCAGCAGGAACACGTCGTAGTTATCGAAGTGCGGGCCAACGCTGCCACCCGGGGCGGCGAAGCTGATCATCACGTCGTCGATGCGCCAGCTCGGCAGGAAGCGGAAGTGCTCCAGCAGTTCGCTGACTTCCGGTACGAACTGATCGACAGCCTGCACCAGCAGGGTCCACTCGCGCTCCGGCAACTTGCTGAATTCGTCTTCGGCGAACGGGCCGCGACGCAATTCCCATGGGCGCTCGCCGTGCTCGATCACCAGGCGCGACTCGACTTCTTCTTCCAGGGCCAGGCCGGCCAGTTCGTCGGCGTCGATCGGGCTCTCGAAGTCAGGGATCGCCTGACGGATCAACAGCGGTTTTTTCTGCCAGTAGTCGCGCATGAACTCCCGTGCCGTGATGCCGCCCAGGAGTTGCAGAGGAATATCAGGATTCATGTGTAACCTATTGAAAAAAAGTATTTTTCAGACGCGAATAAAAACGCCCGGCGCTCGGCCGGGCGTCTCAGGGCAAAGCGTCGATCAGATGCGCTTGGCTTGCGCCGCCGCGTTACCGATGTAGCTGGCCGGAGTGAGTTTCTTCAGCTCGGTCCGCGCTTCGGCGGGCATGTCCAGGCCGTCGATGAAAGTCTGCAACGCTTCAGGGCTGATGCCCTTGCCACGGGTCAGTTCTTTCAGTTTTTCGTACGGGTTTTCGATGTTGTAGCGGCGCATCACGGTCTGGATCGGCTCGGCCAGGACTTCCCAGCAGGCGTCCAGGTCGGCGGCGATTTTCTGCTCGTTCAGCTCCAGCTTGCCGATGCCCTTGAGGCTGGCTTCGTAGGCAATGACGCTGTGGGCAAAACCCACGCCCAGGTTGCGCAGCACGGTGGAGTCGGTCAGGTCGCGCTGCCAGCGGGAGATTGGCAGTTTGCTCGCCAGGTGCTGGAACAGCGCGTTGGCGATGCCCAGGTTGCCTTCGGAGTTTTCGAAGTCGATCGGATTGACCTTGTGCGGCATGGTCGAAGAACCGATTTCGCCGGCAATGGTGCGCTGCTTGAAGTAGCCCAGGGAGATGTAGCCCCAGATGTCGCGGTCGAAGTCGATCAGGATGGTGTTGAAGCGCGCGATCGCGTCGAACAGCTCGGCGATATAGTCGTGCGGCTCGATCTGGGTGGTGTACGGGTTGAAGCTCAGGCCCAGCTCGTCTTCGATGAAGGCGCGGGCGTTGGCTTCCCAGTCGATGTCCGGGTAGGCCGACAGGTGCGCGTTGTAGTTGCCCACGGCGCCGTTGATCTTGCCCAGCAGCGGCACGGCGGCGACCTGGGCGATCTGGCGCTCCAGGCGGTACACCACGTTGGCCAGTTCCTTGCCCAGGGTGGTCGGCGAAGCCGGTTGACCGTGGGTACGCGACAGCATCGGCACGTCGGCGAAGCGGATCGCCAGCTCGCGGATCGCCTCGGCGATCTGGCGCATCAAAGGCAGCAGTACATCATCACGGCCTTCGCGCAGCATCAGAGCGTGGGACAGGTTGTTGATGTCCTCGCTGGTGCAGGCAAAGTGGATGAACTCGCTGACCTTGGCCAGTTCCGGCAGCTTGGCCGCCTGCTCCTTGAGCAGGTATTCGATGGCCTTGACGTCGTGGTTGGTGGTGCGTTCGATCTCTTTGACGCGCTCGGCGTGCTCCAGCGCAAAGTTGTCGGCCAGGGCGTTGAGCACCGCGTTGGCTTCGGCGGAAAACGCCGGGACTTCGCTGATGCCAGGGTGAGCGGCCAGGCGCTGGAGCCAGCGCACTTCAACCAGGACACGGGCACGGATCAGACCGTACTCGCTGAAAATCGGGCGCAGGGCCTGGGTTTTGCCGGCGTAGCGGCCGTCAACAGGGGAAACCGCAGTGAGCGAAGAGAGCTGCATGGGGTGTTCTCGGACAGTCGGGCAACGAAATGGGGCGCGTATCATACATGAAAACCAGCGCCGGTCCGTCGCCAACTGACCGGCGTGTTGCGCGTGACGAAATAAAGACAATGCTGCTTATTACCCGTGGCGAGGGAGCTTGCTCCCGCTGGGGCGTGAAACGCCCCCAACATAGGGCCTGCTACGCAGGCCAGCGGGAGCAAGCTCCCTCGCCACAAAAAAACAGGTCGATGCGACTTATTCGTGGTGCATCAAGGGGTAAAGCTCTTTAAGCAATTTGCGCCGGCTGATCACTAGTTGCCAGCGATGGCCGCCCAACTGCCGCCACAAGCGCGCCGAGCGTATCCCGGCCAGCAGCAGAGCGCGGATTTTCGAGGCGTTGCTCGGTTGCTGCAGGTTGCGCATGTCACCGTGGACCTGGATACGCTGGCGCAGGGTGCTCAGGGTGTCCTGGTACAACGCGCCGCAGGCGGCAATGACGTTCTCGTGGGACGGGCCGAAGTGTTCGACTTGGGACTGGATCTGCGGCAGGCGCTTGCCGATGGTCTCCAGCATGTCATCCCGCTTGGCCAGCTGGCGTTCAAGGCCGAGCATCGACAGCGCATAGCGCAACGGTTCGCGTTGCAGGGCGCTGGGGTCGCGCTCCAGGGCGCCAATCAACGCACGGTAACCTTCGCGCAGGTTCAGGTCGTCGCCGCCGTAGACCTCCAGCGTGTCCTTGGGGTCGCGCACCAGCAGGCTGCCAAGCATGCAAGCCACGCCCGCCTCGGTGGCCTGGCCGGTCTTGGCAATCCGGTCCACCAGCACCGCAGCCAGAAACACGCCGCCCAACGCCGTCAGTTGTTCCTGGATCGGCGTCATGCCTTGCTGCTCCAGGGCTCTGCGACTTCGATCACGCCGCCGCCCAGGCAGACTTCGCCGTCATAGAACACCACGGACTGGCCGGGGGTGACGGCCCGCTGCGGCTCGTCGAAGGTGGCGCGATAGCCGGTGGTGGTTTTTTCCAGGGTGCAGGGCTGGTCGCTCTGGCGGTAGCGCACCTTGGCGGTCAGGCGGCGCGGTTCGCTGAGATCGATCGGGTTGACCCAATAAATGTCGGAGGCGAGCAGGGCGCGGGAGAACAGCCAAGGGTGGTCGTTGCCCTGGCCGACGATCAGCTCGTTGTGCTCCAGGTCCTTGATCAGCACGTACCACGGCTCTTCGCCGGCGTCCTTCAGCCCGCCGATGCCCAGGCCCTGGCGCTGGCCGATGGTGTGGTACATCAGGCCGTGGTGACGGCCGATGACTTCGCCCTCGGTGGTCTTGATCTCGCCCGGCTGGGCCGGCAGGTACTGCTTGAGGAAATCGCTGAAGCGCCGTTCGCCGATGAAGCAGATCCCGGTGGAATCCTTTTTCTTCGCGGTGGCAAGCTCATGTTTCTCGGCAATCGCCCGCACCTCGGGCTTTTCCAGCTCGCCGACCGGGAACAGCGTCTTGGCGATCTGCTCACCGCCGACGGCGTGCAGGAAATAGCTCTGGTCTTTGTTCGGGTCCAGGCCCTTGAGCAGCTCGGTGCGACCGTCGATGTCGCGGCGACGCACATAGTGACCGGTGGCGATCAGGTCGGCGCCGAGCATCATGGCGTAGTCGAGGAACGCCTTGAACTTGATCTCGCGATTGCAGAGGATGTCGGGGTTCGGCGTGCGACCGGCCTTGTATTCGGCCAGGAAATGCTCGAACACGTTGTCCCAGTATTCGGCGGCGAAGTTGGCGGTATGCAGCTTGATGCCGATCTTGTCGCACACGGCCTGGGCGTCCGCGAGGTCGTCCATGGCGGTGCAGTATTCGGTTCCGTCGTCTTCTTCCCAGTTCTTCATGAACAGGCCTTCCACCTCGTAGCCCTGCTCCATCAGCAGAAGGGCGGAAACGGAAGAGTCCACGCCGCCGGACATGCCGACAATGACGCGCTGTTTGGTGCTGGAAGCAGCTGGATCACGCATAGGAATTCAATGAGTGTCTTGAAAAAGGACGCGATTCTATCAGGCCCGGGCGCCCAAGGCTAAACAGAAGGGCGGATCAGCGTCAGGCTGTGGCGATGGCCGGCCAGATAATCGTCGATGCAACGGATGATCAGCTCGCTGCGCCAGCGTTCGCGCTGCTCGAGCAATTCGTCGCGGGTCAGCCATCGGGCGCCGAGAATGCCGTCGTCCAGTTGATAGTCAGGATGGTGTTGCAGGGCCTTGGCGGCGAAGCAGACCCGTTGATAGGTCACGCCATTGCTGGGGGCGGTGTACAGGTAAATGCCGACCACGCTGGTGGGTTCGACGTCCCAGCCGGTTTCTTCCAGGGTTTCGCGCACGGCGGCATCGATCAGCGTTTCGTTCGGGTCAAGGTGACCGGCGGGTTGGTTGAGCACCGCGCGTCCACCTTTGGATTCTTCCACCATCAGGAAACGGCCATTGTCTTCGACGATGGTGGCGACGGTGATGTGGGGTTGCCAGTCCATGTAGCTTTCCTCAATGTCAAATTTTGAACGCGGACCCTGTGGGAGAGGGCTTGCTCGCGAAAGCGGTGGGTCAGCCAGTGAAGATGTTGGATGATAAACCGCATTCGCGGGCAAGCCCGCTCCCACAGTGGGTTTGTGTTTACATTGGAGCTAGTGCCGGAAACACAAACCCCGGCACAAGGCCGGGGTTTGTGGTGTTCCCTTACAACCTTACACCAGCGCAGCGATCGCCGCGTTGAAGGTGTTGCTCGGGCGCATGGCCTTGCTGGTCAGTTCCGGATTGGCGAAGTAGTAACCGCCGATGTCCACTGGCTTGCCTTGGACGGCGTTGAGCTCGGCAACGATTTTCTCTTCGTTGTCGGTCAGGGTCTTGGCCAGGGGCGCGAACTGAGCCTTGAGGGCGGCGTCGTCGTTTTGAGCGGCCAGTGCCTGGGCCCAGAACAGGGTCAGGTAGAAGTGGCTGCCACGGTTGTCGATGCCGCCGACTTTACGCGAAGGCGATTTGTTGCGGTCCAGGAACTCACCGGTAGCCTGGTCCAGGGTCTTGGACAGCACCAGTGCCTTCGGGTTGTTGTAGGTCACGCCCAGGTGTTCCAGGGATGCGGCCAGGGCCAGGAATTCGCCCAGGGAATCCCAGCGCAGGAAGTTTTCTTCCAGCAGCTGTTGGACGTGCTTGGGTGCCGAACCGCCGGCGCCGGTTTCGAACAGGCCACCGCCGTTCATCAGCGGCACGATCGACAGCATCTTGGCGCTGGTGCCCAGTTCCATGATCGGGAACAGGTCGGTCAGGTAGTCACGCAGCACGTTGCCGGTCACCGAGATGGTGTCCTTGCCTTCGCGGGTGCGGGCCAGGGTGTATTTCATCGCGTCGACCGGGGCCATGATCTGGATGTCCAGGCCGCTGGTGTCGTGGTCCTTCAGGTAAGCCTGGACCTTCTCGATCACCACGCCGTCATGGGCGCGCATCGGGTCCAGCCAGAAAATGGCTGGGGTGGCGCTTGCACGGGCGCGGTTGACGGCCAGCTTGACCCAATCCTGGATTGGCGCGTCCTTGGTCTGGCACATGCGGAAGATGTCGCCGGCTTCGACAGCCTGCTCCATCAGCAGGGCGCCTTTGCTGTCGGTTACACGAACCACGCCGTCGGCCTTGATCTGGAAGGTCTTGTCGTGGGAACCGTACTCTTCGGCTTTCTTGGCCATCAGGCCGACGTTCGGCACGCTGCCCATGGTGGTCGGATCGAACGCACCGTTGGCCTTGCAGTCTTCGATCACGGCCTGGTAGATGGTGGCGTAGCAACGATCCGGGATCACAGCCTTGGTGTCGTGCAACTGGCCGTCGGTGCCCCACATCTTGCCGGAGTCACGGATCATGGCCGGCATCGAGGCGTCGACGATGACGTCGCTCGGCACGTGCAGGTTGGTGATGCCTTTGTCGGAGTTGACCATCGCCAGCGCTGGGCGCACCGCGTAGACCGCCTGGATGTCGGCTTCGATCTGCGCCTGTTGCTCGGCCGGCAGGGCCTTGATGCGGGCGTACAGGTCGCCGATGCCGTTGTTCAGATTGAAGCCGATCTGGGCCAGCACGTCGGCGTGCTTGGTCAGGGCGTCTTTATAGAACTCGGCGACGATCTGGCCGAACATGATCGGGTCGGAGACCTTCATCATGGTGGCCTTGAGGTGAACCGACAGCAGCACGCCTTGTTGCTTGGCACTTTCGATTTCAGCGGCGATGAAGGCACGCAGGGCGTTCTTGCTCATCACGGCGCAGTCGAGGATCTCGCCGGCTTGGACGCTGGTCTTTTCTTTCAGTACGGTGGTGCTGCCGTCCTGGGCCACCAGCTCGATTTTTACGGCGTCAGCGGCGTCGATCAGCACGGCTTTCTCGCTGCCGTAGAAATCGCCGGTGCTCATGTGGGCGACGTGGGACTTGGAGTCCGCAGCCCAGGCGCCCATTTTGTGCGGGTGCTTGCGAGCGTAGTTCTTGACCGACAGCGGCGCGCGACGGTCGGAGTTGCCTTCGCGCAGGACCGGGTTCACGGCGCTGCCCTTGACCTTGTCGTAACGGGCGCGAGCGTCTTTCTCGGCGTCGGTGGTCACGGTTTCCGGGTAGTCCGGCAGGGCGTAGCCCTGGGCCTGCAATTCCTTGATGGCGGCTTGCAGTTGCGGGACCGAGGCGCTGATGTTCGGCAGCTTGATGATGTTGGCTTCGGGCGTAACGGCCAGGTCGCCCAGTTCGGCGAGGTGGTCGGCTACGGCTTTGTCACCCAGTTGCTCGGGGAAGCTGGCCAGGATCCGCCCTGCGAGGGAGATATCGCGGGTTTCCACGGCGATATCGGCCGAAGCGGTAAAGGCTTCGATGATCGGCAGCAGGGAGTAGGTGGCGAGGGCAGGCGCTTCGTCGGTGAAGGTATAGATGATCTTCGAGCGGGTGGGCATATTCGGATTAACTCTCTTCTTTGCTAAAGCATGCGCAGAAACTCGAGGGGCGCCGGGTAAGCGCGTTCGTTCAAAGTCATCCGTGAGCCGAATGTCGAGGTTTCTTCGCGGTGATGTTGGGTTGCATCAGTCGAGCGTCAAGCGGTCGGGCCGCGGTAACGGACCGGCTTTCATTGGCGGAAAGTCTTGTCGTAGAGCAGTCTGCCGGCGTGACCCTGTGGTCAGCGGCGGCATTATACATAGGTAGCTGGCAATCTGCCGATGGTTCATAGACGTTCGTAGTCGTCCATTGGTCTAAACGTCGCACTCCCGAGGGGGTGAGCTATGCTCATGTTTGGCACTTTTCCCTTGGTTTTCAGGCTTGTACGCGGCTAAGTGCACCTCTTTGGTCCTGATGGGCCCAACGTAGGGTTTGCGTGCCGATTCAACTGGGGTACGCTCGAACGCAGCCAGATGTTCAATCCAAGCAATGGAGTTCAGCATGGGGTATCAAAAGATTCAGGTTCCAGCCGTCGGTGACAAAATCACCGTCAATGCAGACCATTCTCTTAATGTTCCCGATAACCCGATCATCCCCTTCATCGAAGGCGACGGAATTGGCGTTGACATCAGCCCGGTGATGATCGAGGTGGTGGACGCTGCGGTGCAGAAGGCCTACGGCGGCAAGCGCAAGATTTCCTGGATGGAAGTCTACGCCGGTGAGAAAGCGACCCAGGTCTACGACCAGGACACCTGGCTGCCTCAGGAAACCCTGGATGCGGTAAGGGATTACGTGGTTTCCATCAAGGGCCCGCTGACCACCCCGGTCGGTGGCGGCATCCGCTCGCTGAACGTGGCCCTGCGTCAGCAACTGGACCTCTACGTGTGCCTGCGTCCGGTGCGCTGGTTCGAAGGTGTGCCGAGCCCGGTCAAGAAGCCTGGCGACGTGGACATGACGATCTTCCGCGAGAACTCCGAGGACATCTACGCGGGCATTGAGTGGAAAGCCGGTTCGGCCGAAGCCACCAAGGTCATTAAATTTCTGAAAGAAGAAATGGGCGTGACCAAGATCCGTTTCGACGAGGATTGCGGCATCGGCGTCAAGCCAGTTTCCAAGCAGGGCACCAAGCGTCTTGCGCGCAAGGCCCTGCAATATGTGGTCGACAACGATCGCGATTCGCTGACCATCGTGCATAAAGGCAACATCATGAAGTTCACCGAAGGTGCCTTCAAGGAGTGGGCCTACGAAGTGGCAGCCGAGGAGTTCGGTGCGACCCTGCTCGACGGCGGTCCGTGGATGCAGTTCAAGAATCCGAAGACCGGCAAGAATGTCGTGGTCAAAGACGCCATTGCCGACGCGATGCTCCAGCAGATCCTGCTGCGTCCGGCCGAATATGACGTGATCGCGACGCTGAACCTCAACGGTGACTATCTTTCCGATGCCCTGGCGGCGGAAGTGGGGGGCATCGGGATCGCGCCGGGGGCCAACCTGTCCGACACCGTGGCGATGTTCGAAGCGACCCACGGTACCGCGCCCAAGTATGCGGGTAAGGACCAGGTCAACCCGGGCTCACTGATCCTTTCGGCAGAAATGATGCTGCGTCACATGGGCTGGACCGAAGCGGCCGACCTGATCATCAAGGGCACCAACGGCGCGATTTCGGCCAAGACCGTGACCTATGATTTCGAACGCTTGATGGAAGGCGCCACGCTGGTGTCCTCCTCGGGCTTCGGCAAGGCCCTGATCGCGCACATGTAAGCGCAATCGGCGCGCATTGAAAATGCCCGGCTCGAATGATCGAGCCGGGCATTTTCATTTGTCGGGGCGGCGACGACCGGTCAATGGGCTTCGGTGACCCTGGTCACGACCGGGGCAGGCGCGTCTTCGACGGTCACCGGCTTGATATTGACCGCATGCAACCCCTTGGGCCCCTGGATGACATCGAATTCCACAGGCTGCCCGGCTTTCAAGGTCTTGTAGCCTTCCATCTGGATGGCCGAGTAATGGGCGAAAAGGTCTTCATCGGCCATGGCGGTGGCGATAATGAAGCCAAAGCCCTTGGCATTGTTGAACCATTTCACCTTGCCACTCATTTTGACGACCGACATAGGCCATATCCCTCTGCAACGCACTCCATCACTGGAGTATCATCCAGTCCATCCGCAGGCTAATCTTGAAAACAGGATAGATTCCACGGACCTTTTTAACCCACGATGGGCTCTATTGGTTGTAACACCGTTTCGCCGATAGTCAAGGTGGCCGGGTGGTCGTGGTTGAAATCACCCAAAAGCGCCCCCATCACTGTATTCGCCAACTAAACGAACCTTTCTTTCCATGCATGCAGTCAGCCAGATTCGACTAACATTCAATCAGGATCGCCCGGATCTACACGACGACGATTCCGCCGGCATTGCTGTTCAGGAAGCAAAGCCGGCATTACAGGCGCCACCGATGTACAAGGTGGTTTTGTTCAACGATGACTACACACCGATGGATTTCGTCGTCGAAGTGCTCGAGGTGTTTTTTAACCTGAATCGCGAGCTGGCGACCAAGGTCATGCTGGCCGTCCATACAGAGGGACGGGCAGTATGCGGAGTGTTTACCCGCGACATCGCCGAAACAAAGGCCATGCAGGTCAACCAGTACGCCCGGGAAAGCCAGCATCCGCTACTCTGTGAAATCGAGAAGGACGGTTAACGCCGACCACTTGGGTATGAGGTGAAGCCATGTTAAACCGCGAGCTCGAAGTCACCCTCAATCTTGCCTTCAAGGAGGCTCGTTCGAAGCGTCATGAATTCATGACCGTCGAGCACCTGCTGCTGGCCTTACTGGATAACGAGGCTGCCGCCACCGTTTTGCGTGCCTGCGGCGCGAACCTCGATAAACTCAAGCATGACCTGCAGGAGTTCATCGACTCCACCACGCCACTGATTCCCGTCCATGACGAGGATCGGGAAACCCAGCCAACCCTGGGCTTCCAGCGTGTCCTGCAACGTGCTGTCTTTCATGTACAGAGCTCGGGCAAACGTGAAGTGACCGGTGCCAACGTGTTGGTTGCCATCTTCAGTGAACAGGAGAGCCAGGCGGTTTTCCTGCTCAAGCAGCAGAGCGTTGCGCGTATCGATGTCGTCAACTACATCGCCCATGGCATCTCCAAGGTGCCCGGGCATGGCGATCATTCCGAGGGTGAGCAGGAGATGCAGGACGACGAGGGTGGTGAGTCTTCTTCCTCGGGCAATCCACTGGATGCCTATGCCAGCAACCTGAACGAACTGGCGCGCCAGGGTCGCATCGACCCGCTCGTCGGGCGCGAGCTGGAAGTCGAGCGCGTTGCGCAGATCCTGGCCCGCCGCCGCAAGAACAACCCGTTGCTGGTGGGTGAGGCTGGCGTGGGCAAGACCGCGATTGCCGAAGGCCTGGCCAAGCGCATTGTCGATAACCAGGTGCCGGACCTGCTGGCCAACAGCGTGGTGTATTCCCTCGACTTGGGTGCCTTGCTGGCCGGTACCAAATACCGTGGTGACTTCGAGAAGCGCTTCAAGGCCTTGCTCGGCGAGCTGAAGAAACGCCCGCAGGCGATCCTGTTCATTGACGAAATCCACACCATTATTGGTGCCGGGGCGGCGTCGGGAGGGGTCATGGATGCCTCGAACCTGCTCAAGCCGCTGCTTTCGTCGGGTGATATCCGCTGCATCGGCTCGACCACGTTCCAGGAATTCCGCGGGATTTTCGAGAAAGACCGTGCCCTGGCCCGGCGTTTCCAGAAAGTCGATGTTTCGGAGCCTTCGGTGGAGGACACCATCGGCATCCTGCGTGGCCTGAAGGGGCGTTTCGAGCTGCACCACAACATCGAATACAGTGATGAAGCCCTGCGCGCCGCGGCTGAATTGGCCTCGCGCTACATCAATGACCGACACATGCCGGACAAGGCCATCGACGTCATCGACGAGGCGGGTGCCTATCAACGCCTGCAACCGCTGGAGCAGCGCGTCAAGCGCATCGAAGTGCCTCAGGTCGAGGACATCGTGGCGAAAATCGCCCGGATTCCGCCCAAGCACGTCACCAGTTCCGACAAGGAATTGCTGCGTAACCTGGAGCGTGACCTGAAGCTGACGGTGTTCGGTCAAGACGCGGCGATCGATTCGCTGTCGACTGCCATCAAACTGTCCCGCGCCGGCCTGAAGTCTCCGGACAAGCCGGTGGGTTCGTTCCTGTTCGCAGGGCCTACCGGTGTCGGCAAGACCGAGGCGGCACGGCAGTTGGCCAAGGCGATGGGGATCGAACTGGTTCGCTTCGACATGTCCGAGTACATGGAGCGCCACACCGTATCGCGTCTGATCGGTGCACCTCCAGGGTATGTCGGTTTCGACCAGGGCGGCCTGTTGACCGAGGCCATCACCAAGCAACCGCATTGTGTATTGCTGCTCGATGAAATCGAGAAGGCGCATCCGGAAGTCTTCAACCTGCTGTTGCAGGTGATGGACCACGGTACGCTGACCGATAACAACGGGCGCAAGGCCGATTTCCGCAACGTGATCCTCATCATGACCACCAACGCCGGTGCCGAAACCGCTGCTCGCGCTTCGATCGGCTTTACCCATCAGGACCACTCGTCCGATGCGATGGAAGTGATCAAGAAGAGCTTCACGCCTGAATTCCGCAACCGCCTGGACACCATTATCCAGTTTGGTCGCCTCAGTCATGAGGTCATCAAAAGCGTGGTGGACAAGTTCCTCACCGAACTTCAGGCGCAGCTCGAAGACAAGCGTGTGTTGCTGGAAGTCACCGATGCGGCCCGCAGCTGGCTGGCCGAGGGTGGTTACGATGTGGCGATGGGGGCACGGCCGATGGCTCGCCTGATCCAGGACAAGATCAAGCGTCCGCTGGCCGAGGAAATCCTCTTTGGCGAACTGGCCGAGCATGGCGGTGTGGTCCACATCGACATCAAGGACGGCGAACTGACCTTCGACTTCGAAACCACGGCTGAAATGGCCTGATCGCGACGGGTAATAAAGCAAAAGGCGCCGAGAGGCGCCTTTTTGCTGATCTCGGAAAACCCGCTGTCCCCTGTGGGAGCGAGCTTGCTCGCGATAGCGGCAGGTCAGCTTGCGCAGATGTTGAATGTGAAACCGCATTCGCGAGCAAGCCCGCTCCCACAAGGGTTCAAGGGTGGTCGCAAGAGCTGTGTTCGCCGCCAATCCCCTGTGGGAGCGAGCTTGCTCGCGATAGCGGTGGATCAGCTTGCATAGATGTTGGATGTGCCGACGTCATCGCGAGCAAGCTCGCTCCCACATTATTAGAGGGTCGCGGGCAAATCCCAGGCAAACAAAAACGCCCGGTGTTAGCCGGGCGTCTTGTATTGACTTGTTAGCGAGCGCGGTAAGTGATGCGCCCTTTGCTCAAGTCATAGGGCGTCAGCTCGACGCGCACTTTGTCACCGGTAAGAATACGAATGTAGTTCTTGCGCATCTTGCCGGAGATATGCGCGGTTACGACGTGCCCATTTTCCAACTCCACACGAAACATGGTGTTGGGCAGGGTGTCGACGACAGTGCCTTCCATTTCGAAGCTGTCTTCTTTCGACATGCAGTAAAGCCCTCGGTATCCAGTGAATGGCCCGGTGCAACTGCGCCAGGCAAAAGCGGCGTGCATTGTGCCCGAAAAAGGGGGTTCAAGCCAAGGGGTTCTAGTTAAGGACAACCCACCGCTGGTTAATCAGCAGTTCAATGGGCCGATATTGCGTCTTGTAGTTCATTTTTTTGCAGTTCTTGATCCAGTAGCCCAGATACACCGCTTCGAGCCCCAGGCGCCGGCATTCGTTGATCTGCCACAGGATGGCGTAGCGCCCCAGGCTGCGCCGTTCTTCGCTCGGCTCATAGAAGGTATAGACCGCGGAAAGTCCGTTGGGCAGCAGGTCCGTGACCGCGATAGCCACTAGCCGACCACCGAGACGGAACTCATAGAAGCGGGAAAATGGCAGGTCGCGCACCAGGAAGGTCGAGAACTGATCGCGACTGGGCGGGTACATGTCGCCGTCGGCATGGCGCTGTTCGATGTAGCGCTGGTACAGGTCGAAGTATTCCTCGTTGAACTGCGGCTTGGCCGGCCGGACCTGAAGGTCGGCGTTGCGCTTGAAAATGCGTTTCTGCTGGCGATTGGGGGTAAACCGGGCCACCGGGATGCGCGCCGGGACGCACGCGTTGCAGTTCTGGCAATGGGGCCGATAGAGATGATCGCCGCTGCGACGAAAGCCCATTTCCGACAGGTCTGCGTAGACATACACATCCATGGGTTGGCTGGGATCGAGGAACAGCGTGGTGGCCTGCTCTTCGGGCAGGTAACTGCAAGAGTGAGGTTGAGTGGCATAAAACTTCAAACGCGCCAACTCGGTCATGATCAACCCTCGGGATAAGCTTTCGGTTAAGTGTAAGCCACGAGCGCCAATGTCGCTCAGCAAACCCAGGTTGCGTGGTTGGGCTGGTCCAGATGCGCCTTGAGATAGCCGGCGAACGCGGCCCGTGGAATCGAGCGAGCGCCCAGGCTGTGCAGGTGTTCGGTAGGCATTTGGCAGTCGATCAGCACGAAACCGGCCGTCTTGAGATGTTGGACCAGGATGGCGAAGCCGAATTTCGAAGCATTGTCGGCCCGGCTGAACATGGATTCGCCAAAGAACAGCTGCCCCATCGCCAGGCCATACAGGCCACCCACCAATACACCTTGGTCCCAGACTTCCACGGAATGGGCGAAACCGCGCCGGTGCAGTTCCAGATAAGCGGTTTGCATGGCCTCGGTGATCCAGGTGCCGTCGGCGTAGTCCCGCGGCGCGGCACAGGCCCGGATGACCGCTGCGAAGTCCTGGTCGAAGGTCACCTGGTAGCGCTGTTTGCGCAACAGCTTGCCCAGGCTATGGGAAACATGCAATTCGTCGGGAAACAGCACGGTGCGCGGATCCGGTGACCACCACAGGATCGGCTGGCCCTCGGAGAACCAGGGGAAGCAGCCATGACGATAGGCCTGGATCAGCCGGTCGGCGGACAGATCACCCCCGGCGGCCAGCAACCCGTTGGGGTCGCGCATGGCTTTTTCCAGTGGTGGGAAATCATGGGAGTTGCGTTGTAACCAGGTCAGCATTGTTATCCGGACTTGCAGAAGGGGAGGGCGGGGCTGTCGGATAGCCGGCAGCCCGCCTAAAGGTTAACCGTCAAACGGCCGGAATGTCATCGAGATACTTTTCCGCATCGAGAGCCGCCATGCAACCGGCCCCGGCGGAGGTAATCGCCTGGCGATAAACGTGGTCGGCCACATCGCCGGCGGCGAACACGCCATCGATGTCGGTTGCGGTCGCATTGCCTTCGCTGCCGCCGCGTACCAGCAGGTAGCCGTCACGCATGTTCAATTGGCCCTGGAATAATTCGGTGTTGGGTTTATGCCCGATGGCAATGAACACGCCGGCCAGGGACAGCGTGCTGGTTTCGCCGGTCTCGCTGTGGCGCAGGCGGGCGCCGGTCACGCCACTGGCATCGCCCAGCACTTCGTCCAGGTTCTGGTTCCAGTGCAGCTTTATATTGCCGTTGGTGGCTTTCTCGAAGAGTTTGTCCTGCAATATCTTTTCTGAGCGCAGCTTGTCGCGCCGATGGATCAGGTGGACCTCCCTGGCGATATTCGACAGGTACAAGGCTTCCTCGACCGCCGTATTGCCGCCGCCGACCACCGCTACCACCTGGTTGCGATAGAAAAAGCCGTCGCAGGTGGCGCAGGCGGAAACTCCTTTCCCGGCGAAGCTTTCTTCCGATGGCAATCCCAGGTACTGGGCCGAGGCGCCGGTGGCGATGATCAGCGCATCGCAGGTGTAGGTGCCGCTGTCGCCGATCAACTCGAAGGGGCGCTGTTGCAACTTGGCGGTGTGGATATGGTCGTAGACGATCTGCGTGTCGAAGCGCTCGGCGTGCCGTTGCATGCGCTCCATCAGGGCCGGCCCGGTCAGGCCTTCGACATCGCCTGGCCAGTTATCGACTTCCACCGTGGTGGTGAGCTGGCCACCGGCCTGCAGGCCAGTGATGACAACGGGTTTGAGGTTGGCACGGGCGGCATAGACCGCCGCGCTGTACCCCGCTGGGCCGGAACCGAGAATGATCAGGCGTGAATGCTTCACTTCGCTCATAAAAAACACCTCATAAGCCTTTGTCACAAAAGACAATGCGTGCTCCAATTGGCGCTTGTGCATCCTGTTCTTGGCTATGCTGTAAGCCGTCGTGCGGGCAATGCCTGGAGGCGGGCAAAACCGTACAATGCTTGAATTTTGAACGCAGGATCGGCTAAAGATCCAAATCTTCGGCAACACCTGCGGTTTTCTGGATGCACCGCACAGTGGTAAAAGTAGTACCGGTTGTGCACATTCACTTTTTTACCTGCTTGTGATGAGCGGTTTTTTATAGTCATTTAACAGATGGACGCGCCGTTGGCGCAGGAAAAGAAGCGTTTTGAAGAAATCCACCGCAGCACCTAAAACAGTCGTTCCGCTCTGGCGCCAGCAATTGCACTACCGGCTCAAGGAAGGTGCATTGATCGCCATCGGTGCCTTGTGCCTGTTCCTGATGATGGCCTTGCTGACCTACGGCAAGGACGATCCGGGCTGGAGCCATAACAGCAAGATCGACGACGTGCAGAATTTCGGCGGTCCGGCCGGCTCCTACAGCGCTGACATCCTGTTCATGGTGCTGGGTTACTTCGCCTATATCTTCCCGCTGTTGCTGGCGATCAAGGCGTACCAGATCTTCCGCCAGCGCCACGAACCCTGGCAGTGGAGTGGCTGGCTGTTCTCGTGGCGGCTGATCGGCCTTGTATTCCTGGTGCTGTCGGGGGCCGCGCTGGCCCATATCCATTTCCACGCGCCCACTGGCCTGCCGGCCGGGGCGGGCGGCGCGCTGGGGGAAAGCCTCGGCGACCTGGCCCGCAATGCCCTGAATATCCAGGGCAGTACGCTGCTGTTCATCGCACTGTTCCTGTTCGGCCTGACGGTGTTCACCGACCTGTCGTGGTTCAAGGTCATGGACGTGACCGGCAAGATCACCCTCGACCTGTTCGAATTGATCCAGGGCGCCGTAAACCGCTGGTGGGCAGCGCGCAACGAGCGCAAGCAACTGGTGGCGCAGCTGCGTGAAGTCGATGATCGCGTCCATGACGTGGTGGCCCCGGTGGTGCCGGACAAGCGTGAGCAGGCCAAGGTCAAGGAGCGCCTGATCGAGCGTGAGCAGGCGTTGAGCAAGCACATGTCCGAGCGCGAGAAGCAGGTGCCGCCGGTGATCACCATGGCACCGGCCAAGGCGCCGGAGCCGAGCAAGCGCGTGCAGAAAGAGAAACAGGTGCCGTTGTTCGTCGACAGCGCCGTGGAAGGCACGTTGCCGCCGATCTCGATCCTCGACCCGGCCGAGAAGAAACAGCTCAATTATTCCCCCGAATCCCTGGCGGCCGTCGGTCACCTGCTGGAAATCAAGCTCAAGGAGTTCGGGGTCGAGGTCTCGGTGGATTCGATCCACCCGGGCCCGGTCATCACCCGTTACGAGATCCAGCCCGCCGCCGGCGTGAAGGTCAGCCGCATCGCCAACCTCGCCAAGGACCTGGCGCGGTCCCTGGCCGTGACCAGTGTGCGCGTGGTGGAAGTGATCCCCGGCAAGACCACCGTGGGGATCGAGATCCCCAACGAAGACCGGCAGATCGTGCGTTTCTCCGAAGTGTTGTCGACGCCCGAGTACGACAACCACAAGTCGCCGGTCACCCTGGCCCTGGGCCACGACATCGGCGGCAAGCCGGTCATCACCGACCTTGCGAAAATGCCTCACCTGCTGGTGGCCGGTACCACCGGTTCCGGTAAGTCGGTGGGTGTGAACGCGATGATCCTGTCGATCCTGTTCAAGTCCGGGCCGGATGACGCCAAATTGATCATGATCGACCCGAAGATGCTCGAACTGTCGATCTACGAAGGCATTCCGCACCTGCTGTGCCCGGTGGTCACCGACATGAAGGACGCCGCCAACGCCCTGCGCTGGAGCGTCGCCGAGATGGAGCGTCGCTACAAGCTGATGGCGAAGATGGGCGTGCGCAACCTGTCGGGCTTCAACGCCAAGGTCAAGGAGGCCGAAGAGGCCGGTACCCCGCTGAGCGACCCGCTGTATCACCGCGAAAACATCCACGACGAAGCGCCGCTGCTGCACAAGCTGCCGACCATCGTGGTGGTGGTGGACGAATTCGCCGACATGATGATGATCGTCGGCAAGAAGGTTGAAGAACTGATCGCCCGTATCGCCCAGAAGGCCCGTGCGGCGGGGATCCACTTGATCCTGGCGACCCAGCGGCCCTCGGTGGATGTGATCACCGGCCTGATCAAGGCCAACATTCCGACCCGGATGGCGTTCCAGGTGTCGAGCAAGATCGACTCGCGGACCATCATCGACCAGGGCGGCGCCGAGCAGTTGCTGGGTCACGGTGACATGCTCTACATGCCGCCGGGCACCAGCCTGCCGATCCGGGTCCACGGTGCATTCGTCTCCGACGATGAGGTGCATCGCGTGGTGGAAGCCTGGAAACTGCGTGGCGCCCCGGAATACAACGACGACATCCTCAACGGTGTCGAGGAGGCTGGCAGCGGCTTCGAGGGCAGCAGCGGCGGTGGCGAAGACGATGCTGAAACCGATGCGCTCTACGACGAAGCGGTGCAGTTCGTCCTGGAAAGCCGCCGGGCCTCGATTTCCGCCGTCCAGCGCAAGCTCAAGATCGGCTACAACCGCGCCGCACGCATGATCGAAGCCATGGAAATGGCCGGGGTCGTGACGGCCATGAACACCAACGGTTCGCGCGAAGTACTGGCGCCGGGCCCGATGCGCGACTAACGACCGGAGTGGCCTGGTGACGGGCCGCTCGACCCCTACGACTTCATGAGGACTCCCATGCGCCTGATTCGCATGTTGCTGTTGCCCGTACTGGCCCTGACCACTTTGTCGGCCCACGCCACTGAAAAGGACGTGGCTCGCCTGACCCAGCTGCTGGATGGCTCCAAGACCCTGACTGCACGTTTTTCTCAACTGACCCTCGACGGCAGCGGCACCCAATTGCAGGAAACCGCTGGCGACATGGCCTTGCAGCGTCCGGGCCTGTTCTACTGGCACACCGACGCACCGGCCGAGCAACTGATGGTATCCGACGGCCAGAAAGTCTCGCTGTGGGACCCTGACCTGGAGCAGGTCACCATCAAGAAACTCGATCAACGCCTGACCCAGACCCCGGCGTTGCTGCTGTCCGGTGACATTTCCAAGATCAGCGAGAGTTTCGACATCAGCGCCAAGGAAGCGGGCGGGGTGATCGACTTCACCCTCAAGCCCAAGACCAAGGACAGCCTGTTCGACAGCCTGCGCCTGTCGTTCCGCAACGGCCTGGTCAATGACATGCAATTGATCGACAGCGTCGGCCAGCGCACCAATATCCTGTTTACCGGGGTCAAGGCCAACGAGCCGATTGCGGCGTCCAAGTTCAAGTTCGACATCCCCAAGGGTGCGGATGTGATCCAGGAATAAAACAGTAGTCGATTGGAACACACGACCTGTGGGAGCGAGCCTGCTCGCGATAGCGTCGGATCAGTCAGCATTGATGTTGAATGGAGTAATGCATCGCGAGCAGGCTCGCTCCCACAAGAGGATTATGGTGTTCAAGAGAACTCGGCGGAGGTTGCATAAGTAGTGATGGACCTGTTTCGAAGCGCCCCGATTGCCCAGCCATTGGCCGCGCGCCTGCGTGCGACCAACCTGGATGAGTACGTCGGCCAGGAGCATGTGCTCGCTCGCGGCAAACCTCTGCGTGAAGCGCTGGAGCAGGGCGCCCTGCACTCGATGATTTTCTGGGGGCCGCCAGGCGTGGGCAAGACCACCCTGGCGCGGCTTTTGGCGGAAGTCTCGGATGCGCACTTCGAAACGGTTTCGGCGGTACTGGCGGGGGTCAAGGAAATCCGCCAGGCCGTGGAGGTCGCCAAACAACAGGCCGGCCAGTACGGCAAGCGCACGATCCTGTTCGTCGATGAAGTGCACCGCTTCAACAAGTCCCAGCAAGATGCCTTCCTGCCGTACGTCGAGGACGGCACGCTGATTTTCATCGGCGCGACCACCGAAAACCCCTCGTTCGAACTCAACAACGCCTTGCTGTCCCGGGCGCGGGTCTATGTGCTCAAGAGTCTCGATGAGACCGCGATGCGTAAGCTGGTGCACCGGGCGCTGACCGAGGAACGCGGCCTGGGCAAGCGTCAGTTGAGCCTCAGCGACGAAGGCTTCCAGATTTTGTTTTCCGCCGCCGACGGTGATGGCCGGCGCTTGCTCAATCTCTTGGAAAACGCCTCGGATCTGGCTGAAGACCACAGCGAGATCGATGTCGAGTTGCTGCAAAGCCTGCTGGGCGACACCCGTCGGCGTTTCGACAAGGGCGGCGAGGCGTTTTACGACCAGATCTCGGCGCTGCACAAATCCGTGCGCGGCTCCAATCCCGATGCGGCCCTGTACTGGTTTGCGCGGATGATCGATGGCGGTTGCGACCCGTTGTACCTGGCACGACGGGTGGTGCGCATGGCCAGCGAGGACATCGGCAACGCCGACCCTCGGGCCCTGAGCCTGTGCCTGTCGGCCTGGGACGTGCAGGAGCGCCTCGGCAGCCCGGAAGGCGAACTCGCCGTGGCCCAGGCCATTACCTACCTGGCCTGTGCGCCGAAGAGCAACGCGGTGTACATGGGCTTCAAGGCGGCGATGCGCAGCGCCGCCGAGCACGGCTCCCTCGAAGTGCCGTTGCACCTGCGCAACGCGCCGACCAAGCTCATGAAGCAACTGGGTTATGGCGACGAATACCGCTATGCCCACGATGAGCCAGACGCCTATGCCGCTGGCGAAGACTATTTTCCGGATGAGCTGGAACCCCAGCGCTTCTACCAGCCGGTGCCCCGGGGCCTTGAGCTGAAGATCGGCGAGAAACTCAATCACCTGGCGCAAATGGATCGCCTGAGCCCCCGACAGCGGAGAAAACCTTGATCCCCTTGATCGTTGCAGTCTCCGCTGGCGGCGTTGCCGGTACGTTGTTGCGTTTCGCCACGGGCAACTGGATCAATGCAAATTGGCCGCGGTACTTCTATACCGCGACGCTGGCCGTTAATATCGTGGGCTGTCTGCTGATCGGCGTTCTATACGGTCTGTTTATGATTCGCCCGGAAGTGCCCATCGAGGTGCGCGCGGGGCTGATGGTCGGCTTTCTCGGCGGCCTGACGACTTTTTCATCCTTTTCACTGGATACGGTGCGCCTGCTGGAAAGCGGGCAGGTGCCGCTGGCCCTGGGCTATGCGGCCATCAGCGTATTCGGCGGGCTGCTCGCCACCTGGGTCGGCCTGTCCCTGACCAAACTTTGATTACGAGAGAACGACATGCTCGATTCCAAACTGTTACGTAGCAACCTTCAGGACGTAGCGGACCGCCTGGCATCCCGTGGCTTTGCCCTGGACGTCGCGCGCATCGAAGCGCTGGAAGAACAGCGCAAGACCGTCCAGACCCAGACTGAGAAGCTGCAAGCCGAGCGTAACGCGATCTCCAAGAGCATTGGCCAGGCCAAGCAGCGCGGCGAAGACATCGCGCCGTTGATGGCGAATGTCGAGAACATGGGGACCGAGCTCAATAACGGCAAGATCGAGCTGGAGCGGATCCAGACCGAACTGGATGCGATCCTGCTGGGCATTCCGAACCTGCCCCACGAATCGGTGCCGGTTGGCGAAGACGAAGACGGCAACGTCGAAGTACGTCGCTGGGGCACGCCGAAGGCCTTTGATTTCCCGGTGCAGGACCACGTCGCCCTGGGTGAGAAGTTCGGCTGGCTGGATTTCGAAACCGCCGCCAAACTGTCGGGCGCCCGCTTCGCCCTGCTGCGTGGGCCGATTGCCCGCCTGCACCGCGCCCTGGCGCAGTTCATGATCAACCTGCACGTCACCGAGCACGGCTACGAGGAAGCCTACACCCCGTACCTGGTCCAGGCCCCGGCGCTGCAAGGCACCGGCCAGTTGCCGAAGTTCGAGGAAGACCTGTTCAAGATCGGCCGCGACGGTGAAGCCGATCTGTACCTGATCCCGACAGCCGAAGTCTCGCTGACCAACATCGTCGCCGGCGAGATCGTCGACGCCAAGCAGCTGCCGATCAAATTCGTCGCCCACACGCCGTGCTTCCGCAGTGAAGCCGGGGCGTCGGGCCGCGACACCCGGGGCATGATCCGCCAGCACCAGTTCGACAAGGTCGAGATGGTACAGATCGTCGAGCCTTCGAAGTCCATGGAAGCGCTGGAAAGCCTGACGGCCAACGCCGAGAAGGTCTTGCAGCTGCTGGAACTGCCGTATCGCACCCTGGCGCTGTGCACCGGCGACATGGGCTTCAGTGCGGTCAAGACCTACGACCTGGAAGTCTGGATCCCGAGCCAGGACAAGTACCGCGAGATTTCCTCGTGCTCCAACTGCGGCGACTTCCAGGCCCGCCGCATGCAGGCGCGTTTCCGCAACCCGGAGACCGGCAAGCCGGAGCTGGTCCACACCCTCAATGGCTCTGGCCTGGCGGTGGGTCGTACCTTGGTGGCGGTGTTGGAGAACTACCAGCAGGCCGACGGCTCGATCCGCGTGCCTGAAGTGTTGAAACCCTACATGGGCGGCATCGAGGTGATCGGCTGAATGGACTACTTGCCACTGTTCCACAACTTGCGCGGCAGTCGCGTGCTGGTGGTTGGCGGCGGGGAAATTGCCTTGCGCAAGTCCCGCCTGCTGGCCGACGCCGGTGCGTTGCTGCGGGTGGTCGCACCCGACATCGAGCCGCAACTGCGGGAACTGGTCAGTGGCAGCGGCGGCGAGTGCCTGCTGCGCGGTTACCGTGAAGCGGACCTGGACGGCTGCGGCCTGATCATTGCCGCCACCGACGACGAACCCCTCAATGCCCAGGTCTCGGCTGATGCCCACAAGCGTTGCGTGCCGGTCAACGTGGTGGACGCGCCGTCGCTGTGCAGCGTGATCTTCCCGGCGATCGTCGACCGTTCGCCGTTGGTGATCGCAGTCTCCAGCGGCGGCGATGCGCCGGTGCTGGCGCGGTTGATCCGGGCCAAGTTGGAAACCTGGATTCCTTCGACCTACGGGCAACTGGCCGGGTTGGCGGCGCGCTTTCGCAGCCAGGTCAAGGGCCTGTTCCCCGATGTGCAGCAGCGCCGGGCGTTCTGGGAAGATGTGTTCCAAGGCCCGATTGCCGATCGGCAACTCGCCGGGCAGGGCGCCGAGGCCGAGCGCCTGCTACAGGAAAAAATCGCTGGCCAGGCGCCGGAAGCACCGGGCGAAGTCTATCTGGTGGGCGCTGGGCCGGGTGATCCGGACTTGCTGACCTTCCGCGCCCTGCGGTTGATGCAACAGGCGGACGTGGTGCTTTACGACCGCCTGGTGGCGCCGGCAATTCTCGAACTGTGCCGGCGTGACGCCGAGCGGGTCTATGTTGGCAAGCGTCGCTCCGAACATGCCGTGCCCCAGGACCAGATCAACCAGCAACTGGTGGATCTGGCTCGGCAAGGCAAGCGCGTGGTGCGGTTGAAGGGCGGCGATCCGTTCATCTTCGGGCGCGGCGGTGAAGAGATCGAAGAGCTGGCGGCCCATGGCATTCCGTTCCAGGTGGTCCCGGGCATCACCGCGGCCAGTGGTTGCGCGGCGTACGCCGGGATTCCGCTGACCCACCGTGACTACGCCCAGTCGGTACGCTTCATCACCGGCCACCTCAAGGACGGCAGCAGTGACTTGCCTTGGGCGGACCTGGTGTCGCCGGCGCAGACCCTGGTGTTCTACATGGGGTTGGTGGGGTTGCCGATGATCTGCGACGAGTTGATCAAGTATGGTCGCGCAGCGGATACCCCGGCGGCGTTGATCCAGCAGGGCACGACCTCCAATCAGCGAGTGTTCACCGGCACCCTGGCGGACTTACCGAAATTGGTCGCCGAGCATGAAGTCCATGCGCCGACCTTGGTGATCGTTGGGGAAGTGGTGCAATTGCGCGAGAAACTGGCGTGGTTCGAGGGGGCGCAGGGGCAGGTCTGAAGACTGCGTCGCGCCCTTCGCGAGCAAGCCCGCTCCCACACTGGACCGGGTACAGCCGCAGATTCATGGTTGAGCAACGATCCAATGTGGGAGCGGGCTTGCTCGCGAAGGGGCCAGATCAGCAGCATCGTTGCCGACTGACCCTCCGTCATCGCGAGCAGGCTCGCTCCCACAGGGGATTTTGGGCGCGCTGAGATCTAGTGTGGGAGCGAGCTTGCTCGCGATGAGGCCTTCAGCTACAACAAATCTCCCGGATCAGTCCCGGGCCTCCCGCCAAATCCCTTTCCCACTCAACCGCTCCCGATCATGGGCAGCCGTGAAGTCCTGCAACGGCCCCTTGGGCACGATCCCGTTGGGGTTAATGGTCTTGTGGCTGCCGTAGTAATGCCCCTGGATGTGAGTGAAATCCACAGTCTCGGCAATGCCCGGCCACTGATACAGCTCTCTTAGCCAGTTCGACAGGTTCGGGTAGTCGGCGATGCGTCGCAGGTTGCATTTGAAGTGGCCGAAATACACCGCGTCGAAGCGGATGAGGGTGGTGAACAACCGGATGTCGGCCTCGGTCAGGTATTCGCCGGCCAGGTAGCGCCGGGTCGCGAGTAATGCTTCGAGCCGGTCCAGCTCGGCAAACAGCCCGTCGAACGCTTCTTCATAGGCCGCTTGGGTGGTGGCGAATCCGGCGCGGTACACACCGTTGTTCACCGCCGGGTAGATCCGCTCGTTCAGTTCATCGATGTCACGGCGCAGGTGCTGCGGATACAGGTCCAGGTCGTTGCCGGTCAGGTCGTTGAAAGCGCTGTTGAACATGCGGATGATTTCCGCCGATTCATTGTTCACGATTCGTTGCCGCTGTTTGTCCCACAGCGCCGGCACGGTGACGCGGCCGGTGTAGTCCGGAGTGTCGGCGGTGTAGCGCTGGTGCAGGAAGCGCAGGTCGTCCAGTTTGTCGCCGCTGGAGCCGTGGGCCTTGTCGAAGGTCCAGCCGTTTTCCAGCATCAGGTAGCTGACCACCGAGACGTCGATCAGCGCTTCCAGGCCCTTGAGCTTGCGAAAGATCAGCGTGCGGTGGGCCCAGGGGCAGGCCAGGGACACATACAAATGATAGCGCCCGGCCTCGGCGGCGAAACCGCTTTCGCCGCTAGGACCCGCGCTACCGTCGGCAGTGATCCAGTGCCGGCGTTGCGCCTGCTCGCGCTGGAACCTGCCGTCCTTGCTTTGATACCACTGATCCTGCCAGCGGCCTTCGACTAATAAACCCATCTCGATTTCCTCGGCCAATAAACGTTGGAGGCGAGTTTATTCCGATAGGTTCGAACAAAAAGCGCAAAGGTTAGGGGTTAATGATCGGTTAAATCGAACGGTCCCTGGCATCCCAATACTGCCGGGCCTTGTCGAACGCTGCTTCACGAGGCAAGCCCAGGCCGCGCAGGGCCAACGCCATGGTGGCGATCAGGGCCAGTTGCGGGTAGCTGTCCTCAACGTCACCGCGCCAGATGGCTTTGAGATGTTCGGGGTCGAGGCTTTCCGGCTTAACGTGGCGCTGCTCGGACAGTCGCGGCCATTCTTCGTCCCAGCTGACGCCGCCATGGGTGCCGTAAAGGTGACTGTCGGCGTCCGGGTTGATCTCGATCTCACCGCCGTCGCCCTTGATCACAATCGTGGTGTCGCCCAGTAAGCCACTGGCTTCGCGGTGCACGGCCTGGTAGCCCGGATGGAAGATGCTCTGCAAACCGCAGCGTGCAGCCAGCGGGTTGAGGATCCGTGCCAGGGAATGGATCGGCGAGCGCAGGCCCAGCGTGTTGCGCAGGTCGATCATCCGCTGCATTTGCGGCGCCCAGTCCACCAGTGGCATGAAGGCCAGGCCACCGTGGTCCAGGGCGCTGCCGACTTGCCGCCAGTCGCGGCATAGCGGGATTTGCAGAAAGCCCAGCAACTGTTCGGTGTACAGCCGACCCGCCGTATGCGCCCCGCCACCGTGCATGAAGATTCGCACGCCGTTCTGCCCCAGGCATTTGGCCGCCAGCAGATACCACGGCAAATGCCGCTTCTTGCCGGCATAGGTCGGCCAGTCGAGGTCCACGCTCAGCGCCGGCAGCGCCAGGCGTTCGCGCTGGGCTTCGGTAAAGCCGGCCATTTCCTCGGCGCTTTCTTCCTTATGCCGCAGCAGCATCAGGAATGCCCCGAGCTGGGTGTCCTCGACCTTATCGTCGAGCACCAGGCCCATGGCTTCGCGAGCTTCCTCACGGGTCAGATTGCGGGCGCCGCGCTTGCCTTTGCCAAGGATGCGCACGAACTGGGCGAACGGATGTTCGGCCGGGGTTTCAAGGGTCAGCGATGGAAAGTCGGTCATAGGCAATTCGTCGGTTTGGGCAGGCCCGCCAGCTTGGCGGCGAGTTTGGCGGGAGTGCCTTTGAACAAGCGGTTCAGGTGCAGGCTGTTGCCCTTGTCTGTGCCCAGCTTGAGCGCCGTGTACTTGATCAGCGGCCGAGTCGCTGGGGAGAGCTGGAATTCATCGTAGAAGCTGCGCAGCAGTTCGAGGATTTCCCAGTGTTCGGGGCTCAACTCGATGTCTTCGGCGGCCGCCAGGGCGCTGGCGACTTCGGCGGACCAGTCCTCCAGATCGGCCAGATAGCCGTCCTTGTCCAGCGCGATGGTGCGTTCGCCCACGTTCAGTGTGTTCATAGCCAGGTGTTGACCTTGTCATGCTGGATCGACAACTCGACGAAGGCCGGGTAATCGATGGCTTCGGCCCAGTCAGGCAGGGGCAGGGCGCGAGCCTGGAGGTCTTCGGCCAGCACAAACAGTTGCAAGTTGCGGTCTTGGAGTTTTTCAAACGGTGCGCTGCCCGGTTGCAACGCGTACGTCGCATCGCCGCACAGCAGCAGTGCATCCTGCTCGCCCAGGACCCGCAGGCAGCTGGCGAGGCGGTTGTCACCAAAAGGTGAATGAGACAACACGTGCAAAGTCGACATCAGAGGGTGATCACCTGGTCGTAACGGTCAATGAGAGCGGCGATGCCCGGCGCGGCCAGCACCTGGACCTCGTCCAGCGCCAGGGCTGCGGTGTCGATGCCGCGTTCGGCGGCGCTGTCGGCGCAGACGAACAGGTCCTCGACGCCGAACATGGGCAACGCCTGCAAGTTCGCGCTCAGGTCCTTCTGCTGGAGTGCCTTGGCGTTCTGCCTGGCGCTCAGTTGGAACACGCCGTCGTCGAGAAACAGCAGCCCGATCGGCAAGTCGAACGCGCCGCCGGCCAGCACGATGTCCAGCGCTTCACGGGCGCTGGGGCCGGACCACGGGGCCTGGCGGCTGATCAGTAACAAAGACTTGGCCATCATGCGCCTCCAAAACAGATCAGGCGGTCGGCATCCTGGATTGCATCGTGCAGTTGGCCCAGCCCGGACAGGGACCAGGGCGCTTCGACGCTGGCGGCCGAACGCTGGTAGCGGCGGGCTTCTTCTTCGTTCAACACGCCACGACGCAGGGCGGCGGCGATGCAGACCACGCCGTCGAGCTGGTGGTCGCTGACAAACGTGCGCCACTGCTGGGGCAGATCCTGTTCGTCCTGGGGCGTGACGACACTGGCGCAGGCGTTGTAGACGCCGTCCTGGTAGAAAAACAGCCGGACAATCTCATGCCCGCCCGCCAGCGCCGCCTGGGCAAACAGCAAGGCACGGCGCGAGGAGGGCGCATGGGCGGCGGAAAACAACGCGATGGCGAACTTCATGACAGACCCGGTCAGCAAAACTGCGGCCATGATAAAGCTTTATGGGCGGTGGGGCGATTGCCGAGGGCATCCAAAATGCAAGGCATGCACAGTTGTGGCGAGGGGATTTATCCCCGCTGGGCTGCGCAGCAGCCCCTCGTTAGTCGCTGCGGTTTGCCTGAAACAACAAGTTGTCAGTTCTAGGGGCTGCTTCGCAGCCCAACGGGGATAAATCCCCTCGCCACAGGTGGTCCGCCATGTCTCTGGTCCAACAGTGGTGTTCAATCCATTCGAGCTACTGCTTGAGGCCGTGCAGCTCGCAATATTCTGCCCACTCCATCCCGGCCATCTCCGCCACTTCCTTGTGCACTTCCAGGCGTTGGGCCTGGTACTCCCGGGGCGAGGTGGCAGTCAGTTGCAGGGTCAATTCCCAGGCAAACAAGCCCTGGCGTTCGGCCTCGGCTTCGAACGCTTCGTGCAGGCGTTCGGCGCGGTATTGTGCGGCGGTCTCGCCCTTGGCCTGGGCCAGCAGCGGGTTGAGATTGTCCAGTTCGAGGCGCAGCTCGGGGCGCTCATCAAGAAATCTTTCCAGGGCCTGCTCATGGTGCTGGTCGGTCGTTGCCATGGTTATTCCTTCAAGGTTGCCGAGACCTCACAGGTTGCGCGAAACAATGGCCACTGTCGCGCTTAAATTTTAGTAAAGCGGCCCGAAGGCCTGGGTCGCGGTGCTACAGTCCGTTCTTTTGATCGATGAGTGAACGCAATGCGAATGTTGACGGTAGCCCTGGCCGCGACCCTGCTGGCCGGCTGCGCGGGTTCGGCGATGGAACAGGCCCGGACCCAAGCGCCCTACAAGACCCTGGCCTCCGATAAGCCGGAACAGGTCGTGGCCCAGTGCGTGCAGTTTTCCTGGCAGGACGAAGCGGTGTTCGGCGTGGATGCCGCCGCTTATCTGCAACCGGGTAAGCAAGGGGGCACTACGGTATACACCCGCTCTGCCGAATCGTTTGTCGATGTGCAAAGCGGTGCTGGCGGTACGACGCTGAACTATTACGCCCAGCACGACGACTTTGTGGCCAAGCGTCGGTTGGCGGCGTTGGCGACTTGTCTTTAAGTCGGTAGACCGGGTTGCCTGTAATCGCGAGCAGGCTCGCTCCCACAGTGATCTCGGAGGGCGCAGATCTGGAATTAGCCACAGAACCCCTGTGGGAGCGAGCCTGCTCGCGATAGCGGTGGGCCAGTCGACATCAATGTTGGATGACAAACCGCCTTCGCGAGCAAGCTCGCTCCCACAGGGTTTGGTGTTTTCAGCCAGGAATGTCCAGGCGCTTCTGGAAAAAGAAATGCTGGTGCCCCGGCGGGTAGTCGTCGATCTGACCCACCTCGGTAAAACCGTGCCTGCGATAGAACGCCGGCGCCTGGAAATCGAAGGTGTCCAACCAGATGCCTACGCAGCCCTTCTCACGGGCATGATCCTCGGCCATTTGCATCAGGCTCGAACCGGTTCCCTGGCCCCGGGCCTGTTCCGGCACCACGAGCAACTCGATGTACAGCCAGCGAAAAAATATCCGGCCGTAGAGCCCGCCGACGATCTCGTTGCTGTGTTCGTCGCGCACCAGCCAGGCGACCAGTTCCGGCAGTGCAGCACCGGTCTTGGCCATGTTGTAGGCGCGCAGCGGGGCGAGGATCGCCTGGCGTTCTTCATCGGTAGGGGCGTCCGTGCGGTCGATTCGCAGCGTCATTGGCAATGTCCTTATGCGGTGAGGGATGAGCCGAAAGAGCCTATCGCAAAGACAATCCTGGCGTAACCCGGCCGACGGCAGACAGGCATATTCGGCAAACCGGGCCATACTGCCTAATGCTCTTGATGCGATCCCGACCTACAGAACAAGAAGAGACCGACTCATGAAGTTTGAAAACCTTGCCCGGACCCTGCTTGCGACTTCCCTGACCCTGAGCTGTTTCTACACCCAGGCCGCCTCCCAGGCCCCGGTAGCGGCCGAGAACGGCATGGTGGTCACCGCCCAGCACCTGGCGACCCATGTCGGCGTCGATGTCCTCAAGAATGGCGGCAACGCCGTGGATGCAGCGGTGGCGGTGGGGTATGCCTTGGCGGTGGTGTATCCGGCGGCGGGTAACCTGGGGGGCGGTGGCTTCATGACCCTCCAGCTGGCCGATGGCCGCAAGACCTTTCTGGACTTCCGCGAAAAAGCTCCCCTGGCCGCTACGGCCAACATGTACCTGGACAAGGACGGCAATGTCGTCCCTGACCTGAGCACCCGCGGACATCTGGCGGTGGGCGTGCCGGGCACTGTGTCGGGCATGGAGCTGGCGTTGCAGAAATACGGCAGCAAGCCACGGGCGGAACTGATCGCCCCGGCCATTCGTCTGGCCGAGGAAGGCTTCACTTTGGAGCAGGGCGATGTCGATCTGCTGGAAACCGCCACCGACGTGTTCAAGAAAGACATGCGCGACTCCGGCGCCATCTTCCTGCACAACGGCGAGCCGATGCAGGTCGGCCAGAAGCTGGTGCAGAAAGACCTCGCCAAGACCCTGCGGGAGATTTCCAGCAAGGGCGCCGATGGCTTCTATAAAGGCTGGGTCGCCGATGCGCTGGTGACCTCCAGCCAGGCCAACAAAGGCATCATCACCCAGGCCGACCTGGACAAATACAAGACCCGCGAGCTGGCCCCGGTGGAGTGCGATTATCGCGGCTACCACATCGTTTCCGCGCCGCCGCCCAGTTCCGGCGGGGTGGTGCTGTGCCAGATCATGAACATCCTCGACGGCTATCCAATGAAGGACCTCGGCTTTCATTCGGCCCAAGGCATGCACTACCAGATCGAAGCCATGCGCCATGCCTACGTGGACCGCAACAGTTACCTGGGCGACCCGGACTTCGTGAAGAACCCCATCGACCATTTGCTGGACAAGAACTACGCCGCCAAGCTGCGGGCGGCCATCGACCCGCAAAAGGCTGGCGATTCGCAGAAGATCAAGCCTGGCGTGGCCCCTCATGAGGGCAGCAACACCACTCATTATTCGATTGTTGACCAGTGGGGCAACGCCGTTTCCGTCACCTACACCCTCAACGATTGGTTCGGCGCCGGCGTGATGGCGAGCAAGACCGGGGTGATCCTCAACGATGAAATGGACGACTTCACGGCCAAGGTCGGCGTGCCCAACATGTACGGCCTGGTGCAGGGCGAAGCCAATGCCATCGCGCCGGGCAAGGCGCCGCTGTCGTCGATGAGCCCGACGATCGTCACCAAGGACGGCAAGACGGTCATGGTGGTCGGCACCCCGGGTGGCAGCCGGATCATCACCGCGACCCTGCTGACCATCCTCAACGTGATCGACTACGGCATGAACCTGCAGGAAGCGGTGGATGCGCCGCGTTTCCACCAACAGTGGATGCCCGAGGAGACCAACCTGGAGACCTTCGCCGCCAGCCCGGACACACAAAGGATCCTGGAAAGCTGGGGCCATAAGTTCGCCGGCCCGCAGGACCCCAACCACATTGCCGCGATCCTGGTCGGTGCGCCGTCGCTGGGCGGCAAGCCGGTGGGCAAGAACCGTTTCTACGGTGCCAACGATCCACGCCGCAGTACCGGGCTGTCGTTGGGTTATTGACGGAGTAGGGAAGAAGCCATTCATGAACGCCTTGCTGATCATCGACGTCCAGAGCGCGCTGTGTACGGGAGAAGAGGAGTGCTTCGACATCCAGCGCGTCATCCGTACCATCAACGAACTCAGCGCCCGGGCCCGGGCCGCCGACTCAACGGTGATCCTGATCCAGCATGAAGAGCTGGAGGGGTCGCTGCAATACAACACGGCCGGTTGGCAGCTGGCTGATGACTTGCTCACCGCCGCCGATGATTTGCGAGTGCGCAAGACCACACCGGACGCGTTCTACCAGACCGACCTGCTGGCGCTGCTGCAAGCCCGGGAAATCGACCGGTTGGTGATTTGCGGATTGCAAACCGATTACTGCATCAACGCCACCGTACGCCAGGCCCATGCCCTGGGGTACGACGTGGTGCTGGCAGCCGATGCCCACTCCACGGTGGACAACGGTGGTCTGTTGGCGGAGCAGAACATTGCCAATCACAACAACCGATTGGGCCGCCTGAGCAGCGCGGTGTCGCGGATCGATGTGGTGCCGGCGGCTGAGATTCGCTTCTAAAACCTGTATTCCCACACCTCCCTGTGGCGAGGGGATAAATCCCCTCGCCACAAAGGATTGCCGTGGCTACCGCTCAAGGCGCCCCGAACACCATCGTCCAATACACCCCACCGTCACTGCGCGAGTCGGTGGCGGATGCCGCACCCATTTGGGTGAACATCGGGTTCATCAGGTTGGCGCAGTGGCCGGGGCTCGCCAGCCAGTCGCGCATCGCCTGGTTCGGCGAGCTTTGTCCGGCGGCGATGTTTTCGCCGAATTTACGCCCACGAAAACCGGCGCTCTTGGCGCGATCGGCGACGGAACGACCGTCCGGGTCGCGGTGGGCAAAATAATTGCCGCGGGCCATGGCCCGGCTGTGCCCCTGGGCGGCGGCTCCGAGTGCAGCATTCCAACTCAGTGGGCGGGTGGCGGCGAAGCGTTGGCCACCGCACATCCGTGACCGCGCCCGGGCGGCGTTGACCTGGGCCAACAGCGATTGGTCTGACGAGGCGGCGTCGCTGGCCCGGCCGCCGCTCATGGGTTGCGCCAGGACCACTCGCCACTCGTCACCGACGCGATTCACGCCGACATCAGCATACTGGCTGTCCAGCAGGGCTTCACAATGCTCGTCGGCCAACAGATCGAAGGCCTCCTCGGCGTCCCGGGCGTCGGTCAGGCGGATGCTATGCACGGCCCGGGCCTGGTAACCGGCGTCCATCAGGGTTTCCCGCAGCCCACCGCGAAAACCGATGGGCAAGGCCAGTTTCGAGCGCAGCGCCAGGGGTGGGGCGGCGCGCATCGTGCGCCACTCGCAGCGGTGCGACTGGCTGCGGTAGTCATTGATCGCCTCCACCAGTTGCCCTTCACCCCGGGCATGGGCGGGGCTGGCGAACAAGGGAAGCAGGGTGATGAGGCAAAGCGAAGCGAGACGGCAGGAGCGAACACTGTGGCGCATGGACGAACGGCTCGGGAGGGAGGAATTGCCATGGCGCCCAGGGAGGCGCCGATCAACCGCAAACGCATCGCCTGGATCGGCGAGGTTTCGCGGCTGGGGTAGGACTGTGGCTTTGAAAACAAGTTTCAGCAGGGCGGATACTTATCCCCTAATCACCCCAGACCCTTTGTGGCGAGGGAGCTTGCTCCCGCTTGAGTGCGAAGCACTCACAAGAATGGGGCCGCTTCGCAGCCCAGCGGGAGCAAGCTCCCTCGCCACAATAAGTTTCGCCAGTTCAATTGTCTGGGTTCGTCAGGTCAACTGCGCGCAGCCGCTCCTGCGGCAGGCGACTCAACCCGTTCCCCCTTGCGATACGTCAGCAACACGATACCCGTGACCACAATCGCACCGCCGAGCACCTGGCCCGGATTGAGCATCTGGTCCAGCACCAGCCAGCCGATCAGCAGCGTGGCCAGCGGCTCGATGTTCATTACCGGGGCGTTGCGCGGCATGTCCAGGCGTGGCACGCAAATGAACAGCACGATGAACCCGGTGCCGTAGAGCACCATCAGCGTCGCCAGGGCGAACCAACCGGTGCTGGTCGCCGGCAGGTCGAAGCCGCCGGGGAGGGCGCCGGTCAGGCCGGCGAGGTTGACGCTGCTGAACACGATGAAGATCGTCAACAGGCTGCGCACCGAGCCGCGCACCTGGGACAACTTGTGATCGGTGATCCATAGCGCGCAGGCGAACACGCAGGCGGCGCAGAACGCCAGGCCGACCCCCAGCAGCCACTGCGGGCCGACCTCCTGTCCGGACGACAGCCGGTCCGGCACCTCCAGCACAAACACCAGGCCGACCAGGATCATGCCCATCAACGCGGCGGTGCGAGCCGTCGGTCGCGGCCCGCCCAACGCCCAGGTCAACAAGGCCAGCAGGATCGGGAACACGTTGCCCACCAGCAACGCCAATGCCACCGGCACCCGGGCCACGGCAGAGTACAGGCACAGGCTCTGCGCGCCGATCAACAACCCCAGGGTCAGTTGCCAACGCCACGCACCGGGCGGCAGGCGCAGGCTTTGGCGTTGCGACAGGACCAGTGCCGCCAGCACCAGCAGGGTGCCCCCCGAGCGCAACAGGATCGCCAGCAGCACACCCGCGCCATCATCGAACGCTGCCCGGGCGGCGACGTGATTTCCGGCGAAAGCGCAGCCCATGCAGAGTAGGACAAGCACCGCGAGGTGACGGGGTAACGGCGTGGGCGCGCCAGTGGATTGATTCATGGCAGAGGTTCTCAAAGGCAGGTTATCGAGGTCGTCCCCGATGTGGTTTTAATTATCAGATGTCGTACAACGCCATTAAAATTTGTACCGCATATAACTCTTTGGGACAAGAGCAACCCCGACCGCGTCTGATCACTGCAAGGTGCGCATCTTCAGGGCAAACATAAGGTCCCTGTTTGAAAATGGCGCGCGCTTGTTGGCCCCGTTTGCTGTACAACAACTTCATCTGAACCGACGGGCCGGCAGACCGTTGCGTTGTTCATAGCTTCTGCGCCCTTGGTTCTCCTTTTATTCACGGAGCACTCCATGCGGCTGGCTGATTTCATTGAGCAGAATCTCGAACCGATCCTCCAGTCCTGGGAGGATTTCGCTCGCACCTTGACACCTGCATCCGAAAACATGGATGCCGAGGCACTGCGCGATCATGCAGAACAGATGCTGCGCACCATTGCCGCTGACTTGCGCACGAATCAGACCCGCCAGCAACGCATTGCCAAGTCCCATGGTGACGCGCCGGCGACGGAGGGGGAGAGCGCCGCCGAAACCCATGCAATCATTCGCCAGTCGTCGGGCTTCACGATCGACCAGATGGTGTCGGAATACCGCGCGCTACGCACCAGCGTGCTGATGCTCTGGATGCCACGGACTTCACTGGCCGACGAGCACGCCATCGGCGACATCATGCGTTTCAACGAAGCGGTGGACCAGGCCCTGGCGGAGTCTGTCGTCAGCTATTCGACCGCGGTAGACGCGGCGCGCAATATCTTTCTCGGGATCCTGGGGCACGACCTGCGCAGCCCGCTGGGCGCGATCCTGCTCAGTTCCGAAGTGTTGTTGCGCGCCACTGACCTGCCGGCCAGGACCACCAAGATTGCCTCGCGCATCTACACCAGCGTCAAGCGCGCCTCCAAGATTGCCGGGGACCTGCTGGACTTCACCCGCACTCAATTGGGCTCGGGCATCCCGGTCCAACGGGTCAAAGGCGACTTAGCGAAAGTCTGCCAAGGCATGGTCGAGGAAGCCCGGGCCTATCATCCGGACAGTCAGATCGTCTTTGAAACGGCCGGAGCGTTGACGGGGCAGTTCGATCAGGCGCGGATGGAACAAGTATTTGCCAACCTGATCGGCAACGCCGTGCAGCATGGCGACAGTGAGGCGCCAATTACGGTGGCCCTCAAGGCGGAAGGCAACATGGCCGTCATCACGGTGAACAACCAAGGCCAGCCGATCGAGCAAGCGGCACTCGCCAACATCTTCGATCCCATGGTTCGGCGGGTGACCACGGATGACGCCAAGTATGGTGCCAGGGCAGGCTTGGGGCTGGGTTTGTATATTGCCTCGGCCATCGTGGCTGCTCATCAAGGCAGCATTCGGGTTCGATCAAACGCCGCCTCGGGTACCACCTTCACTGTGCGGGTTCCCCTTGAGCCGGTTTGAGGGTTGAAACTCAGTAGAGCATCACGCTGATCTTGTACGATGTCTTATCACGGAGTAAAACAGTCGTCCCCGTCCAATAATAAAATTAACGGAGACGCATGATGGATGCTTCGCAATCTGCAACCGCTGGCGACCAGGGCCGCCGGATGTTCCTGAAAAAATCTCTGGTGGTCTCGGCTGCGGCCGCTACCTTGGGCAATTTGCCCGGGCTGGCTCAGGCCGAGCCCTTGAGCCAGCGTTACCCGGATCCGCTGATCAATATCCTCGACCCCAGCTTCATGGACCTGCGTATTTTCAACGCCAGCGTTGAGAAACTCGCCACGGGCCTGCGTTGGGCTGAAGGGCCGGTGTGGGTCGGTGACGGTCGTTACCTGCTGGTCAGTGACATTCCCAACAACCGTATCGTGCGCTGGGATGAAGTCACCGGTGGCCTGTCGGTGTACCGCGAGAATTCCAACTTCTCCAACGGCATGTGCCGTGACCGCCAGGGGCGGTTGCTGGTGTGCGAAGGCTCGACCACTGCCAGCGAAGGCCGGCGGGTGACCCGCACCGAGCACAACGGCACGATCACCGTGCTGGCCGACAGCTTCGAGGGCAAGCCACTCAATTCGCCTAACGACATCGTCTGCAAACGCGACGGTTCGGTCTGGTTCACCGACCCGCCGTTCCAGACCGGCAACAACTACGAAGGGCACAAAGTCACACCTGTCCAGCCGCACGCGGTGTATCGCATCGACGGCGAAAGCGGCAAGGTGACTCGGGTGATCGATGACTTGGCCGGGCCGAACGGGCTGTGCTTTTCGCCGGACGAGAAAATCCTCTACGTGGTCGAAGGCCGGGCCAAGCCCAACCGCTTGATCTGGGCCATCACCATCAAGGACGATGGCACCCTGGGCGAGCGGCGCAAGCACATCGAAGGCCTGGACTACGCCGCCATCGACGGGATCAAGTGCGACGAAAGCGGCAACCTCTGGTGCGGCTGGGGCGGCAACGGTGACCCCAAGGCTGACCTGGAAAAACTCGACGGCGTGCGGGTATTCAACCCGGAGGGCAAGGCCATCGGGCACATCTCCCTGCCGGAACGCTGCCCCAACGTATGCTTCGGCGGACGCGAGGGTAACCGGCTATTCATGGCCGGCAGCCATTCGCTGTACTCGCTGTTCGTGAACACCCGAGGGGCCACCTTCGCCTGATTGACCCCAGCCAACACAAACCCCCTGTGGCGAGGGAGCTTGCTCCCGCTGGGCTGCGCAGCAGTCCTAAAACCTGACACCGCCGTGTGTCAGGTTGTCTTGATTGCTCTTGCGTCCGCTTCCCGCCCAGCGACAACAGGCTCCCTCGCCACAGCCGCCGAACTCCCCCGCACCGTCAACTCAAACGGCAACACCACATGCCGTTGCTCAACCGGTTTCTTCTCGATCAACGCAATCAACATCTCCACCGCCTTCTGACCAAAAGTCTCGGCGGGCTGGGAGATGGTGGTCAACGGCGGATCGCAGTACGCGGCGAACGGAATATCATCGAACCCCACCAGGGAAATGTCCTCAGGCACGCGCAAGCCCATCTGCTTGATGCGCTTGAGCGCGCCGATGGCCATCTCGTCGTTCTCGCAGAACAGCGCACTGGGACGCTCGGCCAGTTCCAGCATCGCACCGGCACCGTCGTAACCGGCTTTCAGGGTGAAGTCACCATGGCAGATCAGGCTCGGGTCGATGGCGATGTCGGCCAGGCGCAGCGCATCCTCGTAGCCGGCCACGCGGTCCAGGGTCAACGGGCTGCTGCGTGGCCCCTTGATGATGCCGATGCGCCGGTGACCCAATTCGATCAGATGCTCGGTCATGGCCCGGGCGGCGGCGCGGTTGTCGAGGCTGATGGTCGGGTAGGGGGCGTGCTTGACCACTTCGCAGGCGTTGACCAGCGGCAGCGGTTCGACGCCTGTGGCAATCGATTCGAACGGGTCGCTGGCGCGCAGCTGGATCACCCCATCAGCCTGATGGGCATAGACCAGCGCGGCAAATTCGCGCTCGATGGCTTCCCGGCCCTGGGTGTCGCACAGCAGCAAGCGATAGCCCGCCATCTGGGCGGCCTGTTGTGCACCACTGATGACCCGGGCGAAAAACGTGTTGGCGATGGCCGGCACCAGGATCACCAGGTTGCCGGTGCGGCGGGAGCGAAACTGCACCGCCATCAGGTTCGGTCGATAGCCGGCCTGTTCCACCGCCGCGTTGACCTTGTCGCGGGTTTCGGGGAGTACGCGCTCGGGCGATTTCAGCGTTCTGGAAACCGTGGCCACCGACACACCGGCCAGCCGGGCCACTTCACGGATATTGGACAAAATCACCTCGATCGATCGCCAGGAAACGGCGGCATGGAAGGGAGCTTACCGCAGGTCGAGCGCCGGACAAATGCTCGGTGGGGTTTGACACCCAGGAAACTTGAGCCTAGATTCTCGCCATGATGTAACCGGTTACATCATCATCCTGACGGGAAGATAATCGCGATGAAACCTGTAGCACCAAAAATAAGAATGGGCTTCGTCGGCGGGGGCGAAGGCGCGTTCATCGGCCAGGCCCACCGTCAAGCCGCTGGCCTGGACGGGGGTTTTGAACTGGTCTGCGGCGCGTTCAGCCGTGACGCCGCGAACAATCAGCAAACCGGTGCGGCCCTGGGCCTCGCCGCATCGCGCTGCTACAGCGACTGGCAGCGCATGCTGGACAGCGAGGCGGCGTTGCCGGCGGACCAGCGCATGGAATTGCTGGTCATCGTGACCCCCAATCACTTGCATGCACCCATTGCCGGCCAGGCGCTGAAGGCTGGTTTCCATGTGTTCAGCGAAAAGCCTGCGGCGTTGAATCTTGACGAGTTGTTGACCCTCAAGGCGGTGGTTCAAAGCAGCCAGCGACTCTACGGTCTGGCCCACACCTACCTGGGCTATCCCATGGTCTGGCAGGCCCGGGACATGGTGCACAGTGGTGTGATCGGCACGGTGCGCAAAGTGCTGGTGGAATACCCCCAAGGCTGGCTCAGCCAGGACATCGCCGCCCAGGGCAACAAACAGGCCGGCTGGCGTGACGACCCGCGGCAATCCGGGATCGGCGGCTGCATCGGCGACATCGGCACCCATGCGTTTTCCCTGGCCGAATTCGTCGCCGACCAGTCCATCGAGCGGATCTGCGCCGCGTTGGGCACCCATGTCAGCGGTCGGCAATTGGACGACGATGCGGCGATGCTGTTGCAGATGAGCCAGGGCGCCAGTGGCGTGTTGATCGCCAGCCAGGTCTGCGCCGGCGAAGAAAACCCGCTGAAGATTCGGGTCTACGGCGACAAGGGCGCGCTGGAGTGGCGTCAGGAAGAACCGTCGAGCCTGATTCATCGATCCATCGACCAACCGCTGCGTGTGCTGCGCTCGGGTGTCGGCCAGCCGTGGCTGTGTGAGGCGGCCCGCCAACGCATGCGTCTGCCGGCCGGGCATCCCGAAGGTTATCTGGAGGCTATGGCCAATCTCTACGGCGATTTCGCCCGGGCCATTCGAGGCAAGGTCGAAGGCCACGACGCGCCCGGTGTGCCTGGCATTGAAATCGGCCTGCGCGGCATGGCGTTCATCGAGGCGGCCATCGCCAACCATCGCGGCAACGCCAAATGGACCGAACTGGTCTGCACCGCATGAACCCGGAGAATCCTGTGACTTGCATTTCCCCAACCACCCGTGGCCTGCGAGGGCCGGGTATTTTCCTGGCGCAGTTCATGTCCGCTGAGGCGCCGTTCGACAGCTTGGCCAGCATTGCCCAGTGGGCTGCTTCCCAGGGCTATAAGGCGATTCAGTTGCCGACTAGCGGCACTCGATACATCGACCTGGCCCGGGCCGCCGAGAGCCAGGCCTATTGCGATGAACTCAAGGCCACCTGCGCCCAGGCCGGCGTCGAGATCAGTGAACTGTCGACGCACCTGCAAGGGCAACTGGTGGCGGTGCACCCGGCATTCGATGCGCTGTTCGATGACTTCGCCCCGGCCCATCTGCGCGGTCAGCCCCAGGCGCGGACCGAGTGGGCCATCGAGCAATTGAAGCTCGCCGCGCGGGCCAGCCAGCGACTGGGATTGACGGCCCATGCGACCTTTTCCGGCGCGTTGTTGTGGCCGTACATGTACCCGTGGCCGCAGCGCCCGGCGGGCCTGGTGGAGCAGGGCTTTGCCGAACTGGCGCGACGCTGGCGACCGATTCTCGACTGCTTCGACGCAGCCGGCGTGGACCTGTGCTACGAAATCCACCCTGGCGAAGACCTGCACGACGGCGCCTCGTTCGAGCGTTTCCTGGACGCGGTCGACCACCATCCACGGGCGGCGATTCTCTACGATCCCAGCCATTTGCTGCTGCAGCAGATGGACTACCTGGGTTTCATCGATCGCTACCACGAGCGCATCCGCATGTTCCACGTCAAGGACGCCGAGTTCCGGCCCGATGCCCGTTCCGGGGTGTACGGCGGTTACCAGGGCTGGGTCGAGCGCCCGGGGCGGTTCCGCTCACTGGGCGATGGGCAGATCGATTTCAAGTCGATCTTCAGCAAACTGACTCAATACGATTTCAACGGCTGGGCGGTGTTGGAGTGGGAGTGCTGCCTGAAGGATTCGCAACAGGGCGCGGCCGAAGGCGCGGCGTTTATCCAGCGGCACATGATCAACAAGAGCCGCAAGGCGTTCGATGATTTTGCCGGCGTGACGGCGGACGAGGATTCCAATCGCCGGTTGTTGGGACTCCCAAAGTAATCCAGACCCCTGTGGCGAGGGGGCTCTTGTGGCGAGGGAGCTTGCTCCCGCTGGGACGGTCCGACGCCTCGGGCGAAGCGGCCCCAAAAAAGCGGTGAGCGCTTCGCACTCAAGCGGGAGCAAGCTCCCTCGCCACAAAAAGCTCCCTCGCCACGCGGGCCACTAGGTATCAGTGACTCAATAACAACAACCAAAACGGTGACTGTCATGACCACGATGAACGCACGCCTGAGTGTGATGATGTTCCTGCAGTTCTTTATCTGGGGCGGCTGGTTCGTCACCCTCGGGACTTTTCTCTCCAGCACGCTGGGCGCCAGCGGTGGTCAGGTCGGCATGGCGTTCTCCACCCAGTCGTGGGGGGCGATCATCGCGCCGTTCGTGATCGGCCTGATCGCCGACCGTTTCTTCAATGCCGAACGCATTCTCGCGGTGCTGCACCTGGTGGGCGCGGTGCTGCTCTATCAGCTGTACGCTGCGGCGGATTTCAGCGGGTTCTACCCGTATGTGCTGGCGTACATGGTGGTCTACATGCCGACGCTGGCGCTGGTCAATTCCGTGGCGTTCCGGCAGATGCGCGACCCGGCGCTGGAGTTTTCTCGCATCCGGGTGTGGGGCACTGTCGGCTGGATTGTGGCGGGGCTGGTGATCAGCTTTGTGTTTGCCTGGGACTCGCGCGAAGCGATCGCCGCGGGCGGCTTGCGCAACACCTTCCTGATGGCGGCCGTCGCGTCCCTGGTCCTGGGCATCTATAGCTTCACGCTGCCGGCCACAGCACCGCTCAAGGAACAGGCCGGCGGTGGCGGTGTGAAGCAGCTGTTGGGGCTGGATGCGTTGGGTTTATTGAAGGACCGCAGCTACCTGGTGTTCTTCGTCGCGTCGATCCTGATCTGCATCCCCCTGGCGTTCTATTACCAGAATGCCAACCCATTCCTGGCCGAGGCCGGCATGACCAACCCGACGGCAAAAATGGCCATCGGGCAGGTGTCCGAAGTGTTGTTCATGTTGCTGCTGCCGCTGTTCATCCAGCGCTTCGGCATCAAGCTGGCGCTGTTGGTGGGCATGCTGGCGTGGGCGTTGCGCTATCTGTTGTTCGCTTATGGCAACAACGGCGACCTGGCGTTCATGCTGTTCACCGGCATTGCGTTGCATGGCATCTGTTACGACTTTTTCTTTGTCTCGGGCCAGATCTATACCGACGCCAAGGCGCCGGGGCATCTGCGCAGCTCGGCCCAAGGCCTGATCACCCTGGCGACCTATGGCCTGGGCATGCTGGCGGGCTTCTGGGTGGCGGGTAAGGTGACCGACCACTTTACCCTGGGCGCAGGCCATGACTGGCACAGCATCTGGTTGTTCCCCGCCGGCTTCGCCCTGGTGGTGTTCGTGTGTTTCCTGTTCAGTTTCAGCGGCCGGCAGCCGGTTACCGCGCCTGCAAAGGCCTGAGGCATCGGTAAGGCTGGGCGTCGGTCATTTATGGCTGACGTCCAGTTTGGTGTAGGTCACTTTCCCGCCTTCGCTGGCGTTCCCGACGTTGTCCAGGGTGTAGACGCCGGCCTTGAAGTAGAAGTCGTAGGCGTACCAGGACGAGTCCAGCTTCACCTGCTTGCCGACGTTGTCGATCAGCACGGTGAGCTTGCCTTGCTTGTCCATCTGCAGCGAATAGTTGAAGACTTTATTCAGCGCCACGTTCGGCACGCTGAAGAGCACCGGGCTCTTTTTATCGTTGGGTTTGACCCGATATTCCACATCGATGTTGCCGGTGCCCTTGGCGTAGCGATACACCAGCTTCAACAGCGGCGTGGGGGCATCCTTGGCGTGGATCTGGGCCACCACCACGCGGCCTTCGGAAGGCACCTGGTTCACCGACAGGGTGCCCTTGAGGGTGTTGACGCCGCTGTTGTAGCGCCAGTTGCGCAATTTACCGTCTTTACTGGTTTCCCGCAGTTCAGAACGGGGAAAGTCACTTTTACCGGTATGAGAACCGGTCACCGGCGCCCAGAAAACGATGCGTTCGCCGGTGCGGTTGAAATATTTGTTTTGCAGGTTCGGCATGGCCTTGGTCGCCACCACTTGGGCCGGCGTCTGCACGGGCAGGGTAATGTTCCAGACAGTCAGGTCAATCATGATCAGGTACTCCAACGGGACGGGCCGTTATCTATCGGTCGTCAAGACAGAAATTGCCTTCCGTGGCGCAGTTTCCATGTTATCGACGAGGGTCTGTTTCGCTGGAGGCGCACCTGACGGATGGCTCTGCGATGAGCCTTTCAGGCACTGAATTGGGCAAATTATCGTATGTCAATTTGTTGCTGATCGATTAGAGTACGCGCCGCCCGAGAGATGGATCCCGGGCGTTTATCCATGGAGCATTCAATGAATCACATCACCAAAGTTGTCGCCTGCGCAGTGTTCGGCCTGGCCCTGGCGGGCTGCACCGGCACCCCGATGAAAACCCAGCAGTACGACAGCAGCCAGTACACCGTGATCGGCCACAGCGAAGCGAAAGCCACCGGCCTGATGCTGTTCGGCGTGATCCCGATTCGCCAGAACAGCCGTTTCGTCCGCGCGCAGACCGCCGCGATCCAGGCCAAGGGCGGCGACGCGATGATCAACACCCAGGTACAGGAAAGCTGGTTCTGGGCCTGGGTCCTGAACGGCTATACCACGTCGGTGTCCGGTGATGTGATCAAGCTGAAAAAAGCTCAGTAATACCTGGCTGAAGCCTGTGGCGAGGGAGCTTACCGTGGCGAGGGAGCTTGCTCCCGCTTGACCGGGCTGGCGCTCCAGTGCGAAGCGCTCACCGCTTTTTTGGGGCCGCTTCGCCCGAGGCGTCGGACCGTCCCAGCGGGAGCAAGCTCCCTCGCCACAAGCAAGCTCCCTCGCCACAAAAGCCAATCTGTCCTATCCCCGCCTATCAGTGACCGCTCACCACCATATGGCTGAACGGCGCCACGTACGCCTGCAACGTCACCAGCCCGCCCACCAGAATCGCCAGCACCACCGAGTGGAAAAACACGTAGCGCAGGATCTCTCCTTCATGGCCGTACCACCGGGTCGCGGTGGAGGCGACCACGATTGACTGGGCATCGACCATCTTGCCCATCACGCCGCCGGAACTGTTTGCCGCCGCCATCAGCACCGGGCTCAGGCCCAGTTGCTCGGAAGTCACCCGCTGCAAGCCGCCGAACAGCACGTTGGATGCGGTGTCCGAGCCGGTCAGCGCCACGCCGAGCCAGCCCAGCAGGGTGCCGAACATCGGATAGAAAATCCCCGTCGCGGCGAAGGCCAGGCCCATGGTGGCGTCCAGGCCGGAGTACCGCGTGAGGAACCCCAGGGCCAGCATCGCCACGATGGTGATCAGCGAATAACGCACCACCCAGAGCGTGCGCAGGTATTGGCGCAGCAGTTGCGGAATCGAGTAGCCCATCAGCAGGCCACCGAGGATCGCCGCCAGGAAAATCCCGCTGCCGGTGGCGGTGAACCAGTTGAACTTGTAGATCGCTTCCTCGGTTTTAGGTTGGGGCACCACCGGAGGGACTTTTTCGATCTGCTGGTGCAGGGTGCTGAAGGTCACCAGGGGCGAGAAGATCGGGTTCGGCTCACGCAGCGGCTTGCCTTGCGGGTCGAGCCGGGCCGACTGGGTCTGCGGATCCAACGCCGGACGGGTGTCGAAGAGGTTCTTGAAGCCCTGGGTGCCCCAGGCGAACACGAACACGGTGAGGATGATCCACGGCATCCAGGCCCGCAACACGGCGGGGCGCGCGTCGCTGGCGAATGCGCCGCCGACCGCCGGGGGCGTCTCTTCGCTGGCATCGATTTTCGAGTTGTCGGCCCGCCCCGACAATGCGGCGGAGGTGTGCACCGTGGCCGGTTTCCAGACCTTGAGAAAGGCGGTGAGGCAGGCCATGGAAATCAGCGCGGCAATCACATCCACCAGCATCGGCCCGTGATAGTTGGACACCACGAATTGCGGGACTGCAAAGCTGACGCCGGCCACCAGGATCGCCGGCCAGATTTCCAGCATCTTGCGCCACCCGGCGAACGCCCAGATCAACCAGAACGGCACGATCACCGAGAAGAACGGCAACTGCCGACCGACCATCATCGACAGCTCCATTTCATCCAGTCCGGTGACCTTGGCCAGGGTGATGATCGGCGTGCCGAGGGCGCCGAACGCCACCGGCGCGGTGTTGGCAATCAGCGCCAGGCCCGAGGCGGCCAGCGGCGAGAAGCCCAGCCCGATCAGGATTGCCCCGGTCACGGCCACCGGCGTCCCGAAACCGGCCGCGCCCTCGAAGAACGCGCCAAAGCAAAAAGCGATCAGCAGCAGTTGCAGGCGCCGGTCGTCGGTGATGCGCGCCAGGGAGTCCTGCAACACCTTGAACGAGCCGTTCTCGGTGGTCAGGCGGTGCAGGAAAATGATGTTGAGCACGATCCAGCCGATGGGCAGCAAGCCGTTCGCTGCACCATACAGCGCCGCCGAACCGGCCATGTTGGCGGGCATGCCAAAGGCGAAAATCGCGATCAGCAAGGCCGAGGCCAACGCCAACAACGCCGCCAGGTGCGCCTTGATATGAAAGAACGCCAGGGACGCCAGCATCACCACCACCGGCACCGCCGCCAGAAGCGTGGACAGCACCGCATTACCGAAGGGATCGTAGACTTGTTGCCAGACCATGTTCCACCTCTGCTTTTTATTGTTGGAAGTGCAGGCCCCGGGGGGATTGGCAGAAGAGTATAGAAGGGGATTGGAAGGGGTAGATGCGGTGGCGGCTAGCGCGGTTCTTCCTGGCGTAGCGCCTGGCTCAGACCATCGCAGCTCTGCGCCCAATCCGTCAGCCAGTCGGGCATGGGCGGGGATTCTTCGCTCAAACCCAGTTCCCGGATGAACTCACCTGGCGCCACCGTGCCTTTGGCCGAGCGGAACAGGCCACGCATGATCACCACACCCACCACCCGGCCCTGGCTGACAAAGCGGTGTTCCATGAACGACCACTTCTGGTCCCAGCCCAGCATCCGCGTGTGCACCTCGAACGCTTCGAACAGCCGCAGCTCGCGGCGAAACTTGCCCCACACATCCCCGACAATCGGCACGGCCCGGTTGCGCAGCGCCACTTTGTAGGCGCCGCTGCGCAGCACGTAGTCCATGCGGCCCACATCGGCCAGGGTGAAATAACGCCCATTGGTGACATGGCGATTGAGGTCCAGGTCCAGCGGCCACACGCGCATGCGCACCACCGTGGTGCCCAGGGGCGCCGTCGGCTTGCGCCAGGGACGGCGAAACAGCATCAGCAACAGTCGAAACCAGAGATTCATCGATACGCCGCTCGGGGGAGAAAGCGCCGCACTTTAGACACCTCGCGTGTCCCGGGCTAGGTGCATAACTGACAGATTTGCAGCGAAGCGTGCGTTTGGGACAGGTCTAGCGCCACAAGGCTCGCCAGGAGCCTTGTGGCTGGGGCATCTGCAGTCACACCGCCGGACCCCATGTGGGAGCGGGCTTGCTCGCGAAAGCGTCAGTCCATTCAAAATGGATGCAGACTGATCCACCGCCTTCGCGAGCAAGCCCGCTCCCACAGGGATATTGGTGGATTCCGGTTCTGTGGACACTTCCCACCCCCTGTGGGAGCGAGCCTGCTCGCGATGAGGCCATGACTGCCATCACACCTGCACCTGACTCAACACCAGCCCCAAGCCTCAGCCCTTGGCCGCCATCGCCGTCACTTCCACCCGCATGCCGTCGACCGCCAGGGCCGCGACACCCACGGCCGCGCGCACCGGCCAAGGCTTGGCGAAGAAGCGCTGGTAAACCTCATTGAATGCGGCCCGATCCGCCATGTCGGTCAGGTAGATGGTCAGGTGCAGCACCCGGTCCATGGAGCTGCCGGCACGTTCCAGCGCGGTCTTCAGCGCTTGCAGCGTGCATTCGCTTTGTGCAGTGATGTCGCCCAGTTCCAGGCTGCCGTCGGCGCGGGTTGGGATCTGGGTGGAGACCAGCAGGCCGCCGAAGCCGGCAACGTCAGAGGAAATGGAATCCGCGTCCGGGTCGGGAGTGAAGGTGATGTCTTGGTTCGCCATGAACAATCTCAAGCTGGAAAAGAAAGGAAGGGCGGCGTGCCGCCGCGATCGCTGGCCAGTCTACCGCCCATCACCGAACCTTTCATTGCTTGATGGCTGAAGTGTCCTCAACGTCGACTCTGAACCAGTCGCTGCGCAGTCATCACGTGCTCCAATTGCGGTTCAGTCACCGCCACGCGCGTCGCCATCTGTTGGGCCTGGTCCCAATCCAGGTCAGGTTTGAGCCACTGGAGTGCCTCTTCACCGGTGAACGCCAGCAGTCGTTGTCGTTGGTGGGCGGTGTCGCCATAGGTCACCAGGGCCAGCCCGTCGCAGCCGTTGGGCGTTTCACTGGCCTGGGCCAGGGCGGCGAGGAAGATCGGCGCCGACTGCCTGGAGGTCGTATAGCTCAAGTGTTGAGTCGGGGTTGACGGATGGGCATCCGAGGCTTCGTACCAACCGTCCACCGCCACCAGCACCCGGCCGTCGCGCTTGATCTGATCGAAGACCTTGGAGCGCATCACCAGGTGCAGCGGCAGGTGGGTCAAAGGCGCCATCGTGCCCATGGACCACACAGGCGACCAGCCCCAGCGGACCTTGATGCATTCCAGTCGTCCGTCGCGATTGCGGATGGCGCTGACCTGCATGTTCGGTTTGATCACGCTTTGTCGATCATGGGGCCTGGGCGCGGCGATTGCGTGCAGGCTTTGGGGCGGCAGACGGGCTTCGCTGCTGGCGCCAGGGATATCTCGCTGGGCAAAAAATGCCAGGGAGTCCTTTGAAGAAACAGGCTGAACGAAACACTCACACATCGCGAAAACTCCCGACAGCAGATAGAAAGTGCAGCAAGACGCCCGTGATCGGAGCCGCTGGCTTGCGGCGCTGTTATTGGCGTGGTCATGGCGTTGTTATGTAGTTCCGAGCAGTGGCGATTACGCTTGGTTCGAAAATCGTGCGGCTGATCGGATGAGCGGATAAAAATTCGTATTTCATCCACTTGAGTGACCGCTCATCGTCTGTGTGGACACGTGACCGGCGGTGATGGTCGTTGTGTTATCCGAACCGTTGAAGGACATCGCCATGAGTGAAACTGACCTTGAGATGGAGTTGAAAGCCTGGCGACTGCTGCTGGAGGACGACGTCTATCGCCTGGATTTTCCCCAGGACTATCACGAGACGTTGATCAAGCGTGCTGACGATCTGGTGCTCAGGGAGCTCATCACCCTGGAAGATTGGCAATTGCTCAAGGATGCGGCAGACCAGGCCTATGAACTCACGCTCCAGATGCTGGCGCACAACCAGCGTGATTGCCTGAATGCCAAAGCCTGGCGGTTGCCTGGAGTGGGGCGTACGGCGGGGGATTGATTGGGGTTTCAGCGCCGTCATCGCGAGCAGGCTCGCTCCCACAGTGGATGGGGTTGGCTGAAGGTTTTGTGTGTGCACCTCAGAACCCTGTGGGAGCGAGCCTGCTCGCGATGGCAGTGTGTCAGTCGACAAAAAGTTGAATGCACTGACGCTTTCGCGAGCAAGCTCGCTCCCACAGAGGAGGGTGGCTGGCAAAACATTTGTGTGTGCCACAGATGTTCCAGCACTCATGCCGGCTGCGTATCCCGGTTCGCCTGGATGAAATCGACAAACGCTCTCAGCGGTGAAGGCAGGTAGCGGCGGCCGGGGTAGTAGAGGAGCGGCCCGGTGAATCGCAGCCACCAGGGTTCCAGGACCGGCACCAGGGCGCCGCTGTCCAGGTACGGGCGCAGCCAGTCCTCGAACAGATAGACGATACCCAGTCCATCCACGGCAGCCTGCACCGACAGGTCCACCGCGCTGCCGAGGCGCACGATCAACGGGCCGCTGGGATCAACGCTGAGGGTTTCGCCGTTCCGTTCAAATTCCCAGAGCGGCATCGCGCCGCTGGGGAACTTGCCCCGCAGACAGGCATGGTGGAGCAGGTCCCGCGGATGCTCGGGGTGGCCGTGGGTGGCGAGGTAGGCGGGTGAAGCGGCCGTGGCGAAGCGTTGGAACCGTGGGCCGATGGGGATGGCGATCATGTCCTGCTCAAGGCGTTCGTCGTAGCGGATGCCCGCATCGCAACCGGCCGCGAGCATGTCGACAAAACTGTCTTCAGCGATGACTTCCAGACGAATATCGGGATAGCTTTTCAGGAATGGCGTAATGATCGAAGGCAGCACCAGCCTGGCGGCGCTGACCGGTACGTTCAGCCTGAGCGTGCCGGAAGGGCGGTCGCGAAAGTCGTTGACTACGTCCAATGCCGACTCGACTTCACCCAACGCCGGCACGATGCGCTCCATCAACCGCGCCCCGGCCTCGGTCGGCACCACGCTGCGGGTGGTGCGGTTGAGCAGGCGCACGCCGAGCCGGCTTTCCATGCGCCGCACCGCGTCGCTGAGGCTTGAGGCGGACTTGCCGCTGAGCCGCGCGCCCTCACGAAACCCGCCTGCGTTGACCACTGCCACGAAGGCCAGCAAGTCCTGGATATCCGCCGCCATTGTTCTCTCCACCGTACAGCCCGTGCCGATTGCACCTGATTATCAGCGAAGTGGTCAATCCCTATAGTGGCCTCACTTACATTGATTCGAGGCACACCCGATGAACATCGCAAGCAAGGCAGGCCAATTTTCACTCGGCGGTCGCACGGTGAACCGCATGGGCTACGGCGCGATGCAACTGGCCGGACCGCAAGTATTCGGCCCGCCCAAGGACCCGGCAGCGGCCATCGCCGTGCTGCGCGAAGCCCTGGAGTCGGGCGTCAACCACATCGACACCGCCGACTTCTACGGCCCGCACGTGACCAACCAGTTGATCCGCGAGGCGCTGCACCCCTACGCCGAGGATTTGGTGATCGTCACCAAGGTCGGTGCCGTCCGGGGGGCGGATGCGTCCTGGAACCCGGCCCACAGCCCGGCCGAACTGACCCGTGCGGTCCACGACAATCTGCGCAATCTGGGGCTGGACGTGCTGGACGTGGTTAATCTGCGCGTATGGGGCGAGGTGCATGCGCCAGCCGAAGAATCCATCGAGGAATCGTTCACGACGTTGGCAGAGCTGCAACGCCAGGGCCTGATCCGCCACCTGGGCCTGAGCAACGTCACCGCCACCCAGGTCAAGCAGGCCCAGGGCATTGCCAAGGTGGCCTGCGTGCAGAACCACTACAACCTGACTCACCGCGCCGATGAACAGCTGATCGCCGAACTCGGACGACAGGGCATCCCTTACGTGCCGTTCTTCCCGCTGGGCGGTTTCTCGCCCTTGCAATCCCAAACGCTGTCCAGCGTGGCGGCGCGCCTGGATGCCTCGCCCTTGCGTGTCGCGCTGGCGTGGCTGCTGCAACGGGCGCCGAATATCCTGCTGATTCCGGGTACGTCATCGGTCGCGCATCTGCGGGAAAACCTCACGGCCAGTGAGCTGGAGATCACGCCGCAGATGCTGGCTGAACTGGACGGGTTGGCCTGAGCCGCAACTTGCGATGAGGGGGCGCGCAACAGTTGCGTGCCCCCCAGGCTGCGATCCCCTCAGGCGTCGTGCTCCTTGGCCTCGGAGGGATGATGTTCATGCCAGCTGTTGATAGGCCGGGCGCGGTCTTCGTTGAACATCTCCGTGAGCAACGCGTTGGCGCGGCGGTAGGCGTCATGGCGGAAGTTGAGGTCATCGGCCGGATGGGCAACGATTTCCTCGAGCATGTGCAGGTTCAAGCGGCGGAACTGATCCGCTCGCTCACGAGCCTCATACGCCCCGACGCCCATGTGCACCAAGGCACTGCGACCCAGTGACAGCGCACTTTCGAAGGTTTCCCGTTCGGCTGATTCCACCCCCATCTGCCGCAGCGTGATGATGTGGCCCATGTCCCGGGCACGCACCACCAGTTTCAACGACGGGAAGTGCTCCTGGGCCATCCGGGTCAGCTTGAGGTTGTCTTCCTGATCGTCGATCGCGTTGATCAGCACCAGCGCCTGGCCGGCCCCGGCGGCTTCCAGCAAGTCCAGTCGCGTGGCGTCGCCATAGAACACTTTCACGCCGAATTTACGCAGGGTCTCGATGTTGTCCGGATCGTGATCGAGTACCACCACCTCGACCCCGCAAGACATCAATAGGCGCCCGGCGATCTGCCCGAAACGCCCGAAACCGGCGATGATTACCCGTGGACTCTGCTGGTCGACAAGGTCGGATTCGCGGCGGTTTTTCTTGCTGTCCGACTCGAATCGAGCCAACAGCAGGATCAGCAACGGTGTCAGGCACATCGACAGCGCCACCGCCAGCGTCAGGCTCTTGCCCCATTGATCGGTGAGGATCCCGGCGACGGTCGCGGCGCCGAACACCACGAAGGCGAACTCGCTGCCTTGGCCGAGCAACACCGCCTGCCAGGAGCGCTGGCTGGCGGGCACGTTGAGAAAGCGCCCGGCGGATTTGATCACCAAAAGCTTGATCAGGATGAAGCCCAGGGTCAGGGTCATCACCTTCAACGGTGCGTCGATCAGCGTGCCGAAGTCGATCGACATGCCGACGCCGATGAAGAACAACCCCAGCAGCAAACCTTTGAACGGCTCGATGTCGCTTTCCAGGGCATGCCGGTATTCGGAGCTGGCCAGCAATACTCCGGCGAGGAACGCGCCCATGGCCATCGACAGGCCGGCCTCTTCCAGCAAAAAGCCAAAGCCGAACACCAGGAACAAGGCGACGGCACTGAAGATTTCCCGCAGGCCGGAGCGGGCGACGAAGCGCAACAGTGGCCGGGAAACGTAGCGCCCCAGCAGCACCACAATGCTGACGGCGGCGACGATCTTGGCGATGGAGATTGCCAGGTCAGCGCCTGAAGGCGTGCCGCCGTGGGCCGCCAGCAACGGGATCATCGCCACCAGCGGAATGGCCGCGATGTCCTGGAACAGCAACACGGCAAAACTGCTGCGGCCCACGGCGGTGGCCGTCAGGTTACGCTCGTTCATCGCCTGCATGGCGATGGCGGTGGACGACAGGCTCAGGGTCAGGCCCACCAGCAGCGCCGCAGTCCAGTTCAGGCCCAGGGCCGCGCAGAACGCAGCGATGGCCGCGCCACAGGCGAGCATCTGCAAGGCGCCGCCGCCGAACACCATTTTGCGCAGGGCCCAGAGGCGTTTCGGGTCGAGCTCGAGGCCGATGATGAACAGCATCAGGACCACGCCGATCTCGGCGAACTCCAGGATCGCCTTGACGTCCGTCACCAGCTTCAGCCCCCACGGGCCGATCACGCAGCCGGCCAGCAGGTAACCCAGGACCGGGCCCAGCCCCAATCGGAC